>Ga0210377_10000763_pt1 | contig 30733 bp, 18 predicted proteins | sample PLM4_65_b1redo_FD_155480 | JGI IMG/M metagenome (GOLD analysis project Ga0210377, IMG submission 155480) | Groundwater sediment microbial communities from an aquifer in East River, Colorado, USA - PLM4_65_b1 redo | ecosystem: Environmental > Terrestrial > Soil > Riparian zone | place: USA: East...
TGAGGGTGAAGGCGCCGACGATGCCGAGGAACAGGCGGAAGCCCAGCATGAAGGTGTCGAGGAACTGGAACATCTCGGTGGTGTCCCAGATGCCGAGCGCCTCCTTGTCCTTCGGGTCGAAGCGGTGGCGGCGCGCCAGGATCTCCAGCACCTGCGCCTTGAGCGCCTCGGTGCCGCTCGACGTGGTCGCCTTGAAGATGAAGTTGTCGACGTACTTCTCGCCGGTCAGGGCCCGCAGCGTGCTGCCGGGGACGAACGCCTTGTCCTTGTCGCGGCCGGAGTAGGCCGAGTCCTGCGACTTGGTCATCATCACCCCGATGACCAGGAACGGCGACCCCTGCATGAGCAGGGTCTTGCCGACCGGCTCGGTCGCTTCGCCGAAGAAGTTCTTCGCCAGCTCGTCGCCGATGAAGACCACCCGGCGCTGCTGCTCCTCGTCGATCGGGTTGATGAACCGCCCGCCCGCCTTCGGGATCAGGTTGCGCAGTTCGGCGAAGATCGGGTTCACCCCCGAGACATCGACGGCGAGCGTCTTGGTGCCGTAGGTCGCCTTGAGGTTGGCGGTGTATTCGCCCGAGATGCCGGCGAGGTCGTCGGCCTTGGCCGCCACGAGAAGCATGTCCTCCTCGCCGAGCCGGATGCGGCGCCCCTTGCCGAGCCCCTCGAACGGCATCGAGGTCAAGGATGGCCAGGCGATGCAGATGTTCTCGCCGAGCCCGGCCGACGACTTGCGCACCTGCGCGTGGAACCCCTGGCCGAACGCCAGCAGCAGGCTGACCGCGACCGTCCCCCAGACGATCCCGAAGATCGTCAGGAAGGTGCGGAGCTTCTGGCTCCTGAGGTCGCGCAGCAGCTGCCGGAGGATGATCACAGCCCGCGGATCTCCCGCGGCGGCCGCTCGATCACCTTGGCGCCGACCTCGAGCCCCGACACGACCTCGATGTTCAGCCCGTCCGACAGGCCGGTGGCGATCTCGACCTTGCGCGGCTCGACCCCGGGCTTGTCGCCCGGCACCTCGACGAAGGCCTTCTTGCCGCCGTCCTCGAACGTCACCAGCCGCTCGGGCACCAGCACCACGTCGCCCTTCTCGCGGATGACCAGGTCGACGTTCGCCGAGTAGCCCGAGCGCAGCACCACGTCCTGACCCGGGTCGAGCTCGATCTCGACCTCGAACAGCTTGGCGTTGTCCCTCTCGACCGCCTGCGGGGCGATGCGCGTCAGGCGCCCGAGGACCTCCTTGTCGGGGAGGGCGCCGATCTTCAGCCGCGCCGGCAATCCCTCCTTCAGCTTGCCGACGTCAATCTCGTCGACCGTGCCGCGGAAGATCAACTCGCGCATTTCGGCGATGCTCGCCAGATCGGTGCCCGCCTGGTACGACGTCAGCGGCACCACCGGGTCGCCCGGGTTGACGAAGCGCTCGAGCAGCGTCCCGCCGGCGGGTGCCCGCACCACCGACTCCATGCGCGACCCGCCGCCGGTGACCTTGCCCTTCTTCACCAGCTCGAGATTGTCGTGCATCTGCGCCAGGCCGATGCGGGCGCGCTCGAAGGCCTCCTTGCGGAGATCCATGTCGCCTTTGGAGAGCACGCCGGCGACCGACAGCTCGCTGGCGCGCGCGTAGTCGGCCTCGGCGCGGTCGTAGGCCGCCTGCGCCATCTCGACGGCGCGCTGCGCCTCGGACAGCTCGGCGGGGGTCGGGTCGGGGACGATGTCGAAGAGGACCTCGCCCGCCTTGACCGCATCACCGACCTCGAAGTAGGAGCTGCGGACGATGCCGGATATCTTGGACTTGACCTTGAACTTGAGCCGCGGCTCGATCTTGCCGATCGCCACCGCCTTCTCGGTGATCTTGCCGCGGGCGATCTCGACCTGCTTCAGGCCGCCGTCGCCCTTGTTGCGCGCCGACATCCAGGCATAGGCCCCCACCGCCGCCCCGGCGACCACCACCAGGACGGAGACCCGCTTGACGACCTTGTGCATGAACGCCCCCCTGTGCATCCCGACGCGAGGGAGAATACGGCGGGACACGCCGGAAGGTTCGCCACACCCCCGGCGCCACCCCTCCTGGCGTCGGCCCCGTTGGTGCCAGCCTGCCTGGCGCCGCCCTCCCCCGGGGCTACTCGGACTTGATCACCCCGCAGGCCTGGCGGGCGCCGGCGTTGCCGGTCGGCTGGGTCCGCATGTCGTCCGGCGAGGCATGGACGATCAGGCCCAGGCCGACGATGCTCTCGGGCCCGTTGAGGGTCAGATGCGGGAAGGTCACGTCGAGGTGGGCGGTGCCGGCCTTGTCCGCCTTGATGTTGCCGAGATCGCCCAGGTGATGCTCAACGGTCCCCGGGGCGCCGTGCGGCTTGCCGGTCGGGTTGAAATGGGCCCCCGCGGAGGTCCCGTCCGGTGCGGAGCAGTCGCCCTTTTCATGGATGTGGAACCCGTGCTCGCCGGGGGTCAGCCCGGTGAAATCGGCGACCACGTGTACGCCGTGCTTCTTCGCCTCGAAGGTCACCCGGCCTTTGACGTTGCTCCCCTGGGTCGGGGCCATGTCGGCCACCGCGACGGTCGTCGTCGGCGCCGCCGGAGCCCCGGCCGGTTTCGTCGCCGGCTGATCCCCGGCGTGGGCGCAGGCCAAGAATCCCAGTATGGCAAGGTATCCGATACCGGCACGGGCAAGCGAACGGTGCAGCGTCATCGCATCCTCCTCGTCGAAGCGGTGGTGTCCGCGGGAGCGGCTAGGGTAGCACGGTGGCGCGCGCTGGCGCCGGGAACCCTGACCGCTATAATCGCGTTTCCACAACGGAGCCCTGGGAGGATTCACATGTCAGTCCGCGCCGTCGCCCTGACCGCCTTCGTCATCGCCCTGCTCGCCGCCGACCGTTCATCCGGCGCCCCCGCGAAGGGCGGCCCCGCGAAAGGCGGCACCATCCTCGACGGCTTCCTCGGCGACGTCCGCCGCACCGTGCTGCCGAACGGGCTCACCGTCATCACCCGCGGGCAGAAGGGGACCGGGGTGGTCGCGATCAACACCTGGGTGAAGGCGGGTTACTTCAACGAGCCCGACGAAGTCGCCGGCATGGCGCACCTGTTCGAGCACATGTTCTTCAAGGGCTCGAAGAAGTTCCCCGGCGCCGAGGAGATCGCCCGGGAAATCTCGAAGGTCGGCGGCCAGTCGAACGCCGGCACCATCTACGACTCGACGAACTACTACGTGGTCATCCCGAAGGAGGGGTTCCGGCGCGGTCTCGAGATCCAGGCCGACGCGATCGCCAACCCGCTCTTCGACCCCGCAGAGCTCGACAAGGAATCCGAGGTCGTCATCGAGGAGTCGAACCGCAAGCTCGACAACCCGCCGGCGGTGTCGCTCGAGCGTATGTTCGCCACCGCCTTCACCCGGCACCGCATCAAGCGCTGGCGCATCGGGTCGAACGAGGTGCTGCGCTCGATCAACCGCGACAACCTGGTGGCCTTCTTCGAGACCCTCTACCGCCCCGAGAACATCATCCTGACCATCACCGGCGACGTCACCCACGACGAGGCGCTCTCCGCCGCGAAAGCGACGTTCGGCAACATCGCGAAGGGGACGCTCAAGAAGGGACGCGGGCCGACCGAGCCGGCGCAGGCCGAGTTCCGCTTCGGCCAGTCGACCGCCGACATCAAGCAGGGCTACTCGGTGCTGGGCTGGCACACGGTCGGGGTCGGGCATCCCGACGAACCGGCCCTCGACGTCGTCGCGGCGATCCTCGGCGACGGCCGGGCCTCGCGGCTGTACGGCGCCGTCGTCAGCCCCGACGGCGCCAGCACGGTGGCGGCGGCGCAGGAGGTCTTCGACGACGTCGGCATCCTCTTTGTACAGGCGTCGTTCGACGAGAAGAACCGCGCCGAGGTCGACCGCCGCACGCTCGCCGAGGTCGAGCGCCTGCGGGCGCACGGCCCGACCGCCTACGAGCTGCAGCTGGTCAAGAACCGGATCGAATCAGGGCTGGTCTTCGGTCTCCAGGGTGTCCTCGGGCAGGCGCTGGCGCTGTCGCAGGCCGAGGCGCGCGAGGGATACCGCTCCCTCGCCACCCGCCTCCGGGACCTGCGCGCCCTGACGCCCGAACAGATCAAAGCAGCCGCCGTGCAGTACCTCACGGTCGAGAACCTCACCCTGTACCAGTACCGCCCGAAGGGGACCCCCGACATCACGGCGCCGCAGGCGCTGGCGGCGGTGCGCGCCGCCATGGCGCAGGCGCCCGCGGCCGTCGCCGCGCAGCCGATGCCGGCGCCGTCCGAAGCGGTGCGCCCGGCCGCCGTGGACCGGGAGCCCGTGGTGACCAAGCTCGCCAACGGCGCCACGCTCATCGTGCGCGAGCGCCCCGGCGCCCCCGTCGTCTCGACCGGTGTCTACTTCCGCGGCGGCGGCGCCGGCGAGAACAGCGCCACCGCCGGCATCACCCAGCTCATGACCCGCGTCATGCAGCGCGGCACCCGGCAGCGCACCGCCGAGCAGATCGATCGGGAGATCGAGTTCCTCGGCACCGAGATCGGCATCGATCTCGACAGCGACTATTTCGGCTTCCGTCTCGACATCCTGCGCACCAACCTCCGCCCCGGTCTCGACCTGTTCGCGGACGTCATCCTCAACCCCACCTTCCCCGCGGATGGTCTCGAGGAAGAGCGCCACATCCAGATGGGGGCCATCCGGCGCGCCTACGACTCGTCGACCATGCGCCCGGGGCAGCTCGCCTTCCGCGACCTCTGGGGTTCGCACCCCTACGCCCTGCCGCAGTCCGGCAGCATCGAATCGGTGCAGTCGATCGACGCCGCGGCGCTGCGGTCGTGGTGGGAGCGGACCGTGCGGGCCAACGACGCGGTCATCCTGATGGCGGGGGACATCGCCCTCGACGATGCGAAGACGCTGGCCGAGGGGGCGTTCGCCCGCCTGCCGGCGCGCGACATCGGTCCCGCGGCCGCCCTGCCGCTGCCGGTCCCGTCGGCGCGCATCGAGACCGTCGAATACCGCGACCGCCGGCAGTCGGCGATCGTGGTGCTCTTCCCGACCGTGCCGGCGTCGCACCCCGACTGGCCGAAGCTGCGCCTCATCGGCAACGTCACCTCGGGTCTCGCCGGGACCTTCTTCGCCGAGCTGCGCGGCAAGCGCTCGCTCGCGTACACCGTCTTCGCCGCCGACGCGTCGCGCAAGGATGCCGGCGCCTTCCTGGCCTACCTCGCGACCGAGGCGGCGAAGGAGTCCGAGGCCACCACGGCCCTGCTCGGCGAGATCCGCCGCCTGCAGACCGACGGCATGACGGCCGATGACGTCGACCGCGCCAAGACATACTTCGCCGGCTCGACACGTATAAGACTCCAGTCCAGCGGTGATCTGCTCGAGGACTACGCCGCCAACTATCTCTACGATCTCGGTCTCGACTGGACCCCGAAGCTGCTCGGGACCATCGGCGGGCTGACGCTCGAGGATCTGAAGGCGGTCTCGGCGAAGTACTTCTCGACCGACAACTACGTGACTGCGGTCCTGCGGGGGAAGACGGGCTAGGGTCCCGCCGATGCGATCGGGCCCGCGCGCACTACGGCCCCAGCAGCCCGAGCTGCTTGAGCATCGAGTACTGATCGAAGGCGGTCCACTCTTCGAAGATCCGGCCGTCGCGCAGGCGGAAGAAGGTCATCCCCCAGACGCGGATGGACCGGCCGGTCGCCGGCAGGCCGTTGCCGGTCCCCGTGTTGGTGCCGGTGCCCTCCCAGTGGACCGCCACCAGGTCGCACTCGGCGGCGACGCGCAGGACCTTCATGTTCAGATCGGGGGCGGCCTGACGCCACCCCTCGCTCGCGGCCCGGTCCTCGGCGCGGTCGGCGTCGCGGGTCGGGCCATGCGCCACGAATCCGGGGTCGTAGATGTGCTCGTTCTCGGCGATCCGTCCTTTGCTCAGGATCTCGTCGAACACGATGAGCGCCACCCCCTTGTTGCGCTCGAGGTCGGCGGCAGTACAGCCGGCGGCGGTGCCGCCGGTTCCGGAGCCTGGAGCGGGGGAGCGTCCGCAGGCCTGCAGCGCGGCGAGCGACACTGCGGTGACGAGGGCGGCGGACAGGACGACGGCCGGTGCTGCGGCGCGGCGGGTTCTCAGGTTGTTCATGAGGCCTCCCGGTCGATAGGCTTACGTTGTAAGGACGCTTGCCATGCTATGCCTTACGGTGTAAGGTGTCAATATGACGCGCGCACAAAGGAATGACGGGGGATCCGGTGGTCGCAAACGCGGCGGCCGCGAGCCGCGCCGTCGGCCGCGGGACGGACGGTCGCCGCGCGGCCGGGGTCTGACCCGCGAGCGGATCGCCGCGGCGGCGCTGGCGCTGGTCGATGCCGAGGGCACGGGCGCGCTCAGCGCCCGGCGCCTGGCGGCCGCCCTCGGCTGCGAGGCGATGTCGCTCTACCACCACATGGCGGGCAAGGAGGACATCCTCGACGCGGTGGTCGAAGGACTGCTGGCCACCCTCCCGGCCCCGCGTCCGCCGCGATCGGGGTCGGGGGAGTGGCGGTCGGCGGCGCGATCAGCCGCGCGCGCCTACCTGGCGCTCGCCGAGGCCCACCCCCGGGCGTTCGTCCTGATCGCCACCCGGCGGTGGCGCACGCCGGCCGCGCTGCGGCTGGCGGAATCGAGCGTCGCCCTGTTCCAGGCCGGCGGCTTCAGCCCGCGCGCGGCGCTGCGCGCGGCCCGGACCCTGGGCGCCTACCTGAACGGCGCCGGTCTCGCGACCGCCGCCTGGCGCGTCGACGCGGCAGCCAGACGCGGCACCCCCGCGCCCGGCCCGGTGCTCCCCGCGGGCCTCGCCCGCCTCGCGGCCGCGTCCAACGAAAAGGCGGTCCGGGCCGATCTCGACGCCGGTCTCGAGGCGCTGCTCGAGGCGATCGGGACGATGGCCTGACCGGGCCACGCCCCGGTCGCCGATCCCGCGCCCGCCGCCGCGTTTATATAGAATGGGCCTCCTGGACTGGCTCCACCGGGTTTCTGCCGGCCTCCAGCGAAAGGACCTCATCGTGACCGACAAACCGTTCAGCCCATTCCAGATGGCGCAGTCGCAGTTCGACCGGGTGGCGAACCAGCTCAACCTGGATGACGCCACCCGCGAGCTCCTGCGCAATCCCCTCCGCGAGTATCACTTCGGCATCCCGGTGCGGATGGACGACGGCACCGTCCGCGTCTTCCGCGGCTTCCGGGTGCAGCACAACGACGCGCGCGGCCCGTGCAAGGGGGGAATCCGCTTCCATCCCCAGGAGACCGTCGACACGGTGCGCGCGCTGGCGATGTGGATGACCTGGAAGTGCGCCGTCGTCGACATCCCCCTCGGCGGCGGCAAGGGGGGCGTGGTCTGCGACCCGCACAACCTGAGCCAGCGCGAGCAGGAGGGGATCTGCCGCGGCTGGGTGCGGCAGGTCTGGAAGAACGTCGGGCCCGACGCCGACGTCCCGGCCCCCGACGTGATGACCAACTCGCAGCACATGCTCTGGATGCTGGACGAGTTCGAGACGATCCGCGGCAACCGGCAGCCCGGGTTCATCACCGGCAAACCGGTCGGCATGGGCGGGTCGCTCGGCCGCACCGAGGCGACCGGCTACGGGCTGATCTTCGCGCTGCGCGAGGCGCTGCGCGAGCTGAACATCAAGATCGAGGACACCCGCGCCAGCGTGCAGGGGTTCGGCAATGTCGCCCGCTACGCCATCGAGCTGTACCGGCGCCTGGGCGGCAAGGTGTCCTGCGTGTCGTGCTGGGACCAGACCGATCAGACCTCGTACGCTTTTCGCAGGAAGGACGGCGTCGACCTGAAGGCGCTGCTCGAGATCACCGATCGCTTCGGCGGCATCGACCGGGACAAGGCGAAGACGATGGGGTATGAGGTGCTGCCTGGCGACGCCTGGATCGAGGAGAAGGTCGACATCCTGATGCCGTGTGCCCTCGAGCACCAGGTCACCGGCGCCAACGCCGGCCGCATCGATGAGCGCGTCAAGGTGATCGCCGAGGGCGCCAACGGACCGACCGCTCCCGAGGCCGACGAGGTGATCAAGAAGCGCGGCATCTTCGTGATCCCCGATTTTCTCGCCAACGCGGGCGGCGTGACCTGCTCGTACTTCGAGCAGGTGCAGAGCAACATGAACTACTACTGGGAGAAGGACGAGGTGCTCGGCAAGCTCGACGTGCGCATGACCTCCGCCTTCCTCGCCGTCAGCGAGCTCGCCCGCCGGCAGAAGCTGTTCATGCGCGACGCCGCCTACGTCATCGCGGTGCGCCGCGTCGCCGAGGCCTGCCGGGATCGAGGCTGGGTGTAACGCGCGCCGGGGGAGCGCCCCCATGGGCAGGTATTCGGATCATCGGCCAATCGCGCGCTTCGACCGGGACTTTCTCGGATCGGGGGAGCGCTTCTCGCGCATCGGCGGCGGCGCGCTCGGCGGCAAGGCCGAGGGGCTGATCTTCATCGAACGCTTCCTCGCTGCGGCCTCCTGGCCGGAGGGATCGCCGCCGATCGAGGTCGGCATCCCACGCATGGCGGTGATCGCCACCGACCTGTTCGACGCCTTCCTCGACCGCAACGACCTGCGCGACGCCGGCCGCGACGGCGAGTCCGACCGTGCCGTCGCGCACCGGTTCCAGCGCGCCGATCTGCCGGTCGAGCTGGTGGGAGATCTGCGCGCCCTGGTCGAGCAGATCCACCAGCCGCTGGCGATCCGCTCGTCGAGTCTGCTCGAGGACGCCCTGTACCAGCCGTTCGCCGGGGTGTATGCCACCAAGATGATCCCCAACAACCAGCACGACGCCGACACCCGGTTCCGCAAACTGGTCGAGGCGGTTAAGTTCGTCTACGCGTCGACGGTGTTCGAGCGGGCGCGCGACTACATCCGGGCGACCGGGCGCGACCCGGGCGACGAGAAGATGGCGGTCATCGCCCAGGAAGTGGTCGGCCGCCGGCATCGCGACCGTCACTACCCCGATCTCTCCGGGGTGGCGCGCTCGTTCAACTTCTATCCGACCGGCAATGCGCGCCCCGAGGACGGCGTGGTGAATCTGGCCCTCGGGCTCGGCAAGACGATCGTCGACGGCGGCGTGTCGTGGCCCTACTCGCCGGCCTGGCCGCAGGCCCCGCCGCCCTACAACTCGATGACCGACCTTCTCGACCGGACGCAGCTCGAGTTCTGGGCGGTGAACATGGGCCCGCCGCCGCCGTACGACCCGGTGAACGAGACCGAGTACCTGCTGCGCTGCGGTCTCGAGGCGGCCGAGGAGGACGGCACCCTGGGCCCGGTCGCGTCCACCTACCTGGCGGCGTCCGATCGCCTGGTCCCCGGCACCGGGCCCGACGGGCCGCGCGTCCTCAACTTCGCGCCGCTTCTGGCGCGCGGGGCGTCGCCGTTCAATGACGTCGTCCGCGCGCTGCTGGCCACCGCCGAGACGGCGCTCGGCGAAAAGGTCGAGATCGAGTTCGCCATGAATCACGCGGATCGGGCCGGCGGGCCGGTGCGGCTCGGGTTCCTGCAGTGTCGCCCGATGGCCCTCTCGGACCAGGAAGTGAGCATCGCGCCCGAAGAGATGGAGGGACGCGGTGTGCTGGCGGCCTCGCGCCGCGTCATGGGGAACGGATCGCACGACAGCATCCGCGACATCGTCTACGTGCGGCCGCAGTCCTTCGACCCGATGCGCACGCGCGCCATCGCCGCCGAGATCGCCGTCGTCAACCGCGCGCTCCTGGAAGCGGGCCGGCCGTACCTGCTGATCGGCTTCGGTCGCTGGGGGAGCGGGGAGACGACCCTCGGCATCCCGGTCGAGTGGGGGCAGATCTCAGGCGCCAGGGCGGTCGTCGAGGCCAGCCTCCCGGCCATGGATATCGAGCCGAGCCAGGGGTCGCACTTCTTCCACAACATCTCGTCGTTCCGGGTGGCGTATTTCACCATCGGCCACGATGAGACACCGGGAGTCGACTGGGCCTGGCTCGAGTCGCGGCCGGCGGCGGGCGAGGGGCCGTTCATTCGGCACGTGATGCTCGACGCGCCGCTCCTGGTCAAGGTCGACGGGCGTCGCCGCGTCGGCGTGATCCGGCACGCCCCGGCCGGTGGAGAAAAGGCATGACGGATTCGGCCCGGCCGCTCGACCGCATCCTGCAGGCCCTTCAGGAGAGGGCGAAGGAGCTCAACTGCCTGTACCGCGTGGACGAGGTGCTGAATCACCCCGACACGCCGCTCGACGATCTGTTCCGCGAGATCATCGCGATCATGCCGGCCGGCTGGCAGTACCCCGGCTCGTGCCGCGCCCGCCTCGTCTACCTCGATCGCCTCTTCCAGGCCGCCGACTTCCAGGAGACCGAGTGGATGCAGTCGGCGCCGATCGTCGTGCAGGGCGAGAACGTCGGCCGGCTCGACGTCGCCTACAGGGAGGCCCAGCCGCGCTCCGAGGACGGCCCGTTCCTGAAAGAGGAAGAGAAGCTCCTCGCCACGATCGCCGATCGCATCGGTCAGGTCATCCTGCACCGCGACATGAAGGACACCTTCGACCGCACCGTGCAGGAGGCGGCGCGGCCCGAGGAGGAGCGCCGCCAGGAGTGGTGGATCATCCTCGACTTCCTGCGCACCACCGACAAGAGCCTGCTGCGCCGGATCGCCCGCAAGATGATCAACCACCTCAACTACAACGGCGTCCAGGAGGCGGCCGAGCTGCTGCAACTCGTCGCCGGCGATCGCGCCGGCGCCGGCCGCGACCCCGAGGACAACCGGCCGATACGGCGGCAGGGGACGGGCGAGCCCGACACGCTCATCCGGCGCACCTTCGAGATCGCCGCCCGCAATCTGAGCGAGCGCGCCATCCTGTCGTCGATCCAGAAGTGGATCAAGGAAGACAACGTCAGCTTCCTGGCCAACGTCCTCGAGACCCAGGACAGCCCGCTCGCCGACATCGCCGAGGCGCTGGTGCGCTACCGGCACACCGGCGTGGAGCTGACCGAACTGTCGCTGGCGACTCAGATTGGCCTCAGGGTCTCGCTCATCCGCCGCCTGTTCACCGACAGCTTCGACTATGTGGCCCGGGCCCGGCACTACTTCGACCTGAACGACTTCTTCGACCTGCTGTCGCACACCATCATCCCGCCCAACAGCCGCGGCAAGCTGGGCGGCAAGACCGCCGGCCTGACGCTGGCGGCGCGCATCATCCAGAAGTCGCCCGAGTACGCCGCCGTGCTCAGCGGCGTGCGGGTGCCGAAGACATGGTACCTGCCGTCCGACGCGCTGCTCTACTTCATCCATCACAACAACCTCGAGGACGTCTACAACTGGAAGTACCTCGACACCGCGCAGATTCGGCAGGAGTACCCGCACATCGTCCAGGTCTTCAAGAACTCGTCGTTCCCGCCGGAGATCCTGCAGGGGCTGTCGCTCGCCCTCGACGATTTCGCCGACCGGCCGCTCATCGTGCGCTCGTCGAGCCTGCTCGAGGATCGCCAGGGCTCGGCCTTCTCGGGCAAGTACAAGAGCCTGTTCCTGGCCAACCGCGGCAGCAAGCAGGAGCGCCTGGCGGCGCTGATGGACGCCATCGCCGAGGTCTACGCCTCGGTGTTCGGCCCCGACCCCATCGAGTACCGCGCCGAGCGCGGCCTGCTCGACCACCACGAAGAGATGGGGATCATGATCCAGGAGGTGGTCGGGACCCAGGTCGGGCGGTACTACATGCCGGCCTGGTCCGGGGTCGCCTTCAGCAACAACGAGTTCCGCTGGTCGCCGCGCATCCGGCGCGAGGACGGCCTCGTGCGGCTGGTGCCCGGCCTCGGGACGCGCGCCGTCGACCGGGTCTCCGACGACTACCCGGTGCTGATCACGCCGGGGCAGCCCGGGCTGCGGGCGAATGTCACCCCCGACGAGGTGATTCGCTACTCGCCGCGCCGCATCGACGTGATCAACCTCGAGACCAACACCTTCGAGACGATCGCGGTGAAGGACCTGCTGCGCGAGTTCGGCGATCAATACCCCGGGCTCAGCCGGCTGGTGTCGATCGGCGACAAGGACCGCATCCGCCGCGCCGTCGGCGGCGGCATCGACTTCGAAAAGGACGACGTCGTCTTCACCTTCGACGGACTGGTGCAGGAGACCCCGTTCATCACCCAGATGCGCAGCCTGCTCATTCTGCTGCGCGAGAAGCTGGCGACCCCGATCGACATCGAGTTCGCTTCGGACGGGACGGACTTCTACCTCCTGCAGTGCCGGCCGCAGAGCTACGGCGTCGAATCGGCGCCGGCGCCGATCCCGCGCGACATCCCCCCCGACCGGGTGGTCTTCACCGCCCACCGGCATGTCTCGAACGGCCGCATGCCCGACATCACCCACATCGTCTACGTCGATCCGGAGGGATACGGCGAGCTGGCCGACCTGGAGGCGCTGCGCGATGTCGGCCGCGCCATCAGCCGCCTCAACAAGCTCCTGCCGCGCCGGCAGTTCATCCTGATGGGGCCGGGACGCTGGGGGAGCCGCGGCGACATCAAGCTTGGCGTCAACGTGACCTACTCCGACATCAACAACACCGCGATGCTGATCGAGATCGCCCGCAAGAAGGGGAACTACCTGCCCGACCTGTCGTTCGGGACCCACTTCTTCCAGGATCTCGTCGAGGCGTCGATCCGCTACCTGCCGCTGTACCCCGACGACGAAGGGGTGCGCTACAACGAGGAGTTCCTGAAGCGATCGGCCAACATCCTGCCCGACATCCTGCCCGAGTTCACGCCGCTCGCCGGCATCGTGCGGGTGGTCGACGTGCCGAAGACCACCGACGGGTTCGTGCTGCGGATCCTGATGAACGCCGACCAGCAGGAGGCGGTCGCCATGCTCGCCCCGCCCGGACCGGCCGAGCCGCCGCTCACGGCGCCCGGCGCGCGCGAAGACCGGCCCGGCGAGGAGCACTGGCGCTGGCGCCTGCGCTTCGCCCAGCGGATCGCCGCCACGCTCGACGCCGCGCGCTACGCCGTCACGGGCGTGTACCTCTTCGGCAGCACCAAGAACGCCACCGCCGGTCCCGGCAGCGACATCGACCTGATCGTCCACGTCGGCGGGACCGAGCGGCAGACCGAGGAGCTGGCGCAGTGGCTCGACGGCTGGAGCCTGGCCCTCGCAGAGATGAACTACCTGCGCACCGGTCACCGCGCGCCCCGGATCCTCGACGTCCATTTCGTGACCGACGAGGACATCGCCGCCAAGCGCAGCTACGCGGCGAAGATCGGCGCCGTCACCGACGCCGCCCGCCGGCTGCCGATGAAGGGGGAGTCGCCGGCCTGAGGGTCGCGTGGCCGCGGGTGCGCCAAGCCGCGTGTCAGCGCAGTTCGCGGGTGGCGGTTTCCGGGTGCTCCGGATCGAAGCGCACCAGCGCCAGCTCGGGACCGTCGTGCGCCGCCGACAGCATCCAGGTGCGGCCGAGCTGCTCTTTCCACCGTCCCGTGAGCCGCGCCGATTCGTGGATATGACCGTGCAGGGTCAGGAGCGGCTGGCGTGCTTCGATGAAGCGCCGGAGCGCGATGCTCCCCACATGTACGTCGAGCGGCACATGATCGACGCTCTTGCCGTCGAGCGCGGCGCGATCGAGCCCCGTCTGGTAAGGCGGCGAATGCGCCATGACGATGGCCCGGCCGAGATCGGCGCCGCCCGCGAGCGTGGCGAGATCGCGCTCGATGGTGGCCCGCTGCACCTCGCTCGCAGGGACCGGCACGCTCCGCCACCCTTCCTCCGGCGAGACGCAGCCGGGGTCGACGTAGCGCGAAACGTCGTAGCGCTCCCAGTCCTTGAGCAGGAACGGGGTCGGGGGCACAAAGGCGTAGCCGTAAACCGCGAACGGGCCCCAGTCGATCCGGCGGCCGTGGGCGTATTCGAGCAGCCCGTGCGTCTCGAGCGCGCGGAAGTCGTCCTCTTCCGAGCGCGGGTCGTCGTTGCCGAAGATCAGGAAGACGCGCGGGTACTCGGCGCCGAGATCCCGGCGAAGGCGCTCGAGCCCCTGTCCGAAAAGCCCGGGGAGGAAATCGCCGATGCCGTGGCCGGGCAGCGCCTGGCGCGCCAGCGGGTGGGGGAGGAGATCGCCGCCCAGGAACAGCGCCGCCGGCCGCTCCGCCGCCACCGCGGCGAACAGGGTGTCGTAGCGGTCGAACCGACCGTGCAGATCCGAGACGAAGAACGCGACGCTCACGAGGGGAATTCTAGGCCCGCCGCGCGCGCCGTGTCGAACGGGCAGGGCGGCCGGCGGCGCGGCCGCGGCCGGAGGCCCGGCCGCGCTACAATCTGCCCAACGCCGGGGTGGCGAAACTGGTAGACGCAGGGGACTTAAAATCCCCTGACCCTCTGGGTCATCCGGGTTCGACTCCCGGCCCCGGCACCAGCGTTTTAGGAAAACCGCGAAGGCCGTTGTCCGCCCAGGCGCCCACCGCCCAGCTTTGTGCTGAGCCACGGAATCTGGTTCAACTCCTGCCGCCTCCACCATCGCCTCTCGCGAGGTTCCTTCCTCGCAGAAGGACAGGTTCGCGCGAAGAACAAGGGGGGTTCCTGTGTGGTGCGTGCTCAGATCCGGGTTGCTCCACTCGGCACTCACCCGGCAGCGGTTCCGGGGCTGTCGCTCCGAGCTCGTCGCCCCCAGGGTCAGTCGAGGGCCGATCGGAGCCATCCGTTCCAGGTGGCGCAAGCCACAGCCTCCAGACGACTGTGCACGCCGAGCTTTTCCAGTACGTGCTGCACGTGGGTCCGGACCGTGGTGGTCTTGATGTCGAGCCTGGAACCGATCGTCGTGGTGGGGACGCCTGACGCGAGGAGTTGCAGGATCTGCGCTTCCCTGCGGGTCAGTCGCTCGAGCGGGGTTGGGGGCCTGATCGGGCCGCCCTCGGAGCGTGCCGCGCGCCGGACATCCTCCCACCGCGGCCATGTGGGCCCAGCCTCGTTCGCCTCCCGAAACACGTGGGCAAGCAGGGAGAACTGGTGCCACCTCGACGGCAAGACGAAGGTGGTGACGTTGATCAGCTTTCTCTCGCCGCTCTTCGTGAGGGCTCTTACGTCCCTCGTCGGTGAAAGCAGGCCGCGCATCGAGGTGCGGAACGCCACGCAGCGTCGCTCGCACACGGCGCAGCCTCTCTCATCGAGTCCGCCCAGAACCTCGTAGCAGGGGCGCCCGAGGACGGCCTCTGGTTCGAATCCCAGAATCCGCGGCGCGGCCCCGTTCCAGAACGCAATCTGCTGCCGGCGGTTGACGGCGAACACGCCATCGGACGTTCCGGCGAGCAGGTCGAACAGGGTGTCCCGGTCCGTCACCCTGACCCGCATGCCCTAGGGAGCTGAAACCCGGCCGAACCGGGTCTCGATCTCATCCATTTGCATGACGCGCGCTCCGATCGATGTCGCGACAATAGCACGAAAAGTGAAGACACGCGATGAGACGATGGCTCGTACTGTGTTCCGCCTCCCGAGGCGCGAGCGTGTACGTGGTTCCTTCCCCGGGCGGACCAAGCCTCCCCACTGCGCGCGACCCCGTCATCGCCGCCGATCGTATGGCCGAAGGCCGGCCGCGCGCGCCCAGTTCGCGGCGCGTTTGGGAGGAGTCAGGTTCAGATCGGGAACGGGAGTGATTTCGGACGGCGGCGGCCGTTGCGACATACGCACGACCACCCATCACGCATTCCTATCTTGGGAGAGTCTCCATGAACACGTCACCGCGAGTGTCCTTCCCGGCCGTCCCGCGCTCCGCAGAGCCGCGCCGAGCACTCGCGGCGGTCGCCGCGATCGCGTGCCTGCTGGGCCTCTGTCTGTCTGGAACGCCGCGGGGGGCACAGGCCGATCCGCGGGTCACAGTGTCGCCTGATGACGCGCGACAGGACAGCCGGGCCCTCCTGATGCAGTTCGATCGCCTGCTCGCCGGGAAGCGCTACGAAGAGGCCGATGCCCTCTACCCGATACTCCTGGAGTCGCGGGCGGACGCCGTCACGGCCGGCCTCGACATGCTGACGCGACAGGAGACCTCGTCGGAAATCACCGTGAGATACGTGTGCGCCCTGGCCGGCGATGGAGTGCCCGCCGAGATGAGCGCCTCCGTCCTGGGCTTCGTGCTGGCAAGCCCGAAGCTGGATGACGGGACGAAGGGGAACTGCATCCACAGGATGCGGGGGCGGATCGACGCCTCGTTCCGTGAGCCGCTCCTGCAACTTGCGATCGAACCTCAGCGCGACCCGAACCTCAGAATCGCGGCGCTCAAGGTGGCAGGCACGAACTGGCCGGAGGAGAGCCATCCGACGCTCGTCTCCCTTCTGCAATCGTCCCAGGACCCGGTCATGCACCACAAGGCGCTGCAGTACCTGGCCGCATCCGGTAGCCCCGACGCTCTCGCCTTGATCGAGCAGTTCGTCTTCAACCGCGATCCTGCCACGGCGGGCAAGAGCCTCGCCAAGGAGTACGGCCTCCTGATTCTCGATCGTCGTCTCGGCGCGTCCGTCCTGCCGCTTCTCGCTTCGATCCTCCGCGACGAGTCCTGGCCGAGCGAGATCCAGGAGCGCTCCATCGATCTTCTGGTCCGATCGAGCCAGCCCGGAGCACGCGCGGTGCTGATGGACCTCCGCGGTCAGGCCAGCGCCGGCCTGCAAGCGCGGATCGACGCCTTCCTGGCCCGGACGGAGTAGGGCCATGCAATCGACCAGCCGATGGTGGAGGGCTCGTTCCATGAAACGCCTTCTCCTTGCATGTGCTCTTGCGATCGTCTCATCGTGTCTCGTTACCTTCCCAGCGCTCGCGGCACAGTACGGAGCGGACCAGCCCGGGGAGGTGGGGGATCTCCTGTTCATCACCTCCGATGAGGGGGGCATGTACCCGATCAGCAACGATGACCCGGAAAGGCCGGGGCACGTCGGAGTCTTCATCGGACATGTGGACGGCAGTGAGGCCCTGCGCGTGGTCGAGGCGCTGGGCTGGGGGACACCCGGGGACAACGAGGTCAAGATCACCCTCTGGGAAGGCTGCGGCACCGGCCATTTCAAGCGCGACTGCAGCATCCCCCCGCCCCTGGTGTTCATGGGCGCCAGAACGCCCTTCGAGACCAGACAGCACCAGCCCATCACGGCCCTGCAGCGTCGCAATGTCGCCCTGCTGGCCCTCGATCAGGTCCAAGAGGACTACGACGAGGGCATGGGGCGGCAGAAAGGCCCCGGCAACGATGATTGGATCTGCACCGGTCTCGCGGAGAGGGCGTGGGAGAGCGCCAATCTCGATTGCACGTACCACATCGACCCGGGGGACACGCTCGGGCTCTGCTGCTCGTATCACGCAGACAACACCTACCAGGACCTGTACTGCTATGACAACCACAACCAGGACGACAAGTATGCGGTGGACATCACTTCGGACGGCAAGTGCGAGAATGAGGACTTCTGCCACATCCGAGAGCGGTCGGATATCCCTCTCTGGTTCCAGAGTCCGTACTTTCCCGCCACGATGATGCTCCGCCCCACTCTCGTGGACGCCGTCGCGACCTTGCCGACCGTGTCGGCCGTCTTCTCGCCCGCGGAGCCGAACCTGAACGGCTGGTATCGCGAAAGCGTGTCGCTGACCCGGATGGATGCGCAGGATGCCAGCTCGGGCATCTTCCGCAAATACTACAGGCTGAATGCGGCGGAGTGGACCGAATTCACCACGTCCGTGGAGATCCTGGAGACGGCGTCGGTCCACGTGAAGGTGTTGGACAACGCCGGCTACGAGTCGGACCCGCAGATGCTGCAGATCCGGATTGACACGTCCCCTCCCACCGTCGAGGTCCTTCAGCCCTGTAGTCAGGACTGTGACCTGCCGGCCGGCGCGATCATGTTGGAAGGGACGTTGACGGACAGCGGGACATCCAGGGCGGACCGGGTCGAGGTGCGGAACGACACGACCGATAAGACGTTCTCGGGCGTGGCCGGCGACGATCGGTTCGCCGTGCCGGTCGATCTCACCGCCCGCGAGAACCGGTTGGTCGTGACGGGGTACGACCTCGCGGGCAACGCGAGCGACCCCCCCGTCACGCTCACGATCACGGTCTTGTGTGACGATGAGGACGGCGATGGGGCCTGCAGCGGCCTCGATGTCGACGATCACAATCCCCACTGCACGACCGACCCCACGGACAATGACCACGACGGGTATTGCGTGCCGCACGACTGCGATGACGCGCGAGCGCATTGCTCCTCCAACTGTGCCATCGACGGAGATGGCGACACCTACTGCATCAACGACGACTGCGACGACTCTCGCGCCGGGTGCACGACCGACTGCACGGATGGCGATGGCGACGGCGTCGCGGCGTGCGCCGGCGACTGCGACGATACGCGCGCCGGTTGCACCACCGGCGCCTGCAGCGACGCGGATGACGACGATTACTGCCCGCCCATCGACTGCGACGACGGCGGCGCCCCCGATCCTCCCGACGGCGTGACGGTGCGGATCTCCCGGGATGGCGTCTCGGGGCGGTTGGACCTCGACTGGACGGGTGGCCAGCCGACCTTCAGGGTGCACCGATCGACGAGCCCGGTGAACCTCCTCCACCCGGACAACGCGCTGGCAACGACCGAGGGAAGGTCGTGGTCGGACACGCCGCCGCCGGAAGGCGTCCATTATTACGGCATCTGGTCGTCCTGTGTCATCCACTGTCCCGAGATCTGCGACCTAACGGACAATGATTGCGACGGCACGATCGACGAGCCCGGCAGCGAGGTGTCCTGCATGGGGCCGCATGCGCTGCCGGTCTGCGATGGCGGTGCCTGCATCCCCAGCCAGTGCGCCGCGAACTGGTGGGACATCAACGGGGATCAGGGCGACGGGTGCGAGTATTTCTGCGTCCGCGTGTCGAACGCCGATGAGCCGGATGTCCCCGAGCCGGACGCCCCGTTCGTCGACGCCAACTGCGACGGGATCGACGGAGAACGCCTCATGGCCGTCTTCGTCTCCCCTTCCGGGTGGGACGCCTCCAACAGGGGACTGGTGCCGGGGGAGCCTCTGCGGACCATAGGCCAGGGGATCGAGGTCGCCTTCAGCAATGGGAGGGACCAGGTCCTGGTGATGCAGGGCAATTACGGCGAAGACAGTCTGACGCTGCGGGACGGCATCGGGATCTACGGCAACTACGAAGTCGGCTTCGGGCAGCGCACTCGGGCAGAGAATGTGACCGTGTTCACCGCCACGGACCCGATCGCCGTTGTCGCCGCAAGCCTCGGCATTCCGACCGAGATCGCCTACCTGAAGATCGCGAGCGCGGCGGGCACGACACCTGGAGGGTCGTCCTACGGCCTGTTCGCCGACGACACCACGGGGCTCGTCTTGCGCTCGTGCCTCATCGCCGCCGGCGCCGGCGCCGCCGGCTCGAACGGCGCCGCGCCATCCGGGAGAGCCGCCTCGGGCGGTGACGGCGCCCAGGGACAGGCGGGCTGCGAGGAGAGCGACGGTTTTTGCGAACACTGCTCGCGGCCTCTGGGGGGCGCCGGCGGAACGTCCTCCTGCCAGCGTGGTGGCGGCGAGGGAGGCGCCGCAGCCTGGCAGACGTATACCGGGTCCCCGGGATCCTCCGGCGTCGGTGGAGCCGGCGGCGGCACCGGTGCACCTTTTGGACAAGGGAACTGGGATACTCCGTCGCCCTACTGGGGGAGCAACGGAGGGCCCGGCGGCCCTGGCGCCAATGGTCCTGGGGGTGTTCCGGACTACGGTCCGACAGGGTACACCCCGACCGGCGGGCAGGACGGAGGAGCGGGCCAGCCTGGGGGTGGCGGAGGCGGCGGAGGCGGCGGAGGCGGCGGAAACAACGGCTGCAACTCCTACGGTGGCGGCGGGGGCGGGGGGGGTGCGGGCGGCTGTGGGGGCGTCGGCGGCCACGGCGGCGGCTCGGCCGGCGGATCGTTCGCGATCTTCCTCCGGAACTCGGATGTGGGCATCGCCGGTTGCCGGATCGAGGCTTCGGGTGGTGGCCATGGCGGGAACGGCGCGGCCGGCCAGCTCGGCGGCCTCCAGGGGTTGGGCGGCAACTGCGGCGGTGGCAGGGGCAACTGCTACGGCGGCTCGGGCGAGCAGGACGACGGCTCGAATGGTGGCAAGGGAGGGGCGGGGGGTGACGGCGGCCCCGGCGGCCCCGGCGGCGGCGGGGTTGGCGGGCCATCGATCGGCGTCGTGCAGCTCGACTCGCTCGCGAGGATCAGCGAGAGCACGTTCAACATCGCTCCGGCCGGCACTGGCGGGACGTCGCCTGGGTTTCCCGGGGAGGATGGGATCCGCAAACACGTTCACTCGACGCAGCAGACGAAACTGGTCTTCGTGACCAGCGCCACCTTCACCGGGAATCTGGGCGGACTCGCCGGAGCGGACCAGGAATGCCAGAACGCAGCCGACACTGCGGGGATCGCGGGGACCTTCCTCGCCTGGCTGAGCGACAACACGACCCCCGCGTCGGCCCGGCTGGGTCAATCCTCATCTCCATATGTCCTCAAGAACGGTGTCCAGGTTGCCGATGACTGGACCGATCTGACCGACGGAACCCTCGACAACACGATCAACATCGACGAGAACGGGATCCACCGGGATCTCGATGAGGTCTGGACCGGGACCAATGCCTCCGGAGGCCTGATTCCAGGTCAGAACTGCTCGGGGTGGTCGATCGCGTCGACCGTCACCGCGCAGGTCGGCCTCACGAACCAGACCAATTCTGGGTGGACCGCCCGGTATCTACAGTTCTGCAACCGGACGAACGTGAGGATCTACTGCATCGAGCAGTGAGAGCGATCGCTGCGCCGCGGGGGCCTGCCCACGGCGCAGCGACTCGATGGGGAAGAAATACCGGGGCTGTAGTTGTCCACCGAAAGTAGACGCCGCTTTCCGGGGAGAGCGGCGGCACGAAGCAGGTGTCCTCCTTCCCGGAATTCGTCCTCAGTCTCAGCGATAAATCGGTGGAGTAACTCGCCCACTCCGCATGAATCGATCAGCAGAGGGGACGGATTTCGGGAGGGTGGACAAGCAGTTCACAAGGACCTTCAATCTGCGCTGCCGCCGAGGGCAGGCTCAACGCGTTCTTGCCCGACCAGTCGGCGAGCGTAGAGGAGGCAAGCCTGGATATCCTCCTGTTCGAGCCAGGGATAGCCCTCGAGGATAGTCTCGGGACGGTCGCCTGCGGCGAGCATGCCGAGGACATGCTCCACGGCGAGCCGATGGCCCCGAATAATCGGCTTCCCGCCGAAAGTCCCAGGGTCGACGGTAATCCGTCGGAGAAGTTGATCCTCCTGTGGGACCTGCCTCTCCATGACATCTCCCGCATGGCGTGGATGAGCACTCGTTGAACAGGGACAGTTTGCCACGGACAGGGGTCCGGCTGGCTATCTTCGTGAGGGCTCCCAGGGTCTGGGCTGGAGGGCCCCGGCTCAGCCTCGGGTCGCCGGCTGGCAGGCTCGTTGCGCCAGGAACCCGATTCCGCCTGCGGACGGGGGATGATCACCCTCAAATGTCACTGCTTGAATTCACGAACCTCGGGAGTCATGTTCTCTCCTGGACGGTAGGAGGCGGATGCTCATGACACCCCCTCGGCTGTGCGCGGGGTTCGTCGCACTCTTGGCACTCACGATCCCGATGACTTCAACCGGTCCGTTTGCAGTCTCGGGCTGTGCGGAGGTCGTCCCGCCCGGCGACATGGACGATTGGATCTGGAAGGCTGATTGTCTCAGGGAAGCCGGCGATCCGCAGGCCGCACTGGCCGCATACGCGACTGCCAGCAGAATGTCGTCTCGGTGTTCGCGACCCTTGCGCTACGGGATGGGCCTCTCCTACGAAGACCTGGATCTTGGAGAGGAGGCGCACGCAGCATTCCTTGAGGTCGGAGAATGCGGGAAGCTCGATGCCGACCTGCTATATCACCTGGGGATCGCTCGAGAGATCGACGCCCGTTACGACGAGGCGATCGTCTATTTTCGCAGAGCCGCACTCTTGGACCCCGGAGACAACCGCGTGCAACGAAACATCGGATTCGTGCTGACCCAGCAGGGTCACCACGAGGAGGCCACTCCCTACTTCTTGAAGGCGATCCGACTGGACCAGAACGATCACAAGGCATGGCTGAATCTCGGCGTGACGTACTCGGAGATAGAGCAAGGGATTCGAAACGAGCTGCGGCAACTCGCTCTGCAAAGCCGTGAAGGCCCAGTCGATCCGGACGACCCCGCGGAGAAGCGGCTCCAAGAGCTGACCCGCAAGCTCAAGAGTTTCGATTGGTTCGGTGAATCCGTGAAAGCCCTACGCGAGGCCGTCCGTCTCGAGCCGCGGCAACCGGTCTACTGGTATACGCTCGGAACCACACTTAAGGACAAGCGTGAGTTTCTTTCCGAGGCTGTCGACGCGCTTTCTGAGGCCGTCTCCTTCAAACCTGACTACTACGATGCCCTGAGAAACCTGACGATCAATCAGGGGCGTCTCGGCAGGTACCGCGAGGCCCACGCGACCGGGCTGCTTCTTGCCGGGGTGGCCGGGCCAGGAGACATCTGGATGGAGGTCCATCTCGCGGACCTCGAAACGAAGCTGGGCGATTGGGCCTCGGCCGAGAAGCGCTACCTGCAGGCGCTCGCCGCTGGAGAAGCAAACGTCGACGCCCATATTGGTCTGGCAATCACATATCGCCACCTGTCCCGTCAGGCGGAATCGGAGGCCCATCTGCGGCGGGCCATCGAGCTGCGACCAGATCTAAGGCACCCCTTCGAGCATGCTGTCGAGAGCGCACCATAGTCGCGATATTGCCCTGAAGACTTGATTGTCCATCTGGGTGCCCATAATCCTCGGACTCTACGACACTCCTCGGACTCCTCGGACGGGAAAAGGGCAACGAATTAGCCAAGTCCTTTGTTCGCTGCCCCTTTCCCGCCGCCTTAAAATCCCCTGGACCTCTGGTCCATGTGGGTTCGACTCCCACCCCCGGCACCATTTGTTTTCAGAGGCTTACGAGGGAGGAGAACGCAGGGGATGAAAGGTCCCTCGCGAGCGTGGTGTCCATCTGGGTGACCAGATCGTCGCACACCGGCGAGCAAAACGCGACGGAGCCTGCTCGAACCCGCGATAGGAGAACTTGACCCCGCTGAAGCCGAGGGCTAGGCTGCCTGCTTCAGAGATCATCACGTGGAGAAACCTCAGGTGCCACGACACCGTCCTCACCTGACCTCAATACACAGTCAACCCCCTGGCGGTCATGGCTACTCAATCCGCATCACAGGCCTTGAGCCTTGCCTGAGTTAATTTGTCTCCTCCTGCTCTCAACGCTTGCCATAGCAGTGCCGCCAAGCCCCACGTCTGCAGGCGCTTCAATGACCACCGAAGATCTCGTCAGGGAGAGCGACCTTATCGTCCTCGGGCGAGTGACCGCGACAGAGGCGGATGGGATCTATGTCGGTCCGCAGAAAGAATTGCTCACCCGGCATACACTTAAGGTCGAAGCCTACTACAAAGGCAAGGCATCGGAAGAGATCTCATTGCGGACCCGTGGCGGGGTAGAAACGAAGGTCGTCGGAGGCCAGACCCGCCGTACGTTCACCGCGGGAGCCACAATTGTGGAGGGGGCCAGGGTCGGCGAGGAGTTGCTCGTATTTCTCAAGGCCATGCCGCAAGGCTATGGCTTCGTGCAGTGGGATAGCGCACGCCGGCCGGTCTATCTTTCTGAGTTCATCAAGGGAGAGCCCGAGCCCACCGTCAACCTGTCCTTCAGGAAGAAGAGGTACATGCGCGGGTTCGCTCTGCAGGGTTTCGAGAATCTCGAACGCCTGGAAGGGGGACCCGATTCGTCTACAAAGGTGGAAGCAAAGCTGAAGCGCACGAAGGGCATCGAAGAGCCCATTCCCATCAGGGACCTACGAGGAAGAATCGCCGAGGTCATCGAAGGGGAGATGGGTTCGGGTGGCTGAGCGATCGTGTCGCTACCGAGCCGCAAACTCACTCGACGCTCTCGGCAGGCAGCCGAAATTCATCTCGCCGCCCGGATGGGAGGGTCCGTAATAGTTCGACTCAGTACCCGGGCACCAGATCCACGGCACGTGGGCATACCGGCATCGATGCTACTGATCCCGCTCTTGTTCTGCCTCATCGCGATCCAGGGCTGCGGGATTCCGTCCGCCGTCGCATCCGGTAGCCAACGAACCCCAAGTGCTGTTTCAATGTTTCCCAACCCCGTCTTCGACCTGGAGGGTCTGCCCTTTTGTGCGACGACCACTGACCTCGACCACGACGGCAGCGCGGACCTGATCGTCTGCTCGAATCGTGAGAACGGATGGCTGGCGGTACTCATGGGGCGAGGGCGCGGCATCTTCGAGCCGGGTATGCGAATCAAAACGGGATCGAACGTGGAGAGTGTCTTGGCGGGAGATTTCAACGGCGACGGGGAGAGCGATGTCGTCGCGGTACAAGATGGCCGAATCTTGGCGCTGCTCGGTAGGGGCGATGGAACTTTCTCAGAGCCGGTCGAAACTCCTCTCGAGGGCAAAGTGCTACGGTCGGCCGCGGTCGCTGAATTCGACCAGGATGGAATCCAGGATCTTGCAGTGGCGAGCGTCATGTCGGGGACTGTGGAAATCCTTCTCGGTCGCGGCGATGGGGCCTTTTCTCTCCGGAGTAGCCTCGCTGTTGGTGAGCGACCGATCTCCGTGGCAACCGGTGATTTCAATGGCGACGGACGGGCTGACCTCGCGACAGTAAACATGGAGTCCCACGACGTCTCGGTTCTCTATGGACGTGAGCAGGGGCGTTTCAGCGACGAGCGTCGCGTTCACCTCGAGCATAAGGGATATCACCCCCAAGGGGTTTTCAATGCGCATTTAGTTGTTGCGGGGGCTCTGAACGGGGATGGTCGAGCTGATCTCGTGGTGTCACATCAGGACGCGGCTGTCGTTTCGGTCCTGCTCGGGTCCGCGAACGAGGTCCTGGTCCTGGTGGGGGAGTATGGTGTGGGGAGCTTCCCCCTGTCGCCGAAAATCGAGGACGTAGACGGGGACGGGAGCACGGACATCTTTGTGGGGAGCTACGCCTCCAATGACGTCTCCGTCTTCCTTGGCGACGGGGAAGGCAACTTCTCACCGAGACGCAAGAGCGGTGTGTGCGAAGGGCCGGGTGCTGCGATCACTGGGAGGTTCGATGCCGATTCCCCTCTGGACGTTGCCGTTGCGTGCAGGAACAGCAAGGCCGTAAGTGTCTTCCACGGCAACGGGGACGGGACGTTCGGTCCTGCCCTCCAGAAGGTCCAGAACGCGCTCAAGGATGTCGAGCCGTCGGTTGAGGCGCTCACGGCGGGAGAGTTCGATCGCGATCGAGGTGCGGATCTGGCTCTCGCGACCTCGTTCACGAACCAGATCATCGTGATGCATGATTTTGTTGACGGCGCACCTCGTGGGCAGATGAAGTACGAAGTTGGATGGAATCCCACGTCGTTGACGGTCGGCCGCTTCAACATGGACCGTCATCAGGATCTGGCTGTCGCCGTCCGCAACTGGGATCCGCGGACGGACGGGCCGATCGAAGGCACAATCGGAGGGAGGCGGGAGCCCCCCGTTCCACCTCGTGGCGAAGTAGTGATTCTAGTGGGCCGAGGTGACGGCCTTTTCGATGCGGCGGCGCGAGTCGCTGTGGGCTACAGGCCAGCGGACGTCAAGGCCGCGGACCTGAACGGCGATGGGCTGGACGACCTGGTCGTTGCCAACCAGGGTGAGCCGAGGATCAACGCTCTCGGCTACCTCTCGGTGATCCTCGCCAGCGTTGATGGCACCTTCGGTCCGGAACGCCACCTGTTCGAGGGCGCGGCGTTCTCGGCGGTCGCCATCTCAGATTTCAATGTCGATGGTCACCCGGACTTGGTGGTCGCCACATCGGGAGGCGACCGCCAGGGCTCGGGGACGGTGGCCGTCCGTTTCGGCGCTGGTGACGGATCCTTTGGTGAGGCCACCATCCTTGATTCAGCGTGGTGGGGTGGTTGCCTGGCGGTGGGTGACCTAGACGCTGACGGAAGCCCCGATCTCGTCGAGACGAACACCGGGAGTCTCGGACGCGGACCTTACGTCGATGGGTCAACCGCGATATTCTTCAGTCGGCCAGGGGGCACCTTCGCACGGAGCGAAGCCATCCAGGCTGGGCCACCCCTCTGCGTCGAGGTGAATGATTTCAATGCAGACCGGCGACCAGACCTTGCGGTACTGAACTGGTCGCACGAGGTATCGATCCTCCTGGGCGCTCCGGGCGGGTCGTTTTTGCCGCGTGTCCGGTTTTCGTCCGCCGGCCCTATCCAGCGATTCGTGGCTGCCGACCTGGACGGTGACGGTCACGCCGATGTGGCCGCGGGTGTCCAGGGAGGCATTTCGGTCCTGATGAATCGTCGAGGCCGTCGACGCTGATTTGCGCGGATCGACACGGGGTGGTCAACGCAGAAATAGGTTTTGACCTGCCACCGCGCGAAAGCAGTGCAGGCGGGTGTCCAGTGGTGTCCGAGGTCTTGAGCCTTTAAGAACAGTGGCCAGACGACACCTTCAGGGCGAGCCCTGGTGACCGGTTGGCAGGAGGCTGAACGCCCCACCGCATCGGCCAGCGCAATAGGTGTCCATCTGGGTGTCCATAATCCTCGGACTCTACGACCCTCCTCGGACTCCTCGGACACGGGAAAAGGCAACGAATTGGCTAAGTCCCGTGTTCGCTGTCTTTTTCCCGTGGCCTTAAAATCCCCTGGGCCTCTGGCCCTTGTGGGTTCGAATCCCACCCCCGGCACGACGAAATACCCCTAGCCGCAGATCCATTACAGAGATCGCACATCGGACGCGGGGCCATGTGCAATGCCGACCCGGTCGTAGCGACGAGGCAGCCGAGAGAGCTCCATGCGTTACCCCTCCACTTCCCGGTCCCCCGAGCGCGAATTGACCGCAACCGGTGGAGCGGTGCCGTCGTCTAAGTGGCATCCGTCGCGATCGGATGACGGGAAAGGGGAGTGGCATGAGATTCGTGACGTGCGTGGTGTTTGCAGCCCTGCTGATGACGGCGCCGACATGGGGGAACGTCGGGCTACTGACGGGAGAATGGGTCGGGGGAACCGACGTCCTGGACGGGTGGCGTCTGGCACAACTGCGGTTCGCGGTTGCCGCCGAGGGAACGCGGTGGTCCAGTAGCGTCGATCTGTCTTCGGCGCACGTCATGCGGCTGCCGCTCGACGGCATCCAGGTCGAGAAGGACAGGGTGCGGTTCCGGTTGCCGAGCCCCTACAGCGTCTACACCTTTGACGGCAGGCTGGAAGGGGATCGCCTCATCGGAGAGATCACAGCCCCGTCGGGACGTCCATCTCCGCTGCACGTCGTGCGGTCGCGGACCGACCTGGTGGACGCCCGCGCGGCGCTCGCCGGCGCCTACAGCCTGCCCAAGGGTCGCCGGCTGCTCGTCACGCCACGGCCGTTCGGCCAGCTCGCCGCGGCGGTGGTCGAGGATACAGGCGACGAGGTGCGCATCGAGCGCGCCCTGATGCTCATACCGATCGCGGCGGATCGCTTCGTCACCTCCGGATCGATCGTCAAGGCGCTCGCAATGGACGAGACGATCGAGTTCGTGCGCAACGACGCCGGGCAGGTGAAGGCTGCACGCTGGCTCGCTCCCGGCGAGAAGGAGATGGTCGCGTCATGGATCCAGGACGAAGCCGAGCAGGAGCCGGTACGGTTCGCCAGCGGCCCGCTGGAGCTCGACGGTACGCTCTGGCTGCCGCGCGGCGGCGGGCCTTTCGCGGCGATCGTGCTGGTGCACGGCTCCGGTCCGGTGACGCGCGACAACCTCTTCCTGCGGGGACGCGAGCTCGCCCGCCGCGGGTTCGCCGTTCTTGCCTTCGACAAGCGTGGCACGGGGCGCGGAGACGTCCGCTGGGAGCACGCCACGTTCGACGAGCTGGCCGGGGACGCCGTCGCCGCCGTCGAGTTCCTGCGCCATCATCCGCGGGTCGATGGGGCGCATGTGGGCCTGCAGGGAAACAGCCAGGCGGGCTGGATCATCCCGATCGCCGCCGCACGGTCGTCGGCCGTGGCCTTCGCGATCGTCGTCTAATGCCGCGCGCAGGAGCGGACCGATGCCGCGTTGCGCGACGTGATGCGGGCGGCCGTGCCACCGGCGGTGGAGGACAGGTTCGCGGGCCGCGTCGTCGCGCGTCTCGCGGCATCGCCTGCCCCGCGCGGGGTTGCCGGCGCTCGCTGGTTCCTGCTCCTCGGCGGTGGATTCGTCACGGCGGCCAGCGTATCGATTCTCGCGCCGCTGCTCGATCCGGTGGTCCTGCGGAACCTCGCCCTGGGTGGTGCTCTGGTCAGCCCGCTGATCCTGATGCGTGGGTGGCGGCGAACAGTCACCCGCCTCCTGGGCGCCCCCTGACGCGCCCAGTCGATCCGCGCCGCTCGAAGCGGATATCAACTTGGCCCGCGGGGAGGACGCGGAGCCTCATAGGACGTCGGCCCAGCGGGGTGAGGCCGCGAACGCAGCGTGGATCAGGCCGGTATGCGAGTACGCCTGCGGGAAGTTCCCCCACATTCGCATATCCGAGGGTCTGAAATCCTCGGAGAGCAGCCCCAGGGGAGAGAGAGCCGAGTGGGCGCTCTTCATGACATCCCGGGCCTCCTCCTGACGGCCGGTCGCCGCCAGTGCCTCCACGAGCCAGAAGGTGCAGAGGGTAAAGGCGACTTGCGGCGGACCGAAGCCGTCATCCAGCCGGTAGCGCAACAGCCATCCTTCCTCGGACAGCCCGCTCCGGATGGCATCTATGGTGGAATGGAGGCGGGGATCGCCGGCCGGGAGGAAGTGCAAGTTCGCCATCTGCAGCAGGGAGGCGTCGAGGTCCTGACCGTCGTGGGTCCCGACAAAGCTCTTGAGCCCCGGACTCCAGCAGTGCGTGGTGATCTCATCGTGGATGCGGGCGGCCGCCTGGCGGAACTCGCCCTCCACACCCGGTGCGTGGCGCGCCACCACGCGCGCCATCCGATCGGCGGCAGCCCAGCACATGAGCGTCGAGAAGGTCTGAGGTTTCCATTCGGTGCGGTATTCCCAGATCCCCGCATCGGGGTGCCCCGACACCGCGATGGCCTTTCTGGCCAGCCGTTGCAGGAGATCCAGGGAGGCGGTCGATCGCTCGGCGGAGAAGCGCTCGTCGAGAAAGACGGGTGCGAGCGCCAGGACCATCTCACCGAAGATGTCGTTCTGCGCGTGCCGGAAGGCGCCGTTCCCGACGCGCACGGGCCCGTCGTCGTTGAACCCCGGCCAGCCCTCGAGAATGCGCTCATCCAGATCGCGGGTCCCGTCGACACGGTAGAGGGGTGAGAGGTTGAGATCGGGCGCGCCCGCCGCGACGTTCAGCAGGTAGTTGACGAAGCTCTCCCGCTCCTCGAAGTGCCCGAGTCTGCGGAGCGCGCCGAGGACATAGTAGGCGTCGCGCAGCCAGCAGTATCGGTAGTCCCAGGTCCGGCCGCTTCCGGGCGCCTCGGGGATCGATGTGGTCATGGAGGCGACGATGGCGCCGGTGTCCTCGAAACAGTGGAGCTTCAGCGCGAGGGCCGATCGGATGACGGCTTCCTGGAAGAGCGGCGGGATGTTGCACTGTTTCACCCAGCGCCGCCAGTAGCGGACGGTTCCCGCGAGAAACCTCTCGCATAGCTCGGGGAGTGGCTCCTCGACGGGAGGCCCCCAGGCCAGGACGAGATGCCGCCGTTCGGTGAGAGCGAAGGCGGGGCCGCCGAGGTAGGAAATGGGAATATCGGTGGTCAGCCTGAGCGGGCTGGGGAAGCCCTCATAGCGGACGTGATTCGAGCCGAGCAACTGCGCCGGAGAGTTCCGGGACCAGCCGAGACGCGGCTCGCAGCGCACCGTGACATGCGGTGTGCCTTCCAGCGGTTCCACGATCCGAACGAGCTGGGTTGGCCGGAAGACCCGATCGTACTGGATGAACCGCGGGGCGAAGTCCAGCACCCGGAAAGCGCCGCCGTCCGTCCGGAACGACGTCTCGAGGACGTTCGAGTTCTCGATGTACCGCTGCGTGCCGGTTCCGCCGCCGGCGGGGCCGACGAGGAACCGGCCTCCCTCTCCAGCGTCGAGGAGAGCCGAGAAGACCGGGTCGGAATCGAATCGTGGAAGACAGCACCAGAGGACGGCGCCGCTCCGCTCGATCAACGCCGAGAACTGACAATTGCCCACCAGCCCGAGGTCTTCCAGGAGCATCGGCGCACCTTAGCATGAGGCATCGTCCGGGCTCAAAGAAAAATGTGGTTCAATAGGCGCGCCATGTCCCGCGCGGTGCGCTTCGCCATCGGGTTGATCGCAGGGCTGGGTCTGTTGACCTGGGCCGCCCTCGTGATCGTGCAGCGCACCACGCGCGCCTGGTTCGAAAAGGACGTCAGCCTGCGCACCGAGCTGGCCGTCGGCGGGGCCCGTCAGGCGTTCATAGCGCACTGGGAGGAGAAGGACGGACGCGGCCTTTACGAGGTGCTGTCGGGTATCGCCCGCGACGAACGGATCATGGCGGCGGCCGCCTGCGGCGCGGACCTGTCCCTCCTCGCGAGCACGCCGACCTTTCCCGACTCGTTCGCCTGCGAGCGGATCGGCCCGCGGATCCGACCGGCGGCGAATTCGCCGGCGTCCTTGTGGGAGACCTGGGTGACGAAGACGTCGTTGCCCGGCGGGCCGGTCAACGTCAGCGCCATCCCCGTCGTGGACGGCGACCGTCCGCTCGGTTTCGTCGTC
>Ga0210377_10000764_pt1 | contig 30701 bp, 26 predicted proteins | sample PLM4_65_b1redo_FD_155480 | JGI IMG/M metagenome (GOLD analysis project Ga0210377, IMG submission 155480) | Groundwater sediment microbial communities from an aquifer in East River, Colorado, USA - PLM4_65_b1 redo | ecosystem: Environmental > Terrestrial > Soil > Riparian zone | place: USA: East...
TCTTTTGTTTTTGCGTAATGCGATGCCACCTTGATGCCTTCTGATGAGTGTTTGGATCCGTCAACCGGTACCAATACTTTCATGTCCCCTCCTATACCTCTTTTTTGACTTTGGCTTTTTTCATGGTAAGCCCGATGCCGTCGAACATGTAGAAGATGGAAAAACCCCACCACATGGTGTAGGCCACGTAGAACACGAGTAGACCGGTCATGATACCGGCCTTGTCCACGACGTTCTGCGCCTCGATCTTGTAGTAATTATAGGCCGGCTCCACGGCCTTTTTCATCACATCCGAGACGATCTTTGCATCCTCGAACTTGCCCTGCTTCTTGAGGGCTTTGTCCATGCCCTTGAGCATGTTATGCCAGGACTCCATGACCTTTTTTTCGTCGGCCCCGTAACGAGCAGCAACCGCGGCGCCGTTGTTTTTATACATATCGTCCGAGTCCTGGAGGATTTTCGACATTAGCGCGCCGAGGTTGCCGTTGATCTGGAGCTCGGGATTCGCGTTCTTCGCTTCTATTCCCGCTGCGGCAAGGAGCTTCACCGTGCCGTCGATCTGCTCCGGCTTCTCAAACTTCACGCTCACTGAGAAGGCGGTATTCGCGAACGCTTCATTGCTCTTCATAACTTTGGGTATAAAGTAGGAAGACCCTTTCGAAAGCTTGTTGAACATATCATCGGCGTATACGAGCCCGTTTTTGCCTTCGCCGAAAACAGGCGAGAACATAAGCGCGAGCATGCCGGCAAACGTCAACGCGAGGAGTGCTCCGGTGACAAAGGTGGATTTGTTTTTTACGATCATGGCTATGCCTCCTGCCTGAGTGTTTTAATGTTTGCAAAGAACTTGCTGAAGATCCAGAACCCGAAGATAGCGACCACGATCCAGAATACAACGTTGCCCACGGATTCGATAGCATTGACGCTGGTCTTGGACATATCGATATACTCAAGTTCCACCATCTTCTTGGGCAGCGTGGAGGCGCGGTTGATGAATCCCGCGATGATCGAGACGGCATAGAAACCGCGGATCTGAATGCCCTTCACCACCTTGGTCGTGAGCGCGCCGACCTGGATGCCGATGAGCGAGCCGATCAGCATGCCTATAGCCAGAGTATAGAACACATACCCGTAGATGGCGTACTGCGCGATGGAGGCCAGGCCAGCGGTAAAGATGATTTGAAAAATATCCGTGCCGACGGTCGTTGCCGTGGACACGCCGAAGGTGTACACGAACATGGGAAAGGTGACGAACCCGCCGCCGACGCCCATGATTGCGGCCAGGATGCCGACAACCAAACCGCCCATGGCGATAAACACGCCGGAGATCTTCTTGCCGCCCTCGACATAATCTTCGTCAAAGGTGATCATGGGCGGGATATTCACTTTCTGGAGCTTTATTGCGAAGTCGGTCGTTCCCGAGGACCCGCCGTGGGCGTCTCCTCCCGTTGCATTGCGGGATTTCCAGAAATCCATCATCGCATAAAAACCGAGGAAGCCGAGCAGGATAGCATAGACCAGGCTGATAAACGCTTCGGACAGGATCGGGTCCTTGTCATAGAAGAATCTGTTGATGGAGCCACCGATGAAGGTACCGGCGCCCGAACCGACCAGGAACGCTATTGCCAGCTTCGTGGACACGTTGCCAAGCTTCTTGTGCACGGTCGTGCCCATGATGGCTTTGGCAAAGATGTGGAACACGTCGGTGCCCACAGCCAGAATGCCCTTGACACCCGCAGCCATAAGCGCCGGGGTGATAATGAACCCGCCGCCCGCGCCGATGCAGCCGGTGATGAGTCCCGCGGCCAGGCCTACAGCGATGGACACTGCAAAAATTGCGTCGGAATAGAAAGCAGGGGCATAAGCGGTTTTTCCGCCGAGCATGCTGCCTGCCTCCACCCATGATACTGCCACGATCGGCAGGAGAAGCAGAAGCATGATCCACATCTTTTTCCGGTTGTGGATAATGCTCATGGAGACCTCATAGTCCCATTTGGCGTGCGCGACCGACGCCGCTTTGAGATATTCGTACGTGTTTCTCATTACACCCATGTCAAACCCTCCTTTGTAGTATTGGTACTATTGATCAGGTGATCTGTATCAGTTCAGTCTGTATCTTGTATTTCCTGCCGCCTCCCATCAGCCGGGTATAGGCAATAGGCTGCCCATCAATCCCGACAAGAAGCCGGTGCAGCAGAAGCACCGGCGTGCCCTTGACAACCTTGAGGATCGAGGCGGCATCGTCGGTCATTTCCGAGATCTCGATCATCTGGACCACCTTAAAGATCTTTTTCACAGCCTTCTGCTGCATCATTTCGTAAAAAGGGGTCTGGCAGACCTCCAGCTCGGCGATGTCGGGAACGCTCTCGAGCGGAATAAACGACTCCTCGAGGTATGCCGGCTCATTGTTCACGACCCGTTTGCAGAGAATATAGTAGATGTCGCTGTCGGTCTTGAGATATCCTTTCACGTCCTCAGCCGGCACCTTGATCCCCTTTACCAGAAGCTCCTTGCGCGCGCTCACCCCCTCCCCAAACATATCTTCGGTCAATTGCGTCTTCATGGTAATGCCCAGATCCGGCAAAGAATGCATCACAAACGTGCCTTTGCCCTGCAGCTTCTTGAGATAACCGCTCCGCACCAGATCGGCTATCGCCATCCGGACCGTTGCCTTGCTGACATCGTAGGTTCTGCAGAGGTCATCTTCAGTAGGGATCTGCGAACCGACAGGCCATTCGCGCTTCTCGATCTTCTCCTTGAGAATGGAGAACATCTGTACATACAGTTTTTGCTGACTCTCTCGATCAACCGTTTTTTCTATCAACATAAGATTATCTCGTCAGATTGTTATAATGTATTTTCCTGGACAAAAAAATTCGGGGTCTTCTTTTCAGGAAATCCCGAATCACCAACCTGGCCACTAGGTTAGGAGGAATAAAATCGCTCTGGAAAGATCGATTGTTATCTTCCGGTAGCAGGAGCTGAGGCTGCTATCTTTTCTTCCTGTGGCAGCTCGTTTGAAGCTATCCTATTCGCCTCATCAAACTCTCCTGCTTCTGCAAAAGTGATTGCTACCATGACGTCTTCAAGCATTTTCATGAGTTTTTGCATTGGAAGCCTCCATGACCGATCTATATTATCTAATACAAGAGGCGTGCCAGATTTTATCGTTTTGATATTATTTATTTTATTATTGAACGCTATAAAACGTAGCAATTAAATGTTGCATGATTTGGGTATGATATGAGGCTTCCTGGGGAATATAGGTGCAGTAAAATGTTGCGTTAATGTAGGTTATGTTGCAATCTTATACTGTTTTATTTTTCTCTGAAGCTGCTGCCGGTAGATACCGAGGGCCGTTGCTGCACGGGAGATGTTTCCGTTGGACTGGAGGAGGGCGGCAGAAATCGTTTCCTTTTCCGTGGTCTCGATGGCATCTCGAAGACGCTGTGCAGCGGGCCGGGGCTTGGCAGGGGCTGATTGAAGAAGATAGGGGGGAAGATCGGCTGGCAGAATCTCCGAGGAATTGGCAAATGATATGGCGCGCTCGATGATGTTCTCAAGCTCCCGCACATTGCCGGCATAGGTGTGGTTCATGAGAATGTGCAGGGCATCATTCGTGACGCCCTTGATCATGATGTCTTTTCTCTTGGCAGCGTGTTCCTGGATCAGGTGCCTGGTAAGCAGCGGTACATCCTCCATCCGGTCCCGGAGCGGCGGCAGATGGATGTTGATGACGTTCAGGCGGTAGAAGAGGTCTTCCCGGAAGGTGCCGCGCTGGCATGCCGTCTTGAGGTCAACGTTCGTGGCAACAATATAGCGCACATCCACTTTCAGATGCCTCATCCCACCAATGCGCATGATCTCCCCTTCCTGGAGAACCCGCAGGACCTTGACCTGGAACAATGGCGAGACATCGCCGATCTCGTCAAAAAAAACCGTGCCGCCGTCGGCCTGTTCGAGAAGACCTTTCTTCATATACTGAGCGCCGGTAAACGCGCCTTTCTCAAAGCCGAAGAGCTCGGATTCGAGCAGGGTGTCGGGGATGGCGCTGCAGTTGATGGTCATGAACGACTTATCGCTCCGCGGGCTCCAGCGATGGATCGCCCGCGCGATCAGCTCCTTGCCCGTGCCGCTCTCACCGGTGATCAGCACATTGCTCTCACTCGCTGCGGCCTTCTTGATAAGCCCGAAGACATCCTGCATGGGTTTGCTCATCCCGATGATCTCATCGAATCCGTATTTATGGTTCAGGATCTGCTTCTTGTGCTTCTCGATGACCAGGTTCAGCCCGTCACCAGTCAGGGGCTTTTCCAGATAATCAGATGCACCGAGCTTCATGGCCTCCACAGCCTTTTTCAGGTCAGGAAGCGAAAACGCGATGACCGGCATGCTATGCCGGACATCGAGCAGCCGTTGCTGCCAGTTCTCTGTATCGAGGTCCAGGAAGGCGATATCGTAGCCTTCCACATTCGGCGGAGCTGCCTCAGAAGCGCTGTTCGGCTTTGACGGGTTTTGCGCATCAGAACTGAATCCCGCTGCCTTGAACAGGGACGCGATGTTCTTCGCTTCGTCGGATATGATGAGAATGTTGAGCATAGCATCGCACTTAAGCAACTGAAGCCCTGAGAGAAGTATCTCCTTTTACGCTGATTTGCACTGATTGATTATGAGGAAACAAGATCACGTCCCTTCATAAAAAATCCGATGTTTCAGTGTCAAATATTTTCTCCGCGCTCCTTATGGTTTAAGATATTATTTCCCCTTCACCACCAGGACCGCGCAGGATGCGAGTACGATCACACGCTCGGCTACGCTGCCCATGAGCAGCTTGTCAACGCCTGTCTTGCCGTGGCTGCCGAGCATGATGACATCGACATTCTTTTCCTTTGCGGTCTGGACAATCGCATCCGCCGGCCTTCCACCCATGATGAACGCTTCAACCGCGACCCCTTCCTTCTGAGCGGCAGCTTTCACCGCCTTGGCGCTGTTTTCCGCCAAGCTCAGCTCCTTCGCGGCAATAACATCACGCGACATTTCCGAATGGACGATATCCATGGGCTGCATGGATTCCGAGGGGACCACAGCCAGGATGATAAGCTTGCCGTTGTTCTTCTTTGCGATCCCGATGGCCTCGGATGCTGCGGCCGCCGCATGCCGCGATCCGTCGGTTGCAACCAGGATATTTTTGAACGCCACTTGGGCTGCTCGCGGGACCACAAGCACGTTGCAGGGCGCATGGCCGATGACCCGCGCCGTGGTGCTTCCCATTACGAGCCGCTTGAGACCTGTCTTGCCGCGCCTGCCCATGATGATCATCGATATTTTATTTTTCGCCGCTTCTTCGGAAATATAGTTATAAGAGTCCTCTCCCTCGAGGATGCTGGTGGTAATGTCCACCCCCTCTTGCTTTGCCTGCGCTTTCACAGATTCGAGGTGTTCCCGCGCGGCCTTCTCCGCCTTTTCGAGAAGCTGGGGAGCGATTGTTGCATACTCGGGATTCGTTTCGATCACAGATATTGCCGAAAGCTTGCTCGAACACTTTTTTGCGAGCTGAATGGCCTCCCGAATGGCGCCCTCGCCAAATTGTGAACCGTCTGTGGCTAGAAGCAACTTTTCTGTATTAACGACCGGACAAATCTCTGCCATGATGTCCTCCCTTTATATATATTCGATTGGCCTACTATTTACTATGAGATATACACTGCGCAACATTATGCGGCGGTACACATATTGATGCACCATTTGTATCATAAGGGAAAATCACAGACATGTCAACTTTTCATGACACTTTGCCTGTACCGGTCACGGCATTTTCTTATATTGTCTTAATGAAAGAGAAACATAAGGACGTTGCCGACAACTTTAAGATTAACAGAAAAGGGAAATCGGGGGAATAATATAAAACTTAAATTCAAAAGTTATTTCGGAAGAAGAATGGTGGTCCCAACGGGAATCGAACCCGTGTCTCCGGCGTGAGAGGCCAGCGTCCTAGGCCGCTAGACGATGGGACCATGCTTGTGAGGCGTCAGATTGGAAATTGCAGATTGTATATTGATAATTGTAAAATGAAAAAGGCTGATTGGTTTGCAACAATTTCCAATTTGCAATTTTCAATCTTCATTTTACAATAGGTCGTAACATGGTTGGGGGAGGAGGATTCGAACCCCCGTAAACAGGTTCAGAGCCTGTCGTCCTACCACTGGACGATCCCCCAGCTGTTCACAGCCTGGTCACTATATCCAAAACATGAGTATGTGTCAAGGGTAAAACGAAAATTTTACTCAAGGCAACCGTGGCCACCATGAACTGGGCTTCTGTGGATTAAAAATGCGCCTGTATAGATCCCCGTAATTCTCGATCAATGCATCGACTTAATTATGCAGGTTCAATCTATATCACTTCTTCTTCAAGAACACCACAAAGGCACCGCCACCTCCAAGCGCGCGCGGCGCCGGTGAAAACTCCGCAACAAGTGTCTTCCCCTTCTTTCCCAGCCACTCCTCCACGGCCCCCTGCAATACCGGCCCGTCGGGAGAGTTGATGCCCTTACCCGTGATCACGAGTACCGCTTCATGCCCTCCGCTGCATGCAGCGTCAACGAACCGCTCAAGCCGGATAAGGGCCTCTTGCTTGAGGAAACCATGCAGATCAAGCTCCCTGCTGATGCGGATCGTCCCGCGTTTCATCTGCCGCATCCTGCTCGTCGGCGTCCGTCTCTCCACCTCATCAAGTTCCCGATCAGGTAAAGTGTCGCGAAAGGTCGTTCCGATCTTCTGCATGGCTGCGAGAAAAAGCCGACTGTCTTCCGGAGCGTGAACCGGTGTTTTTTTGGGGCACTGTCTTGCACCAGCCCCTGAGTGGTCGCCGGCTTCATTGCCAAATTTTTTCGTTCCCTCAGCTGCGCGTAGAAAGAGTGACGCATCATCTTCATCGCGGCCGTTGGTCTTCTTGAGCACGTTGTGATTTGCGATTTTTTTTATGGGTAAGGGTATAGATGGCACAAGGCCTTTCAGGGGTTTAAAGGGCCTGTTTTTGAAATCAGGTTTAAATTGATCTGGCGGCTTACTTTTCTTCATAATGCAGAATTCAGGAACCAGACGATGGGCTGGCACCAAATCTGTTTTAACGTCGTATAGAAACGACTAAAGTGATGCATACGGCAAATTTCAAATATTTCTACTTCGTCCGACGTCATAGGTTGCCGAACGATTGCACATTTGATGAAGAGAATCGGCCTTTTATTTTGATCCATAAACATGATTCTAGCATTTCACGATTATCCGTCTAGTGTCGCGGGGCCTTTGCGCCCGAACTTCAGCGTTTCGCTCAGCATATTTTATATTATCGACATCGCCCGATTTTGTCAATCAACGAATACGGCACCCTGCTATTTTACAATTGACTCATGATCACTTTTTTGATATAGTACGCTATTAATTTTCGAAGGGCTGCATCGCCACCTCGGCGGTAACAGCCCTTTTATTCTGTAGGGAAAGGTTGTGGCATGGTGGCGGATACGAAACTTTTGATAATAAAAAAGAAGCTCATCAAACAACGGCAGGAACTTCTTACCGAGGCGGAACACACGCTAACGAGTAAGATCAGCTCGGAAAAGGAAAGCTTTCCCGACCCCACGGATCAGGCTGTGGCTGAACTCGACAATAACTTTGTCCTCAGACTGCGGGGGAGAGAACAGAAATTGCTCAAAAAGATCGATGATGCCATTTCTCGGATTGATAGCGGCGTGTACGGTGTCTGTGAATCCTGCGGAGAACAGATCAGCCTGAAACGGCTTGAAGCCAGGCCGGTAACCACCCTGTGCATTGAATGCAAGACCCGCCAGGAAGAAGAAGAGAAACTGCAGGCGGGCTAGGAAGTCTCGGCGCGAATCTTTCCGTTAATATCTTTCCATAAATTCCAATGAAAAGGGGTTCGCCGATCGTCGGCTGACCCCTTTGTTGTTTCTCTGAAAAGCGATTAACGGCCTGAACCGTTCTGGACCACTCCGCCGCAATCGGGTGCAGTTCACCCCTTCATCGGCCTAACTCGTGATTTTCTTCGCATCCAGAGACTATTGATTCCGAAACGTGCGGTGGCACTGCACGCAGTTGTCCAGAAGTTCCTTTGTCAGCTTCAGCATGGCCTGCTGGTCGTTCTTCTGTGCCGCCGTGGAAAGGGTTTCCAGTCTGGCATGAAATTTTTTGTCCAGATCCACGAATTCATTCATCCGTGCGGTGTTCTTCGGGACCTTCACCATGCCGTGGCGCATGCCCTCGTGGGTTTTTTCCATAGTGCCATGCATGGCATCCAATGCTTGATGGACCCGCGCCCCGTCTCCAAGCGACACTCCTGACACGACATCACGAAAGACAGCGTCGAGCTTCACCATTTCATCTATAAGCGGATTGTTGCTATGGCCTGACGGCGATGTTGCAGTGTCATGCATGTGGTGTTCCTGGCCGGATACAAGCACTGGCAAAACCATCAAAGAAAGGACGACGCCCAAAGAGAACCCTCTTTTCAAAACCCTGTCCTTCATAACAGACCTCCATTCCATGCATTCCAAGACGCTTCACCATGAACGCTGATTGCCAGACCAATCACGGCCCACTGCTAACCTGGATGGCTAATCGTGTGCGAGATGAGGAATTACTCCATCGTTGATGATAAAGACCAGGGGAAGTAGAACGGCATATATGAAAGCCGATCCTCGATGCAAAACAGCGGACCGCCCCTTTTGTGAGCGCCGTCAAAGATGACGTCAACGCGCAGCCTCTCCCAGCTTCATGTCCGCAGGGTGGTCATGATGGACCCAATGGAGATCGTGCTCTTCATGAGGACCGGAATCTTCCGGCTGTCGTCGGTAAGCCAGATGAATATCTCCCCCTTGTTCATGAAGACACCCTCGTATTTGGGAAAGGTCTTGACCTTGATCGTGTTGAACTCTCCGACAGGCGTCTTTACCTTCTCCCTACCCAGGGTTTGGACCTCGACGGACCAGTTCTTGCCGCCATCGTGGACCGAGATGACATGGATCTTGCCAATCGTGAAATCTTCCAATGTCCGAAGATAGAAGAGCGACGACAAGGCGTCCTGGACCGGATCCGGTATGGTGAAGGTCTGCGGCGGGTCGTTGTTCAGCGTGCTGACGACTGAGCGGCCCGCATGATCGAAGACCAACCCGCGGCGCCTTTTTCTCTTACCGTGGCTCTCGATGAGATTGAACGAGAGGCTTTGCATGATCTGAGGGTCAAAGATACTCTGGACCTGACCCTGTCGTTCACCGGATAGACCTTGTCCACGACAGTTTTTCCTCGTTGACCTCCAGAACGGCGGTCCCTGCTGTAACGATATTTGACCAACTGATCTCATAGGTCAGTGTTTCTCCCGGTTTAAATGCCTGGATGCGATGAGGGATATCGGCGGTTGTTCGTACATCCGCGCTGAATACGCGGGGAACCAACATCAATCCCAGGGTCAGGAAGCACAGCGCTGTCGCGACCCCCAACCCGCGCCTCGCCTTAAATACCCGCTGAAGATTCATTATTGCCTTCGCCTCCCGGTCGGCCCTCGCAGTGGCAGCAGGTAAAATTAATACAAACGCATTTAACGTTGCTGCGTTTGCACCTCGCCCCTTCGTCATTGCGGCTCGACTGAGCTCGCCGAAGTCTCAGGGCGGGCTTTATCCTCTACCCGGCGGGGAGCGGGGGAATCCGTAGGGATGTAACAATTGTCATTTCGTTTGTATTCGTTGCCACAGAATCAAATTCTTTCCAAATCTCAATTGTTATTCCTGAACGCGTTGCCTAGGGCGCTCTCATCACGAAGACCCCTGCCGCAACAGGTCAAAAAGGTGTTCGAGCATCTCTTTTCTTTTTTCCATAAGGATCAGGTCGTGCTCTGTCTCAGTGCCAATGTCTGCTGCCTTTATCTCAAAACGGCATTCCTGGGTGAACGAGACAAGAATCTTTTCAACCTGTGTGAAGAGTTCCAAGTCTTCATCGAAACTGGCGTGTTTTTTGTTTTTAATCTCGTCAACCCTGCTGTCAAGCTCGCTGCACGCCTTCCCGCAGTACTCGTGGATTGCCACATACAGCTGAGTCAGCGTATAGACGTCTGTGCGAATAAGATCCGCGGTCCGTTTCGAAAGACTGGAGACCTCTTCCTTTGCCTTCTCAAGGTCCTCCCTGGTGATCGTACCCCGGTGCAGGGACTCGCGGAGGCGTTCCTTGAACTGCGATTTAATGTCCTCTATCAGGTCGCCCTCTTTTTTTCTGCTGATCTTTTCGCCCTCAAGGATGGCAATCGACGTGTCGGTGAGCTTCTCGATCTTTACGAGATTGTCTTTGATGTACGCGACGATATGGTTCAGTTCTTCAGCCAGTGCGAGCCACTTCTTCGTCAGCGAGTCGAGTGCCTGTTTCCGATCCGCGACCATTCCCGCGAGCCGTTCTTTTCGAGCAACTTCTTCCTTTTTTTTCGGATTAAGCTTGGCAATCTCTTCTTCGGCAGATTTGATGAATGCTGAAGGCTTGTTGAGGTCGAGTTCGGACAGATTATAAAAATGATATTTATACTGCTCCACGGCCGATTTCAGTGCAGGTTTGACGATGTGGGAGTGATCAAGCACGGTAAAGAGCATCCAATCGTGGATGCCTCCCCGTTGACCCTTTTCAAAGGACTCGACGGCCTTGAGCAGGTCACGGTATGCTGCCAGGTCGTCTCCGTGCAGCTTTCCCTTGTCTTCCTTCGTTGGGCTGTCGAGGAAAAGCTTGAGACCATCTATCGAAAGCTGGAGTCTTCCATTCGAATGGAACCGGAGGCCGAATATGGTTTTGTCTGCTGTCATGGGGGTGCCGGCATAGGATGCTTAAATGCTATAATACAGATTTGTCATGAGGGGGTCAAGGGGATTGCCGGAAAATGGGGACACCCAAAAAAGAACAGGCCGTAATATTTTTTCACACCAGGTCGGTTTTTTGATATATATTATAAAATAGCCGGGACAGGGCGTCTGTGGAGGAACGATTTTCGTGACACAGTGGGGAGAAAAACGGAGCCAGGGGTCCAGCGGTATCGCGTCACCTCACTTCGCACCTATTCCCTGGACGTCATCACCTTCGACCAGCCCATGCGAACAGAACATGTTGTCCGGATCGTGGATATCAGTGTGATCGGCGTGGGAATTGAGACAAACGCGCGGATCGAGCCCGGCCTGATCTGTTTCAGGGAGCAAATCGGCGGCCAGAAGTACGGCGTGCTCGTCTGGAGCAAACTGAAAGGCGACAGGTATCAGGCAGGCATACAATTCGTGATCCTGTCCCCCGAGGAGGAAGCGTACCTCCAGGAGCAGGTCAAAAAGTCGCCCCCCTGCCACTCACTCAGGGATCCCGATAAGATTATCGCATCGCTTCTTGAATCAGTCAAAAATGAATTAAAAAGATAGCGGTTCCCTGCAGCGTCACCACTTTTTTCAACGGTGTATGTCCATCCCGGCCTGGGCCGCAAAAAATCGGACCTGCCTGGTCTCCCGCTCTGAGTCGTAGCGATGAACGCCTACCATCTAACCTGTTCCGCGTCTGATCGTTCCTAAATTAGAGAAGATCGGACCTTAAATTTTTTCCATTTCTCAACACGTGGAACGAGATCCCTCGCTTTTTTAAATAATAATCCTTGACATTACTGTTCGGAAATGCCATTATGTCAATCAGAAGTTCCGGATGTATTTGTAGGGTAACCGCAAAGTACGTTAGGCTTTGCGGATTTTTTTGGCCTTTTCCGTGAGCTTCAATTCCCAAGAAGGAGGTAGCTCACCATGGAAACAGGTACGGTAAAGTGGTTCAATGATTCCAAAGGCTTTGGATTCATTACGCGCGAAAAGGGCGGCGATGTGTTCGTTCATTTCGGCGACATTCAGGACAGCGGCTTTAAGTCGTTGGCTGAAGGCCAGCAAGTGCAGTTCGACGTTGTCGACTCACCTAAAGGCCCCAAGGCAGCCAATGTTGTAAAGCTGTAAGTCCGCACGTTAACCTATCAAGCAGGTCTTGTTCATTCAGGGCCTGCTTTTTTTTCTTCTCCCGCTCTGACCTATCGTAACACCAATGAAATCGCCCCGGCGCCGCATGCCCTGCGGCACAAGCCGCAGCCAAAACAGTTGTTCGGATCAATACGGGCGCGGGATGTGCCGCTCCGTGTTACGCTCTTAATCGCATGAAAGTGACAGAGGTCGTCACAGAGCCCGCAGCCCGTGCAGAGCGCCTCATCGACGTTCGCCACATACTCCGCCCGCTCCATGGTCTCTACACTGGTCCGGGTCAGGGTCCTCATGGCAAGACACTCATCAGGAGAACAGTTGCAGATCGCACCGATGAACGGCGTCATCATGGTCCAGATAGTATGGACCGACCCGTCCGCCTCCATTGCCTTCATTTGCTCGATAGCCGTGTCCGAAGAAAGGGGTTCGAGGCCCTCATCCGATGCCATGCCGAAATACCCCATATCGACGCCATGATACCAGGCCTCCGGTCCGTAGCTCACCGCATAACAGCATCGCTCCTCTTTCTTCCCGATGTTCCACCTGCAGGCACAGGGCATGCGCACCACGGTCCTGGCCTGTCGCACCACCCCGCTGATCTCCTCGATAGGCAGCACCTGCCCGAAATGCTCCGCCTTTGCCTTGGCGACCATGGCAGTCTTGACCGCTTCCGGAAGTTTGCCTTTTTTCTTGTAGATAGTCTCCAGCCTTCCGAGGGTCTGGAATCCTTCGCTGAACGCGGTAGTCAGAAAGTTCTCGATATACCGGCGTCGCTCAAGGTCGGACAAGAGATCTTCGGCATAATTTTTCGCGTTCTTATACCAGATCTTGCCTTCGCCGTGTTTGGTGCAGAGGTCGCACATGGTTGTGTCCTTTAAATGACCGGAATAGTGAAATTCAAAGTTCACTATTTCCGATTGGATGTTCGCGCCGGAACAGAGCGCTTTGCGTTCCTAAACGGTACTACGGTAAGTTGTAAATGGCAAGAGAAGAAAATGAGGGAATATAAAGAGAGTCAGCAGCTATCCGCTGACTCCTTGAAAGGTCATGGTGGGCGATGCAGGGTTTGAACCTGCCGCACTCGACCATAACCCCGAGATTGCCACTAATAAGAAAGATAATAAAACAAAGAGGTAGCTAAGTCAAGCCAATCCGAGTGTTGCAAAAATTCATCGGACAAGACTCGGACAACATGACATCCCCCCTTTACCGATCCTTGGGTTTCAGCATCACGTTACTCCTATACATTCCGAATCGTTGCCGGAACATCTTCCAGGATGTCCATCTTAACCAAAATAGGATGCAGCCATTTGAGCACTCGTTTGCTCCGAGCAGCAACGGTCACTCTCTGGCTCTGTTTTTCGGACTATGATGGGTTCACGATCCCGCTGCCAGAGGAATATTAATTAAGCATGGGCCAAAGAGAGCCCCGGAACTGATCCGGGATATTATTGGCGATTATGCACTTGACAAGTGCATAATCGCCAGTGCATAATCGCCAAAAAATTGAGCATGAGCGTGTTGGGAGAAGCGATGCTGATGAATAAACAAAACTTTGAATGGATATACTATTTGAAGAAGAAAATCCTTTTCGGGATTTTGGGGCTGTTGGCAATTGCGTTGATATTTATCGCCATATCACTCCGGGGCAGTTTGCTTCATGACAGTCGGGTTAAGACGCAGGAACTGGGCGATGTGATAAAGTCAAACTTAAGAAGCATGATGTTGAAGAGGGACCCGTATGTAATGCAGGAAACCTTCGACAATATTAAAGCAGGGAATGGTTCGATCGTGAAGGCTTTTATTGTCGATAAAAACGGCAGAATAGCATTTTCAACAGAAAGGAATGAGATAGGAAGGATTCTGGATAGATTTAACGAGGCATCCTGCAAGAGTTGTCATCAACTGACAGGTGCTGAGCCTGAAGAAATAACGATACTGATAACTACGGCAAGCGGTGAGCGAGCCCAGAGGAATGTAAAGGTTATTTACAATGAGAAACCCTGTCATGCCTGCCATTCAATGACCGACCGCATCACCGGGAAACTCATTATCGACCGCTCGTTGAAAGACACCTATGCGTTGATTATACATGCTGAATTATTGATACTTGCCTCAGGAATTGGCTGTGTTATTCTTTTAGTTCCCTTCTTGTCGAGGAAACTCAACAAATACATCCTGGGCATAGTGAATGTGAACAGTCAGCTTACCTTGCTGCTCAGCGTGGCGGAACGCCTAAGCAGATCTATCGAGATCAGAGAGCTGAGAGTTTTAGTTGCCGATATTGTCAGAGACTGGTTCGAAGCCGATAGGGTTGATATCGTATTCCCGAGGGGGAATAATGATTACCGGGCTTACCGGTGGTCCAGTGGCGGAGAGGGAATAAAACGAAAAAGGGTCGAAACTGACGAAACGCTGCATTTGATAGTAAACGAATGGCTTGGGAAAAAACTTGAGAAAGAAAAGATATCCGACGATGGGAAACATGTATATCTGCCCGTTAAAAAAGGTGCTACCGATCTCGCGCTCATAGCTATCGGCAGGCGTGATAAGCCGTTTAATGCTCAGCGTCTTGAACTTCTCCAAGTCGTATCTGATTTTATGTCAATGGCCTTTGAGAACGCCCGCCTCTATTCCATTGCAATAACTGATGAACTGACCCTTCTCTTCACGACAAGACATTTCAGGCACTGCATTGACAGGGAATTGTCAGAGTTTGAAATGCACGGCCAGAAGTTTGCGCTGCTCATGCTGGATCTTGACGATTTTAAGCGGGTAAACGACACCTGCGGACATTTGGCCGGCGATACAGTGCTTAAGGAGGTCGCTCAATGCATGCTGCATTCCATAAGAGATAACGACCTCGTCTTTCGCTACGGCGGCGAGGAATTTGTCGTGCTTCTCCCTGCAACCGATGCCAAAGGGGGGGAGCTGGTTGCGGAGAGGATAAGAAAGACAGTGGAAGACTTTATCTTTGATAAGGAAACGAAGAACTTGAAGATCACGGTGAGCATCGGTGTTTCTGCTTGTCCGGTGAATGCAAATACCGCGAGAGCACTTTTGGCCTCTGCAGATCATGCTCTCTATAAGGCCAAAGAAACAGGGAAGAACAGGGTTGTTGCAAGTCAGGACCGTCCACCTTCTATGACGAAAGGCAGGATTGATCGACCATAGGAAGGCTGTCATCGTGGCTGTTACGGACAGCGGGGAGGAAGAATACAGGGGTATCACTGGACAGGATCTCTGCGGCGCTCGGTCACAGCAACCTCGAGATCACGCGTCGGTATGCAAGCCTGAATGTTCAGAAACTCCGCGATGTGGTGGATGGATTCGAGCAGGGACGCGGACAACTCTCGGACAAACAAAAAATCCGTGAGATAAACCCACGGATTATGAAAGGAAAAATGGTGGGCGATGCAGGGTTTGAACCTGCGACCCCTGCCGTGTGAAGGCAGTGCTCTCCCGCTGAGCTAATCGCCCGGGAACGGATACTTTTTAACACAGGGAACGCTGGTTCGTCAAGCTAAATCTCTTTTCGCCATTTTGCATCAATCAACGATCAATATCGCGCATTTCAGATACTGCGTCTCCCGCGCCGCGAGCAGGGCCGGATGGTCCCTGGCCTGGGAACGCATTTCCAGGAGCTTCGCCTGCCGGCCTGCCGAGTAGGCCGCGTCGATCAGCATTTCCCTGAACAGTTCCTGATCAATATGATGCGAGCAGGAGCAGGTCACGAGCGCTCCGCCCGGCTCGAGCAGTTTCATAGCGCGCAGGTTTATCTCCTTATATCCCTTTAACGCCTCGCGCACCTTTGCCCTGCTCTTGACGAATGCAGGCGGGTCAAGGACGATACAGCCGAAGCGTTCCCGATGTTTTTCGAGAACGCGGAGCTCATCAAAGACATCCGCTTTTTTAAACTGCACCGATAGGCCGTTTATTGCGGCGTTTTCTGTTGCCAATGCGATCGCCTTCTCCGATGAGTCAAGCCCAATGACCTCCGTTGCGCCGAAGCGCGCCGCCGAGAGCGCCCAGGCGCCCACGTAACAAAAGCAGTCGAGCGTTCGCCTGGACTTCACATATCCTTTAAGAGCCTGTCGATTCTCGCGCTGGTCGAAAAAGAACCCTGTCTTCTGTCCTTCGAGAACGTCAACGCGGTAGGTGATGCCGGATTCCTCGAAAATCACCGGCCCCGAAATTGACCCGTGTGCCACCCGCGTTTCCCGGACAAGGCCTTCGATCTCGCGCGATGCTGTATCGTTCCTGAGTATGATCGCCTCCGGCGCATATTCCTCCTTCAGCGCGACAAGAATCTCGTTCAGCATCCTGTCGATCCCCGCCGTCGAGGACTGGACCACCAGCGTGTCGGCGTATTTATCGACAATGAGGCCGGGCAGATGGTCGCCTTCACTGAAGACCGCGCGAAAGGAATCGCCGAACCCGAGCAGGGTCCGCAGGCTGCGGGCAGCGGCGATCCGCCTTCTGAAAAAACCAACGTCGATATCTTCCCGCGTTCTCGTGAGCAGGCGCACGGCGATCAGCGAGTGTGGATTGATGTAGCCCCGACCGAGGAAACGGCCCGCGTTGTCCAGAACATCGACGATCTCGCCGGGTGTGAATTCAACGGGCGCGCGATCAAGCTCGTTGCTGAACACCCAGGGGTGTCCTCGCAGGATACGGCGTTCTTCTTTTTGCTTGAGTTTTACGGTCTTCATGAGGGGGGGAGGCATCGCGCAGAGCGCATGGCGCAGAGCGCCTGATGTAACTGCTGCTGTTTTTTTCTCTCTCGCGCTCTGCCCTTTGCGACTTACTTACAATCGGTTCTCGATATGCGACTCGCCTCTGAGCGCCTGAAGCCAGCTTCGGTAAGTGTTCTCCACCTTCTGCTCGTAGAGGGTCTTCATAATTTCGTCCTTTACCTTGTCAAAAGGTCTGACTGGTGTCCGCACCTCTTCCAGCTTGATAACATTGTATCCGCCGGCACACAGGAAAGGGCTTGAACTATCGCCGGGCTTCAGTGTACGTGCCGCTTCCTCGATCTCGGGCAGCGCGTCCCCTCGCTTCATGAACCCCAGATCGCCGTCCTGAGAAGCAGTCGCACCCTGCGAGACCTCGCGGACGAGGTGGATGAAATCCTCGCCTTTTTGCGCGCGGGCGTAAACGGCTTGCGCCTTCTCCTTGATCGCCGCAGCCTGTTCCGGCGTCGCATCACTGGGCACCGTCAGGAAGATCTGCCGCACCCGGATCTCTTCCGGCAACGAATATGTCTTTGGGTTGTTCTGGTAAAACGCACGGGCCTCAGCCTCGTCCACGTTCACATTGGAGCGAATATACTTATTGAACAAGCGCGAGAGCGTGATCTGTTCCCGGAGCTCGGCTTTATACTGTTCGACGGTAAGCCCCTCTTTGGCCAGCGCCACGCCGAATTGCTGCATGTCCATATTGTTCCGTTTAATGATATCAGCAACGGCGTCGGCAAGCTCTTTGTCTGTTACGTCCATACCTGAGCGCTTCGCAGCTGCCATCTGAAGTTTCCGGTCAATCATGTCCTCGAGGACCAGCCGGTCGTCATGAACGACCTCGCTCTTCTTCAACGCCTCCTCGCGCTGGAGGTCGCTCATGGTGATGATATCGTCGTTCACCACCGCGACCACCCGGTCTACGACAACCGACCCGCTCGCACTGCCCGGCAAGGCGTTCGTGAAAAGAATGCCGATCAATGCAATGACAGCAAGTAGATTTTTCTTCATGGTTCCGCTCCCTGCTTTGTTACCGCCTTTTCCTGTTGCCTTTTGGCGGCGAGTTGATTATTATCAACACCGGTTATGAAAATACTCCTCGTCACGTTCACTCTTGTTCTCGCTCTCAGCATTCCCGCCGCTGCCGCTGAACAGCCAGCACCGGACGAAATCACCATCGCGGCGGTCGGCGACCTGATGCTTGGCGGACGGACCGAGCCATTCCTTAAGGAGTTCGGCCCGGGCTATCCCTTTGCAGACGTGATGCCGATCCTCTCGAGGGCCGACGTGGTGGTGGGCAATCTCGAATCCTCGATCTCCACCCGGGGTATTGCCGTGGAGAACAAAAAATTCACCCTCCGCGCCGGTCCGATCGCCGCTCAAGCTCTTAAGAAGGCCGGCATCCGCGTGGTGACACTCGCGAACAATCATTCAATGGACTACGGCCCTCTCGCGCTCAAGGACACACTCACGGTCCTGGCCGAGAATGATATCCTTTACACCGGCGCGGGTATGGACCTCGACGAAGCCCGCTCCCCTGCTTACCTGAAGGTCAAGGGGAGGACGATCGCTTTCCTCTCCTACTCCCTCACCTTTCCTCTCGAATTCTTCGCATCGGCAGGCAGGCCCGGCACTGCCCCGGGGTATGCGGACTTTGTGAGGTCCGACATCGAGAAGGCGAGGCCATCAGCGGACCTGGTCGTGGTTTCGTTCCACTGGGGAGCGGAACTCATGACCGCTGCCAAGGATTATCAGGTCGAATTGGGCCACAAGGCCATCGACTGGGGAGCCGATCTCGTGCTTGGCCACCACCCGCATGTGCTTCAGGAACTCGAGGTATATCAAGGCCGTATCATCGCCTACAGTCTCGGCAATTTCGTGTTCGGGTCCGAGAGCAATCGTACGAACGACGGCATAATACTCCTTTTGACGTTCCAGGGCAAGATTCTTTCGCGGGTTGAAGCAGTGCCGCTGGATGTGAACAACTACCGGGTGAAATACCGGCCCCGTATTCTGCTGGGCAAGCCGGCCCGGGATGTGCTTGACAGCATCAATGCCGCATCGGAACGGTTCAAGACAAAACTGGACATTGCGAATGACCGCGGGACGATCCTGCTCACCCCGCGAGGGCACGGAGAAATTGGAGAAAGTAAGAAAGGCGAAAAGTGATAAGGTACGGGACTACAATAGATAACCTGCTTATGTATTCATCTTCACACCTTTCTCTCCGTCCTCCCCTTCGTCCGTTCCTACTGCTCCAGCGCCTTATAGTTCACCTCGAATTTTGTCCGTGAACGGAGTTCCTTGAGCCACTGTTTGTACCGTGCGTCTTCTTTTTCCCGCCGCAGCTTGTCGGCTATGCCCTTAGAGACTTCGTCAAGGCCCATCCTGCCAGCTCGGCGCTTGTCCTCAAGTTTGAAGATGTGGAACCCATACGGGCTCTTCACGACCCCGCTGATACCGCCCTTAGGCAACCCGAAGACGACATTGAACTCCGCCGGCATATCGCCCATGGCAAAATAACCCAGGTCGCCGCCGCGCTCGGCCTCGGGGGCCGTTGATTTCTCTCGCGCGAGTGCGGCGAAATCGGTCCCGGTCCGCAGGAGTTCCTCCACCTTTCTGGCTTCCTCCTCGGAGACAACCACAATCTGGCGGACGCGAACCTGCTCAGGCTTCTCGAACTCCTGGGAGTTGGCCTGATAATACCGCCGCACGTCGGACGGCGCCACGGATACGCGCCGGTTCACCTCGCTCGTGATCAGCCGTTCGATCATGATGTCTTCCCATATGTCCGATTTCCACTTTTCAAAGTCAACACCCTGGCTTGCGAGCAGGTCCTTAATGTCTTTTCCGTACTCGGCGCGAAGCGCTTCCATTTTCTTGTTGATCTCGGGCAGCCCGACTTTGATCCGCTTCCGTTGGGCCTCGATCAGCATCATCTTGCGTTCGATGAGCCTGTTGAGGAACTCCACCTTGATCTCGAGTTCTGCTCCCTGCTCGGGTTTGATCCCGGTACGGCCGAACCGTTCCTGAAATTCGGCGAGCGTGATAGGGTCCCCGTTCACGGTCGCCACGACCCTGACGGCGGCGGAGACCGTCGAAACAGGACTGCTCTGCGGTTTCTCCTCGACCTTTTTCTTGCAGGCAAAAAAGAGAAGCCCCAGAAACAGCACCGGGGCCAGATAATTCGTGATACGCGGGATATTCATCGCAGCCGCTATTTTTTTGTCTCTTCTGTTCCGGCTGCCGGGACCTTTGTCACCGTCAGACCGGACATATCCGTGTGCTTGGTAAGTTCGGCCATTGCGGTATCCATGGCCTTGTCGTCCACCGATATCTTGGCCTTAGCCTTGAGTCCCTTGGCGAACGCAACATACACTTCCCGCCGCTTTTCCTGCGTCATCCTCAACTTGAGCTGCGGCTCGATATCTTTGAACTTGATCTGCTTTCCCGCTGCCTGGAAGATCTTGTCCTTGTTCTGGTTAAAATAATCCTGCACTTCCTGGTCAGTAGGCGGGGTCACCTTGCTCATCTTGTCACCCAGCTCTTTTTTTAACAGGCTGTTGAAAAGATCGTTCTTCGCCTCTTCCTGAACCCGGCGCTCCAGTTCCTTCTTGAGCTGTTCCTGCCGTTTTTTATAATCCGCATCCTTGTCCAGACCCTGTCGCTTCGCTTCCTGGATCACAAGCTCGATCCCGATCAGGTCATCGAGGAAGTCCCTGCGAGCCTTGGGGTCGGCCACCACGGCCTGCTGCATCTGGGGCGCCAGTTCCTCGATCTGTTTTTTGAAATCGGACACGGTGATGGCACCGCGGTTCACCTTGGCCAGAACTGCGCCATCCTGGCCCTTGTTGCAACCGGACATCGTGATGGCGAGCGCAAGGATTAATAACGCGGGTATTGTGCTGATCTTTTTCATGAAATGATCTCCTCCGGTGAGCGAATTTATGTTCTTTGGTCAGGCACTCTCAGTTTCAGAAAACGTCCTTTCTTATAACATACTACAATAGTTCCTGCAAGCACTTTTTCACCGCTTCCGACGCGGTCCGAAGCGACTGATCAGGCAGGGAGATCTGAAGCGTATATTCCGGGATGAGCTTGATTCTCCCCTTGTTCCTCTTTAGGATCGTCATGACCCGGTCAGGCGAAATGCCCGCGTTCTCAGCAAAGGTGATATTCACGATCTCCTTGCCGGCGTCAATCCGCGCAACACCGGCCTTTTTGGCAATCAGTTTGATGGACATGATCTCGAGCAGGTTCGCGGCCGGTTCGGGAAGTTCTCCGTAGCGGTCACAAAGCTCATCGGCGAGATCCTTCAGTTCCATTTCATCGGTCATGCTCGAGATCTCCTTGTACGCCGCGAGCCGCAGGCTTACGTCGCTGATGTAGTCCTCGGGGATGAAGGCCGATGCGCGCATGGTGATGAGCGTGTCCGTCTCTTCCATAACCTTTTCGCCGCGCAGCTCCGTCATCGCCTCCTCCATCATGTGGGTGTAGAGGTCGATGCCCACGGCGGCGATATGGCCGGACTGCTGCTTGCCGAGCAGGTTCCCGGCGCCGCGCGTCTCGAGGTCCTGCGCTGCAATACGGAACCCGGCGCCGAGTTCTGACAGCTCCTGGATCGCGCGGAGGCGTTTGCGCGCCACATCAGAGAGTATTTCGTCCGCAGGGGCGAGCAGATAGGCATACGCCTTTTCTCTGCTCCGGCCGACCCTGCCTTTGATCTGGTACAGGTCCGCCAGACCGAAACGGTCCGCGCGGTTGATAATGATCGTGTTTGCGGTCGGGATATCGATGCCTGATTCGATTATCGTCGTGGTCACCAGCACGTTCAGGTTCCCCGCAAGGAACTTTGTCATCACGTCCTCGAGCTCGTCCTCGTTGAGCTGGCCATGCGCTACACCCACCTTTGCCTCGGGTACAAGGTTCCGGATGAAGTCGGCCATGCGCTCGATGCCCTGGACCCGGTTGTGTACAAAGAATACCTGGCCGTTTCTCGCGAGCTCGTGCGCGATCGCCTCGCGGACGACGCGCTTGCCGAAGTGCGCGAGCACAACCTGAATGGCCTGGCGATCGAGCGGCGGCGTCTGGATGATCGAGAGGTCCCGGATTCCCGCAAGCGACATGTGGAGCGTGCGCGGGATCGGCGTGGCCGTAAGCGTGAGCACATCCACGAGCTTTTTAAATTCTTTAATACGCTCCTTGTGCCTGACGCCGAACTTGTGCTCTTCATCCACCACAAGCAGCCCAAGGTCCTTGAAACGTATGTCCTTCTGGAGCAGGCGGTGTGTGCCGATCACCATGTCCACGGTGCCGCTCTGCAAGCCCTTGAGCGTTTCCTTCTGTTCCGCTTTCGTCCGGTAGCGCGAAAGCATTTCTACGCGGACCGAGAAGGGCGCAAGCCGCTGGGAGAATGTGCGGAAGTGCTGGTCCGCGAGCAGCGTCGTGGGCACGAGCACTGCTGCCTGATGACCGTCCTCCACTGCCTTGAACGCGGCCCGGAGCGCGACCTCGGTCTTCCCGTACCCCACGTCGCCGCACACGACCCGGTCCATGGGACGCGGACGCTGCATGTCCGCGAGCACGTCCTCGATCGCCTTCTGCTGGTCCGGCGTCTCCTCATAGGGGAATGCGGACTCGAACTCTCGGTAAAGATTGTCCGGCGGCGAGAAGGACGGACGCTGCATGGCCTCGCGCGCGGCATAGATGGCCACAAGCTGCTGAGCCATTTCGAGAATGTCCTTGCGTGCTTTCTCTTTTGTTTTTGCCCAAGCGGGGGCTCCCAGCTTGTCGAGTTTCGGGGCCGACCCTTCTATGCCGATATATTTTTGGACCTTGTCGAGGCTGTAGAGCGGAACGTATAATTTTGCATCAGGTTCATAGCGGAGCGTGAGGAAGTCTGTCTCGAACCCGTCGACGCTGATGTGCGTCAGGCCCTGGTATTCGCCCACGCCGTAGTCGGTGTGGACCACGAAGTCTCCGGGCTTGAGCTCTTTGAACGTCGAGAGGAACGGGGCAACTCTGGATTTCGGCGTAGAGGGCCTGTGTACTTTTCTGCCGAAGATCTCTTCTTCAGTGATGAGCGCGACGCCCAGCTCAGGCCAGGCAAACCCATCCGAGAGCCTGCCGATCATCGCCATGATAGGCCATGGCCCGGTCTGCTGGTCAGGAAGATGCGGGCCGATCGTAACACCGAGGCCGTATTCCATGAACAGTTTTTTAAGCCGCGCAGCGGCCTCGTCCGTGCCGCATACGATCGCAACGCGGTTGAACTCTCTCAGCCGTTTCAACTTTTCCACGAGCCCTGCCATGGTACCTTCAACAGGCATCTGTTCCTGCTCGCGCTGCTCCCGCTCAATCGGCTTCGTGAGGCGAACACTGAGCCAGGATGAGGATTTCGTGTCCATGCGAAGCCCCACTCCTGTGCCAAGCAGGGAGATGTTGAGGGCTGGGAAGTTCGAAAACCCGGCCTCTATCCCCTTCTGATCGAGATAAAGCTCGGCAACCTCCGGCAGCGCTCTTCCCTCTTCTGCCTCTTCCCGTCTGCCCTCTTCTCTTTTTCCGATCTGCTCCTCGAGCTCTTTTTTCAGATCGTCTGGCTCGATGAGTGCGAAGAAACTGTTTTCCGGCAGATAATTGAACAGGCTCTCCATATCGTAAAAAAACGGGGCAAGGAACTCTCCGCCGGGCGGGAGGACCCCCTGTTTTATCTGATCAAAGAGATCCTGGCCCTTGGCGCCGCTGTCATCGTCATGGGTGGCTGCATTGAATCGTCGAGCACCTTGCTCAAGCCCCTTCGCATTAAGGATAAGTTCCCTCACCGGCAGCACCACTGCCTCCCTGATCTCTCCCGTGGACCGCTGGGTCTCGGGATCGAATGCGCGCAGGGACTCGATGGCATCACCGAAGAATTCCAGGCGAGCCGGGTTCTCATGCAACGGCGAGAAAAAATCGATGATCCCTCCCCGCCTGCTGAACTCGCCCACGCGCGTGACCAGAGAAGTTGATTCATAGCCCGTGGCAACAAGCGCGGCAATGAGGCCGTCGGGAGTGATCTGCGTTTTTATGGTAATGGTTTTTATTGATTCAACGAAAAGCTCCCAGGGCGGGAGCTTCTGCATCAGGGACGTGACCGGCACCACAAAGATTCCCGGGTTGCCGCTGATGAGGCTGTACAGGAAGCGCATTCGCTCGCCCACGGTGCGGCTGTCGGGCGAGTCCGCCTCGAAAGGAAGCACGCCCCAGGCGGGGAACGTGCGGATTTCCATCTTGCGCTCCCCTGCCCGGTCCCATGGTATCGTGTGGACGAAAAAACTCAGGTCCTCAGCGAGCGCTTCGGCCTCCTCCTCGCTCGCGGTGGCCACGATCACGGGGCGACGGGCTTCATCGCTCATGCCGAATAAAAAGAGGGCCTTCGCGGCCCCCCAGAGTTCGCTCACTTCGACAGGCTTGTTCCCGACCTCAATATCGCTCAGCACAGGCTGGATGATGTCTCGCAGGGTCTTCATGGAAAAATACTATAACACAGCGGCTTGAATGAAAGCAAACGGGCTGGGCAATTACAAGTATCGAATACGAGTAAATAGGCTTGATAAAGGCCCCTGTCTCGGATACAATCTCGGTTAAATGGGTGCCGCAAAAAAAAGAAAGAAGAACGCGTCTGCCTGGGTGCTCTATGTCCTGAAATGCAGGGACAATACGCTATATACCGGCATTACGAGCGACGTATCGCGCCGCGTCCATCAGCACAACAACGGCACAGCTTCACGCTACACCCGCAGCCGGCTTCCGGTGAAGCTTGTGCATCAGGAACGCTGTTGCGGGAGATCGAGTGCGCTGAAAAAAGAATATGCGATGAAACAGTTATCCAGGAAAGAGAAAGTGAAATATATCAAGGGAAAAGCTACAGCACTGGATCCCCCATAAACTCATTCGGGAATGACGATATTTTCGGGCACTTCCTTTGTCATCCCCGAGCGCCCCTATCGGGGATATGGTTTCTAAATATTGGGGCTTGTTGAGTCATGTCGATACCCGTAATTGGGAATGACAAACGAGGAAAATCTCATGGATAGCAAATTTTTTGAAGCCTATCGGCGCGAATTTCCCGTTAACGGGAAATACATCTTCCTTGACCATGCGGGAGTTGCGCCTATGTCGCTCAGGGTCAAGACCGCAATCGAAAAGTTGCTGGCCGAGTCGACCGAAGGCGGGGCCTTTCATTATCCTGCGTGGGCACAACGGGTCGTGGAGATCAGACAGGCCTGCGCGCGGCTCATCAACGCAGGGCCGGACGAGATCGCCTTCGTAAAAAGCACTTCTCACGGGCTATCGATCGTTGCCCAGGGGCTCGGCTGGCGGCCGGGCGACAATATCCTTATCTATGAAAAAGAGTTTCCTTCCAATATATATCCCTGGTTGAATCTCAGGAGCAAGGGCGTCGAAGTTCGGACCATCCCTTCACGGGACGGCAGGATCGCAATGCATGATATCGAGCTCTTGATGGACGCAAGAACACGCCTTCTTGCCATAAGCTCTGTTCAGTACTCAAACGGCTTCAGGATTGATTTAAAAAAAGTTGGTGCACTGTGTCGGGAGAAACAGGTTTTCTTCTGTGTCGATGCGATCCAGAGCCTGGGCCTCATCCCGATGGCTGTGCGGGACTGTCATATCGACTTTCTCTCGGCCGATGCGCATAAATGGCTCCTCGGTCCTGAGGGCATCGGGATATTCTATTGCAGAAAAGAGCTTGCTGAGCAGCTCTCCCCTCCCGTCGTGGGGTGGAAAAGTGTCCAAGACGAATTCGAATTTGATCGCCCCGAATTGCTTCTGAAAACCAATGCCCTGCGATTCGAGGAAGGCTCGATGAACCTTATGGGCATTGTCGGACTCGGTGCGGCGCTTGATCTCCTGTTCGAAGTCGGAATCGAACATGTCGAACAACGCGTGCTCGACCTCGGCGATCTGATCATACGGGAAGCGTTGAAAAGAGGCTATCGTGTCCTGACCCCGAGTGCGCGGTATGAGCGCGGCGGGAACATAACGTTTTCGGGTGATTTTGATCCCGTCGCAATGCAGGATGCGCTTCGGGAAAAGAGGATCATGGTCAATGCCCGCGGCGGCGGCATCCGCGTATCGCCGCATTTTTATAATACCGGGGAAGACATTGTGGGATTATTTAATGCTATGGAAGACATTAAACGATAGCGGTTTCAGTTATCTGACAGCGCCTCATACTATTGACGATCTCGAAAAAGTTAATAAACTCACAATTTGTCATTCTGAGCGTAGCGAATAATCTCGTTATTTACACCTCGGGATAAACTCCGCGAAAAAATCTTGCATTTCCAGCCACTGCCAGACCCCTCACGGAGCTATCCTGAGCAAGATTCTTCACTTCGCTATGCTTCGTTCAGAATGACAGCAAAGGATTCAAGGTAACACATTCGAACTTTTTACGATTGCCTCATACCGCGACTCAAAAACTTTTTTCCCCGCACCCTTCTTCACCCCATGGTTCGCATTCGCGCTCGCATGTTCGAGTATCCTGAATATCGACTCCGTGTACTCTTCTGCCCCGATATTTGCAGCTATTTCTTCAGCAGTAAACGATTTCCCGACATTGTTCCGCAGATAGGCCAACACCTCACCCTGGCGTTTGATGACAGCTTCGGCCATCTTTTTCCCCGCCTCGACGCCCGGCTGGTGGTACGCATTGATGTTGACCAGCGTGGCGTAGAACCCGACTGCCCGTTCATACAGCGCGATAAGCGCGCCGACGGATCGCGCATCGAGGGTGTCGATCGATATGGTGATCGATTCGCGCTTGTTCTCGTTCAGGGCGCTCCTTGTTCCCTGGAGAAAGGCGTTCAGATAGTCCCCGCTCGTGATCCCGGGTTCAACCTCAAGTGAAGACCCATCCCGATCATGGAGCACTTCGATGAACGTGGCGAAAAAATTATTCACGCCGTCCCGGAGCTGCTGGACATAGGCGTGTTGGTCTGTGGAGCCTTTATTGCCGTAGACCGTGATCCCCTGGTTAACTACTATGTTGTTCAGGTCTTTTTCCTTGCCCAGTGACTCCATGATAAGCTGCTGAAGATATTTTGGAAAGAGCATCAACCGGTCCCTGTAAGGGAGGATTACCATGTCCTTCTGTCCCCTGCCTCCTGTTGCATGATACCAGGCAAGGGCCAGAAGCGCCGCCGGGTTGGATCGGGTGTCTTTTCCTCGAGTGATCCCATCACAGAGCGCAGCGCCTTTTAATAATCCTTCGGTATTAACTCCCTGTAATGCGGCCGGCAAAAGCCCAACTGCAGAAAAAAGAGATGTTCTCCCACCAACCCAGTCCCACATAGGAAATATGGTTATCCAGAAGTTCTTTTTAGCAGTTTCATCCAGCTTGCTTCCCACTCCGGTTATTGCAACAGCGTGCCGCTCAAAGGAGAGATTGGCTTTTCGATAAGCCGCGGCAACCTCGATCATTCCGTTCCTGGTCTCAACAGTTCCACCGCTCTTCGAGATCACCACGGTAAGCGTATCAGTCAGATCGTCCCCTATCTCGTCCAGCACCCGGTAGATACCGTCGGGATCGGTATTGTCCAGAAAATGCGGTTTCATTTTATCTGCAGTCGTACCGAGCGCGTTGGCAATGAACTGCGGTCCCAGGGCTGAGCCGCCGATGCCGATGATAAGTAAATGCGTGAACCGGGCGCGCTTCCGTGGAAATATCTTTCCCGCATGCACGGTGAACGTGAAATCCTTTATCGCCTTGACGGTGTCCTCGATCTCTCTCCTGATCTCCGGCGATGGCGCGAGCCCCGCCGCCCTGAGCCAGTAGTGGCCGACCATGCGGTTCTCATCGGGATTGGCGATTGCGCCTGATTCGAGGGCATCCATGGCCGCGTACGCCCTCTGGATATCAGGTTCCATGCGCTCGAGATAATCATCAGCGAAGTTCATCCTGCTGATGTCGAGCGTCATGCCGATCGAAGGACACTCGCAGAGATATTTTTTATACCGATCCCAGAGAGCCTTGTCATTCATGGTCTTGTCCTCCTTTGCCGAAAATAATGAATATTGTTACGTATAAATCCCCCGTCTGATTCTCCGTGTCTGTCCCCGTTTAAAAGACTATTCTTTCCCGTACACTGCCCGTATCCTTCGCCCGAGCTCGCGGAGCGCATCGGCAAAGGTCATGCCCTGGTCCATCAATTCCCGCACAACCCCGGCCTCGCTTAATGCCGCGATCACCACATCCTCCTTGTCAGCAATCTCACAGGCATTCTCGCCCTTATCCAGCTGTTGACGTATGCAGGTCTCAAGCTGCGTCACGCCATACTTCTCTATGAGTTTTTTGAGCACTTTAGCGTCCATGACTTGTAGGCATTCCTGTTTTGCTCAGTTTATTTTATCATAACCGGGAGTCATGATGCACGCTAATTTGCTATAGGTAGGCCCGACGATCAAGTTAAATCGTCATTGGCTCCAGGCATGAGCAGCAGTTTCTTCTAAAAATTCTTTTTCGCCCCTCCCCTGTTTATGGTAATATGCCGCCATGTCTGAACAGGACACCATATGCGCGGTTTCAACGCCTCCAGGCGAGGGCGGAATCGGCATCATCCGCATCAGCGGCGGGATGGCAACCGGAATAGCGGTAAAAATATTCAAGCCGCGCCGGGACAAGAACCTCTTGACCGCCCCATCACACTCGCTTCACTACGGTCATGTTGTTGATCCCGCCTCCGGCGAGACCGTGGATGAAGCGCTGCTCAGCGTGATGCGTGCGCCGTCAACGTACACGAGAGAAGACGTGATCGAGATCCACTGTCACGGCGGCATGATGCCGCTCTGGCGAACCCTGGGGCTGTGCATCTCAGCTGGTGCGAGACAGGCCGAACCGGGCGAATTCACGAAGCGGGCGTTTTTGAATGGCAGGATCGACCTTGCCCAGGCCGAGGCTGTTATGGACATCATCAGGGCAAAGACCGATCTCTCGCTCCGGGCTGCGAATGAACAACTGCTCGGCGGTCTTTCCGGAGAGGTCGCAGCACTCCGAGACCGCCTGCTATCACTGATCGCCGCGGTAGAGGCGGGGATCGATTTTCCCGAGGAGGACATTGAGACCGGGACGGGGCAGCCGCTCGCGGAAGAAGCGGACGGCTTGCTGGCTGCTGTCGACTCACTGCTTTCAAGTTACGCCTATGGAAGGATACTCCGCGACGGGTTCGCAACCGCTATCGTGGGCAAGCCGAACGTCGGCAAGTCCTCGCTCTTGAATGCGCTCTTGAAACAGAACCGGGCGATCGTGACCGAGGTCCCGGGAACAACGCGGGACGTGCTTGAAGAATATCTGAACATCGGGGGCGTGCCGCTCAAAATCCTGGACACCGCCGGCATCCGGCATTCCCATGACATCGTGGAGCAGGAGGGCGTGCGACGGAGCATCGGGGCCATCGGGTCCGCCGATATCGTGCTTTTCGTTCTCGATGGTTCCCAACCGCTCACTACCGAAGACTGGCGCGTGATGGACGAAGTAAAGGGCAAGCACGTGATCGCGATCATCAACAAATCGGACCTGCCGAGAAAACTCGAGCAGCTGATAAAATCGGACGCGCAAGTTTCCGTATCGTGCCTCACCGGCGAGGGGCTTGAAAACCTGAAGCGCGCGATTTCAGACCAGGTGAAGCAGGGGACGATCAGCTCGCGGGAGCATGTATGGGCAGTGAACCAGCGGCACAGAACAGCGCTTGAACAGACAAAAGAAAGCCTGCAAAAAGCGCTTGAATCGATCACGTCCGGCCTCTCTCCGGAGTTCATTTCCCTGGACCTCCGGGGCGCGCTCGACAGCCTGGGGCTGATCATCGGGGCGACCTATACAGAAGACATCCTCGAGCGGATCTTCAATGACTTCTGTATCGGGAAATAGGTTGATTATACGAATACATCATTTTTTCTCGCATAAGTCACATAGGGCACAGAAGTCAGGCCCTTAATAAAATGAAATATTTTTTCTGTGCCTTATGTGCATTTTGTGGCTAAGAAGATTTTTTTAAACTTGTTAAATCTTGAAATCTTTTCCGTGTCAATCCGTGTGCATCCGTGGTAAACATGAATTTATTTTTGGTTCCGGCTTGTCCGGGTTAGGTTGAATTATGTCCCTTGACAATACCTACGACGTTATCGTGATCGGGGCGGGCCATGCCGGGTGCGAGGCAGCATTGGCCTCGGCGCGCCTGGGCTGCTCCACGCTCATGCTCACCATGAACCTCGACAGCATCGCGCTCATGTCCTGCAACCCGGCGATCGGCGGCCTGGCGAAAGGGCACCTGGTGAAAGAGATCGACGCGCTCGGCGGCGAGATGGCAAAGATCATCGACCGGACCGGTATCCAGTTCCGCACCCTGAACCGGAGCAAGGGCCCGGCTGTCCACGGCACGCGCGCCCAGGCCGACAAGCAACGGTACCGGCTCGCCATGAAGGAAGCGGTTGAGAAGCAGCCGCGCCTGGATGTGAAGCAGGGGACGGTCGAGAAGTTCCTTGTTGAGGACCACAGGATCACCGGGGTGGAGACCACTATCGGCGTACAATATCTGTCATCAGCGGTGATCGTGACAACAGGTACGTTCCTGAAGGGCCTGATCCATATCGGCATGGTGCATTATCCTTCGGGCAGGGCAGGGGAGTTCCCGTCAATCGGACTTTCGGACAGCCTGAGAGAGCTCGGATTCGAGATCGGAAGGCTTAAGACTGGCACTCCCGCTCGGCTGAACGGAAGAACGATCGATTTTTCAAAGATGAAGATGCAGCATGGCGATGACCCGGCGCCGTTCTTCTCTTTTACTGAAAATAGCCATCCTCTCCCACAATTACCTTGTTTTTTAACATTTACCAACACAAAAACACATGAATTTATACTTAACAACCTT
>Ga0210377_10000765_pt1 | contig 30656 bp, 27 predicted proteins | sample PLM4_65_b1redo_FD_155480 | JGI IMG/M metagenome (GOLD analysis project Ga0210377, IMG submission 155480) | Groundwater sediment microbial communities from an aquifer in East River, Colorado, USA - PLM4_65_b1 redo | ecosystem: Environmental > Terrestrial > Soil > Riparian zone | place: USA: East...
CTCGGTGTCAATCAAGTTGGGCGCGGAACTGGCGGTGACGATCACCGGGCTGTCGTTGGGGATGGTTTTGTCAAACTTCGGGTCGCGGCCCATAAAGGTGAAGGTCGGCGACAAGGTTTTGCGATGCTCCTCCACCAGCTTGGTCGGCAGCAGGACATGCCCGGTCTCGGCGTCCACCGTCGCGCCGTGCTTGGCGAAAATGTCGCGCGCCCGTTGGTTGCGAACCAGCAGCCCGACCTCGCCCAGAATTTCCAGCGACGCCTCGTGGACGCGCTTGACTTCGTCCTCAGACAGCAGTTCGGCAAACCGTTTGATCATCGTCATCGTTGTGCGCCCTTTCAAATAGGTCAGATATGTTTCAATCGTTGAGTTGCCCGACTTAACGGATTTGACGCAAAGAACGCGAAGAACGCAAAGCTTTTCTTAATTTTTTCTCAGCGACCTTTGCGCCTTTGCGTTCTTCGCGTAATTGTTGTTAAGGCCATACATCATAGCTTCATCCTATAGCAAACTCTAAATACTCACCGCCGCGCCAATCATCTGCTCTAGCTTTTCGCGGTTGTCCTCGTCCTCAAACCAGTGCATCAGGCACAGATGATGCTGCAAATAGCCCAGATACTCCACCGGGTTGACGCCCCCGCCGTAAAAATCGCGCAGCGCCCATTCCAGCACATAGATATTACCAGCCGGAATCATCACAGGCACGTATTTGATCTCCACCGCGTCCAGCGGACTCAGCCCGCTGCCTTTGTCCAGCGCGGATTGATAGGCTTTCAAAAAGGTCTCCGCCCGGTCTAGCTGAAAATAATTGTCCACATGCCGGGCATCCCACGACGCGCAAAAATAGGTCAGCGCCAATCCGAGATCGAACGTGCGGGCGTCGATCTTCGACCAGTCCAGATCGAACAGCCCGACCACTTTGCCGTGATCAAATTTGAGGTTGCCGGGGTGGTAATCGCCGTGAATGACCAGTTGCGGCGTCGCGTTGACTTCCGCCGGGTCAAGCCCTGCTCGCGCCCGCCGGATTGCGCCCACAATGAACGCCTGATTGTCCGCCAGAACGTCCTCGAACTTGCTGCTCCCGCGTTTTTCAAGCCGCGCCGGGATGCGCGCTTCGATCAATGGCAGCAGGTCGATGATCTTAGGCTCGCTTCGGCGCCCATCGGGCGTCAGCCCCCACACCGCGTCGTGGAAATGGGCCAGCGTCGCCGCCGACTCAGCGATTTCGCCCGGCGTGCAGCGCGGGCGTATCCACGAATACTTGTCCTTGCCCGGCAGGTACACAAACAGCGCGCAGAACAACTCGCCATCGCCGGGTAGCGGCAGGTAGGTCGCGCCCGTCTTGCTGGCGACCGCCCCTGCCGTCAGATCAAAATGGCGGTTCATCAGGTGGCGGATGATCGAATGCTCAAACTTGATCTCGTCTTCGCCAATCCCCCGCCGGTAGATTCGCAGCAGGTATTGGACGCTCTTCTCGCCCCGCGCCGCCGTGACCGCGTAGCTGATATTGACGTAGCCGCGCGTCAATTTGGTGTATCCCGTCAGCTTCCCGACCGGGTACGCGGCGATGATCTGGCTGAGAAGATCGGCTTCGGAAAGCGTCATGGATGCCCCTCATAGGCAGGGGATGGAAAGCAGGGCGTGCATTGCCGTCAGCTTACGGCGTTAGCATAGCCGCAGTTTAGCACACTAAGACAACACCGTGCTCGTCCGTCTGATACGGCTTGCCTGATCTGGTTTTGCTGTCATTTAGATTGGCAATCGCGTATATACCTGCTGTCGTTGCCAATAATCCCGCCTTGCTCTACAATTTAAGCGAGAGCGTCAACACGCAGGCAGGATTGTCTGGAGCAAAAGATGCTTAAAGCCATTGAAACAACAGCAACGATTACCAGTGATCATCTGGTGACGCTTGCCTCGGTTGACGACCTGTCGCCGGGCCAATATCGGGTTATCATTTTGATCGACGAAACGCCCTCCCCCGCCGTTCGTCCCCCACTGGATTTGCCCGTCCACGATGTTGGCCCTTGGCCAGAGGGCCTGTCGCTCCGGCGCGAGGATATGTATGACGATAGGCTCTAAGAACGTCACGCCAATCTTTGTCGATACCAACGTGATATACACCACCGTCAGCGCATCGCCGTTTCACAGCCAAGCAATGAATGCTGTGCAGCAGTTGAACAAGCAGTCGGCTGAATTATGGATTAGTCGTCAGATTATGCGGGAATATTTGGCTGTCCTGAGCCGACCACAAACCTTTGCCTCACCTTTGCCAGCGTCAATACTAAAGAGCGACTTGCTCCGTTTTGAACAGCAGTTTCGTGTCGCGGAAGACAACGCCGAGGTAACACGTCAGCTTCTTGGCTTGATCACATCACTGACCGTTAGCGGCAAGCAAATACACGACGCCAACATAGTGGCAACGATGCTAACCTATGGCATCAAGGATGTATTGACCCATAACACTTCTGCCTTTATGCGATTTGCCCCTCTTGTGACGGTTATTCCCGTGCTGCCACAAAGCGCGTAAGACGCTCGAACTTCTCCTGTTTTCTATCGCCCCCTGAATAGTGCGCCCGCATTTCGATCAACGCTCTTACGCCGCCTGCTTGATCCGCGACTCGCTCACCAGCCAGATATACCCGTCTTCGAGGCTTGGCTCGGTGGGCGTCGCCTGATAGGCTGGCTCCGGCGCGCCGAGCGCCCGGTACTGGACGCCATCCTGAAGCTGCAAGGTCGAGACGACGGTCAACCCGTGATTGGGGCGATCCCCGCTGGTCTTGATCGTCCAGGTGTGGCCGCGCGCCCGCCCGATGAGGTCTTGCGGCGAACCCAGAAACAGCGCCCGCCCGCCGTTGATCACCGCCAGCAGGTTGCACGACTGGCTGATGTCTTCGACGATATGCGTGGAGAGAATCACCGCGCAGTCGCGGGCCACGTCCGCCAGCAGGTTGCGCAGCCGAATGCGCTCCTCCGGGTCGAGGCCCGTCGTCGGCTCATCGACGATCACCAGCTTCGGACGGCCCAGCAGGGCCTGCGCCACGCCGACCCGCCGCTTCATCCCGCCCGAATAGCTCTTGATCGGACGGTGGGCGGCGTCGCTCAGATTGACCTTTTCGATCAGTTCCTCGATCTGCGCCCGGCGCTCCACCGCGCGGGTGATCCCCTTCAGAATGGCGATGTAGTCCAGAAACTCGCGGGCGTTCAGGTTGGGGTATAGCCCTAACTCCTGCGGCAGATAGCCCAGCATCGACCGGGCAGCCTGTTTGCCTTTGGCGCTGGCAAGATCGTTGCCAAACACGCTGACCGTCCCGCTGGTGGGATTGATCAACCCGGCGATGATCCGCATCAGGGTGGTTTTGCCCGCCCCGTTGACGCCCAGCAGGCCAAACATGCCCGCCGCCGGAATATCCAGATCGACGCCCTTAAGGGCCTGAACGTTTCCCTTGTAGGTCTTGGTGAGTTGGTGAATGGCAATCATTGGCAAGCTCCTAAAACTAGCCATGAGTTAAAAGTAACGGCAGTAAAGGCAGTAAAGGCAGTAACGACAGTAACGACAGTAACGACAGAAAAACAAAACGGCAGGTTGATGGGTTACGATGATTCGGCGCGTTCCATCAGGCGAACGGTCGCCTGCCAGACCGCCGCCATGACGAGCGCCACCAGCGCGATCCGGCCCAGCATCAGCGGCGACGCCAGATCGGGATAGGCCGGGTAGCGTGACACATCAATGGTCGGGTGGCCGGGAATGAACGCGGCCTGAATAAACCCCGCCCACAGGATGTCGATGGCGGGCAGAGCCACGAAGCCCCCAAAGCTGATGACAATCGCCAACATCCCCATCAGGATCGCCCGCCGCCGATCCGGCTGGCTGGCGGCCAGCATCACGCCCATCTGCGACCCGAACAGCGTCATCAGCCCCAGCCCCAGCGTCCAGAACATCGCCAGCGGCCCGACCTCGAAAGAGCCGCGATAGGCGAGGCTCATTCCTACGTTGATCGCCGCCGCGACCAACAGGGTCGCCGTCAGGCTGGCCCACACCGCCAGCATCTTCCCGGCCAGATACCCGCCGCGCGGCAGGGGCAGCGCGCCGAGCAGTTCGCGCACCCGCCACTGGCGATCCAGCGGGATGGTCTCGGCGTAGAGCAGCGGCACCAGAAAAATGATCACCGGGATCAGGAACACGTTATCGCTGATCGTCATCGCTGTCCGATACCAGCGCGCGCCATCCGCCGTCAGTTGGGCGATCTCCTCAGCCTGCTTGTACGCGGACGACACAAACGCGAAGTATGCCAGCAGCGGCATTCCCGCGATCACGACCAAAATCACCCGTGACGACCCGCGCCGCCATGCCATCAACAGTTCGTAGCGGATCATGCCCAGCAGTTGTTGCGTTCCCATACCGACTCCTCAAATGCAGTGATGAGCAGCGCCCCTTGCAGGGGTTCAGCAATGAGCAATGAGTGAAAAACCCGATAGCGAGATGCTCTTAGCCCTTAGCGGTCGGCCTTTAGCTGACTGCTGATTGCTGACCGCTGATTGCTGATTGCTGATTGCTTCTTCTACTTTTCCAACGCTCCCATCAACACGCGCTCTGTGCGCGAGAGCAGCCACAACGCCGCCGCGATCATCGCCGCCCCCAGCGCCGAGACAATCGCCCGATTCGCCAGATAATCGGCGAAGGCCAGCGCGTCAGAGCGTAGGAAGGGGTTGATCAGCCAGACGTACGGCTGGATCAGCGACAGCGGCGCGGGCCACATCTGGCCCAACGGCTCGGCGGGCATCAGTTTTGGCCCGGCCTGCGTTAGCCCGAACGCGGCCATGATCGCCACCAGCGCTCCCACCGCCGACTGGCGCGAGCGCGCCGTGACCACCGCCGCGAGACCGCACATGAATAGGGCCGGGCCAATCCACTCGATCAGGCCCAACCCGATATTCTCGCCAGCCAGCAGCCCGGCCATGACCATCACGATCAACGACAGCCCGGCCTGCGACAACAACAGCGCGGCGATCTGTCCCAGCTTCAGCCGGGCGAACGGCTGCGGCGCGGCCAGCGCCACTTCTAGCATCGGCTCGTCGGACGGCGAAAGGGCCAGCGCGGTCTGGATTCCGATCATCAGCGGCGCGGCGACCGCGAGAGCCTGCGTGATAGTTGGCTTCCACTCGATAAACTGCCCAAAGAAATAAAACGCTGCCGTTCCGGCCAGGCTGGCGATTAGCGGCCACCAGCCGACCCGCTGGATGGTCATCTGCCACGAGATCGCGCGGTTGCGGGCCATTCCTATCGCCAGCGCGCCACCGTAAATAGTCATAGCCAGCCCCGGCAGCAGGGCGGCGAGGGCCAATCCCCCGGCCACCCGGCGGGCGGGGTCGCCATTGATGATCCACTGAAAATGGTCATCCATGCGATCCACGCAGCTTTGATCCAGCGGCCCGGTCGGGTCGTCCAGATAGCGCCGCATGATCCCAACCGGGCAGCCGCCCGGCGCGCCGTGCCCGGCCAATGGCAGGATAATCAACGTCGAGCGCGTCAGGCGGCTGGCGGCGCCGCGCGCCCAGTCCGGGTCGGCCAGCGGGTCAAATTCGCCATGCAGCAGCAGCGTGGGGACAGCGCTGGTCACCGGCTGGTTCTCGATTTCGCCCAGCGCCCAGACGCCCCAGACCATGCAGAAATCGGGCAGGCCCAGCCCGTTCGAATTGGCCGCGCCCAGCGCGGATTTGTCTAGCGCCGTGAATGGGAATTCCTCAGCGCAGGCCACGCTGAACGCCTGCCCCGGCGTAGTCGGGTTCTGGTCGCGCCTTTTCTGCGCTTCGGCGATGGCTTTGAAGAACGGCTCGACAGCCTTGAAATCGCCGCGATCCGCGTTGGCGACCAGCGCCGGGATCGACGCGACTCCGTCAGGGCCAGCGGTCATGTTGAGCAGAACGCCTTTGAACGAGTCGCCATCCATGCGCACGGTTTTGACCTCGCCGTCCGCCAGCGTGAAGGTCATCGGATGCGGATCGGCGTTCAGCCGCGCCATCACACGATCCAGCGTGGCAGGGGTGTCCGGGTAGGCCGAGAAGCACACCGGGTTGGCGGCGCACAACGCCGCCACGCCGCGCAGGGCTTTGTCCCCGGCGGGGGCAGCCCCGGCGAACAAATCGGCTTCGGGCGGGATCACTGCGTCGAGGATGGCGCTGCGAACGCCTGCGGGGTGGTCACGCAGGATGGTCAGCGCCGTGCGCGTCCCGTAAGAAATGCCGTACAGATTCCATTCCGGGTAGCCCAGCGCCTCGCGCATCACAGCCACATCCCCGGCGACCTGCGCGCTGTTGAACAGGTTGACATCGATCCCGTGCGCGATCAGGTTGTCATGGCAGGCGCGGGCGGCGTCCAGAACCTTCGGGCGCATGGCCGGGTCGCTCTCCGAGCCAAACACCTTCGCCAGTTCCGAGCATTCCAGCGCGGGCCGCGACTGCCCGACGCCGCGCATGTCAAAGAACACTATGTCACGATCCTGCAAGAACGGATCGAACTTGTTGAGGAAATAGGGCAGGATGTCCAGCGTCTTGCCGCCCGGCCCGCCATTGATATACACCATCGGGTCGGGTCGCGGCTGCGTCCCGCGCTTGTGGACAATCGTCACCGCGATTTGAAATAGCTCGCCGCCGTCGGGGTTGGCATGATCGGCGGGAACGTTGACGTAGCCGCATTCAAAGTCATAGCCGTCCGCGCCGATAGGCGGGCAAGCCGCAGGGATCAGGCCGGGCCGCGCAGCCTGCGCCTGCGCGGGGCGCAATCCGCCCATCACAGCCAGCGCCAGAATGAACAGCCAAAGCAATCGTTTGAGCATTATCTTCCAATCCGATTTCTTGGCGTCATATCGCCCTAGTCCATCACGGGCGCAGGGGCGTTGTCTCTGCCCACGAACCACACCCCAAACACGATCAGCGCGAGGGCGATCCCGACGGCCCACAGGCGGGTTTCCACCGCCAACCAATCGGGGAGGGCGCTGGTCAGGGCCAAGCCTTTCGGGATTGTCAGCCGCGCCACCTGCCCCACCCACACCATCAGGCTGACGAAAACGCCCGCCAGCGAATCGCCGCGCCACACGCTGATGGCGAACGCCAGCGCGGACAGCAGAGCCATCGGGGCCAACCATGTCGCCACCAGCGGCCACGCCGCAATCTGCGGCGAGATCAGGCTCAGCGCGAAGCTGGCCGCCACGCCCAATATCAGATCAAAGCCAAACACCAACGCCAGCCGCGCCAGCCAGATCAGCCGGAACGAGGCTGCCGTCCCCCGTTCGATCTCGCTGGCCGAGTCGCTGTCGGGGGCGTACAGGAAGGCGATCCCGAAGGCCGCCACCAGCGGCGCGAGCAGCGCGAAAGGCAAAGTCCCCAGCGAAGCCGCGCGGTCAAGGATCACTGTCAACGCCGCGCCAACCGCCAGCGCCAGCGCGGAGGCGGCCCAGATGCCGCGTTCGACGACGCGAATCTGAGCGAGGATGAGCAAGACCGGCCACGCGTTGAGCGGGTTGAGATTCCGCCGCCGGCTCTGGGCGACCTTCGCCCGGCGCTCCTGAATCAGCCGCATGGTCAGGCTGGCCTTCTTGGCCGGGTTGATCGGCGGGCGCGGCAGGTCGCGGATGGCCTTCGCCGTCCCCAGCATATGATCGGCCAGATGCGGGTGTTCGGTGTCTTCTAGCAGCCGATCCAGCAGCCAGTTGGTTTCTTCGTCGTCACGTTTTCTGGTCATCGTGTCCCTACCTCGCCGAGTCCATCAGCGTCTTCAGCCGGGCCAGCCCCAGCCACACCCGCGATTTCACCGTCCCCGCCGGGACGTTCTGGACGCTGGCGATTTCGGCAATCGACAGCCCCTGCGCATACCGCAGGATCAACGCCTCACGCTGTTGATCGGGCAGTTCCGCCAGCAGCCCGGCCACGCGATTCTGGTCGGCCTGCTGGATCAGATTGTCTTCGATGCCTTCGCCGTCATCCGTCAGGCGCTCCAATGTTTCATCTCCCGCCATCACGTAGCGCGTCTCGGCGCGGTCATAATGGCTGCGAGCCAAGTTGGTGGCGATTGCGTACAACCACGCCTTGAACGATCTCGGATAGTGATAGCGGTCGATGGCCCGCAGCGCCCGCAAAAAAGTCTCTTGCGCCAAATCTTCCGCCAGCAAGCGGTTGCCATTCAGCATCCGGTACAGATAGCCCACCAGCGACCCATAATGCCGCTCGACCAGATGGGCGAGCGCTTCGCTGTTTCCCTGCTGCACACTGAGGGCGATCTGCTCGTCGGTCACGGGCGCGTTATCCATGTTCTGATCCCTGATACCGCGTTAGCGTCCAAAGGTTCAAAAATCGTGGCTGCCTATTTTGTATACCCAATCACCGGCAAGGGATAATCAACAGGCCAGTTGACCCGGTTGGGGGCGTCGCTTTTCCTGCTTATTTTGCCCAACAGGTTATTTCGCGTTTTCGGTAACAAAACCCGGTTTTCCCCGCCACAGGTTTTCGTCACAAAACTGCCGAAACTGGCTTTGATTGCGGACAAATCGGCGGATTTGACAATAATGCCGCGTTGCACATAATTGAACATTAAAGGTTTAACCCTAAACGAATTGGATCGGACTTTTGCGTGCCAACTCACTATAAAGGCAATGAAACAACCATGCGGGCGTTAGACGCCTATATCAAACTGAGCCGCGCCCGAAAAGCTTTGGCGGACCAAACTAACGGGATGCTGGCGCAGCGCGGACTGACTGAAAGCCAACTGGGGACGCTAGAGGCGTTGCACCATCTCGGCCCGATGTCCCAGAGCGAAATCGGCGACAAACTGTTGGTGACAGGCGGAAATATGACAATGGTCCTCAGAAATCTTGAGAAAAGAGGGCTGGTTCGCCGCCAGCGCGTGGCCCATGACCGCCGCCAATTACGAGTCAGCCTGACCGAGGCGGGCGGGGCGCTGATTGCCGACCTGTTTCCCGGTCACGCCAGCAACATTGTTGATTTGATGGGAATTCTATGCGCTGATGAGCAAGAGCAGCTGGGCCGGTTATGCAAGATGCTGGGGACGCAGACACGCGAAGAGCCGCTGCGTCAGGCGTAGCCGCCGCAACGCCGTGAGGTTTCCTCAGCCGCCACTGGCTGAATACTCGTGCTATCTCGCAATCAAGGAGGACACAGGGCCTATGATGTGACTATTCTGGAAAGCCAACACGTTCTCGATAGCCAAACGAGGAGACCTTTAGATGATCCCACCCCATTTTGATTATGAAGCGCCCGCCTCAGTTGACGCAGCCATCAAGTTGCTGGGCAGCAACCCCGACGCGAAGATTCTGGCCGGAGGGCAAAGCCTGATCCCGCTGATGCGATTTCGGTTGGCGTCGCCCGCCATGCTGGTTGACCTGACTCGGATTGACGGGCTGTCGTATGTCAAAGAAGACAATGGCTGGCTCAAGATCGGCGCGCTCACCTGCGAGGCCGACCTTGAGCGCTCCGATGTCGTCGCGTCCAAGTACCCGCTGCTGGCCGACACCGCCCGCGTGGTGGCTGACCCGCTGGTGCGGAATCGCGCCACGCTGGGCGGCAATCTGGCCCACGCCGACCCCGCCAATGATCACCCGGCGACCATGCTGGCTTACGGCGCGAAGATCGTCGTTCAAGGGCCCAAGGGCGAACGCACGATCCCGGTGGGCGAATTCTTCACGGGGACGTTCACCACCGCGCTGGATTCAAAAGAAATCCTGACCGAGATTCAAATCCCAGCGGCGGTCAAGAGCAGCGGCGGCGCTTATTTTAAGCTTGAGCGCAAAGTGGGCGATTTTGCCACGGCGGCGGTCGCCGTGCAGATCACGCTCGAAGGCGGCAAGGTCACTTATGCGGGCATCGGCCTGACCAACGTCGGCGACATGCCGATCAAGGCGACCGAAGCCGAGAAAGCCCTGATGGGCAACGCGCCCGACGAAGCCACGATCAAGAAAGCGGCTGATCTGGCGGCGGCGGCGGCGCAGCCCACCGCCGACCATCGCGGCACGGAAGCCTACAAACGTTCACTGGTCAAGACGCTCACTAACCGCGCTTTGCATAAAGCCATTGAGCGCGCCAAGGGAGGCAAATAATGAGCAAGCATCATATTAAGGTGACGGTCAACGGGACGGTTCACGAAGCGGATGTCGAAGCGCGCTTGCTGCTGGTTCACCTGCTACGCGAGAACCTGAACTTGACCGGGACGCACATTGGCTGCGACACCACCTCATGCGGGGCCTGCACGGTGCTGCTTGACGGCAAGGCCACCAAATCGTGCACGGTGTTCGCGGTTCAGGCCGATGGCAGCGAAATAATGACCGTCGAGGGGTTAGCCACCAACGGCGCGCTGCACCCGATTCAAGAGGGGTTCAGGGAGAGCCACGGGCTGCAATGCGGGTTCTGCACACCGGGCATGATGATGTGCTCGGTCGCGCTGCTGGCCGAAAATCCCAACCCGACCGAAGACGAGATCCGCTGGGGCATTTCAGGCAATCTATGCCGCTGCACTGGCTATATGAATATCGTCAAATCGGTGCAGTATGCCGCCCAGAAGATGCAGGAAAAGGCTTAGGAGACAGCTATGACCGACAAAGCAGACGTTCACGGCCTCGGCCACCCGATGAAGCGCAAGGAAGACGCGCGCTTTATTCAGGGCAAAGGCAATTATATTGATGACCTCAAGCTGCCCGGCATGTTGTATCTGGACATTGTCCGCAGCCCCTACGCTCACGCCAGGATCAAGGCCATCCGTACCGAAAAGGCGCTGGCAATCCCCGGCGTGCTGGCGGTGATCGACGGCAAAACGCTGGACGGCTACAAGCTGGCCTTCATGCCCACTCTGAGCAACGACACCCAGATGGTGCTGCCCATCGACACCGTCAAGCATCAGGCTCAGGAAGTGTGCGCGGTGGTCGCCACCGAGCGCTACATCGCCGCCGACGGCGTGGAAGCGGTGGAAGTGGATTACGATCCGCTGCCGGTGGTGGTCGATCCGCACAAGGCGCTGCTGCCCGGCGCGACCAAAGTGCGCGACGACAAAGAAAGCAACCTGATCTGGCATCTGGAAGAAGGCGACAAAGAGGGCACGGACAAAGCCTTCAACGACGCCGCGACCAGAGTCGAACAGGATATTTATATCCCGCGTATCCACGTCAGTTCCATCGAGACCTGCGGGATGGTCGCCGATTGGGACGCGGTCAACGGGCATCTGACGCTGCACATGACTTCACAGGCCCCGCATGTGATCCGCACGGTGGTGGCGCTGATCACCGGGCATCTGGGCCTGTCCGAAGAGAAAATCCGCGTGATATCGCGGGATATCGGCGGCGGCTTTGGCGGCAAAGTGCCCGCCTACCCCGGCTATATCATCGCGGCGGCGGCTTCGGTGGTCACCGGCCACCCGATCAAGTGGATCGAGGATCGCTCCGAGAACTTGCAGGCCGACTCGTTTGGGCGCGACTATCACATCAAGGCCGCGATGGCGGCGAACAAAGACGGCCATATCACCGCCATCCGCATGAACGTGGTGGCCGATCACGGCTACGCGGACGCGGCGGCCCAGCCTTCCAAATTCCCGGCGGGGCTGTTCAACATCTGCACCGGGTCGTATGACTTCAAACATGCGTGGATGGAAGTGGATGGCGTGTACACCAACAAGCCGCCGGGGGGCATCGCCTACCGCTGCTCGTTCCGCGTGACCGAAGCTGTGCATGCCATCGAGCGCATGGCCGACGTGATGGCGCACGAACTGGGCGAAGACCCGGCAGCCTTCCGCATGAAGAACTTTATCAAGAAAGAGCAGTTCCCCTACAAGTCGGCGCTCGGCTGGGAATACGACAGCGGCGACTATCACAAGGCGCTGCAACTGGCGATGGATATGATCGGCTATGACGACCTGCGCAAAGAGCAGGCCGAAAAGCGGGCGCGCGGCGAATTGATGGGAATTGGTATCTCGTCGTTCACCGAGATCGTCGGGGCTGGCCCGTCCAAGCAGTTCGACATCGTCGGCCTCAAGATGTTCGACTCGTGCGAAGTGCGCATCCACCCGACCGGCAAGGCTATCGCCCGCTTTGGCACCAAGTCTCAGGGACAGGGCCACGAAACGACCTATGCCCAGATTCTGGCCGAAGAGTTGGGCCTGCCCGCCGAGCACATTCAGATTGAAGAAGGCGACACCGACACCGCGCCCTATGGCCTCGGCACGTATGCCAGCCGCAGCACGCCAACCGCCGGAGCCGCCGCCGCGATGGCCGCCCGCAAGATCCGCGAGAAAGCGACCAAGATCGCCGCGCACTTGCTGGAAGCCAGCGAGAAGGACATCGTGTGGGAAGACTATAACTTCCACGTCAAGGGCGTCCCCGGCAAGACGGTGTCGATGCAGGACATCGCCTTCGCCGCTTACACCAACTTCCCGCAAGGGCTGGAAGGCGGGCTTGAGGCCGTTCACTACTACGATCCGCCCAACCTGACCTACCCGTTCGGCTCGTATATCTGTGTGGTCGATATTGACCGGGGCACGGGCGAAGTCAAAGTGCGGCGCTTTGTGGCGGTGGACGACTGCGGCGTGCGCATCAACCCGATGATTGTCGAGGGCCAGATACACGGCGGCCTGACCATGGGCTTCGCCCCGGCCTTGATGGAAGAGATCACCTACGACGAGGATGGCAACATTCACGGCGGGACGTTTATGGACTACCTGCTGCCGACCGCCATGGAATCGCCGAAGTGGGAAGTAGGCGAGACGGTCACGCCGTCGCCGCACCACCCCATCGGGGCCAAGGGCGTCGGCGAATCGCCGACGGTTGGCGCCCCGCCCGCCATCGCTAACGCGGTGGTGGACGCGCTGTGGCATCTGGGCGTCCGCAACATCGACATCCCGATGACCTCCGCCAAAGTTTGGGAAGTCCTGAACTCGGTGGGCGCGACGCTGGAAAGCTAGGCGCATTGCCGATAGAGTCTGACAGGGGGCGAGGATCGTCTCGCCCCCTGCTGATTGTGTTCGCGCGTCTCGGCTGAACCAGATTCAGCCCACAGATTACACGGATTTCACAGATTTTTTCAGTCGTTTTCTGTGCAATCTGTGTAATCTGTGGACAAATTGCCTGTGTCCGTATGTAAGTCGTGATGGTGAGGGGGAGCACAATGCCAAAGGAAATATTGGAAACCGCCTGGTCTCTCCGAAAAGAAGATCAGCCCTTTGTGCTGGCGACGGTGGTGCGCATCGAAAAGCCCACCTCATCCAAGCCGGGGGCCAAAGCTATCATCACGGCGGATGGCACGCTGAACGGCTGGGTGGGTGGAAGCTGCGCCGAACCCACCGTCAAGAAGGAAGCCCGCAAAGCGCTGGAAACCGGCGAGCCGCGCCTGATCCGCCTGACGCCGCCGGAGTCGCGCGGCAAGGGGTCGCTGGATGGAATCATCGAAGTCGAATTGACCTGCATCAGCGGGGGGACGCTCGAAATTTATCTGGAGCCGTATCTCCCTGCCCCGCGACTGGTCGTGATCGGGCATCACCAGATCACGCCCGCGCTGGCGCGGCAGGGCAAACTGCTCGGCTACAAGGTCACGGTCATGTCGCTGGAGCCGATGGCCGAGACGCTGGACGAGGCGGACGCGGTATTGGACAAATTGGATTTTGCGTCAGTCGGCGGCAGCCCTTTTATGGCTATCGTGGTCTGCTCGCATGGCAACTATGACGAGGTGGCGCTGGTCGAGGCTCTCAAACAGGACGCCGGGTACGTGGCGCTGGTCGCCAGCAAAAAGCGCCTTGAAGCCGTGCGCCAATATCTGACAGACTCGGATTTGACCGCCGAGCAGATCGCGCGGCTCAAATGCCCGGCGGGGCTTGACCTCGGCGCGGTGACACAGGAAGAGATCGCGCTGACCATCCTCGCCGAGATCGTCCAGACGCGCCGCGCCAGGCCGCAGGGCTGGAAGCTGCCGGAAGTCGCGGCGGAAACCGCCCCTGCCGAAGCCATCGACCCGGTGTGCGGGATGACCGTCGAGATCGCCACCGCGCGGTATACCACAGTCCATGAAGGCCAAACCTATTACTTTTGCGCGGCGGGCTGCCAGCGCAGTTTTGAAAAGCTGCCAGAGAAATACCTCGTTGGCGAGTAACGACTCACCCCCTCCGGCCTTCGGCCACCTCCCCCGTGCACGGGGGAGGACAGACCGACCCGGCACGGGTCGGTCTGGTGGGGGTAACTGTTATCGCTTGAAAGGCGCATGACACCCCATGCAATTTGGGCCCGTTGAATTAGACGCCGCGCCGGGCAAAATCCTCGCCCATAATCTGGCCGGGCCGGATGGCGCACGGCTGTTGTCTAAAGGCCACATCCTGACTCGCGACGATATTGAAGCCGTCCGCGCGCATGGCATTGCGTCGATTTACGCCGCGTGGCTTGACCCCGATGATGTTGATGAAAATCAGGCGGCGCAGGGTGTCGCCGCTGCCGCCAGCGGGGAGAACATCGATCTATCGCGGTCTAACGTCGGGCGGGTGAATCTGCGGGCCGATGTCCAAGGGGTGCTGAGGATCGACACGAATCGCCTCGACGCGATCAACCAGCACGATGGGATCGCGGTGGCGACACTCCCGGCCTTCAGCGTGGTCGAGCCGCGCAAGATCGTGGCGACGGTCAAGATTATTCCGTTTGGCCTTCCCCGCCAGACGCTCGACGCGGTGAATGAAACAACCCGCAGCGGCGCGATCATTGAGGTCGCGGAACTTCACGCAAATCAAGTCGGCCTGCTGATCTGCGGATCGCCTGCCCTGCGCGAGCGCCTGTTCGCCGATTTCCACGCGCTCGAAGATCGCGTGACGGCGTTAGGGTCGCAGGTGACCGAAAGCGCGTTTGTCGATTTATCCGATCCGCTGGTTGATTCTTCGCTGGCGGAAGCGCTCGACGGGATGCGGCGCAAGGGCGTCAAGCTGATCCTGATCGCTGGCGAAACCGCCATCATGCATCGCCACGACAAGATACCGCGCGGAGTCGAGCGCGCGGGCGGCTCGATAGAATGCGTGGGCGCGCCCGTCGAGCCGGGCAATTTGCTGATGCTGGCCTATCTGGATGGCATCCCAGTGTTGGGCGCGCCCGGCTGCGCGCGCAGCCCCAAACCGAACGTGGTCGATCAGGTCATCCCGCGCCTGCTGGTGGGCGAGCGCGTCACGCGGGCAGACATTATCAAGCTGGCGCACGGCGGGTTGTTGGCGGGGTAAAAGGCGATTCAGTCCACTAATTACACGAATTGCACGAATTACTTCATAGCAAAGGAAGATAACCAATGCATCTCGAAGGCAAAGTCACCATCGCAGCGCCGCAGAACGAAGTCTGGAATTTTCTGACTGACCCCAACAAGGTCGGGTCGTGCGTGCCGGGGTTAGTATCAATGAACATCATCGAGCCGGACAAGAAGTTCGGCGCAATCGCCGGGCTGGGGCTGGGTTCGGTCAAGGTCACGTTCAACGCCGAGATCGAATGGCTGGAACTGGACAAGCCGAACCGCGCCAAGATGAAAGCGCGCGGGGCCGCGCCGGGAAGCTCCATGGACGCGGTGAGCGAGATGAAGATGAGCCGGATCGACGACAAGCAAACCGAGCTGGTCTGGACGGCGGAAGTGACGGTGGTCGGCAAGATCGCGTCGCTGGCCTCGCGGTTGATGGGCAGCGTCTCGCAGAAAATGGCGGGAGACTTTTTCAACTGCGTCAAGAGCCAGATTGAAAAATAGCAAGACGCAGCACCAACACTTCGGCAACAACTCTATCATTCAAAGAAGTCCCAAGGGGTTTAGTAATGGGAACGACTTATAATGAAACAGTCTCATTCATAGCTTTCCCATGCATGCTACTTGGAGCAGTGTTGATGATGCTCCAAAGTCGCTATAAACCACTTCCTTACGCAAAGATGCGTCCACATGGAGATGGGCCAGAATACGTCTCTCTCCGAATTCCCGCTATCTTGATTTTCGTAGGCGGTGCAGGGCTAATAGGGTGCGGGTTTTTTGGCCCTATAGTTGGCGTACTCATGATTCCAGCGGGACTCTATGGTGCGTTCGTGTATTTTCGATATCGCGCAGCATTGCAACAAAATGGTTTACTGGAATGACATCAACTCGATAAGGGGCTGTTTTTGGATATAACCTCCATTGAACAACTGCAAGATGCGCTGGCAAGCAGGCTCTATGTCGCTGATCGGGGATTGACGACGGCAATCTTTCTGGCGCTCAAGCTGCAAAGGCCGCTGCTGCTGGAAGGCGAAGCGGGCGTGGGCAAAACCGAAATAGCCAAAGTCCTTGCTGATCTGGCGCAGACCGACCTGATCCGGCTCCAATGCTACGAGGGGCTGGATATTCATCACGCGGTATACGAGTGGAACTACTCGCGGCAGATGCTCCACATCCGGCTGGCGGAAGCGCGCGGCGACGCGATTGCCGACGCCGATCTGTTCGGGCCGGAGTTCCTGCTGAAGCGCCCCCTGCTCGACGCGGTGGAGCATAACCGCGAAAATGTGCCCGTGCTGCTAATTGACGAGATTGACCGCAGCGACGCCGAGTTTGAGGCGTTCCTATTGGAGATACTCTCGGACTTTCAGGTGACTGTGCCAGAGATCGGGACGATCAAGGCCGAGCGCCCGCCGATTGTGATCATCACCTCGAACCGGACCCGCGAAGTGCATAACGCGCTCAAGCGGCGCTGCCTGTATGCGTGGATTGACTACCCCACCTTTGACAAAGAATTGACGATCATCCGCACGAAAAACCCGGACGCCAGCGAACAGCTTTCACGGCAGATCGCGGCGTTTGTTCAGGAGCTTCGCAAGATCGATCTGTACAAGCTGCCGGGCGTCGCCGAGTCGCTAGACTGGGCGGCGGCGCTGATGGCGCTGGACAAGCAAGCCCTTGACGCGGGGATCATTCAAGACACGCTGGGGGTGCTGCTCAAATATCACGAGGACGTTGAATCGATGAGCGCCGACAAGATTGACGCTATGCTGGAGAAGGCCAGCGCCGCTTATGGATAGCCTGGCGCCGTTCGAAACGCAAGTTGATGGGCAACTGCTGGGCAACATGGCCCGCTTCTGCCGGTTGCTGCGCGCGGCAGGGATGGATGTCGGCACGGGCCGGGTGATGGAGCTTGTGCGCGCGATGGACGTGATCGACGTGACGAACTTTCAGGATTTTTACTATGCGACCCGCGCGCTGCTGGTCAGCCGCAAAGCTGATCTCAAGCTGTTTGACGCGGCCTTTGAATTGTTCTGGCAGATGCCCAGCCGGGGGATGCACAAGCAGTCGGTCAAGATCAGCGGGTCGCTGCCCCGCAAGGCCCGCCCGGTCACGCTGACGCCGCCGCCTTCGGATCGTGACCAGCCGCCGCCCAAGCCGGATCAGCCTGAGAGCCAGTCGCCGCCCGCCATCGAGACGACCGCCACTTACAGCGCACGATCCGTATTGAGGAATAAAGATTTTGCCGCGCTGACACCGGAGGAGCTTGACGAGGTCAAGCGGCTGATCGGCAGCTTCGTCTGGAATCTGGGCGAGCGCCAGACGCGCCGCCACCGTCACGGCGGCAGCGAACGGATTGATATGCGGCGCAGCATCCGGCTCAACCTGCGCTATGGCGGCGAGATGGTGTCGTGGGCGTATCGCCAGCCCGCCCATAAGCTCAGGCCGCTAGTTCTGATCGCCGACATCAGCGGCTCGATGGACAGCTATACGCGCTTGCTGATGCGCTTTTGCTACGGCGTGGCCCGCAGCCTGAGCCAGCCGGTGGAAGCGTTTGTGTTCGCCACCAAACTGACGCGCATCACCCGCCAATTGCGCACGCGCGATGTCGATCTGGCGCTGGCGAACGCCGGGAAAACCGCGTCGGACTGGTCGGGCGGGACGCGCATCGGCGAGTCGCTCAGGACGTTCAACCGGGTGTGGGGCCAGCGGGTGTTAGGGCGGGGCGCGGTGGCGATCCTGATCAGCGACGGGCTGGATCGCGGGGACGGCGACCTGCTGGCGCGCGAGATGGCCGTGCTGCGCCGATCCGCCCACCGCCTAATCTGGCTGAACCCGCTACTGGGTTCCGCCGATTACGAGCCTATCGCCTATGGGATGAAGGCGGCCTTGCCGCACGTTCACGATTTTATGCCCATACACAATATCGCCAGCCTTGAAGCACTGGCGAAGCATCTGGCATCGCTGGGCGACCGCGATGCCAGCCGGAGGAGCAACCATGCGCGACGCGCTTTCTGACATTGACCGCTGGCTGGCGGAGGGCGAGGACGTGGCGCTGGCGACGGTGATTGAAACGTGGGGGTCATCGCCGCGCGGGGTCGGGTCGCGGATGGGGATCACGGCCAGCGGCAAAATCTGCGGGTCGGTCAGCGGCGGCTGTGTCGAAGGCGCGGTGGTCGAAACTGCCATCGAGGCCCTCAAGACGCGCCGGGGAAAGTTCTTGCACTTTGGGGTGGCCGACGAAACCGCGTGGGAAGTCGGGCTGGCCTGCGGCGGAAGCATCGACGTGTTTGTCAACCCGTTGGACACCACCATCTACACAGAGCTTCGGCGCGGGCTGTTAGCCGAGCAACCGACGGCGGCGCTGACGGTGGTCAAAGGGCCGGATGCGCTGGTCGGGCGCGAGGCCATGCTAGGGGAAAAAGACCAGTTGGTCGGATCGCTGGGCGGCGATCTGGACGCAGCAGCGATGACGGCTTTGCAGGCGGCCCGCGAGGCGGGCAAGTCGGGCCGGGCGATCCTGCGCGGCACCGAGATTGAAGTCTACATCGACACGCTGCTGCCCCAGCCTACTCTGATCATTATTGGCGGCGCGCATGTGTCGATTGCGCTGGTGACGCTGGCCCACACGCTGGGCTTCCGCACGGTGGTCATCGACCCGCGCAAGGCGTTTGGCACGGCGGAGCGCTTTGCCCACGCCGACCAATTGATCACGCTGTGGCCGGACAAAGCCTTGAAGCAGGTCGGGATCACGCGCTCAACGGCGGTGGCGGTGCTGACGCACGACCCCAAGATCGACGACCCGGCGTTGATGGCGGCGCTGCCCAGCCCGGCTTTCTATGTGGGCGCGCTGGGCAGCAAGAACACGCAGGCCAAGCGCCGGCAGCGGTTGTTGGAAGCGGGCTTGAGTATCGCGGACATGGATCGGCTGCATGGCCCGATTGGGTTGGAAATTGGCGCGAAGAAGCCGGAAGAAATCGCGCTGGCAGTGATGGCCGAGATCATCGCCGAGCGCGGACGAAATTCCCGGTCGGCTTAAGGCCGCCAGCAACGCGAAGCTGGATTCCCTTACAACGCTGGCCCGTACATCCCATAGGGATAATTCAGGCCGATGTTCCACGCATAGACGCCGACCGCATTGGCGTCAAACGCGCCGACGGCCTGCTGGCGGATGCGTTCCAGCCCCGCCGCGTAGTAGGCTTGAATCCACGGGTTGACAAAGGCCGTCGAGCCGCCCGCCGCGACCTTCTTAATAGTGCGGAGCGTGCCGTCATGCACATTCTGATAATAATCCACATCGATATTCTGGTGATGCAAATCAGGGTACAGCATCGGGCAAACGCCATCGACCGTCTGGGCCAGCGTCGCGATGCGCTGTCCGTAGCCGCCATCGGCGACGTTATCGGGATAATCGTTGGTGCTGTCGTCCAGCACGTCGATAGTCAACAAGGCCTGCTGGCCCAACGCCGCCCTGACCGTCGCTAGCATGTTGAAGATCGCCCCGACCCGTCTCTCGATGGGCATGTCAAAGTTCGCTTCGGGGAAGCGGACGTAATCCAGCTGCACTTCAGGGAAGCCCAGCTGCGCCGCCGCGACGGCAATCGCCGCGTTGTAGTCGCCCACCTCTGGCCGTTCCGGGTCGAGCCACAATTCTCCGCTGGGGCCGCGATAAAGCTGAGGAGAATAGAAGTGATACCCTAATTCGGGGCGCGCGGCGACCAGCGGCGTGTCGGTCATCACCACCTGACGCGCTATCGGATAAATCTGACGCTCAACCAGCCAGTTCACCAGCGCGCCGACCTGCTCGTGATTGAAATCGGCGCGGTTCGCGTCGCCGGGTTTGAGCAAATGATCAAACGGGATGGCGATCTTGCCCGCTTCGTCCTTGATGTCGATCACCACGCAGTTCGCGCCCGTGCCCCGAATGAGGGCCTCAAAAGCCGCGTAATCAATGGGGCTTTCGAGAAAAGAATACGGAACGTGGAAGCCCAGCGCCCGCGCGGGCCGGCCCAACGGTTGGAACAGGCTGGTCTCCGGCGTGGCGCTGGCGGCGCTGGTCGGTTCGGGCGTAGCGCTTGGCTCCGGCGTGGCGGTGGCTGGCGGCGCGCTGGTTGGCAGCGGAGGGCTGGAAGGCGTAGCGCTGGCGGGGTTGGCGGCGCTGGTGATCGTCACGAAACGTATGTTATCGTTGGCGCAGGCAGACAAGGCAAGCAGCGAGCCATAGCCCAGCGCCTTTAATGCGTGCCGCCGACTCAGTCGATGTTGATTCATGCCCGCTTGTTTAGCCCCCTCTTCGCCAAGCTCTGTTATTTGATTTGCGACATTATCCAATCGACTTGCTTCTCATTTAAGTTTCCGGCGTTCACTATGTCGCCGCATGAATATAACACGAATCAAAAACCGCCTGAAAAGGGCGGTCTTTTGTTTGAGGTAGCGGGGGCAGGAACTGACTCGAACCCTGTTGTTGTGCTCAGTCATGCACAAGACGATAATTGTATGTCTTAGTTCAATTTGTAGCCAGAAACGCATCTTATATTCGTCCTCAGGAGCCAATCTATGAGAAAACAAGTTTACAACTTGGAGTTTCGCTCTTGGTGTCCTGAAATGACGATATTTGGATATCGGTTTGGAAGGGTCGATGACTATGCTAGTAAAGTTGCCCGCCTGCAACATTTGATCCCTGTTACTTCAGAATTTGCAGTAGATGCCAATAATGGTGAGCACGCTATCACTGCATATGTTGACATCCCTGAACGCGAGGAAAGCGCTATTCTTGAGTGGAGGGATAGTGGCACTACGGCTCTGAATGATATCGTCTTATTGCTTTCACTTTTTACGGGTCGCAATGTTTTCGCAGTTGACAATGAACACTTGAATGATACGCATAACGTTATACTCGCTGATCCAAGGATTTATCAATGGGGGGGCGTACTTGGAGTTTCTATTCCTTACCGAAAGCAGCCCATAGAGCCTGAGCCTTATAGCTACAATATTGGATTCGAGGAAGGTCTCAATCAGATATACTCATTGATTAGAAGTACTACATGGCAGCGCAAGTATCACAAAGGGTATTTTTTGTTTCTGGCTCGCCAAGCCTTCCATCATCAAACGCTAGAGTCGGCATTCATTCAGTGCTGGACTATATGGGAACATTTATTTACGATACTCAATGACAAATGGCTTTCAGATGAGGAAATACGCCGTTTGCGTTCATTTCACAAAGTAGCTTTCCTTTTGGTGGAATACGCATTAGAGGGCGAAATAAACGAGCTATCAAGAAAGAGGATCAAGTCATTGGCAGACATCAGGAACAGACTCGTGCATTTTGGACGTTTCCCTGAGCAGAGTTTGGTGCATGAGGATGCTGAACTTTTCATACGACTCACTGAGTTTATTATTGCCAAGATACTGGGCCTCTCACCTTCCAATTTGTTCAATACTATGGAAAGGCTAGAAGAATTTCTAAACCAACGTCAATCATCATTAAGGCACGCCCCAGACGGGGTATAACAGGGCTATTGCGGGGGCAAAGTTTACCCAATGGAAACCAGAGCAGGAAGCGCAACTACCTCAGCGGCACGTTCAAACCGCAGCATAGACAAAAACCGCTCGACCGATAGCTCGGTGAGCGGTTCTGTTTGAGGCAGAAGGCAGGACTCGAACCTGCGATCTTCGGGCTATGCTGTCATGCTACGCTGTTGCGTTATCCATGACTGGATCAGATGCCAGCTATCCCGATAGTCCGCCGAGCGTGGCTTGCGCTGTCGTTTGTCCGCCTCAACCAAATGAATCTCACTGCCATAGGTTATGAAAACGTCAACAGGCAAAACGTAGAACACAGCCTTCTCTTCGATATACAGCAGCGCAAAATCAAAATCGCATGACGAATAGGGTTCACGCGCCATTTCACGGCGGTTTGTTTTCGTGCGGCGATTATCCACCACATAATTGCCTGATGGCTCATCCAGCCACGCGGCCTTGACTTGCGCCTTTACAAGGACTCCATCAATGTCGTAGGCGAGATCGTAGGGAAGGCGATCTCCAACCGGCTTGAGGACACCCCACCCCTGCTTAAGTCCGTAAAGTATCGCTGCTTGTTCGGCTATATCCCCTTTGAGTTTTGTGTCCATTGTGCCTCCTTGTCTTTTGATATCTTGCTGTCCAAATATAACATGAATCAAAAAACCGCCTGAAAAAGGCGGTCTTTTGTTTGAGGTAGCGGGGGCAGGACTCGAACCTGCGACCTCCGGGTTATGCATGCCACTACAGCTTTCGCTGCCCTTTTGGGTTTGTGGCCTGGACTTTCTCTTCGCCTTTCAGCTTGCGCTGTGAAGGCGCCTGCCATTAAGTCTCTACACCTTCCTCATCTCTGAGGCTTGGCTCGGGATTGCCCCGCTAGCGGCTTCCCCGAATTTGACAGGTGATCACATAAGGATTTCTCCCTATGCAGCCCATGCAAGATTAACAGTCAGCGGTTTGTTCTTAATCTTGCGAATTGAGCCCGACGAGCTGCCACTGCTCTACCCCGCAATATACGGCAGAGTGTAGCGCGGCGGCGGCAGGCTGTCAAGGATTTTTTAGATCAGGGCGTCATTGTCCCGGCCACGCTCCTATCAGCTTATCGCTCTTCGCGCGGGTCAAGCAGGGCGATGAACCCCAGCCCGCCGATGTTGCAGAACAACAACGGCGCGAGGAATGGCGCGCCTCGGATAAAGCGCTCGGTGGTGACAACCCCCTGCGCGGTCAGGTTTTGATTGACATGCAGGAGCGCGCCGACCAGCCCTACCCCGATCATCAGCCCCATCGCCGCCGCGTAGGTCCACAGGTCAGTGGTGGAAGGCCGGTCAAGCGCCCCCAACACGCACGCCACCACCGTCGCAAACACCCCAACCGCAGTCGGCAACCACAGCCACGGATTCACAAATCCCGTCCGGGCGTGATCCAGCACGGCGCTGATCACCGTCGCCAGCGCCGCCATGCCCACGATAAAGAAGTAGGCCCGCGTCTTGCTGTACGGCAAGGAGAGCCGCGCGCCCCGGATCAACCGCAGCGTTCCGCTGTCGGCGGCGTCCTCCCGCCATGCCGCGCTGATCCCCAACAAGCCGACCAGCGCGAAAGTCAGCGGGCCGAGGATCGGCGGGGCCCATACCACCAGCCCGACCGTCGCCTGCTGCCCGGTCGGGGCGTCGGGCAGCAGGGCCCGCGCCAGATGAAAATACGCGCCGAGAATGCCGACCACCGCGCTCGCCAGCAGCGTCAATGTGGCGATCAGGTTGGCTATTGAGCGCCGCGCCAGCGCGATCAGTCCGGCGATGAGCAGCAGACCGCCCGCGATTGGCCCGAAGAAGATCGGTATCCACTCAAACGGGCGGATCGTCCCGCTGATGCTGTGCGCGAGGTAGGTGTCGATACCCAGAAAAATCTCGTTGATAGCGGCCATCAGCAGCATCAACTGGTCGCGGGTCAGCGGCAGTTTGACGCGCCGGATAGCCGGAACAAGCGTCGCTAGATGGTACATACAGCCTGCCTTCTTTTGTGAAATGAAACAGGCATCCTAAACTATCTCGTTTCGCGCAGGGGCGAGCTTGAAACCCGCCCCTGCCGCGTCAACGGCTGGCTTGAGGGCGATGCCACGTCTCAGTCGGGTGAGAGGGCCAGTCCGCTCAAACCTATTTCTGCCCCGCTTCGATCTTCTCGGTGGCGATAGTCTCAATTTCAGACATCGCCTTGATCATCTCGTACACGCCATGCCACTGCGTGTAATCGGCGCCCTGCATCCACGCGCCAAATTTGGCGGTGCGCCCCCAGTGATGCCAGAGTTCGTAGTGTTCAAAGTCGAATGGCTCGTCAAATGGCGTGTCGGTTAATAACCCTCTGTTTTTGAGGTCATCCCGAACCGTGTCGCTGTCCTTCACACGGAGGTTGATCGCCTCAACCAGCTTGTCGCCGTCGGCGTAAAAGTCGGCGATCCACTGTTTGTTGTGGCACTCCGAGCAGACCGACTGCATCCGCACGGCATTGTCCTGATACGACGGGCGGCGCTCGCTGATCGGCGCGAACAGATACCACGTCAGGCGGTCGCCCGCGTCGTGCGTCGTGCCGCTTGACCCGAACCCGCTGAAGTGGCAGGTCGCGCAGGTCGGCGCGGGAAAATCATTGACCGTTAGTGTGCCGGGTTCGGCTTCCCAGTTCCAGTTATCGCCATCGGTGGCGTAAGCGATGCCATGCTTGGACTCGAAGTAGATTTCCCACTGCGGGTGATCCGGCCCGATATGGCAGTTGTTGCAAGTTTCAGGCTTGCGGGCCTGTTCCAGCGAAAACGTGTGCCGCATGTGGCACTTCTGGCACTGCCCGGTCGAACCGTCGAGGCCCGGCTTGCCGACGTTGTGGCAGTTTTCGCAGGCGAAGCGCGTCACATCCGGCCCTTCAATGGCGAACAGGGCATTTCGCAGCTTGTCCGGGGCGAACTGCCCCTCCGGGATATTTTGGAACTCGGTCATCTGGGCTTCCGAAAAATCCTTAGACCCGACCATCGCCACATAGGCGGGCAGCGCGTGGCGGCTGGCCTTGTACTGCGCCACTTCTGTGTCATGGCAGGTTTCGCACATCGCCGTGGTGGGCGTGGCGAGAACATACGACCCTTCATGCTCGGTCGCGCCGGGGTAATCTGGCTTGACTTCGTGGCAGTCCTGGCAGCGCACTTTGGCCCCCGCCATCGAGCTGTGCCCGTACTGCTCCACGATGCCCGGCGTGGTGCGCTTGTGGCACACCACGCACTCGTCAGCGCTGTTCGCCAGCGCGTCCGGGCGTTCCCCGCTGATAGTCGCCGCGCCGGGTGCGGGCTGGTTGATGGCCTGAAGAATCAACGCCAGCCCCAGCACGACAATCACCGCCACCAGCCCAATAATCAGAGTTCGCGCCGCGCCCAATGGACTGGAGGGCGTCTCGGCTGGCGGGGTGGTTGAGGCTTGATTGGCTTTCTTAGCCATACGAAAAAACCTCCTGAGAAGAATGATGGTCAAGCGAGAAGGGAAAACAAGCGCCCCTCTCGCTTGTCAATTGTAGCATGACTAACGAGAACCATTATGATCTAAATCATCTGCCAGAAAGTTTCAAATGGGCGGGGAAAGCGAAACGGGCAAAAGCGGCGGTTGTTTCCACACGCGCCCGCCTATAAGCCCATTTCCCTTGCCTGAAAATCGGAATTATAATGACTTATGAATGGGCCTATTCGTATTGTGAAAGCATGTCCCCTGAGGCGAACGGTAACGTCAACGGCTGTCGGCCCGATGTCTTCGCATTCGACATTGTGGCCCTATCTTCATGCTTTTGAAGGCAGACGCCGCTTTGATGCCTATTTCTCATCTTTCTGTCGAGCCTGATCGCAAACGCCGTATCCTCGCGCCCGGCGCTGGCTTGTGGACGCGTTTCACTCATCACTCTTTTCCGGGAGAATCGCATGACTAAACTGTTCTTTGCCACCGACGTTCATGGCTCGGAAGTGTGCTGGAAGAAATTTATCGGCGGCGGCAAGTTTTACGAAGTCGATACTCTAATCCTCGGCGGCGACATGACCGGCAAAGCCATCGTCCCCATCGTGGCGCAGGGCGGCGGCAAGCACAAAGTCACGCTGTTGGAGCAGGAGAGCATCCTCGAAGATCAGGCCGCCCTCGATGAGATGGTCAAGACTATCCAGAATCGGGGCTATTACCCCTACGTGACCAGCCCCGACGAAGTGAGCGAACTCTCCCGCAAGCCCGAACAATTGGACGCCCTGTTCGCCAAAGAGTGCATGGCGACGGTTCAACGCTGGATGGATTACGCCGACGCCAAGCTGGAAGGCACGGGCATTCGCTGTTTTGTGTGCCCCGGCAATGACGACATTTTTGAGATCGATCAGGTCATCGCGTCGACCAAGCACGTCAAGTTGGCCGAAGGCAGGGTCATCCCGCTGGACGAGCATCACGAGATGGTCAGTTCCGGCTGGGCCAACATCACACCGTGGAAGACGCACCGCGAAGAAACCGAAGAAGAACTGCTGGCGCGGATTGAAGGCGTGATCGCGCAGGCCAAAGACACGGCGCAGGCCGTCTTTTGCCTGCACCCGCCCCCGTATGGCAGCGGGCTGGATGAAGCCCCGGAACTGACCGCCGATCTGCGCCCGACCTATGCGGGCCGCGCGCTGATCTCGGTCGGCAGCCATGCCGTGCTCAAAGTGATCCAGAAGTATCAGCCGCTGCTGGGCTTGCATGGTCATATCCACGAAGGCAAGGGCGCTCGCAAGCTCGACAGGACGTTGAGCATCAACCCCGGCAGCATGTACGAGCAGGGGATTCTCAACGGCGCGCTGGTGGAGTTGAAGAAGGACAAGGTGGGCAATTACATTCTGACAACGGGATAGCAAACAGCGATGGCAGATGGCATATAGCTTATGGCAACAACGATCTGCAATACGCTATTCGGCATATAAGCGAAAGGGGGTGATCGCCAGAGGCCGTCTTAAGTGATTGTTGTCGGAGAAGCATTCTTGCTCCGGCACGCAATTCTCGCAAGGGTTCATTTCATCCAAGCAGCAGAAAGGGAAATTCGATGAGCGAAGTATCTCTCTTTGTGCGTAAAGCGTCCGGCCTCGTGCGAGCGTGGTCGGTGTTTGACGCCTTCATCTACGCGACGTTCTCGATCAACCTGATAACCCTCGGCCTGTTCATCTTCTCGTACACCTATTACTTTGAAGGCGATCTGGCGACGGCGGTGGTTATCGGCGGCGCGTTCACCATCTTCGAGGTGGTGGTCTACGCCAGCCTGATCTCGGTCATGCCCCGCGCGGGCGGCGATTACGTCTGGCAGAGCCGCGTGCTGGGGCGCGGGCTGGGCTTCATCCTGTCCGTCACCGGCTGGTGGTTCATCCTGTGGCTGTGGGTTCCGCTGTACGGCCAGATGTTGAACTACGAAGTCCTGACCCCGTTGTTCGCCCTCGCTGGCGCCAAAGACCTCGCCCTCCTGTTCATCGCTGATCCGTTGTACCGCATGGCTGGCTCGCTGATCGTGTGCGTGTTAGTATTTGTGTATATCGCGGTCGGCATGAAGTGGTACGCCCGCATCCAGAAAGTCTGCTTCTGGGGCGGAACGGTTGGGCTGGCGATTGTCTTCCTGCTCCTGCTGTTTGGCGATCAGGCCACCTTCGCCGCCAACCTGAACGAGTCGGTTCCGGCCCTATTTGGAACGCCCGCTGGCGTGGATATCGTCGCCAAGACTATCGAAGTCGGCGGCGCGACCACCGCCCCGCTGGGCGACCTGACCAAGTTCCTGCCCAGCTTCGCGCTGATCCCGATGATGGTGTTCTTCAATTTGTGGCCCAATTGGGGCTCGACGCTATATGGCGAAGTGCGCGGCGCGTCTGACTACAAGCGCAACTTCTGGGGCATGGCCGCCGCGGTGATCGTCACGGCGGTGGGCGCGTTGATCTTCTTCGCGCTGATCTCCAAGACCATCGGCTGGGATTTCTACAACAACGCTAACGGCGCGTTCTGGAACTACACCTTTGGCTACGCCACCGACGCGCCTCCCATGCCGTTCTGGCCATACCCGGCCCTGTTCGCGGCCTTCATGGTCAAGAGCCAGCTAGTTCAATTCCTGGTCATCCTGCTGATGAGCCTGTGGTGGTTCGGCTGGTCGGGCACAGTCTTCCTTTCCTCGACCCGCGTGATCTTCGCCGCCGCCTTTGACCGGATGCTGCCGGAATGGGTTTCCAAAGTGACCTCCGGCTCGCAAACCCCGGTCAACGCGCTGCTGCTGATGGTCATTCCGGGCATGATCATTGCATGGCTGTACGCCTATAACTATCTTGGTTTCCAGACGCTGGCGCTGGACGCCACGCTGGTTATCGCTGTGACCTTCCTCGGCACGGCGGTGGCAGGGGCGGTGCTGCCGTGGAAGCAGAAAGAGGTGTATGAAGGCTCGCCGATTGCCAACATCAAGATGCCGTCATGGCTGGGCTATCTGGCGATGCTGGTCTACGCGGTGGGCGGGGTCTACCTGATCTACACCTCAGCCAGCTACGCCATGACCGTGATGGGCGGGCTTTCCGGCTTTGAGCTTTTGACCCAGATCGTCGTGGTCGTGCTTACCCTGCTCACCGTCGCCAATGCCGCCATGTTGGTCTGGCTGGCTTACACCGTCGGCACGAAGATCATGAAGGGCGACGCCATGCCGTTGATGACGCTGGCGGCGCTGGTTTTCGTGCTGTTCCTCGACTGGCTGTTGATTGAATGGTTCTGGGATCCGCATGTGGCGCCGTTTGATTTCCCGATGTACGCCATTGGCTGGTCAAACCCGACCTCGATGGTGTTCATGCTCTTCAACTATGCGCTGGCGGCGGCCATCTTCTATGGCTTTAACGCCTACCGCAAGCGTCAGGGCATTGACATCGACAAGGTTTACAAGGAAATCCCCGTCGAATAATCTTCCTCGTTGTCAAACAAAGTAGGGGCGGGATTGAATCCCGCCCCTACGGTCTTTGATTAAACCGCGCCCCGATGAGCTTACACCTGATCGAGCTTGTCTTCCAGCGTCGACCACAGATCGTCAGCGCGCTCGTGCGTCAGCCGCGCTGTCCAAAACAGATCGTGCGAAGTTCCCCCGATCACCACGTGCTGTTTGTCGTTGGCGACAGTGTAGGCGACGGCGGTATAGGCCACATCGTTGGGCGCGTTTTCTTTCTCGCGTTTGACCGTTTCGATCCGCTTGGTGAGCTGGTCAGCGGCGCGTGGATACAGCACGGAGGTCAGGTGCGACCATAGACTTCGCAGGGCTTCCCGGCTGGCGCGGATGGTGGCTTTGGTGGCCGCCTCATCGGACAAAACGAGGATGAACACCTCGCCATCCTGCGGGTCGCTCTTTACTGCGACGCTGTTCACGTCTCCCAGATCGATCTTTTGGGTCATGCGCCCGCCCCTCTCTTGGCTAAAAGATGTGCTCCGAAGATTATTATAGCAGACATGCCAGAATTGCCAGATGCCGCTTTCATTGTTATGCTAGATTTGATCGCGGCGCGCCGAGCATGGCGCGTCAATTCCTCTCGTTGATCATCCCTCACAGCCCGTTAAGGAGGCAGCGCCCAGCCATGACTATCACCCTGAATGGTTCCGGCCTCACCCCTGATCTTCTCGTTCGCATCGCCCGCGACGGCGAGAAGGTGGAACTCGCCGCCGACGCGCTGGAACGCATCAAAGTCTGCCGGGCCATGCTCGAAGATAAGGTCAAGGCCCATGAGATCATGTACGGCGTCAACACCGGCATCGGCGAGTTTTCCGAAGTCGTCCTCGATGACGATCAGGTGCAGGAATTCCAGCGCTACCTGATCTACAACCACGCGGCGGGCATCGGCGAGCCAGCCCCCGTCGAGCACGTGCGGGCGGCGATGGCCGGGCGGATCAACGTCCACGCGCACGGCAATTCGGGCGGGCGGCCTGAGATCACTCAGACCTATATTGACATGCTCAACAAGGGCGTGACGCCGGTGGTCTGCCAGAAAGGATCGGTGGGCGCGTCCGGCGACCTCGCCCCCATGTCACAGATCGCCCTGTCGCTGATGGGCGAAGGCGAGGCGTTTTATCAGAATGAACGCATGCCGATGGCGAAAGCGCTGGACAAGGCCGGGATTCCCGTCCCCGGCTTGCAGGCCCGTGACGGGTTGGCGGCGATCAACGGCTCGAACTTCCTGACCGCCATGAGCGCGCTGCATCTTTACGACATGAACCGCTGGCTGAAACAGGCCGAGATCGCCTGCGCCATGTCGCTGGAAGCGCTGGTTGCCAACCTCAAACCCTACGACCCCCTGCTCCACGAACTGCGCGGATTCCCCGGCGCGCAGCGTTCCGCCGCCGCCATCCGCAAGCTGGTCGAGGGCAGCGATCTGCAAACCGGCAAGCTCAAGAGCAAGGTTCAGGATGCCTACTCGATGCGCTCGACCCCGCAGGTGATCGGGGCGGCTCATGACGCGCTGGCTTTTGCCCGGGCGCAGGTCGAGATTGAACTCAACGGCGTCGGCGACAATCCGATCTTTGTCCCCGAAAAGAAGCTGACTCTCTCCGGCGCGAACTTTCAGGGCACGCCCGTCAGCCTGCCGATGGACATGGTCGGCGCGGCGATCACGATGGTGTGCGTCCTGTCCGAGCGGCGGCTCAACCGCCTGACCAACCCGGCCCTCAGCGTTGGCCTGCCGCCGTTTCTGGCCCACCAGCCCGGCCTGATGTCCGGCATGATGTTGTCGCAGTACACCGCCGACACGCTGATCGTCGAACAGCGCATCCTGTCCGCCCCGGCCAGCGTCCAGTCGATCCCGGCGGCGGCGGATCAGGAAGATTTCGTCTCGATGGGCATGAACACGGCGCTCAAAAACGGCCAGATTTTGGAGA
>Ga0210377_10000766_pt1 | contig 30652 bp, 20 predicted proteins | sample PLM4_65_b1redo_FD_155480 | JGI IMG/M metagenome (GOLD analysis project Ga0210377, IMG submission 155480) | Groundwater sediment microbial communities from an aquifer in East River, Colorado, USA - PLM4_65_b1 redo | ecosystem: Environmental > Terrestrial > Soil > Riparian zone | place: USA: East...
GCTGTGTGCGCCCGGACTGGAGACAACCCGGTCGTAGATCTGCACCCGCTGACCGGACCGTACCACACGATGATGGTCCGGAGTGCTGCACGCCCACAGTCTGAGGCACCGAGAGCGAACGGGGAAACCGGACCGGAGAAACGCCGTGGAGGCGCGAGCCGAAAGACCAACCCCGAGGCGCCGCCGGCGCGAGCGCTGGCGAACTGAGCAACCACCGGCGCCGTGTCGTCAGTCTCAAGGTTTTCCCCTCGCTCTTGATGTGGCCGTCTGCCCAACGCTGCGCGTAACCTGCGGGCCGGCCCGGCGCGGCGCTTGCGAACTTTGCAAGCGACGTGACGGGACGGACCGACAGGTTCACGCGCTTGTTAGGCGGACCGTTACTGTGGCGCCCGTCGCTCATTTCGTTGAAGAACAGCTGCCGTGAAACCCTTGTACTGCTTCTGAACCTCAGCAACGATAGCCTCTCGATTGGCCGACCACATCTGACCGTCCTCGTAGCGAACCCTCGCGACGTAAGCGTAGGTTGCGAATAACCCGTCCCAGCGCTCGACGACCTTCCCCCATGAGTCTTGGCGGCGACCGTCAGAAATAAGAGTATCGCGCTGCAAGAATAAATCTGCGCCCATGAACTGGTTCCATACATCAAATGACAGGAACGCGATCTCTACGGCGACCACTTTCTTGACGCCGCTATTGGCATAGGCGGCAGCGTAGGTCACTCGTTCACGTGGCACATCCCCCGGCGGAAGATACTCTACGGCACACCGCGAGATCACGATGGGAGACGCCGCTTCCGGAACGACGGAGCAGGGCGTGGGCCACCACTCCGACAGAGCGTGCTGGGGCACGAGCAGCACGAGACAGACCAGGCACAGTCGAAAGAAAAATGATCGTCTAGTCATGTCAGTTCCGCCTAACGCTGCGCTTCAGGCGCGGCGGGCGCTCGTGGACTCGGATTCACCTCGAACATCCGCGCCCGCCGTCGCCTGCGAGCGCTGGTTAGGTTGCGTGGTGTCTGATTCTCAGTCGTCGTCAGCATCCATGAGATTGTAGTATTCGACATCTTGCTGATTCAGCTGAGCTCTGTCCAAGAGTCTCAGGTTAAAGAGAATCAACGGCTGCAGGCCGGGAACATCGCGTGGTCGACCGTCCTGCCCTGGAACCATGACGTTGAAGCGGTAAGGAACGTCCTCGCGATAGCGCTGCCTAAAAGTTGGAAGAAATGACCCGTGCTCCATGGTGAACCGCTTACCCAGTATGAAAAGGACGAATAGCTCTTGATGACGCTCATCGGCAGACACGGAGCCCCGCTCTCGCTCCACGGCTTCGAAGAACCTCCTGGCCGGTTCTCGGCTAGCGCTTGGGTAAAGGAACATCACATAGGATGTACCCAAGAAGACAATGCTCACACACAGGTTCTTCGCATCGTCCCTCAGCACTCCGCAGGTCCATGAGAGCAGTAATCCGTGGATTTTGCGAGCATATTCCTCGTCCTGTACCAACATTCCTGCCAGGGGGATATCGTGGGGGTTCCCAGGTTGACGGGCGAAGCCGAAGAATGACCCCAGCCACTTCTGTGGCTCGAGGGGGAAGGTCGGGATGGGTGCCACGTACATGCTGGAGTAGGTGAACATCGCCTTCTCGACAGTTTTCGTGAAAAGGAAGACGATCACACCTACAGCGAATGCCTGCCAAGTTGCCCCGAATACAATGAATGCGGACAAGAGGCTGAAGACCGTGAGGGCATACTCCATGGTCCGAACTAGGCGTCGGAAACGCTCATGTACGACTAGCTCGACGAACCAGCCACGCCGACGCAGCTTCACAAAGAACCTGACACGGTTGAATGCGAGGAGGCAGCGTCGGCGGAGCCGCCCGAACGCTGGTTTCATACGGCATCCCCCCTTTAGAGCAACCTAACGCCCGCGATCAGTTGCGGGGTGGGTTGGCGCGACGCGTGCGCAAGCACGCGGCGTGACAACACAGCCCGACAACTGGATCGCGTAGTTAGACATCAAGCCTCCGTGTCACTCCATCAGCCCGACCAGAGCTTTGCCAAGCTCTGCTTGCGCCCGCCGCCACTCGTCATCTCGATGGAACACCACCCGCAAGCGGTTCCCTGCGAACTTGAATTTGAACTCCGGCCGCGAGCAGGGCGCCTGGCCCGTAACGGCAAGGGGTCCTTCTTCAGATCTTACAGGCTCGAGATGCACTGCGAGGCGAACACCATCGAAGGCGATCGAATCAAAGTTGTATACGTAGACAGTTCCCAGGTGGTCGCGGATTCCAAAGCCGCCGCGGCCATCGGGTTGAACGGCGAGCCTGTAGTCAAACGAATCATCAGCTGCCACCCAGGCTCCTGCAATGCTCTCCGCCGTGGGGAGGGGACACTGCTTGGATGAGGCCATGCTGCTAGCAGCTAGGAAGCTCATAAGGACCAGTACTGCTTGCGACTTCATCCGCTACCTTTCTCCTTGATGTCTAACGCTTAAGTGGGCCGACCGATGTTTCACGCCCGAACACCGCGTGACTTGGTCAGCGAATGCAGGGCGGCCATCACTGTCCGATCTAGACAAACGTTGACTTTACACAGGTTAACACCGGTCGTGACTCGAGGGGATAGGGAAAAGACCGACCGGGCCCGGTCAGTCTCCGTGGGAATACGAGTCCAAGGGGCGTTGGTAGTCGTCGGGCGGGGGACACGCTCCCGAGTGCGGGCGCAGCCGGCCGCCGTGGTGCTACGACTTGGCTCCGGAATCGAGCAGGTATCCGGCGGCCGGCGCCGTCCAGCAGGTGTGGTGGCTGGCCCCCAACCCACGACCGGTGTCCCCATTGCGGGTCGCGGGCGGAGCGCTCGTCGCCGCGGCGGCGCGGGCGCGGGTCTTCGGCGGCTGGGAGGAGAAGGCGACCGAGCCGCGAGCCGATTTCCCGCGCCACCTGCCGAGGTTCATTGTCCGCTCGATTCGGTGGGCGCTCGATCTTCAGGGTGTCGCCGTGGAAGTGGTGATAAGGCAGTTGATCGGGAACCAGATCGACCCCGGCCGGTTGGGTTTGCCGACAACAGGCCGGTGTTGGACTCGCCGGAGACGTAGCGGACGACGTGCTTCTCGTTGCCGACGCGGAAGGAGTCGTGGCGGCGCTCGTGCATCCTGGGCACGGAGGGGATGCCGCAGGGGGAGCGGAATCCGCTTCAGGAGCGCTTCGGCCCGAGGTCGTCCTTCAGGAGCGAACGCAGCGCCCGCCGGCACTCCTCGGGGACCTCGCGGGCCCCGAGGGAACGGGCCGCGTCGCGGGTCTTTCTCAGGCTGTCGAGAAACCCGGCGCAGGCGGAGCAGCCGGCGAGGTGCGCCTCGAGCTGCCGGATCCGGTCGGGGGTCAGGCCGCCCTCCATGTACTCGGTGAGCAGACCAATGGCGTCCCGGCAATGCCGTATCGTCTTGAGGGTCGGAGGTTTCCGGTCAGGTGTGCGCATAGGCGTACTTCTTGACCCGCTCGCGCAGATAGAGCCGGGCGCGGTGCAACCGTGACTTCACCGCCGCCACGCTCAGTTTCAGAACCGCCGCGACTTCCTCGTTGTCCAGACCTTCCTGGTCGCGAAGCAGGAAGACCGTACGATACTCGGGAGCCAGCTCGGCGATCCACTGTTTCAGGAGGCCGGCCATCTCCTTGTTGAGAAGCAGCTCATCGGCGATCGGGTGCCAGTCGGGGACGACGGCGACGCGGTGCCCGTCCTCGTCGAACGACGGCATGTAGTCGTCGATCGGCACCGTCGTCTTATCCCGCCGGCGCTTGCGCAGCTTCATCAAGGCCGCGTTCACGGCGATGCGGTAGATCCAGGTGGACAGGCTCGACTCCTCCTTGAACCGGCCGATGTTCCTGAACACGCTGAGGAAGGCGTCCTGCATGGCGTCGCGCGCATCGTCCTCGTTGTGCATGATGCCGCGGGTCAGGCTGTACACCTTGAGCTCATGGCGCCGCAGGACCTCCTCGAACGCGACCTCGTCGCCGCTCTTGAGCCGGGCGACGAGCTGTCGATCGGAGACCTCCGACTCGTGGGCCGGGGTCGGCCGGCCGGTCACGGGCGTGATCGGCGCGGTTGGTTGGCGCAGGCTGGGGTCCATCGAACGACTCACACACTCTCTCCGCTCGGACATGAGCAGCCAAGACTATCCACCCCGACGCGCCGGGTGCAACCCGGTGGCGGCCCGTTAGAGCCCGCGACCGGCCCGTGCCAGCACGGTGCCATAGGCCGCCAGCGTCTCCTCGGCCAGCCGGGCGGGGGTGAAGCGGGCGGCGACATCGGCGGCGCCGCGTCGCCCCATGGCCCGCGCGTGGTCGCGATCGCCCAGGAGCGTGAGGATCGCGGCGGCCAGGCGCGGCGGGTCGCGGGGCGGGACGACCAGCCCGGTCTCGCCGTCGCGCAGGATCTCGGCGGCGCCGCCGATGTCGGTGGCGACCGCGGGCACGCCGCAGGCGAGGGCCTCCTTGAGGACGGCGGACGAGGCGTCGCAATCGACCGACGGCAGCACGGCGACGTCGAGGGCGGCGGTGATCCGCGGCACATCGTCGCGAAAGCCGAGAAAGCGGACCGAAGGATTCACGCCCAGGTGGGTGGCGAGAGCGCGCAGCGACGCATCCGCCGTGCCGGTGCCGGCGAGGACGAACAGCGCCTGCGGGTGCCGCGACAGGATCGCCGGGGCGGCGCGCAGCAGGTCGTCCTGTCCCTTGTCGGGCACCAGGCGGCCGATGCAGCCGATGACCGGCGTCCCGGAGGCCGCGCCGATTTCGGCGCGCACGGAGCTGCCGTCGAGGCCGGGATGGAAGCGATCGGGGCGGTAGGCCGAGTGCACCACCACGACGCGGTCCGGCGACACGGCGCCGGCCGCGATGAGCGGGCGGTAGCGATCGATCACGCTCGCGCTCACGACGATCATCAAGTCGACTTGACGATAGAGCCAGCGGTTGAACGCATGATGGGCGACCCGCTTGGTGTTGTGCCGCGTGAACACCAGCGGCAGGCGGGAACCGGCGAGACGGCGCGCCATCACCGTCGTCCAGAGATCCTGCGAGCCGTGGGCGTCGACCAGATCGTAGGGTGTCGCGCGCAGGTGCGCCGCCAGGCGCCGGATGTCGCCGATCGCCGCGAGCAGGTGCTTCGGCTTGCGGAAGTGCGCCCCCTCGAAGACCGGCAGCCCGGCCTCGCGGGCGCGCGATCCGAGGACCGAGCCGGGCGGCACCGCGAGTGTCACCTGGTGGCCGCGCTCGGCGAGTCCCTTCGAGAGCATCAGGATGCGCGCCGGTTGGCCGCCCCAGCCGCGATGGAAATTGGTCTGGAGGATCTTCACGTCTCGACGGCCGGGGAGGTCGCGGCGCGCGCCGCGTGCGGGCGGCGGGCCCTGACCCGCGCCACGAGGTCGTCGAGCACCGAGTATCCGGCCGGCACCACGAACAGCGTCATGAACGTGGAAACGATGATCCCGCCGATCACCGCCAGCGACATCGGGATGCGGGTCTCGGCCCCCGGTCCGAGAGCCAGGGCGGCCGGCACGGCGCCCGCGATCGTCGAGGTGGAGGTCATTAAGATAGGCCGCAGCCGCACGGGGCAGGCGTGCATCAGCGCTTCGTCGCGTCCCATGCCGCGGTTGCGCATCTGGTTGGTGAAATCCACCAGGATGATCGAGTTCTTCTTGGCGATCCCCATCAAGAGGATGAGACCGATCATCGAGTAGATGTTGAGCGACTGGTTGCCGATCTGCAGGGCGATCAGGGCGCCGGAGACCGAGAACGGCAGCGCCAGCAGGACGGCGAGCGGGTGGGTGAACGAGTTGAACTGCGACGCCAGGATCATGTAGGCGACGATGAGACCGAGACCCAGGGCGAACAGGAGCGAGTCGAACGACTCCTGGAAGGCCTGGGCCGAGCCCGACAGGACCAGGGTGTATCCCTCGGGCAGGATGTCGCGGCCGAGGCGCTGCACGTCGGCCAGGACCTGCGCCTGCGACGCCCCGGGGGCGAGGTTGGCGAACACGCCGATCGCCCGCTGTCGATCGCGGTGGGAGATGATCTGCAGAGTCGGCCGCTCGCTGATCGCCACGACGTCGCCGAGACGCACCAAGCCGCCGGTCTGGGTGCGCAGCAGGAGCCGGCGGATGTCGTCGGGGTTCCGGCGCTGGTCGGCCTGCAGGCGGACGCGGATGTCGTAGCGCCGGCCGCCGTCCTTGAACCGGGCCACCCGGGCGCCGCCGATGAGGGTGTTCACGGTCGAGCCGATCGACGCCATGCTCAGACCGAGATCGGCGGCGCGGCTGCGGTCGGGCACCACCCTCACCTCGGGCATGCCGACCTGGTAGTCGGTGTCGACGTCGGTCACCTTGCCGGTCGCGCGCATCCGATCCATGAGCGTGGCGGAATACTCCGCCAGCCGTTCCCAGTCGGGCCCCAGGATCGACAGCTCGACGGGGAAGCCGCGCTGGGCGCTGAACCCCTGCTGCGACAGGTCCTGCATGACGGCCTTCAGGCCGGGGATGGCGTTGAGCTCGGTGCGCGCCAGCGCCATGAAGTCCAGCACCGACAGCCGCCGGCCGGTGGCGGGATCGACCGGGCGCGATCGCTTCGGCTTGAGGGTCACGAAGGCCATGGCGGTGTTGACGTCGCCGCCGCCGAAGCCGCCGACCACGGCGAAGTAGCGCTCGACCTCGGGGCGCGAGGTCAGGAAGGCCTCGGCCTGGCGCGTGAGGCGGTCGGTGTAGTCGACCGACGATCCGACCGGTGTCTGAAAGCGCATCATCAGACGCCCGAGGTCCTGCGACGGCACCAGCTCGCGCCGCATGACACTGAGCACCCCGAGGGAGGCGACGAACACCAGGAGGGCCGCCAGCAGCACGAGCCCCCTGTGCCGCAGCGCCGGCCCGAGCCAGCGCGCGTAACCGGCCCCCAGCCGTTTGAAGAAACGGTCGAGGAAGGCGCCATAGCGGCCGGTGCGCGTTCCGGTCTCGAGGAACTGCGAGCAGCGCATCGGTGTCAGAGTGAGCGCCTCGAGCAGCGACAGCAGCACCGCAACCGAAATGGTCACGCCGAACTCGAAGAAGAAGCGGCCGATGATCCCCTTCATGAACGCGACCGGCAGGAAGACGGCGACGATCGCGGCGGTCGCCGCCATCGCCGCGAAGGTGATCTCGCGCGCCCCGACGAGCGCCGCCTCGAGCCGCGACTGTCCCATCTCGCGGTGCCTGACGATGTTCTCGAGCACCATGATGGCGTCGTCGACGACGATGCCGACCGACAGCGACAGCCCGAGCAGGGTGAAGGTGTTGAGCGTGAAGCCGAAGAAGTACATGCACAGGAAAGTGCCGATGACCGAGGTCGGTATCGCCATCAGGATGTTGACCGTCGAGGTCCACGAACCGAGGAACAGCCAGCAGACAATCCCGGTGAGAATGGCGGCCAGGAGCAGCGCGAACTGGATCTCGTGCACCGCATCCTCGACGATGGAGGTGCCGTCGAAGTTGACCGCCAGGACGAGCCCCTCGGGGAGGGTGGTGCGCACCTCCTCGAGCCGGGCCTTGACGAGGTGGGCGACCTCGACCGCGTTGGCGCCGCGCTGCTTGCGGATCCCCATGCCGAGGGCCGGCCGGCCGAGCGCCCGGGCGATGCGGCGCCGGTCCTCCAGCCCGTCCTCGACCACCGCCACGTCCGACAGGTGGATCGGGCCGCCGGCGCGGGTGGCGACGACGATGGCGGCGAACTCACGCACGTCGATCGCCTCACCCTCGGCGCGGACATTCATCTCGCGGTCGCCCGTCTCGATCCGCCCGGCGGGGACCTCGATGTGCTGCCGCTGGATCGCGGAGACGATGTCGTCCGCGGTCAGCCCAAACGACTCCATCCGCCGGGCGTCGAGCCAGACGCGGATGTTGCGCTCGAGATACCCGCCCATCGTGACCTCGCCGACGCCCGGCAGGGTCTGGAACTGCGGCTTGAGGACGTTGCGGATGTAGTCGGCGAGCTGCTGCGGGGGCCGGTCGCCCGACAGGTTCAGCCAGAGAATCGGCTGATCCTCGGGGTTGGTCTTGGTGATCACCGGCGGATCGATGTCGCGTGGCAGGAGACGCGCCGCCTGGGCTATCTTGGTCTGGACATCCTGCAGCGCCAGATCGATGTCGCGCTTCAGGTCGAATTCGACGACGACGCTCGCGCGTCCCTGCCGGGCGGTCGAGGTGATCGTCTTGACCCCCTCGATCGACACCACGGCATCCTCGAGCACCTCGATGAGGTCGGTCTCCACGACCTCGGGGGAGGCCCCTTCGAGACCGACCGAGACGTTGATGACCGGAAAGTCGACGTCGGGGTTCTGGCTGACGCCCAGGCGCGCATAGCCAATGGCGCCGAACAGGATGAGCGCCGCCATCAGCATCCACGCGAAGACGTGATTGCGGATCGACAGGTCGGAGAGGGTCATGAAGGGGGCGCTGCGACGTCGTCGACGGGGGAGCCGTCCTTGAGGATCGCGCCGCCGTCGGTCACGACCACGGCATCGCGGGTGAGGCCGCTCAGGACCTCGACCGCGCCGTCGCCGGTCCGCATCCCGAGCGTCACCGGTCGCAGCCTCGCCACCCCGTCGCGCACCTCGAACACGACGAACCCGCGGTCGGTGGCCAGGACGGCCCGCTCCGGCACGAGGAGGGCGTCCTTGCGGCTGTCGACCGCCGCCCTCACTTCGGCGAAGAACCCCGGCTTGAGGTCGGGGTCCGGGTTTTCGATGCGCGCCAGCACCTCGACCATCCGCGACGCCGCCTCGGCGCTGGACGACACGTGGAAGATGACGGCGGCGAAGGCGCGGCCCGGCCAGGCCGCCGTCGTGAACGACACCGCCATGCCGTCGCGCAGGCGCACCGACTCGCTCTCGGAGACCTTGAAACGCAGGCGCAGGCGGCGGGTGTCGATCAGGGTCGCGATCACGTCCTTGGTCTCGACATGCTGGCCGGTGTCGACCGATTTGCTGTTGATGATCCCCGGCACCAGCGGATGGACGATCGACCGGTCGCGGTCCTGCTGGGCGAGATCCGATAGGGAGCGTGCTTCTGCCACTGCCGCCCGGAGGCGCTCGGCCTCCTGGCGCGCGCGCTCGACCTCCTCGGTCGAGACCAGGGGCGGCGTCTGGGTCAGGAGCTCCTCGCGCCGGCGCAGGTCGGACTGCGCCTGGCGCTGCTCGGCGATGGTGGTCTCGAGCCGCGCCTGCGCGCGCTCGGCGAGCAGGCGGTAGCGCTCGGGGTCGATCTCCGCCAGGACCGAGGCGGGGGTCACGCGGTCGCCTTCGCGGAAGCGCACTCGTGTCACGACCCCCTCGACCGAGGCGACGACCTGGACCTCCTCCTCGGCCTCGACCGAGCCGAGGGCCTCAATCGTCGAGGTCACGTCGCGCACCACGACCGGGGCGGTGGCGATGCGCGCGGCGCGCGGCGTCGCCGCCGAACCGGCCGTCGGCGCCGCGACCCCGGGGCCCGTTCCGCACGCCGGCGCCAAAAGCGCCGCCAGGGCGATCAGGAACGCCGCCGGCAGCACCACCCGCCGGCGATCGGCCGGCGCCCCCGAGCCGGATCGGCCGGAGCATCCCACAGGGTTCGGACCGCGGCGCATGCGTCCTCCTGGATGCAAGATCCTAGTCTAGTGGAGTCGGCGGCGGGGCTCAACTGCGCCGGCGTGTGGCGGCCGGCGCGTGGCGAGCGGACGGGCGTTTCAGGCGGGCTAGGCGGCGGGCGAACCGGCCTGGATCAGGATAGTAGTGATGTTGTCGTCCCCGCCGCGCTCGTTCGCCAGGTTGACGAGCGCCCGGCAGCCGCGGTCGGGGTCGCCCCCCTGGCGTCGGACGACGTCGAGGATGTCGTGGTCGTCGACCATCGTCGTCAGCCCGTCGGAGCAGAGGATCAGCAGGTCACCCGCCTCGAGATCCTGTTCGACGAGATCGGCCTCGACCTCGTCCTGGCTGCCGACGGCGCGCGTCAGGATGTTGCGCGCCGGGTGCCGGCGGGCCTCCGCCGGGCTCAGCGTGCCGGCGCGCACCTGCTCGTTGACGAAGGTATGGTCGTCGGTCAGCTGCATGATGCGGCCGCCGCGGACGAGGTAGGCGCGGCTGTCGCCGACCGAGCCGATGTAAGCCCGGCGCCCCTGGATGTAGGCCAGGACGACGGTCGTCCCCATGCCGCGCGTGCTCTGGTCCTCGCGCACCGAGCGGACGATCTCCTGGTTGGCCATGCGGATGGCCGACAACACCCGCCGCGCCGGCGCGGGGCGATCGTCGTCGAGACTCCGGGTCACGGCGTTGCTGGGGGCGGTGGCGTTGCCCGTCTCGGCGCCCGAGATGTGGCGGAGGATGGACTCGACCGCCAACCGCGACGCGACCTCGCCGGCGGCGTGCCCTCCCATGCCGTCGGCCACGACGTACAGGCCGAGGTTGTCGGCCGCCGTGAAGGAATCCTCGTTCATCTTGCGTTTGCGCCCGACGTCGGTCAGCCCCGCGGCACGAATCTGGATCGGCATCTCGTCCTCAGGCACGGGTGTCCCCAGCCGGTCGGGCCCGCTCGCGGCGGGGCGCCGCGAGCTCCTCGAGGCGGGCGAGGGCCGGCTGGTTGTCAGGCTCGCGCGCCACCACGGCCCGGAGTTCGTCGACCGCCTCGGGGTCCTTGCCGCACTCCGAGAGCGCGAACCCCAGGTTGAGCCGGGCGACCAGATAGTCGGGGTTGACCTCGAGCGCGCGGCGGAAGGCAGCGATCGCTCCCTCCCAATCCTCCTGCTCGCCGCAGGCGACCCCGAGGTAGTTGTAGATATCGGCGAAATCGGAACGGAAGGCGACCGCCTGGCGCAGAGCCTCGACGGCCGCCTCCATCTTGCCCTCGCGCAGGCTCCTGAGCCCGCGGCGGTAATGGAAATCGAAGGTCTCCGGCCGGCGCATGAAGGCCGACCGCATGCTCGACTCGGCGTCCTCGAAATCGCCGCGCTCGAGACTCCGGGTTCCCGCGGCATACGGCTGGTCGATGGCGCGGATCGCCAGGTCGCGCACCGTGGCGAACTCCCGCGCCGCGGCCGCGGCGTCGCGCGTCTTGACCAGCAGGAGCGCCAGTTGCACGCGCGCTTCCATGTAGTCCGGGTTCAGCTCGGTGGCGCGGCGCAGCGACTGGATCGCGTCGCCGTCGAGGCCGAAACGGGCGCACAGCGACCCGAGCCGGTAATGGAGATCCGGGTAGTCGGGGGTCATCGCCAGCGCCTGCCGGTAGGCTTCCGCCGCCTTCTCCATGTCGTTCGATTCCTCGCACTTCTCGGCCTGGGTGATGTAGGCCTGGGTCAGATAATACAGCGCCATGCGCCGATCCGGCTCCGTCGAATCGGTCGCTTGCAGGGCCCGGCCCAGATAGTCGATCGCCTGCTGGGTCTCCCCCCGGTCGTAATGGTAGATCCCCGACTTGAGCTGGTAGTTGCCGAGAAGATTGCGGATCGACTTCAGGAAGCGCATCAGTGGGCCTTCTGAAACGCCTTCTTCGCGGGCTGGGTGCGCGCCAGGAAGAGGTTTCTGGCGTTGCGGCGGACGAGCTCGGGCACGTTCTTGTCGCCCGAGATGTTACGCAGATCGCGGGTGCCGAGCCGGGCCAGGAACTGCACCGACAGCCCCGACGGCGTCTTCGGGTTGCGCACCAGGCTGAGGGCGACCGCGTATTTCTTGGTCCATTCGCCGTTCTTGCCGATGGCGCGCAGGATGTCCTCGTGCAGGCTGCGCATCCCGGCATACTTGGTGACCTCGTTCTCGGTCAGCCGCGGGTTCTTGAGCACCGCCATCGACACGACCCTGGCGGTGTCGCGGATGAGGATGGTGCGCTCCTCGGCGCCTCCCTTCATCGCCAGGAGATTCCGCTCGGCGACATTGAGCCGCATGATCCGCTGGAAGGCGTCGGAGCGCAGCAGCTCCTCTTCGGCGAGCTGCTCCGCGGCCGGGTCGATGGGCGGCATCGCGCCCTCGGCCTCGGCCCCGGCCTCGGGTGGAGGCGGCGCGTCGACGCCCGCATCGGGGAGGGGCACCTCGACAGGGGCCGCCGGCGCGGGCCCGCCGGCGGCTCCGGCGCCCCCGAGTCGGATCGGATCCTTGCCGATGAAATCGTGTTCCAGCTCGGTGAGGCGGCGGCGGTTGTCGGGGAGGAGTCTCGGGTTGGCGCGCAGCCGCGCCAGCAGCACGGGGCTCGCGATCACCCGCACCTCGTTGGTGATGATGAGGTTGAGCGTCTCGGCGTCGCCGCTCTCCGCCAGCGCCACAAGCGTCGCCTCGGGGATCGCCGGATGCGCGACGACCGTGGCCAGCAGGTCGGAGGCGAGCGGGCCGGTGCGGGCGAAGTGATCGAGGATCTCCGGGGCGCAACGCGGGTCGCGCAGGATGGGGGCCAGGCCCTCCGGCGCCAGGCGGGCGAGGCTCGCGCGCGCCGCCGCCGCGACCGCGGGGGCCGGGTCGGCGACGAGTCGGACCTGCATGTAGACCAGGTCGGCGACCGGGAGCGGCAGCGCGCCGTGCGCCGCGTTCAGGCGCAGGGGCTCGGGCGTCGCGGGGTCAAGCACCCGCGCGACCAGCGGATGATGCTGCGCGGGCGCGGCTTGGGCCCGCTCAGCTGCGCCCATGCGCCGCTCCCTGCTGGGTCGGACAGATGACCGCGGCGTCCTCGGCGCGGATCACGAAACCCTCGATGCGCGATCCGCGCTCGCCCGGCGCCGCGCAGCGGCCGCCGTTCACCATGAGGCGCACGGCGCCGATGTCGGTGACGCTGAGCCGGATGAAGCCCAGGCAGCGCAGCGTGACCCCTTCGCCGGGCTGCAGGGCGCGGTTCAGCCGATCGTCGCCGTCGCAGGCGATCTGCACCCAGACGGGTGCCGTCGCCTCGATGCGGAACTCCATCGGGCCCGCCGGGGGTTCTGCCCGGGGCGCCGGGGCCGCGAGGCCCGGCAGGGGCGGGGGGACCGGCGCGGCAATCTGCACACGCGGCGGGGTGGTCGCCGGGTGCGGGGCGCCGCCCTGGTCCGCCGGTCGGTCGATGGAATCGTCGCGCCACGCGGGGGCCGGTTCCCGGGTCGGCGGGATCGCGGAGGGGCCGACCTGGCCGGGCATGGTGTACGGCGCGGGCTTCGAGGACGGCTCTGTCGTGGTCCCCTCTCCCGTGCCCGCCTCCGTATCGGCGCCGCGCGGCGTTTGCGTGGGGCTCATGATGTCGTCGGTCGCCGTCACGGCCGCCGCCCCGGGGTCCGTGGTGGCGGTGCTCTCCGCCGCGGTCGCGCCGACCGTGGAGGCGGTGGGCGGGGGAGCGGGCGGCCGGATCGGCGCCGCCGGGCGCAGCCCGCGGACGAGCCACAGGCCCAGCAGGGCGACTGCCGCGACGCCGATCAGCGACAGGGTGATGACCGCTGTGCGCGCGCTGCTCTTCGTGCCGGCCGAAGCTGCCACCGCCTCCATGAAAACGGAGTGGGGAGCGGGCGCGTTCGCCGGCGGGCGGGCGGCTTGCTCGGCGAACGTGATGATGTGCGCCGCCGGCTCGCCGTTCCCGCGCGGCCCCTCGACTGGTGCGGCGGGGTCCGAACCGGCGCGCCGTTTCGGCGACTCGGACGGACGGTGCAGCCCCGCCGGCGGCGCCGCGGCGCCGCCGGCATTGGCCTGGGCCTCGCGCGCCGCCATCTCCTGCAGGTAACCGTCAACGAAGGCCTCGCCGTCGGCGCCGATGAAGCGCGCGTAGGCGCGGATGAAACCCTTGTTGAAGACACCGCCCGGAAGGATGTCGAAGCGGTTCTGCTCGAGCGCCTCGAGGTAGCGCAGGTTGATCTTCGTGGCGTCGGCGATTTCGCGCAGTGAGATATCGCGCAACTCGCGCTCGCGTCGCAGAGTCTCCCCGAAGTTTGCCATGGTCACGCCGGCGGCGACACGACCCGGCCGGTGGAGCCGGGATGCGCGCGCGAGGGCAAATAATAAGGACGGGTCCGTGCTTTGTCAAACAACAGCAAGTTCAAGAAAATCATCCTGTTACACGATTGTCCGGGCACCGTCGACGGTCTCGCCAAGTCGCCTCGTGGCCGCCACCCTGACCAAAGCCGGCAGCGATTCGCTGGCGACCAGGCGGGTCAGGGCGTTGGCAGGTAGCGCGTTGACGAGCTTGAGGGCGGTCACCGCCGGCGTGCGCGGATGGGCGGCGATCACAAATCGCAGATCGTCGCGCGCGGCGAACCGGGGGCACTCGGCCACGACCTTCAGGACCGCCGGCGGCGCATCCGGCCGGTCCACCATCGCCAGGGCGTCCTCGGCGCGGGTGCGCGGGTTGTCGAGCACGGCGCGGGCGACCATGGGATCCGGGTCGCGCAGCAACAGCGGGATGATCGCGGCGGGTGCCGCGCGCGCCAGGGTGACCCGCTCGCCCGGCGCCAGCTCGGGCAGCCGCACCCCGAGAATGGCGGCGGCCGACGATCGCACCGTCGAGGCGATCTGCGGCGCCCCGCTGGCGCGCAGCAGATCGCCCCAACGCAGCGTCGGCAGGAGGCTCATCGCCAGGCGCCGCGGTGTCCGTGCGTTGAGGACCATCGCCGCGCGCAGCCGATCGATCCTCATCCAGATGGGGCTGCGGGCGATGCGCTGGATCAGCGCGGTCGTCACCGACGGGTTGTGCAGGATCGCGACCAGGTGGTGGGCCTCGATGCGGGGATTGGCGAGAGCGCCGTCGAGAAACGCCGCCGATCCGGTGAGCAGCCCCGGACCCAGCTCGCCCGGTGGCGCGTCGCGGCCCGCCGCGTAGTCGCCGTCCATGTGCGCACTCTACATGGTGGGGCGCAGCTTGTGGAGTCCGGGGACGAACGATCTGCCGATCCTGCGTGACGCCGGCGGACGCGGAGCGGACGTCGACAGGCCGCAAGTCATCGAGGTTCAACGCGTTCCTCCTCCTGGTCGTGGGCCCGCAGCCTGCTCTCCCGTGCTTCCGCGGTCGCTCCTGCCGCCGCGTCTTCTCGCGCCGGTCCTTCGCCACCTCCTATGACCATGAGTCTGGACAGGGGCGGGGCAGGGCGGTAACCTGTGCGGGCCTTCGGGGCCGGAGCCCCGGCGGCAAGGAGAGTCGGCATGAAGTCGAACGTCAGGCTGACCGAGCCGATGGTGCGCGAGGGCGGGCGGTTGCGCCCCGCCTCCTGGGATGAGGCGCTCGATCGCGCCGCCGCGGGGTTCGCCCGGGCGCGCGACGAGCGGGGTGGGGAGGCGATCGGCCTCTTCTCCTGCTCGAAGGCGACCAACGAGGTGAACTACCTCGCCCAGAAGTTCGCGCGCACCGTGCTCGGCAGCAACAACATCGATTCCTGCAACCGCACCTGACACGCTCCATCCGTCGTCGGTCTGACGGCGGTCTTCGGGGCGGGGGGCGGGACGAGCAGCTATCGCGAGGTCGAGGAGACCGATCTGGTCATCCTCTGGGGATCGAACGCCCGCGAGGCGCACCCGATCTACTTCCACCACGTCCTGCGCGGGGTGCGCAACGGCGCGCGGCTGGCGGTCGTCGATCCGCGGCGGACGGTCTCGGCGGAGTGGGCCGATCTGTGGCTCGGTCTGGACGTCGGCAGCGATATCGCGCTCGCCAACGCGATCGGTCGCGAGATCATCCGCGCCGGGTTGCACAACCGCGCGTTCATCGCGCGGGCGACGAAGGGGTTCGATGCCTACGCCGCCGGGGTCGAGGAATGGACGCTCGAAGCGGCCGAAAAATCGACCGGCGTGCCGGCGGCGGCCATCCGCGATCTGGCGCATGCCTACGCGCGCGCCGATCGTGCCCAGCTGTGCTGGACGCTCGGCATCACCGAGCATCACAACGCGGTGGACAACGTCTTCGCCCTCATCAATCTGGCGCTCTTGACCGGCCACGTCGGGCGGTGGGGATCCGGGGTCGTGCCGCTGCGGGGCCAGAACAATGTCCAGGGCGGCGGCGACATGGGGGCGCTGCCGAACAAGCTGCCCGGCGGGCAGGATGTGGAGGACGCCGCGGTGCGCGGCCGCTTCGAGCGCGCCTGGGGCGCGGCCATTCCGCCGAAGCGCGGCATGCACCTGTCGGAGATGTTCGTGGCGATGGACCACGGCGCGCTCAAGGCGATCTACGTCATCGGCGAGAACCCGGCGCAGTCGGAGGCCGACCAGACGCGCGCCCTGCGCCTGCTGGACGGCCTCGACCATATCGTGGTGCAGGACATGTTCCTGACCCGCACCGCGGAGATGGCGCACGTCGTCCTGCCGGCGGCGGCGTCGTGGTGCGAGTCGGAGGGGACCGTCACCAGCAGCGAGCGCCGCGTGCAGCGTGTCCGCCGCGCCCTCGATCCCCCGGGGGCGGCGCGCGAGGACCTCGCCATCATCGGCGATCTGGCGCGCCGCCTCGGCGCCGCCTGGGAGAGCCCCTCCGCCGAGGCGATCTGGGATGAACTGCGCTCGCTGTCGCCCTGGCACGGGGGCATGTCGTACGCGCGGCTCGAGGCCAGCGGCGGCCTCGCCTGGCCGTGCCCCGACGAGACGCACCCCGGCAGCCCGTTCCTGCACGGCCGGCTGTGGGCCGATCCTCTCGAAGGACCGCCGGCGCCGTTCCACGCGGTCGAGCACGATCCTCCCGTGGATCGCCTGACCGCCGATTTCCCCATCCGCCTCACGACCGGCCGCCGGCTCGACTCGTACAACACCGGTGTGCAGACGGCAGGGTATGCCTCGCCGCTGCGGCGTCCCGAGTCGCTCGACATCGCCCCCGAGGAGGGAGCGCGTCTTGGCGTGGCCGATGGCCAGATGGTGCGGGCGGTGTCGCGACGCGGCGCCATCGAGGTCGCGGTGCGCTACGACACCTCCCTGCGCCCGGGTCTCGCGTTCATGACCCTGCACTTCCAGGACGCCGTCGCGACGAACCTCCTGACCATCGACGCCACCGACCCGAAGTCGGGGACCGCCGAGTTCAAGGCGGCCGCGATCCGGATCGAGACGATCGGCGCGGCGCGCGGGTCGGGCGGGCGGCGGGCCGGCCGGCCGGCGACGCCGGCGCGGCGCGCGGCGGGATCGCGCCGGGCGCGCACGGCCGGTGCGCGCGCGGGCACGGCGGCGGCGCGCCAGGCACGGGGTCGCTGAGTGGATCTGCATCTCATTCCCGGGGCCGCCCCGACGCGGGACGAGCGCGACGCGGTCGATGCCCTGCTCGGTCCGCCTGCGACCGGCTGGGAGGGCGGTGAGCGCCGGCCCGGGACCGAAGGGCATGTGGCGACCGGCGGGCACGCGGCGCGCAACCGCAGGGAGCACCTTCTGCCGGCGCTGCAGGCCGTGCAGCGGCGTATCGGCTGGATCAGCCCCGGCGCCCTCAACTACGTCTGCCGGCGGCTGAGCGTGGCTCCCGCCGAGGTCTACGGCGTCGCGACCTTCTACGCCATGCTGGCCGTCGAGCCACGGCCCAGGACGATGGTCCATGTCTGCGACGACATCGCCTGCCGGGTGCGCGGCGCGCGCGAGTTGACCGCGGCGCTCGAGAAGCGCGTCGGCCCGCCCGGCACGCCGACCCGCGGCGGTGCCGCGACCTGGCAGCGCAGCCCCTGCCTCGGGCAGTGCGAGCGCGGACCGGCGCTGCTGGTGCAGCGGTCGGGGAAGAACGCCGTCGACGAGGTCATGACGTCGGTCGACGTGATCGCGGCGATGGCGGCGCTCGCACCCCGTCGGCCCGGCGTGGCGGGTCGCCGGGCCGCGGCGCGCGCGGCGGCGTCGGGAGAGGGCGCGCCCGAGGCGCCCCAGACCCTCGATGCGCGCGCGGCGCAGGGGCTCCGGCTGCTGCGCCGTGTCGGCCGCGTCGACCCGGAGAGCCTGGACGACTACCGCGCCACAGGCGGCTACGCCCCCCTGCGGCGGGCGATCGACATCGGCCAGGAGGAGGTACTGCGCGAGGTGAGCGATTCGAAGCTCCTCGGGCGCGGCGGCGCAGCCTTCCCGACCGGCCGGAAGTGGGTGGCGGTGGCGCGCCACCCGGTGCGGCCGCACTTCCTGGTCTGCAACGCCGACGAGTCGGAGCCGGGGACGTTCAAGGACCGCCTGCTTCTCGAACGCGACCCGTTCGCGATCATCGAGGGGATGACCATCGCCGCCTTCGCCACCGGTTGCGGCCGCGGCTGGGTCTACGTGCGCGGCGAATACCCGCTGGCCGCCGCGCGCCTCGAGCGCGCGATCGGCAAGGCGCGCGCGCGCGGTCTTCTCGGCCACCGCATCATCGGGTCGTCCTTCGGGTTCGACATCGAGGTGCGGCGCGGCGCGGGGGCCTACATCTGCGGCGAGGAGACCGCCCTGTTCAACTCGATCGAGGGGTTTCGCGGCGAGCCGCGCAACAAGCCGCCCTTCCCGGTGCAGGCGGGGTTGTTCGGGAAGCCGACGGTGATCAACAACGTCGAGACCCTCGCCAATGTCCCGTGGGTCATCGCCGGCGGCGGGCCGGCGTTCGCGGTGTCGGGCGCCGACGGGTCGAGCGGCACCAAGCTGTTCTGCCTCTCGGGTTCGGTCGCGCGCCCCGGCACCTACGAAGTCCCGTTCGGGGCGACGCTGCGCCAGCTTCTCGATCTCGCGGGTGGCGTGCGCGGGCGCCTGCGCGCCGTCCTGCTGGGCGGCGCCGCCGGCGGCTTCGTCACCCCCGACCAGCTCGACACTCCGTTGACCTTCGAGGGGACGCGGGCGATCGGCGCCTCGCTCGGCTCCGGGGTCGTGATGGCGTTCGACGACAGCGTCGATCTGCGCGACATCGTCCTGCGCATCGCGGCGTTCTTCCGCGATGAGTCGTGCGGCCAGTGCGTGCCCTGCCGGGTCGGCACCGAGCGCCAGGAGGAGCTTCTGGCACGGCTCGCCGCCGGCCGGCCGAACGGCTCGGTGCAGGCGGAGGCGGCGCTGCTCGACGACATCGCCGCCGCCATGCGCGACGCCTCGATCTGCGGTCTCGGGCAGACCGCCTGGATCGCCGCGGTCTCGGCGGTGCGGCGCCTCGGTCTGTTCGACGGCGGTGCCGGCGGGCCAGGCCTGCCCGGCGGGGGCGGCGCGTGAGCGGGCGGCGGCGGCCCGGGGCTGGACCGACGTGAGCGCGGCGCGGCGCGGCGGCCCGGCGGCCCGTGCGGTGGCGCTGACGATCGACGGGCGCGAGGTCACCGTCCCCGAGGGGACGACGATCCTGCAGGCCTGCCGCGGCGAGGGGATCGACACGCCGACGCTGTGCTTCCTCGAGAACCTGGCGCCGGTGAACGTCTGCCGCGTCTGCGTCGTCGAGGTCGAGGGATCGCGGGCGCTGGTGCCGTCGTGCTCGCGCCCGGTCGAGGCCGGGATGGCGGTGCGCACCGACAGCGAGCGTGTGCGTCTGAGCCGGCGGATGGTGCTGGAGTTCCTGGCGTCGTCCGTGGATCTGTCGACGGCGTCGCCGGAGGTGCGCGGGTGGATGGAGCGCTATGGGGCCGACCCGGCGCGTTACGGCCCGCCGGCCCCCCCCGCCGCCGCCGGCGAGCGCGACGGGGCGCGGCCGGGCCACCATCATCCCGCCGAACCCGGAACGGCGTCGCGGGTGGCGCAGCCGGTCAAGGTCGACAACGAGCTCTACGTGCGCGACTACGGCAAGTGCATCCTCTGCTACAAGTGCGTCCAGGCGTGCGGGACCGAGGCGCAGAACAGCTTCGCGATCGCCGTCGCCGGCCGCGGCTTCGACGCGCGCATCTCGACCGAGTTCGCGACGCCGCTTCCCGAGTCGGCCTGCGTCTACTGCGGCAACTGCATCGGCGTCTGCCCGACCGGGGCGCTGATGTTCAAGAGCGAGCGCGACCTGCGCGACGCGGGGCGCTGGGACGAGACGCGCCAGACCGTGACCGATACGATCTGCCCCTACTGCGGCGTCGGCTGCACGCTCGAGCTGCGGGTCCAGGACAACGAAATCGTCCGGGTGACGTCGCCGCTCGATCACGAGGTGACCAGCGGGCACCTCTGCATCAAGGGGCGCTTCGGCTGGCAGTTCGTGCAGAACCGGCCGGGCGGGCCGCGCCGGTGAGCGGCGCGCGCCTCCGGCAGGCGGTCACCGGCAGGGACAGGCCATGACCGTCGGTTCGCGCGACGACCTCGAGGGGCTGCGCCATGTGGGGCGCCTGGTGGCGGGGAGCCTGGAGCACCTCGAGGCCGCGGTCCGACCGGGGATGACGACCGCCGATCTCGACGCCATCGCCCGCGACTACCTGACCGCGCGCGGGGCGGGATCGGGGCCGCAGCGCGACTACGGATTCCCGGGGTTCATCTGCCTGAGCGTCAACGACGAGATCGTCCACGGCATTCCGGGGCCGCGCGTCCTGCGCCCCGGCGACCTGGTCAAGATCGACGTCACCGCAGTGGCCGACGGCTACGTCGCCGACGCGGCGATCACGGTCGCCATCCCGCCGGCGACGCCTCTGGCCGGGCGCCTCGTGGCCTGCGCCCGCGAGGCGTTCGAAGCGGCGATGCGCGTCACCCGGGCCGGCGCGCCGTTGGTCGCCATCGGTCGCGCCGTGCAGTCCACGGTCGAGCGCCGCGGCTTCCATGTCGTCCGCGAGCTGACCGGCCACGGCGTGGGCCGCCGCGTCCACGAGCCCCCCGAGGTCCCCAACTACGACGAGCCCCGCTGCCGCGGCACGATGCACGAGGGTCTTGTGCTGGCGGTCGAGCCGATCGTGGCGGTGACGCCGGCGCCGGCGATCGAATCGGCCGACCGCTGGACGGTGTTGACCGCCGACGGCGGCCTGGCGGCGCACTACGAGCACACGGTCGTCGTGCGCGCCGGCGATCCGCTCATCCTGACGGCGGCGGCGTAGCCCGGCGCCCGCCGCCGGCCTCCCGGCCGGCGCCGCACCCGCCGCGGCGGCGACTTCACGCCACCGGGGCGCTCCCCGCCTTCCACTTGATGTTGCAGCCCATGCTCGGCCTCTGGTCGGCCGGGACCGGGTGTCCTTCGAGGAGTGCGTCGAGCGCGGCGCGCAGGTCGGCCCCGCTGACGGGAACGCCGTTGCCGGGCCGGCTGCCGTCGAGCTGGCCGCGATAGACCAGCCGCCTGCCCGCGTCGAACAGGAAGAAGTCGGGAGTGCATGCCGCCCGATAGGCGCGGGCGACCGCCTGGGTGGCGTCGAAGAGATGATGCGGTCGAGGAAGTGGGTGGCCTTGCGCGGCTCGACGCCGCGCGACCGGAGCGACTCGGCGAGCGACGCGAACTCGGAGGCGGCCCTCTCCGTGACCTCTTCAACCCGCGTCCCTGGTTTGAGCCGCTCGGGGTCGACGAACAGGGCTTCGAGGATCTTCCGATTCTTCTCCTGCGCCAGGTCCTTGAGGGCGAAGGCATAGACCGTCTTGGCCGTCCCGGTGAAGTTGGTATGAACCTCGAACCGGTCCATGTCGGAGACGACGAGCAGGGGAGGGTTGTCGAGCGACTCCCGGTAGCGCAGGAGCTGGTCGTAGGCGGCTTCCAGGTCCTTGTGCTTGCCCTTGTACTCCCAGGCGAAGTGGCCCTCCTTCCAGACGTCGGCCCAGCCCTCGCCGCCGCCGTGTTTGGCCGCCCCCTTCTCGAAGGTGTATGAGGTCCCCTCGGGGTCCGCGTCGGCGGGGGTCGGCTGACCCAGCATCCGGCACAGGTCGATGAAGTGCTCCTGGGAGCCCGATCGTTCCTTGAGCTCCGAGGCCGACCACTTCCGGATGAACTCTTGGGGGGTCATCAGTCTCCGCCGGGTCGCGAAACCCGCGCGGGCGGATTCTATTGCACCCCGGGGGAATCCGGCAGGGCCGGCGGGGCGTCGGCGTTCAGCGCGTCGAGGTTCGCCCTCGCGGGCGCGAAGGCAGGGTCGAGCTTGAGCGCCGCCTCGAAGTCACGTCTGGCCTTCTTCTGATCGCGGAGCATATGGTAGGCCTGCCCGCGATTGTTGAGCGCCCACGCATCGTTGGGATTGAGCTTCAGGGATCGGGTGAACGTCCGAGCCGCCCTCGGGTATTCACCCGAGCGCAGGAGGTCGTTGCCAAGGTTGTAGAACGCCGCGGGGAACTTCGGGTGAAACGCGAGGGCCGCCTCGTACTCACGCGCGGCGGCAGAATAGTCGCCGCGCTCCGAGTAGATGACGCCCAGGTTGTTGTGCACCTGGGCGAGGAAATCTCCAGGAGTGAGATCGCGCAGAAATACGCCCTTGCGTATCGACCTCGGCGCAATCTTCTGCTCCGCGATGTACCGCTCGTCGGAGACTGACGCCCCGTGTTCAAGGGTCTCGATGTTGATCCGCTCCTTACCGTCATAGCGTAGAAACACACGCGAGGGGGTGGCGACGGCGTGAATCCGCAGGCCAAGTTTCTCAGCCAGAGCGAGATAGACAGCGGCCATACCGACACAGTAGCCCTGTTTTCGATCGAGCACCGTCCAGGGGAGGAGATTGCATGGGTCGTGCAGATCCGGTGATGGTCGGATGGCCAGCTTCTTGAATACAAATGCATTCAATGCTCGGACCGGAGCGTCGCCACCGGCCGAGACATCCACCTCCGCGCGAAGTTGATCAGCCAGCTCAGCGATCGTCCGGCCAAGCGGCCGGCGGTCAGGGGGAAGAGGGCAGAGGGGAAGGGCGCCAGCCTCGATCCGCTCCAGATCCTCGACGAGGCTGGATGTAGCAGCAAATGCGCGCGGGGAGGGCGCGAGAAACGCCATCACAGCCCCGAGACCCACGAGCATCGCGACGACCCGACGCCCGAAGCCGCTGTCGCATCCAGCCATCGACGCCATCCCATCTTGAGGTACCTAACCGGGCACTTGCCGCGCTCTAGTTGTTCCAACAGGAGAAACCCGCCATGTGGCCGCATCGTACCTGCCGTGCCTTCCTGCGAATCCTAGCATTCCTGCTGTTCACCATGGTGCCCAGCTGGACGGCATCCTGGGCCCAGAACGAGAACGAGACGGTGGGGTTCCAGACGAACCATCTATTCGAGTCTGGAGCGTTCGGCGAGAGTATCGACATTCTCAACGGTGGCTTGAACCTCTCCGTCCCGATTGGTCAGCAGTATCAGGTGACGTCATCCTTGGGTTATGGTCTGACGCTCTCATACAGCTCGAAGATCTGGCGTGCCGACGGGATCGACGGCACCAACCAACTTGTCCACGAGGGGTCGGTGGGTCTCGGATTCAACCTCCACCTCGGACGGCTCTACCGGGATGTCACACAGGCTGGAAACCACGCGGACTGCAAGTGGTATTGGGTGACGCCGGATGGTAATGAACACCCCTTCATCGACGAGTCGCCGTCCTTGCCGTGTGATGCTGCACCGTTCAGTGAGACAACTGACGAGACCTACTATGGCATCAGCGGACAGGGCGGATACACCATCGTGGCACCGGATGGAACAGTGTACGAACTCAATCACCTCGTCCAAGTGTATGAAGCCGGCACCCCCCTGAACTCAGACCTCACCTTGACAGGCTTGTCAGGCGCCACGAGCCGCTACAACCAGAATTATGGTGGCTGGTACGTCACGAAGATCTGGAGCACGCGGGCGGAAACCGCAGGCGAGTCAGTCACCGTAACGTATGACACGGGCGTCGGGTACGAGCATGTGATCAAGACGATCGTGGACAGCCGCGGACGCACCATCACCTTCCAGAACGAGTGTGAGCCGACCGCGCCGACGTGCGCGACCGTGCCAGGGCCCCCCAACACGAATGCGCCCAACCGTCCTGCGGTCAGAACGAAGTACATCACCGTGCCCGCGTTTAAATCGACCCCCGGCGTTGTCCCCGACGTGACGGCGAGGTATGACTTCACGTACGAATGGAGAACGGTCGAGTCCCAGTTCCAGGGTGAGAACCCTGTCGTCTATGGGCCCGTAAGCCTCCTGGCGGGGGTCGACTTCCCGCTGGTGACCAATCATGCGTCCATCACGGAGCGATACGGCATGACATTCACATATGCCTACTCTCCGAGCCCGGTTCGAGGTGGGGAGGTGATCGCGCGGACGGTGCCGACTGGGGCCGTCGTCTCGTACGGTTATGGTGCCTACGGATACCTGGCGCTCCAAGCCAACAGCTCGAAACCGGTGCTGCAGTCGGAGGCGCGACAGGTCACGACCAAGACGGTTACACTGGACGGCGAGCCGAACCCTGCGACCTGGACGTATTCAAGAGAGGCGGTGGAGAACGGGACGTACTACACAAATCCGAAGTATGTCATCGTAACGGACCCGCTTGGCAACGAGACGAAGTACTACTACCGCGCCTCCAGGGCGAAGGACGGTAACGATCCCTCCTTGGATCTCGACGAAGGCTTCGCTCCCGAGTGGAGCGATGGACTGAACTACCTCATCGAATACCACCAGGGGAATGGCGGGGCGAGGCGGCTCGTGCGAACGGAGACCCAGGAACATGAGTCCGACGGGTGGTCGTTCGGCCCCCGGAGCAAGTTGAACGTGCGCATGAGTCGAAAGATCACGGCACACATCGACGACGACAGCAAGACCTCGACGGTGGCGTTTCGAGAGTGGGACTATCGGGGACACTACAGGATCGAGCTGGTATCGGGGGATACGATTGGAGACACGCGAACGACACGGACCGAGTACCGTGGCGCCGACCCAGACCGTTTCCTGTTACGCGAGGTCAGCAACGGCGGTACAATCGTCAGCCGGACGGAGAACGAGTACGACCCCTACGGGCGAGTCAGCCTGTCCATCCAGCGGTTGATCCTCCCTGCAACTCCCGGCAGCTCCTTTCTTAGTGCGGATGTCCCGCCGCGTCGTGCGATGCCGCCCGCACCGGGCGACGTTTTGACGCACTACCAATACGACGCGGCGGGCAACGTCATTCAGAAGGACGTTGGCGACCAGGGGATTCAGGACGACGGGTATCCTGGATTGAGTACGGGTGAAGGCCTGGTGTCGCCGAAGTACCGCATCCGGTACACGTGGGCGGACGGGGCCTATCTGACCACCAAGGAGCTCTATGAGTGGGTCGAGGGCAGCTACTACACTTGGAAGGCGATCGACCGAACCCGTGATGGGAACACCGGCCTGATCTTCGAATCACGGGACAGCGCGAGTCAGGGGACGACCTATGCGTATGACGAGCTGGGACGGGTGAAGGACATCTACCCCCCGGCCGCTGAACACCCGATCCAGGTTGAGTACGTGAATATTCACCACACGACGGTTCGCCAAGGCTCACCGGCGGTCATGGGGAGTGACTACCTGTGCGGTGGAGGCACGGGCGACTACTCAATGTCGTGCTACGAGTACGACAACCTCGGCCGGCTGACTACAACGCAGAAGCGTCCCGCCGACCTGTCGCGCGGGCATTCCTTCCAGACGATGAGTTACAACATCCTCGGTTGGAAGACGTTCGAGTCCGAGTGGTTGTGGCCCGGTCAGGATCTCGCTGGGCGAGAGTTCGACTATAGCGATCCCGCGGATCCGACGCAGTTCGATCCGTTCGGGCGTGTCCGGCGCATCCGCAGGACTTGGACCGAGGAGGAGGAAGGAGTGCCAGTTCTGAAGAAGCAGATCGATACCGAGATGTCGTACTTCGGAGAGAGCTCAGAGGTGACGGTCAAGGGCATTCAAGCACCTGACGGTACGAGCTTTGACGCGAAGACGACGTACGAGCGGGATCCGTGGGGACGGCTGGTGGCGGTTCATGCGCCGGTGCCCGGAACCGGTCAGTCGGAAAGCTATCGGTCTGGGGGCGGAGACGCCTTCTACCGATACGATGTGAGGGACAACCTCATTGAAGTGGAGATTGTCAACAGGACGACACTATTCCGTCAGGGGCGGAGCTTTGACTACGATCCGCTCAACCGACTGCGGTCATCCTACAATCCGGAGAGTGGGTCGCAGTTCGTGACAGCCTACGATCCACTTGGGAATGTGACCGAGAGCGTGGACGCCTCGGGCAACAGGCACTTCGCGGTCTACGACGGCGCCGGGAGACTGGTCCAGACGCTCATACAGGCATATCAGAAGCCCGGCGCGAGTGCGCCGCCCGTCATCAGTGTCCTTGAGAACGAATACGACCAGGGCGGCGAGTTCAGGCCCTTTTCGGCAGGCCGTCTGACGACCTCGCGCGACTACGACGACACTCATGCCTGGATTCATACGCTCGAGAATTACTACGAGCACGCAAGTGGGCGGGTGACGCAGACGCGACACTTCTTCGATGGATGGTCAGCGACAGAGGCTGTGCCGATTGTCCACAGCTACAACAGCTTTGGACTTGTCGATGCGCTGACCTACCCGGAGGGACCTGCGGCAAAGGGGGGGGCCTTCGCCATCACCTACACCTACTCGAACGGATACCCCACCGCCGCCTGGGATCCGGAGCAGGTGATGCCACCGGACCCTAATGCACAGGCGCAGGCGGCGTTCGCCTTCAACGCCGCAGGCAGCCCAGAGGCGGTCACGACCCACGGCCAGGTCCGGACGGAGATCCTGCCCGACCCGTGGAGCCGGCCCAAGGAGATCAACATCGGGCTCTGGAACGGCTCGGGGTTCACACGCCTTGACTATGCCAGCGGGGCGTACGCATACGACGGTGCGGGTAACATCGCGCAAATCGGCGCGAACCAGTACGGCTACGATGCAGCCAACCGGTTGGTCCAGGCGGTTGACATCTACTCAGGTACGACCCGGAAGCAGAAATACACCTACGATGATTTCGGCAACATGACGCAGAAGGATCTGTACGATGGTGCAGATCAGCTATTGCAGCGAGATCTCTACACCATAACCAATCAGACATGGGGCGGGAACTGGAACCGTATCCTGAACCACCAGGTTGGCCAGTCGCTGTCGAGTTTCGTGCACGATCCGCGCGGGAACATCGTCCAGGGGGACGGGCGGGCGTATGAAGTGGACGCCTCCAACCGGGTATCGACCGTGCGATCGGCGTCGGGCACGGTCCAGAGCGATCTGGCGCGCTACGTTTACGATGGAGCATCGCGCCGCGTGCGCAAGGAGGACGCCGGAGCGGACCTCCTGACCTTCTATGTACGAGATGGCCAGGGGCGGCTGCTTTCGGAATTCCGGCGTACCCGCGGGGTGGTGTACACGCCGGAGTGGGTCAAGCACTACATCTACTTGGGCGATCGACTGGTCGGGTTGAGGGAGAACCTCGTCCCGGCTCCGCCAGGGAAGATCACGGCAACGATCAACCGACCGCAGCACAAGGTGATTCTGACCTGGGTGCCGGCGGTCCAGGGCGAGGGCTACACTGTCTCGAATTACAAGGTCTATCGAAGGCCCAACTCTGGTGCGTCTGCATGGGAGCTCCTCCCGGGTTCCCCGTCCGGCACGACCTATACCGATTCCACCGTCACCAACAACACGGTCTACCAGTATCTCGTCACAGCGGTGGGCAGCCAGGGGGGGGAAAGCTACGGCGCTGGTACGCTCATCGTGCTAGCGGGCGATATTCTGAAACCCAACCCGCCGACAGGACTTGCAGGAACGGCTGGTGACGCCCTGGTCGATGTGACTTGGGGACCGAACAATCTAGCCGAACTTGTCACCGGTTACCACGTCTATCGAGGCATCGGTGCGGGGGCCGCGACACGCATCACGCAGGCTCCCGTCCGGTTGCGCACATTCAAGGACCAAGGGCTGGCCAACGGCACTGTCTATCGCTACTCAGTCTCCGCTGTCGACAGCGCAAGCAACGAGTCAGTTAGGAGCGACGAGATCAGCCGGGTCCCAGATGACTATACCCCCCCGGACACGCCCCGTCGCCTTCGCGCCACGGCGGATTGCTCTGGCGACAGCACGGTCACTCTGACCTGGGAGGGAAGTCCCAGTCCGGAGGATGTGACCTACACTGTATTTCGCGAGCCCGCCTTTCCATATAGTCCGTCGAGGCTGGCGCTAGCGACGATGTTCACCGACATCGAGACGGGCCCAACCACAACCTACTCCTACACGATCGAGGCCATCGACCAGGGTGGGAACATTTCATCTCTCTCTCAGCCCGTGAAAGTGACTACCCGAGCTGCACCGGGGGTAGTGTCCATCCCGCAGGCACCGTATGCGCTGGCGGAGGATGGCAAGGTCACACTTCGCGCGAACCAAACTCCCATTCTGGGGACCCTGGTCTACCGCAAGCGCAACGTCGACCAGAGCTGTCACGCCTATGAGTACCTCGGGACTCTCTCACCTACTGGCGAGTTTCCGGATGGTGCCGTCACGAACGGACTCGCGTGGGACTATGCCCTGAGCCACGTAGTCGGGGATGGAGGAGCCATTCTGGAGTCGGCGTTTTCGGAGCCGGCCGTGGCAATCCCTGTGGCGCGTCCGCGAGGGGTGACAAGCTGCATCGAGGAATTGCCAACTTGGTCGGACGGCGCCGTCGCCTGTCCGCAGGACAATACGCAGCGCACTCCATGGCGACGATTGGCCATGCGGTGGAGCAACCCTCCAGAGCAGCCCTATCAACCGTATGTCGACCGTAGTGAGGGGCCCATCGGATTCTTTAAGGGCATGAGGCTCTACAGATACCAGGGTGATTACGGGTCTGGTCCTGATAGCAGCACATTGATCGCGCTCCATGACGACTACGAGAAGGGGTACTGTCCGTCCGTCCCCGACCTCGTCTGTTCAGGGTACGGACAGCCGACCAGTATCTGCCCTGTCGAGACATGCACTAGGCCGACGGATGGCGCAGTCTCACCATATGATGGGTACGGGGAGTGCTCGAGCGATGGGGCACAACTCTGTATGGTTGACTACGATTGCGCTGCCGGTGGCGTCTGCGGCTCCGAACCGGTAGACCCGAGCCTCATGAGATACGGCGACGAGCGATTCTACGGACAGTTTGGTGTGACCGTGGGATTGGGCGATACCTGTCTTGCGATGAAGGCTGTGTACAAGGTGTTCGTGAACGGCACATGGCTGACTGTGGAATCCGGGATGAGTGACATGTTGGCCGATGCGGGAGCTGCCGACCCAGCACAGCGATGCGTGCTCGGGGGCGCGGATGTGTGCGACGCCAATCTGCTTCCGCACGCGTTCGACCCGGAACCTAATACCCTCATCTGCCCCCGTCATTCCACATTGCCCCAGGTGCCTGCTCCGCCCGCAGCCTCAAGCGGCTCGATTGGAGAGGTAACCGTCACGTGGGCGCCACCGCCCGCACCGGGAACCTGCGAGCTGGTGAGCCCCAGCTACTGCTATGACACGGCCTGCCCGACAGTAGACACGCCGCCGCAGTACTGCGCCATGTCCGATAATTGGAGATGCCGCTTCGTCAGCCCCGCCCCGTGCAGCGAGACGGCAGAGTGCTCCCAGGTGCCACCGCAGACATGCGTACTCAATACAGATCGAGAGATTAGCGCCTACCGACTGTATGTGACTGAGGTGGATCAGGACCGCCATCACTTCGTGAGGCCGGCTCCGACCGTCAGCGAGTCTCAAGGCCATCGTGTGGACATCCAACGACGCGGGCAAGGACGACAAAGGGATATTTGAATACCCGCACCCGCGCGACATAGATGGGGTCAAGATCGCATGGAAGGATGGCGGATACGGTACCGGGTTCCTTGGCTACCGCGTCTGGCGGCTCACCGCGCAGGGAACGTGGTGCGCGCTTCTGAGGCCGGGAACCCCTCCTGGGGATCCAAACCCGCCGGGTATCGTCGTGTGCGACGACACGGGCCAATTGGGTGACGTGAATGCGGACTCGACGCAGTATTCGAGAGTGAGCATGCGCGTCTATCTCGACAAGACCGTGCCACCCGGCGTGGAGTACACCTATTCGGTATCGGCCGTCACCACGACTGGGGAATCAGAGCGTAGCCCAAGTGTCACTGCAATGGCCATGCCTCGTCCGAGCCAGCCACTGTCACCTCCAGCGTATTTGAAAGCCAGCGCGCCAGGGCCGACCCATCTCGACAAGAAGTGGATTCACCTCCGATGGTGCAAGAACAACGAGCTGGAGGAAGTCTGGCGGTATTGGGTTTACCGCTCCACCGGACAGGCGAACGCGGTCGGCCCCTTCACCCTCCTGGCCGAGATTGACCCGGCGTGTCTCGATAACGGCAAACGCTGCGAAATCACACAGGTTGGATCATTCGTTGAGCCGGTAGAGGGCAGTTGCACGGCAGGTATTGGAGGGACTTGCGAGATCTCCGATCAGACGGTCTCCCAGCCGCTGCCCGGTTCGAACTATGACACTCAAGTGGCGACCTACACCTACAACTACGTGGTCACGGCGGTACGGAATCTGGGCGCCGGCAATGTCCTGGAATCCGGATTCTCGATTATGAACTCGGGCTGGCCCAACTATTGCTCGGACACTAGCTGTGTGGCCCGCTACGACCCGGACAATTTCCAGGACACGCCCTGCGGCGACGAGACCGCGACGCTGAAGGCGCCGGAAGCACTGCGGGATCTTCCGGTCGACCACGGCGCCCCGGTGTGTGTGAACGAGGATTCCGTGGCCCTCATCGCCCCCTATCGGACCATCGGCCAGGGCTATGCGCTCCCTAGCCCGACTTTACCGCGTTCGCGCGCGAAAAGCGCGCAAGGCACTGGAAAGACAGAGGGTTCCTGTGCTCTGCGCGTATGACCTATTCAGTTCTGAAGCGGTGGAGCGCGAGCGCTTCGAACACG
>Ga0210377_10000767_pt1 | contig 30650 bp, 20 predicted proteins | sample PLM4_65_b1redo_FD_155480 | JGI IMG/M metagenome (GOLD analysis project Ga0210377, IMG submission 155480) | Groundwater sediment microbial communities from an aquifer in East River, Colorado, USA - PLM4_65_b1 redo | ecosystem: Environmental > Terrestrial > Soil > Riparian zone | place: USA: East...
ACGCGGATTTGGTTCACATCGCGTCCTCCTGGGCACGCTCGAACGGTGGTGACTTTATGAGCGAAAACGGACGCGAGCCATTGTTCGCGCGACCCGAAGCCAGCGCGGGCTTGATGGATTTCTTTGAGTTGTTCCCTTTCATTCCTCTTACTCTGCGCGGATTGAATGTTGATGCCTGTATGCAGGCATTTGCTCGTGGAGATACGGCGACGTTCATTTGTGGAGTAGAGATAGGAAATGAATTGATGGAAAGTCCATATGCTTCACAGGAAATGCGCGATAACGTGGCTGTGACAACCCTTCCGGGTGTTCCATGGATCGGCGGCGATCATCTCGTTGTCTGGAAGAATGTCCTTGCAGATGCTGAACATGAGAAAGCCGCGTTGGATCTGGTCCAGTATTTGAGCAAAAAGGAAACACAGATCCAACTCTGCAAAATCGAGAATATTCTGCCTGCCCGCGCAGACGCGTACGATGAATTAACTTTTCCGCTGGATACGACAAATCCAACCCTCCAGAAAATTTTGAACACAGGTCGCCCGCACCCGACGCTACGGTTATGGCGGCGTATTGAAGCATTTCTTGACGAGATGCTTCTGGATATAGGCAGTGCTGTGCTCAGACAACCAACTGTATCTCCTTCCGATATCGCAATGCAGATGCTCGATGAATATGAACAAAAACTGGCGGCAGTGCTCAAAGGATGAACATGACATCATTGCAGGAGTATGCAACCTATCGAGAGATCAAATCACAACCTGAAGCATGGGCGCAGGCTCTTGTTGAAGTGGCTCGCATTCAGTCCTTGCCGAAAGCCGCGGATTATGAACAGGTCATTTTCACGGGATGTGGCTCGACATATTATTTGTCGCTTGCTGCGGCGGCGTTGTATCAGGAATTGACGGGGCGCGCCGCGCGCGCAGTCCCAGGCGGGGAGTTGTTATTGAATCCACAGGCAAGCGTGGGGCGGATTGGTAATCCGCCTGCTGAAAAACGGGATGCCATCCCGCTCCACGGAAAAACCCTGCTCGTCGCCATCAGTCGTTCAGGGACAACAACAGAGACCATCAAAGCAGTGGAAAAGTTCAAGGCGGAGAAACGCGTGGATGTGGTTGTCATTAGTAATTACGATGAAGTCCTTTCGCGTCTGGCGGATGTGAACATCGTGATATCAAAGGGGCAGGAGGAATCTGTGGCGCAGACGCGTTCGTTTGCCTCGATGTATGTGGCAGTGACTGCGTTCTGCGCCAGATTGGCCGGACGTTGGGATTTGATGGAAACGGTCAATGATCTGCCGGAAGTGGGGGAGGGATTAATCGAAAGGTATGAATCGTTCGCAAAAGGGATTGGCGAAAACCTGAACTTCGATCGCTTTTATTTTCTTGGCTCAGGCGTTCGTTATGGGCTTGCCTGTGAAGTAAATCTCAAAATGAAGGAGATGACGCTCACACATAGCGAACCTTTCCACTTTTTGGAGTTCCGTCACGGACCGATGAGCATGGTCAATGAAAATGCCGTCGTGGTGGGGATGCTGTCGGACGTGAACCGGGTCCACGAGGCGAAGGTGTTGTCAGAGATGGAAACGCTTGGGGCGACGGTGGCAGGCTTCGGGGAGAATGAAGCGGAGGTTGAGTTCAAATCGGGAATCCCGGAAAGCGTACGCGGGGTCCTGTATCTTCCTGTTTTGCAGTTGATGGCGTTTTATCGGTCACTAGCCAAGGGTTTAAATCCCGATCGTCCAAATAATTTGACGGCGGTGGTGAAATTAAATCTGTAAGGCGATTTGCCAAATCGCCCTACGCAAACAAAAAAGGAGAGAAGCATGAAAAAGTTACTGTTCGTTTTTGTGGTGGCAAGTCTGTTGCTTGCCGCGTGCGGCGGAGGGACATCCGCCACCGAAGCGCCTGCGGGCGGCGAGAAAGTCACCATCCGCGTGTGGACTCACCAGAACGACTCGTTCAATGCCGGCTATGAAGCGCTGGCGACGGAATATATGGGGATGCACTCCAACGTGGAGATCGTCTTCGAGACATTCGATTATGACACGTACATTCAAACCCTGCAGACCGCACTGCCAGCCAAGACTGAAGCCGATGTCCTGCAAATGTTTGGCTCGTGGGTGTGCTCGTATGCCGATGGCGGCAACCTGGCCGAAATGCCTGCCAGTGTAATTTCTATGGACGATGCGAAGGCCAAACTACTAGGCGCACCGGTTGGTGGTTACATTTGCGATGGCAAACTGTATGGCGTGCCCCAGGAATTCAACATCGAGTATGGCGCGGTATTGTTCAATACTGCCATCGCAGAAGAAGTTGGCGCGACCGATTACAAGGATGGCTGGGCGAACTGGGATGAGGTCATCGAAGACGGAAAGAAGATGGCTGTTACGCAGGATGGCGTGATGACCCGCGCCGGGCTGAACTTCACCGGTTCGGACGGTATCGCTACCATGTTCCACTCTGTCTATCTGCAATACGGCGGGCAATACCTGAAGGATGGCGTGTACACGGTAAATACACCTGAAGGCGTCAAGACGCTCGAATTGATGAAGCAACTCGTGGACGATGGTCTGGTGGATCCCCTGCTTTATAATGACGAAGAGAACTGGGTGGGCGACTCGTACTTTGCCGAGACCAGCGCCATGGGGTTGGTTGGTCCGTGGGCGATCCCTGAATACAGCAGCGACTATGCGGAGGTGGCGGCGGCGACCATCTATCAACCATTGCCAAGCGTGGGTTCCGAACCGGTCTTCGCGGCGGCTTCCGGCTGGGGTTTGACCGTCTCCGTCAACAGCAAGGCACAGGAAACGGCGTGGGATTTCGTCAAGTTCGTAACTCTGGATGCAAGTAACGCTGTCGAATGGAATCTGGCTTCCGGCACTTTGCCTGCGTTGAAAGAAAACATCAGTGGCGCGAACGCCGACGCCCTTGTGGTTGAGTTCCCGTACTTCAAGCCTTTCCTCGGTATTCTGGAATACGGTCAGTATGAAGGTCAGTTCCCCGACCGCGATTTCGTCTGGTATGAAGTGGCATATCCCACTGTTCTAAACTTCCTGCAAGGCAACGCCACCCTGGAGGAAACACTTCAAACCATCGAGAGCGAAGTGCAAGGTTCGTTCAAGTAATTCCACTTTGCCTTTTCGGCTTCGAGGGCTTCATGCCCTCGGAGCCGCTCAGGAGACCCAGATGACTGTCTCAATCCAAAACAACTTGTTGCGGCGATTCTTTCGCGGGCGCAATTCGGCTGAAAAGCAATTCCTTGCGGGTGCGATTTCCCCACTGGTCCTGTACATGACTTTTTGGACGATCTTCCCCCTGCTGTGGGGAATTGCACTGGCATTTTTTGATTACAGTCCCCGTCAGACGGGCGGCTTCCTGGGTTTTGGCGAAGGCAATCCCTTTGTTGGTTTGCAACACTTTGAAAACATGTTGAACTTCACAGCCGATGCGCCGTTGGAAGTACAGCAGTTTCACATCGGCATCAAAGTCACGCTTCTGTTCGCGGTACTGGTTGTGCCACTCAATTTGCTTGTCACATTGCCGCTGGCATTCCTGATCGAATCGATCAACGATAAAGTCAAAGGCATATTCCGAACGCTCTTTTTCCTGCCTGTGCTGGCGCCCTCTGTGGGTGTGGCAATCATGTGGGGATTCATCTTTCATCCCCAGCGCGGATTATTGAACGCCATCATCGGCGAGTTTACCGGGAAACTCGTCGGCGTCGCCTGGCTCAGGGATTCAAGCCTGACGGTCTGGGGGATTCCCGTTGCCTTGTTCGCAATTGTTGTCGCTTATCTCTGGCAGGACATGGGCTACAACCTGGTCATCTTCATCGCCGCCTTGCAGGGGATTCCCCAAAGCATCAAGGACGCAGCAAGAATTGACGGCGCGAACTGGTGGCAGATGTTTGCGCGCATCATTGTCCCGCTTCTCATGCCGACCATTTTGCTGGCTGCCGTTCTGACAATGATCTCCGCCTTTCAGGTTTTTGACATTGTCCAGGTTATGACCGACGGCGGTCCTGACGATCAGACCCAGGTGCTGTTGTTGAATATTTACAGGTACGCCTTCCGCTACCAGAAAATGGGCTGGGCAGCGGCGGTCTCCATCGTGATGTTTCTCCTGGTGTTCAGCATCTCGTTCGTGCAAACGCGCCTGCTTCGCACGGAATGGGAGTATTAAGCATGACCGTTTCATCCGTTTCCCGTAAACGAGTCACATTCCGCATCAACCTGGCTTACTTCATCCTCATCCCTGCCAGCCTGATCGCCCTCCTGCCTTTCGCCTGGATGGTTCTCAGTTCATTCAAGACGCTCAAGGAGATCCGCCAGATTCCGCCGACGTTTGTCCCTCAGGAGTTTACGCTGGATAACTACGTAAAGGTCCTTGATGATCCCGACCTGCCGCTGGGAATCTTCTACCGCAATTCAGCGATCATTGCGGTCGCCAATGTAATCCAGGTCTTGTTCACCAGTTCCTTGTTCGGTTATATCTTTGCCAAGTTCGAGTTCAAGGGCAAGAAGGCGCTCTTCTGGTTTATCCTGTCGCTAATGATGATCCCCCACCAGATGACCATGATCCCAGGCTATCTCATCCTTGCAAAACTTGGTTTGATCAACAACCTGCTGGGTTTGATCATCCCTGCCGCCATAGACGCCTTCGGGATTTTCCTCTTCCGTCAGTTCGCGCTTTCGATTCCGAATGAATTGCTCGACGCGGCGCGCGTGGACGGGGCGGGCGAGTTCTACATCTACCGTCGCATCGTCCTGCCGCAACTGGGTCCCGCGCTGGCGACGTTCGGAATGTTGACTTTCATGTTCAACTGGAACGCCTATCTATGGCCCCTGATCGTGTTGACGGAGAAAAACGTCCGCACACTGCCCATCATCCTGACCTGGTTCTCAAATCAGCAGGTTGACAAAACAAACCTGACGATGGCAGCTTCCGTGCTGGTCATTCTGCCTGTCCTGTTCGTCTTCCTTCTCGTCCAAAAGTGGATCGTGGAAGGCATCACACTCAGCGGTTTGAAAGGATAATACATGACCAAAATCACTTTCATCGGCGCGGGGAGTTTAGGCTTTACAGGCGAACTCGTGCGCGACATCCTCACGTTCCCGTTGTTGGAAGACGCGACCCTCTGCCTGATGGACATCAATCCCGAAAGGCTCGAATGGGCAAAAAAGGGCGTTGAGAAATTGATCAAGGCAGGCAAGCGTCCCGCCAAAGTGAAAGCGACTCTCAGTCGCGCGACCGCTCTCAAAGGCGCGGATGTCGTCCTTACAACGATCCTTGCGGGTTCAACAGAAGTCTGGCGGCACGATATCGAGATCCCCAAGAAATATGGCGTCGATATCAACGTCGGCGATACGCGCGGACCGAGCGGTATCTTCCGGTTCCTGCGCACGATCAACCCTATGATGGACATTGTCCGCGATATGGAGAAATATTGTCCCAACGCGGTGTTGCTCAACTACACCAACCCGATGGCGATGTTGTGCGCCGCGCTTCAACGACAAACGATTATCCCGGTCACTGGTTTATGTCATTCAGTGCAGGGTACGGCGATGATGCTCGCCGAATGGATTGGCGCCCCCTACAACGAAATCGATTATTTGTGTGCAGGTATCAATCATCAGGCCTGGTATCTCGAATACAAATGGAATGGCAAGGATGCGTATCCGCTCATCCACAAAGCCATTACCGAGCGACCTGAAATTTACAATCATGAACAGGTCCGCAACGAGATGTATCTTGCCATCGGTAAATATGTCACCGAGTCGAGTGGGCACAACTCTGAATACAACCCGTGGTTTCGCAAACGCCCCGACCTCATCGAAAAATATTGCACCACTGGCACAGGTTGGAATCCTGGCGAGTATGCCTACATCCTCAAGGAGTATCAGTACAACGAAGCCACGTGGCAGGAGCAAGTCAAGGAGCGACTCGCGCAACCTCTCGCTGAACAGGATTTGCAACGCGAACATGAATACGCCGCGTATATTATCAACGCCCTCATGGGCGGTGAGATGTTCAAGTTCAATGGCAATGTCCGCAACACGAAGTTGATCACCAACCTACCTGAAGGTGCGTGTGTCGAAGTGCCTGTCGTCGTTGATAAGGCCGGCTTCCATCCTATTCACGTCGGCGCGCTCCCCCCGGAATGTGCACTGCTCACTCAACTCTCCAGCGGCATCGAAGAGATGGCGATCACAGCCTCCATCGAAGGCGACCCGACCATGGTCTATCGCGCGATAGCTCATGACCCGCTCACATCAGCCGTGTTGTCTCTTGCCGAGATACGCCAGATGACAAATGAACTCTTCGCGCAACACAAGGAATATCTGCCGCAATTCGAGCATCATGTGGTTTAGGATCATATTCTCGATCCTTCTTTTTTCATCATTCCTTATTGGATGTAAACCCGCATCAGACCACCCGACATCTGCTCCCATTTTGACACAGGAACCCACACTCATGTCTTCTCCCGTTAACCCTTCCAAAGATTGGTGGCGTCCCACAGTGGGACTCACCTGGCAATGGCAAATCGGCAACAACGACATTGACACATCCATCGAAGCCGATGTCTATGACGTGGATTTGTACGTTGACCAATCCATCATTGACGCATTACACACCGAAGGTCGCAAGGTCATCTGTTATATCAGCGTTGGCTCGTGGGAAGATTGGCGACCTGACAAAGACAGGTTCCCGCCTGAAATATTGGGTAAAAATTACGAAGGCTGGCGCGGCGAGAAATGGCTGGACATTCGTCAGATCGACAAGCTCGCACCCATTATGCTTGCGCGCCTTGATCTGTGTAGTGCCAAAGGATTTGACGCGGTCGAGCCGGACAACATGGAAATCCACACCAATAACACAGGCTTTCCATTGACCTACGAAGATCAATTGAGATACGCACTTTGGTTCGCGGATGAATCCCACAAACGCGGACTTGCCATCGGTGTCAAGAACGCGCCAGACCAGGTGAAAGATTTGGTCGAACATTTCGATTTCGCCATCACGGAAGATGCCTTCTTCTATGGTTGGGCTGAGAAGATGAAGCTGTTCATCGAATCAGGTAAACCTGTCTTTGCCGCGGAATACACCGACCTCGGCGGCGACTTTGAATCCTACTGCCGCAAATCGAAGGAACTCAAATTCAGCACCATCCTCAAAAAGCGTGGCCTGGATGCGTGGATTCAAACCTGCCCGTAAATAAAAATCCCCGCTCCTTTCCGGAACGAGGATTTGGAAACTAATTTGCGACAGCCGCCAATTGATAAATGGCAGGACGATATTTAGGCTTCGGAATAGCTTTGCCTTCCTTCCTGGCAGATTCCAACCACGCCTTTTTCGCGATCAAGGCTTGCGCTAATGCTTCTTCGGGTGTTTCACCAAACGCTGAACAATGGACTAAATCTGGAATATCGGCAATGTAGCCGCGGTCCTCTTCGCTGTAAAAGATGTTGATGTGATAGTCTTTCATGATTACTCCTCAAGTTGCAAGTTGTACCGTTCAACCAGTTCCATGAATTGCTTTACCTGATAAGGTTTCACTTGACCTTTGACATTTTGCAGGTTTACCAATTCCTTAACTTTAGGATGAACAAAGATGTGATGACTTCCACTCACTCGCGAAAGATAAAATCCAAATCCTTCCACGAGCACGATAAAATCATTGAAGGCAATGTTCTTTGAGCCTGCTAGAACTTTTTCAAAGATTTTCTTCAGCTTTGCCATTGCAAAATATTATACAACGGAATCTTCTTGATCCAGGAATATCTCATACATGAAACCCATCACCATCGGCAAACTTCGCGGACTTCAACAAATTTCCTCCAAACGCGGCACCTTCACTGCCCTCGCACTCGACCATCGCCAAAACCTGCGCAAGGCAAATCCTGCTTTTGTCAACGATGAGGAACTCTCGCGCTTCAAACTGGATGTGACAAAAGCAATCGCTATAAGGGCAACGGCCGTCTTATTAGACCCGGAAGTTTCTGCCGCACAAGCCATTGCCCAGCGCGCCATTCCACACAATGTTGGGCTTGTTGTTGCCGTTGAATCCACGGGCTATACCGGCGACGCGACCGCGCGTCACGCGCAGATCATCCCGGGCTGGAACGTTGAAAAGGCCAAACGCATGGGCGCGAGTGCGATAAAGTTGTTGGTCTATTACCACCCCGATTCATCAACTGCAAAGGAGATCGAAGGTTTCACATCGAAAGTCGCAGAAGATTGCATAAAGCATGACCTTGTTCTCATGCTTGAGCCACTGTCCTATTCGCTGGATGAGAACAAAAAACTTACTTCAGAAGAAAAGCGTTATGTCGTTGTTGAAACCGCAAAGCGATTAACACCGCTCAAGGTGGATATTCTCAAAGCCGAATTTCCTCTCGATGTGAATGATATGGATGAATCCAAATGGATGGACGCCTGCAAGGAGATTTCATCTGCTTCCATCACACCGTGGATACTCCTCTCCGCTGCGGTGGATTACGAAACATTCCTGCGTCAGGTCACAGTGGCATGCAACGCAGGTGCCAGCGGAATCGCTGTTGGTCGCGCGGTGTGGAAGGAAGCAGTTGCGATGAGTGGCGATGAGCGCATGAAGTTTTTGCGAACGACTGCACGGTATCGCATCTCGCGGCTTACATCGTTATGTCACGCGCTGGCAAAACCGTATACTGATTTTTATTCAGCCGATGCCCCTTTCGATTGGTATAAATCGTATTGAGTACCTGCTGATTCGGACTCAACGTCTCCCGACATTGGATTACCGAAGTCGGGAGACTTCGGACTCCGGAAACACTAATGGAATCATTTGATATTCTAGTTCCAGGCGAAATCAATCCCGATCTGATCCTTGCAGGTAACGTCCTCCCCGAATTTGGTCAGGTTGAAAAGCTCGTTGATTCTGCCACGCTCACCATCGGTTCATCGTCTGCGATCTTCGCGTGTGGCGCGGCGCGGCTTGGATTAAAGGTTGCGTTCATCGGTGTGTGCGGTGAGGACGTTTTTGGTCGCTTCACACTCGATGAAATGCAAAAGCGGGGTGTGGATGTGAGTAACGTCATTGTTCGTAAAGATGGACAAACGGGACTCAGTATCATCCTGAATCGACGATCTGATCGTGCGATTCTGACTCACCCCGGGCTGATTCCGGCGTTACGTGCCTCAGATATCTCTGATGAGTTACTTCGTCAATCGCGACACCTGCATGTCGCGTCCTATTTCCTGCAAACAAATCTTCAACCTGATCTGCCGAGTCTTTTTCGTCGTGCGCGTTCACTTGGATTAACTACTTCGCTCGATACGAATTTCGATCCCTCCGAAAAGTGGACCGGCTTCGATGAACTGCTTTCGGTCACGAATGTCTTTCTGCCGAACGAGAAGGAAGCGGTATCGCTGTCAGGTGAGTCAAATGTTGATTTGGCGGCGAGCAGACTTGCTTCCAGAGTGGAAGCGCTGGCGATCAAGTTGGGTGCAGAGGGAGTGTTGGGTGTCCGCGATGAGGCGAGAGTCCGAGTCGCTTCGATCCCCGTAAAAGTTGTTGATACCGTTGGGGCAGGGGACTCGTTCGACGCTGGTTTTGTGTATGGGTATTTGCATCAATGGAATTTGGAAAAATGTTTGCGATTGGCTTGTGTATGTGGAGCATTATCCACTCAACGCGCGGGCGGCACGGACGGACAGCCTGCACTTGAAGAAGCGATGATGCATGTATCTTGAAGATGTTGTTACGGCGCAAAAGCGCGGTGAAGCAAAAGGGATTACATCGGTTTGTTCTGCGCATCTGTATGTAATAAAGCAAACCCTAAAGGTCTGCGAGACCTTTAGGGTTTCTCCGTTGATTGAATCTACCTGCAATCAAGTCAATCAATTTGGCGGGTATACAGGCATGACGCCAAAGGATTTTGTCGCGTATGTACGCAGGATTGCAGAAGAAAATAGTTTTCCATTTGAAAAGATCATTTTAGGCGGCGATCATCTTGGGCCAAATGTCTGGCAGGATGAGCCTGCTGAATCTGCCATGAAAAAAGCGGAAGTGTTGATTCGCGATTATGTAAAAGCTGGATTCGTCAAAATCCATTTGGATTGCAGTATGCGGCTTGCAGATGATCCGCTGGAAGCGTTGAATCCCGAAGTGGTTGCAATGCGTGCCGCGCAACTGGCTAAGATAGCTGAAATGGCGGAATACCATTCCGCCCCACGATATACCATCGGCACGGAAGTCCCCGTTCCTGGCGGTGCACAAGAATATGAAGACAGCGTCCGTGTGACGAAGGTCGAGGATGCGCGCGCGACGATAGAGATTCATCGCAAGGCATTTTATGAGCTTGGTTTGCAATCCGCATGGGAGCGAGTCGTGGCGGTGGTTGTCCAGCCGGGGGTGGAATTTGGTGATGACTTTGTGCTGGAGTATCAGCCTGAGAAAGCCAGAGAGTTGTCACGGTTCATCGAAAGTCAGCCCATGGTCTATGAAGCACATTCGACCGATTATCAACCGCGCGACGCATTGGAGAATCTGGTGAAGGATCATTTTGCCATCCTCAAAGTGGGTCCTGGTTTGACTTTTGCCTTCCGCGAAGCGGTTTTTGCGCTGGCGATGATCGAGAATGAGTTGTTTGCAAGAGATGCGCGATCAAATATTATTCAGGTTTTAGATAATGTGATGGTGCAACACCCCGAACACTGGAAGAAATATTATCGCGCCTCTGAATCCGAACAGTCATTCAAACGCAAATACAGTTTGAGCGACCGCGCGCGTTATTATTGGGTACAGCCTGAAGTTCAAAGTGCCTTTGAGCGATTGATGACGAATCTTGGCGGGAAGCCTCTGCCATATCCATTGTTGAGTCAATTTGTGGGTGAGACCGATCTCAATGCTGTGCAGGTCATTGAATGGAAGATAAACAGGGTGTTGAAGGATTATCTGGTAGCATGTGGGGAGATTGAATGATAGAGAATAATCCGGGCGGGTAAAAAGGACTGTCCACCTGGACAGGTACAACCTGAACCAAAGGAAGAAGCCAGCCGAAAGATATGGCACTATACTGGGGTGGAACAAGGAGAGTCCATGAACGCAATCGAAATCCAAAATAACCCTGCAATTTTATTTTGTTACTGTTCCGATCCGGAGATGCAGTGAAACCCAAAAAACAAATTTCCGTATGAAAAGGTGTATCATCTTGATTGCCCGGCAACATCGCACAAAAAATGGATGTGGTGAATGAACAACCTGTCTGCAATCGAAGTGCTCGACCTGCACAAATCCTTTGGGGAAAATCAAGCTGTGCAGGGTGTCAGCTTTAACGTAACACAGGGAGAAATTTTCAGCCTGCTTGGTCCGAATGGCGCGGGCAAAACGACGACGATCTCCATGCTGTCCTGCCTGCTGCGCCCTAACGAAGGCGACGCACGCGTGATGGGTCATTCCATCCGCACGGACGCGATGGGCGTCAAATCGGTGCTGGGCGTGGTGCCGCAGGATCTTGCACTGTACGAGGATCTGACCGCGCGCGAGAACCTGACGTTCTGGGGGAAAATGTACGGGCTGCGCGGGTCGGCCCTCAAGTCCCGCGTGAACGAGGTGCTGGATGTGATCGGTCTGCGTGATCGCGCAAATGAGCGGGTCGGCAAGTATTCGGGCGGGATGAAGCGGCGCGTCAACATTGGTGTGGCTTTGTTGCACAAACCCAAAGTCATTTACATGGATGAACCCACAGTCGGCATCGATCCGCAGTCGCGGCGCAACATCCTGGATAGCGTCGTCGCGTTGAAGGATCAGGGCATGACCGTGCTCTATACGACGCACTATATGGAGGAGGCACAGGAACTCTCCGACCATATCGCCATCATGGATCATGGCAAGCTGATTGCGAGCGGCACGCACGAGGAATTGGTAAAGCTCGTGGGAGGACAAACCAGTATTGATCTGACCCTGAATACGGAAGCCGGAGTTGTGATGACGACATGGCGAGCCATGGAAGGGGTGGAGCGCGTCTCCGCTGAGGATGGCCTGATCACCGTGATGGTGGAGGATAGCAACCTTGTTCTGCCTCGGTTGTTCGAGGCGGCCACACAACATGCAGCCCGTATCACTTCTGTGGACATCCGCGAGCCCAACCTCGAATCCGTGTTTCTGCATCTGACCGGCCGAGCCTTGCGCGATTGAGGACGATATGAAAGCCTTCGACATTGCCCTCAAGGACATGACCCGTTCCTTCCGCAGCGCGTTCGCGGTCATTTTCATGTTCGGTGTGCCGCTGTTGGTGACGGGCATGTTCTATCTCATGTTTGGCAACATCGCGCAGAATGGCGGGTTCGATCTCCCCAGGACGAGGGTTATCATCGCCGACATGGATGAGGGTGGGCCCAAGTTCAGGGTCAACCCGAAGAACATCCCCGGCGGACGCGAGGCGGAGTCCATGGGCGACCTCATCGTCAACATCCTCGAAAGCGACGAAATGGCCGACCTGATCGAGGTCTCGTTCGCACCGGACCCTCAAACTGCCCGCGCCTCCGTGGACAGCCAGCAGGCCCAGGTCGCGCTCATCATCCCAACAGATTTCTCCAAGCAGTTCATGGACATCGAAGATGGAAAGGCGGTCATCGAGTTCTATCAGGACCCCACGTTGACGATTGGTCCGGCCATCATGAAAGCCATCCTCAACCGTTTCATGGACAGCATGTCAGGCGTGAATATCGCGGTGAATGTATTTATGGATGAAGCTGATCAATCTGACTACGCACTTACCGGGCTGGTCGTCCAGCAGTATCTCGATGATTCTCTCGCGCTGAGCGACGATCTGGAAGGTGAACTGCTGGATGTGCGGGCGCCATCGAGCACACCGAAAAACGAAACGGAGGAAAGCCAGAATCTCCTGCTCAGCATCGTCGGGCCCATTATGGGTGGGATGATGATCTTCTACGCCTTCTTCACCGGCACATCCACAGCCCAGAGCATCCTCAGGGAGGAAGAGGAGCGCACATTGCCGCGCCTGTTCACCACGCCAACATCTCAGGCAACCATCCTGACCGGCAAGTTGTTATCGGTGTTCATGACCGTGTGCACACAGGTCGTCGTGCTCCTGATCGCGGCACGGCTGATCTTTGGAGTTCAATGGGGTGGCTTTCCATCCGTGGCACTGACCGCGGTGGGAATCATCTTTAGCGCCTCTTCCTTCGGCGTCTTCGTCAATTCCTTTCTCAAGACCACGAAGCAGGCTGGCGTGCTTTTTGGCGGTGTGTTGACTGTAACCGGCATGCTGGGCATGATCAGCATCTTTGCCATGGGGGCGCCATCCGCGGCGCAACTGGGAGATACTGTCTCGCTTCTTGTGCCCCAAGGCTGGGCGGTACGCGGCTTGATGCAATCCATGAATGGAGAGCCGGTCAATAGTGTGTTGGTCACTGCACTGGCGATGCTTGCATGGAGCATAGCGTTCTTCGTCATTGGCGTGTTGCGTTTCAACAGACGTTATGTGTGAGAAAGAACTGGTGGTCGAGTAGGGCTGGGTGCTTTTCCCAGACCGTATCGAGACCAACAGATTATTTGAAGATGAAAGATTTCATGAAACGTGGTGGTCTCGATACGCCCCTCTAGGAGCATTCGGGGCTACTCGACCATCGGAAACTGACAAGCAATAAGAGAACACTATGATCCGCATTCTCGATATCGCATTCAAAGACCTTCTACAACTATCACGCGACTTCAAGACCTTCATGTTCCTGCTCCTCATGCCGATCCTCTTCACGTTCCTGTTCGGTTATGCCTTCGGTGGTTTCGGCGGCGGTGACTCGGACTCGCGCCTGCCGGTGGGCTACCTTTCACAGGACGACCATTGGGTCACTGACTCGCTTCATGATCTGCTGGCGGAATCGGAAGTGATCCGCCTCGACGAAAATGTTTTCCGCTCCTCCTCGGACCTGGAGAAGATTATCGCGGATGGAGACTTGGCGGCCGCTATCCTCGTCCCGGATGGATATGGCAGGGCGGTCCTCAAAGACAAGACTGCCCGTCTCATCGTGATCGCGGATACAGGCTCGTCGGCATGGACCACCATCCAAGCGGAGGTCCTGAGCATTGCCAGCCGGCTCGATAGTGCGGTCCGTACAGCGACCATTATCGAGCAGATCGACGCGGAACGAATGCCGTTCGAGTATGCCTTCGAGCAAAGCCTCTCTGCCTGGGAGGAACCACCCATCGCTGTCAACGAAACGACCAGCCTGGCTGTGAAAAAGACGGGCAACCAGAGCGCATTGGCACACACTGCGCCGGGCATGATGCTTCAATTTGCCATCGCCGGGCTGTTGACCGCTGCGCAAGTGATCGTTACGGAACGCAAATCGCGCACGTTGCAACGCCTGCTGACTACAGCCACCCGGCGGACACACATTGTGGTTGGTCACTTCCTCGCGATCTTCCTCCTGATCTTTACCCAGTTCACCATCCTGATCACGTTCGGCCAGTTCATCCTGAAGGTGGACTACCTGCGCGTCCCTGAGGCGACCATGTTGGTGGCATTTAGCGCGGCCTTGTGCATCTCAGCCATGGGACTCCTGATCGGAATCCTGGCGCGCACCGAAGAACAGGCCATTTCCTTTTCACTGATACCGATGTTTGTATTCTCAGGATTGGGCGGGGCATGGGTTCCACTGGAGGTTACGGGCGCGACTTTCCGTGCCATAGGTCACCTCTCGCCAGTGGCCTGGGGGATGGACGGGTTCGAAAACATCGTTGCGCGCGGGCTGGGATTTGAATCCACATGGATGCCTGCGCTGATTTTGTTTGTGTATGCGCTTGGTTTCTTTGCGCTGGCAGTGTGGCGGTTTAGGAAGATCGAAGATTGACAGGTTCATTTGGTTAAAATTGTTAAACGAACAGGAGCGACCCGTGGGCCGCTCCTGTTTTATCATTCACTACGCTTACTTGTCACCTTTGTTATTGATACTCCCGACTCCGCTAACACTTTTGGTGACACTGGCTGAGCCATAGTAATCGACGGAGCCGGCACCGGATACATTTGCATCCAGCTCCTCGTCCACCCAGACCGTGGCACTGCCTGCGCCGCTGATCCCAATTTCAGCTTTCTTGCTATGCAGGTCTTTGCCGTTGAAACTGCCAAAGCCGCTGATGTTCAGGTCGAGGTTATCGGCTGTGCCGGTTGCGTCCATGCTGCCCGCGCCGCTCAAGTCAATGGACAGGTTTTTAGCAGTGAATTCGTTGAGAGCCACCTTGCCTGCACCACTCAACCCGAATACCAATTCATCGGTCTCCAGGCCGTCGATGGTCAATTCGCCCGCGCTCGAGAATTGCACATCATCGAGCTCCTTGACCACGATCGTGATCTTCACGACCTCCGTGGGATTCACATGTTTTCCACCTTCGGACTTGTAGAAAATATCGAGCCTGCCGTTCCGGACCTCTGTCTTCAAACCCAGCAGGACGTTATCCTCCGCTTCGACCTTGACGGATAAGGTATTTCCCTGGGTAATGAAAACCTCGGCAGGATAGTCGATCTCGATGGCATGGAAATCACTGACTTCACGGGTTTGCATGATCACCTTTCCTGAGCCGGGATCGCCCGGTCCAAAGTACACATCGCCGTCGTTGAACATGAACATCGTGGGTTTTGCCCATCCCAACTGTGGCGCATAGAGGATCGAAAGCACCGCGCCGCCGACAATGATAACATCAATGACCAGTGTGGAATATTTCCAGTACGAGCGGAGGATGAGTCCCACACCCGCGCCGATCAGGATGAAGGGCCAAAAGTGGGTCAGTGCCCATAAATTCTCAGAGGGGATCGTCCCTGCGCTGACCAATAACCAGATGACACCTGCCGCGATAAGCGTGAGCGGCCAGAATAAAGAAAGTTTGCGTTCCATGTTTTATTTCTCCTTTTGTTTTCTACGACGGCGGTAACATGTCGTCGCTGTTTGATTCCTTCGAATTTCGTTTTCCAAATAAACCTGAACGGGATAACACTAAATATGTTCCCAGCACAATGAGCAGGATCGGGAAGAGCAGATTGCTGAATGACGAAAAGATCATCTCAAAGAAGGCGCCGAAGATCACGAACAGTACGAAGCCGATTTTCATCACACGCCAGCCGGATTGCTTTTGACCCTCGTCACTGCCGTACAAACCCATAAGATAGATCCCTGCGCCGACAAAAATGACGATGAGAGTCCAGAAGTACGACATGGATTCCCAGCGCCCCACAATATTCTGGAAGAGCAGCACCAGCCCAATCCCGCCGACGATACTCCCGGGGATGGCAAGACCGGCGGTTTGCCTCCCACCTGCGAACATTCCCACAAAGAAGATCGCACCAATCCCAATGATGATAAAGGGCCAGAAGAAACCCCAATCAAAGTTGCGAAAAACCCGGCTTGCCAGGGACAATAAGCCGATGGCGATCAGCACCGCGCCCGCAACCAGCCCGCCTGCGTTCGAACGATTTGTTTGCATTTCTTTCTCCTTTCAAAATAGACCCCATCAGATATAGACGAGGACATTAATTCTTACGAGGAAATTGCAATAACGTTGCTGTCTAAACCCGGTTCCGGGGAACTGTTTAGCGGATGGATGAACTGTCTGCAGCGATTCTTAACAATTGGGGGCCGGATTCCGCCTCTTTCGCCTTCCAGCCTGCTTCCGTTCATCAAGTGCCTCCGCACCTGAATGTTAAGGTCTTGTAAATGCCTGCCACGATCACCAACTCCCCGGGCAAATTGGCGTAGAATGAAGTGGAGGAACTCATGACCCGAAAACTTTCCCTGACGTTCATTGTCATTTTGCTTGTTTCGCTATTCGTCGCCAGCCCGGTGCTGGCAGCAAAGACCTATGCTGCCGAACGCTTTGATGTGCAGATCGACCTTCAGGAAAATGGCTCTGCCATCATCACTGAGACGGTCGATTTCCGCTTCCAGGGCGGGGACTTCACCTACGTCTTCCGTGAGATCTCTGGGACGGGAACGGATGGCATCACCTTCCTCGAGGCCAGCATGGATGGCATCCCCATGCTGCAAGGCACGGAGGTTGGGCAGGTGGAGGTCGAAGGTGGCGATCCGCTCAAGGTGACGTGGCATTTCCCGCCGGCGTCTGATGCGCATGTATTCGTTGTCCGCTACCGCGCGGATGGAGTCATCCGCAAAGGCGAGGCAGATGCCTTCATTTGGCGCGCCATCCCGCAAGACCACGACTATTCGATTGCGCGTTCAACTGTCACTCTGACGTATCCCGCGTGGGCGAGCTTGCTCGAACAACCGAGCCTTAGCCGGAGTTTTCAAACCGGTTCAACGAATGGGATAATCAGCCTTACTTCAGGCAATATCGGGGAAGATGAGGAGATGATCATCACAGCCCGGTTTGCCGCGGGGAGCCTGACCTCCGTTGCGCCGCAATGGCAAACGCGGCAGGCACAGCGAGCCGAAGCGACCCAAACATCCTTGCCGGTCGGGTTTGTCGCGGGCATCCTTACGCTCGTATTTGGCGGAGCCTGGCTGTTCACCTATGCTCGCTCAAACTCGCGCGATCTGACACTCAACACTGAAGTTGTCACAGCGACCCCGCCCGGGAATGTACCCCCGGCTATTGTTGGGAGGCTTACCGGGCAAGCGAGCGGCTTTATGGGCACGATCTTTGACTTGGCTCAGCGCGGCGTGCTGGAAGTAAAAGAGGAAAAGGGATTCTGGGGCACGGCGAAGCATATTCTTGAGCGCAAGGGATCGAATGTTGCTCTGCGCCCGCACGAACAGGGCTTGCTTGATGCGATCTTCAAAGACGGCGAGACTCAGGTCAACATGAACGAAGTCGCCACGCGGCTTTCCATGAAGAACAAATTGTTTGATGAGCCTTTGGAACAGGAACTCATCGAGCACGGCTGGCTAGACCTCGAACGCAAACAAAAACGGACGAGGCTTACAGTGACCGGTGTTCTGGTTATGCTTGCTGCCATAGTAATATTTATCCTTTGCATATTTGGTATCGGAATCAGCCTCAGCAGGAACAGTGATTTGATCGTGCCGATAGCCGCGCTGGCTGGTGTGAGTATGGCGATGTTCGTACTCTCCCTCGCATTGATGATCTATGGCGCATCATTCTCCATGCTTACGCCCAGCGGTGAAGAACAGTCCGCGCGTTGGAAGGGATTTGCGAAATACCTCAATCAGGTGAGTAAAGGCAAAGAGCCAGCCATCCGCCCTGACCTGTTCGAGATCTACCTGCCTGTTGCGGCGGTATTCGGGTTGGGCGCGAAATGGGCAAAATACTTCGAGGAACTTGGCGGCGTACCTCTTCCCGTATGGTTCCACGCGATGGCAGGCACCAACGGTGATTTCGGCGCGCTGGTGGCTGTCATGTCTGCTTCTGATTCGGCTGGGGTGAGTGCCGATGCTGGCGGAGCAGGTGCTTCGGGAGGCGGCTCGAGCGGCGCAGGATAGTTGCAATATAATAATATAGAAGAGCGCGGCTGTTTGTTTGATATGATTGGAACAAGGGCCGCGTTTTTACCGTTAATGTCTTGTATAAAGCCAATTTTGGGAGGCACTATGTATAAAAGACTTAACTGGTACGTCAGTTTTGCGCTTATCGTTATTTTCATTTTGGCGCAATGTTCACCGGTTACTTCGGTACCGCCAGTGACCGAAACAGAAACCTTGGAATCCCCGCCGGATCTGCAGGTGCAGGTCGAACCAGTGGGTCCGTTCATTGTTGGACAGAACCCGCCGGAGGGTCAGCGACTGGAGCTTTCCCCGTCCATTGAATTTACGTTCGACCGCGACATGGACCAGACCAAAACAGCGGATGCGTTCACGCTTCTCGACTCAGATAACAACCCTGTTCCCGGGAAAATAGCCTGGCTCAACCCGACGACTTTTTCCTTTAAACCAGAGTCCAGGCTGGAACCTTCCACCCCTTACAAAGCGACCTTCTCCACCTCCGCGGTTGCCCGCAATGGCGAGTCACTGCAGGAGGAGATCCGCCTCAATTTAACGACCATTGATCCGCTCGCAGTGTCACAGGTCTTCCCGGTGGATAGGACCGAAGAGATAGACCCCAAAACGAACATCACCGTCATCTTCAACCATCCGGTTGTTCCACTTCAAATTAAAGAAGAGCAAAAGGACCTGCCCCAGCCGTTGACCTTTTCACCGGAAGTCAAAGGGGTCGGGGAATGGGTCAATTCATCGGTGTATGTCTTTCAGCCGGAGGGAGCCTTATTAAGCGGGACCAATTACAAGGTCCGGGTGGAGGCGGGACTCAAAGATACGAACGGCGACGCGTTGGAGAAATCCCATTCATGGAATTTCAGCACGCGCGCGCCGCTCATCGGCAACTTCGCGTTGAAGAACAGTTATTCGAATCCACCTGAGACCATTGAGAATTTGTTGTTGGATCAAGCTTTCATCGTTACATTTTTACAGCCGATGGATGAGAAAAGCGTGCGGGAGGCGGTCACACTGGTGAACCGCGAAACAGGCGAGCCTTTCCGTACCAAATTGACATGGGATAAGGAATTCACGACACTGACCATCGAACCGGTGGGACGATACAAGATCGCCAGTTTTTTTGATCTGAATATTTTAGATACAGCGCTCGCGGACGATGGTGGCAAACTCAAACAGGGACTTCATCTCAAATTCGGCACAGTGCCTCTGCCGCAGATCAAGGAGATTTATCCCAAGCCAAACTCGGAGGCAAAGGAATTTGATTCACATATCGAGATCCTGTTTGCATCGCCGATGAAGCTTGATAGTTTGAAAAGCAGGATCAAGATCACCCCGCTCCCTGCTGAAACGGGGAATGAGGGGAGCGGGGTCACGCCTCAACCCAAACAGGAATTGCAGTGGTATTTCAACGATTACGACTGGCGTCTGAACGTGTATGGGCTTGAACCTGCCACGGAATACGTCGTGCGCATTCTGCCGGGCATGTCTGATCTGTATGGCAATACCATCCAGACCGGGCAGTCGTTCACGTTCAAGACGGGCGACATGACCCCATATGCGCGGCTTGTGCTTCCATGGACTCCGTTGATCTATCGCGCCAGGGGTCCGCAGGAGGTGTACTTCGAGCACATCAATCTTGATTCTGTGGCAGTCTCGCTCTATGAAGTGGATTTTTCTGATTTCAACCGGATGCTATCCGGCAAACAGGACCTGACCTATTTCAATCCGAAAGTCGAGCCGGTACGCGAATGGAAGCCGGATGTGGATGTGCCCAGGAATATCCTGAACTTTGAGAATTTCAAGTTGCAGGATTCAAAGGAGAATCCTCTTCAGCCGGGATATTACTTTATCGGTGTGAAAGGCACGCCGCTGGATTACAAGAGCCGGTTCTATCAGGGATTCCTGTTCATCGTCGCCACGGATAATATCACGCTCAAGACAACCTCCACCGAAGCGTCTGCGTGGGTCACTGATCTTGAAAGCGGAAAACCGCGGGCGGACGTATCGGTTACATTCTACAACCAATACCTGCAACAGATCGGAACCTCCACTACGGATAAAAATGGGATTGCCTATCTCGATGGGCTTAAGGAACCATCCTACGCGCGCGTGACAGGGACGGATCATCTTGCCTTTGCCGCGATTGACTGGGGGAGCGGAGTCTGGGCGGGTGACTTCGGTCTGTATGAAGGTTATTATGGAAGCGGAAATACACAGTTTGCCTATGTTTACACGGACCGCCCGGTGTATCGCCCGGGACAGGAAGTGTACTTCAAGGGCATTGTCCGCCAGAACGATGACCTGCGTTACAGCCTTCCGAAGAATGACAAGGTGTATGTATCCATCGAGCAGGCGGGCCAACGCGTCTTTGGCGAGTCCATGCCGCTCTCGGAACTCGGCAGTTTCGATGGCAAACTCAAGCTCGCGGACGATGCCGCATTGGGGACCTATGATGTATTTGTTCGGCGATCCATTGGAAGCGATCCGTTCAGTTATCTATCCTTCCGCGTGGCTGAATATCACAAGCCTGAATTCGAAGTGACTGCTTCGTCAGATAAGGCAAATGTCCTTGCGGGGGGGCAGGTGAAGTTCAGTCTCGATGCGAAATATTATTCAGGCGGTAATTTGGGGAACGCGGATGCAGAGTGGTTCCTGGAGGCGACGCCTTATTATTTCCAGCCTTCCTCCAAATATCAACAATTCAATTTCATGGACTGGGATCGCGATGAGTTCTTATCTCCAGAAAAAAACAGCGGTAATGGAACACTGGCAAATGGAAAAGAAGTTACCGATGCAGACGGACATTTGGAGATCACGCAGACGCTCGGGTTGGACAAAAACAAAACCAGCCGGCAGGTGTCGTTCAGAGCCAATGTGACTGACGTGGCGGGCAATGTTGTCAGCGGAGGCACGAGCGTCATCGTGCATCAGAGCGAAGTCTATGCAGGCGTGCGCTCTGTCAGTTATGTCGGCAGGCAGGGTGAAGAACAGTCCTTTGAGGTTGCTGCCTTGGATTGGGACTCAAATCCCGTCCCCAACCAGAATGTGAGTGTCAAGTTTGTGGAACGGCGCTGGTTCAGCGTGCAGACTCAGGACAAGCAGGGACAATTGCGCTGGGAGACTTCGGTCAAGGAGATTCCCATCTCGACCGCGAACGCGGTCACAGGTGAAGATGGAAAAGTGACGGTTTCATTTATCCCGCCCGCGGGTGGAGTCTATAAAGCCATCGTCACTGTCCGCGATACAAAAGGACATACACATCAATCGTCCGCGTACATGTGGGTGTCGAGTGATGATTACATCGCGTGGCGGCAGACCAATGATCGCGCCTTCAATCTGATCGCGGACAAGGATACCTATACACCCGGCGATACGGCTGAAATCCTCATTGCACAGCCATTCGAGAACGATGTGTACGCGTTGGTCACATACGAGCGTGGACACGTTTACAAACAGGATGTCGTTCTGCTCAAAGGCAACAGCACGGTTTACAAATTACCCATCACCGAAGAGATGGCTCCAATATCATATATCTCCGTCGTTGTCGTCAGTGGGGCCCAGGCTGAAAGCTCGCCCGATTTCAAGATCGGCATGGCAAGCATCAAGGTGGATACGAGTCACCAGACGTTGGATGTGAAAGTAACGGCAAACAAAAAGTCCGCGGGACCGGGAGACGAAGTCATTTATACGATCGAGACCAAAGATTACAGCGGCAAACCTGTCTCAGCGGATGTATCGCTGGCGGTGGTGGATAAAGCCGCGCTGGCTTTGGCTCCGATGAACTCATCACCCATTCTCGACGCGTTCTATCCCGACCAGGCTTTGAGTGTGCGCACCGCGCTCGGGCTCGTATCCAATGCGGAGGATTTCAACGCACAATATCGCGAGTCCATCCCTGATGGCGGACGCGGCGGCGGCGGTGGAGGCGAGAACAGTCTTGGCATTATTACCACGCGGCAGAACTTCAAAGATACGGCTTATTTCGAAGCGCAGGTCATCACGGATAAAAATGGCAAGGCACAAGTCACGGTGACCCTGCCTGAGAACCTCACCACATGGAAGGCGGATGTGCGCGCGGTCACACCGGATAGCCGCGTGGGTCAGACCACAGGCGATCTCTTGAGTACCAAGCCGCTCTTCATCGAGATGCAGACGCCGCGCTTCTTCATTAATGGTGATCAAGCGACGGTCGGCGCGACGATTCATAACAACACCGACAAACCATTGACGGTGAATGTCTCGTTGGACGCAAAGGGTGTGGATTTGCTTTCGCCTGCCGCGCAGGTAGTGGAAGTGGCCGCTGAGCAGCAGATGGTTGTGAATTGGGACCTAACCGTCCAAGGGGGAGTGAAGCGTGCCGACTTCACCGCGAGTGCGGTCAGCGGTGCGTACGAAGATTCCAGCAAGCCCGCGCTGGGCACGTTGTCCGAACAGGGCATCCAGGTCTACAACTACGTCGCGACCGAAACGGTTGGCACATCCGGCATGTTGCAGGATGCGAACTCGGCGACCGAAGCGATCCAGCTCCCGTCCACGTTTGATTTCACCGACGCGCAGCTTTCGATCGAAGTATCACCGTCGCTCGCCGCGTCGATGCAAAGCGGACTCACGTATCTCGAAGATTATCAGTACCTGTGCATGGAGCAAACGGTTTCGCGCTTCCTGCCGAATGTGATCACGTCGCGCGCTTTGAAGAACGCGGGCATTGAGTCTGATATTTTGCAGAACCGTCTCGATGCGCAGGTGAAGGCCGCCTTGCAGAGAATTTATGCGAAGCAACATTACGATGGCGGCTGGAATTGGTGGGATGGCGAGAATAGCGATCCGCAGACTAGCGCGTATGTGGTGTATGGTTTGATCGAAGCGAAGGACTCAGGCTATACCGTTTCAGAGAGCGTGCTATCGCGCGGGATTCAATATCTGACAGAGAATGTGCCAGCCCTGCAGCGCAACGATGCGACGTGGCAATATAACCGCACCGCGTTCATGCTCTACGTGCTGGCGCGCGCGGATAAATTGCGCGCATCGCAGGTGAACTTCATTTACGAACATCGGACTTCGCTCGGTTTGTATGGAAAAGCCTATCTTGCGCAGGCGATGTACATGCTGGATGCGCAGGATGAACGAGTCAACTCGCTTCTTTCGGACCTTGAAACTGGGGCCGTACTATCAGCCGCTGGTGCACACTGGGAGGAATCCAGCACGGACTATTGGAACTGGAACACGGACACGCGCACGACTGCCATCGTGTTGAACGCGTTCGTGCAAACCGCGGAGCGTGCGAAGAATCCAATTACAGCGCAGGCAGTCCGCTGGCTGATGGCTCACCGCGAAAGTGGACACTGGTACACGACGCAGGAAACCGCCTGGTCACTGATCGCGTTGACAAACTGGATGAGCGCCTCGAATGAATACGATACGAATTACGCGTTCGCAGTTGGCTTGAACGGTGATGTGCTCGATGAAGGCAATGCAACAAAAGCGAATTTAACCGAAACCGTCAATCTGCGAGTCGAGTTGAAAGACCTGTTGAAGGAAGCCGCGAATTATCTCGTCTTCACACGCGGTGACGGGACCGGCAACCTGTATTACACCGCCTACCTGGAGGCGGAACTACCTGTTGAATCCATCGAGCCGTTGGATCAGGGCATGAGTCTCTCGCGGCAATATTTCACCCTGGATGACTCCAAGACTCCCATCACAGAAACTCAACGCGGCGACCTGGTGCGCGTCCGTTTGACGGTGGTGGTCCCTGCGGCGGTGCATTACATCGTGGTGGATGATCCGTTGCCCGCAGGCTTCGAAGCCGTCGATGCCACCATCCTGACCGATACCGCCGTGCCTACTTCGTACACGCTCACCGATTACAACGAGCGCGGCTGGGGCTGGTGGTATTTCAGCCACATCGAATTGCGCGATGAGAAGGTGGTGCTCTCGGCAGATTACCTGCCCGCGGGTACGTACGTCTACACCTATCTCGCCCGCGCCAGCACCGCCGGGACCTTCAAGGTCATCCCGCCCACAGCGAGTGAGTTTTACTTCCCCGATGTGGGAGGCAGAGGGGCAGGGAGTGTGTTTGAGGTGAAGCCGTAATCCGTCGGACTGAAGTCCTGCCTCAGTTCATGGAAGTCCGCTCAAAGCGGACTCGCTCATCAGCCCGCAGGCGGTGGATTGAGCTTGTCGAAATCGCTTCCAAGAACTGAGCAGGTGGATTCCCTGGCACCGCCCGTGATTTGCCTAGCAAATCAGGCAGGCGTATCCCCGCTCAGTTCCCCGATGTGGGAGGCAGAGGGGCAGGGAGTGTGTTTGAGGTGAAACCCAAACCCTCTCCAGTATCAAGTTCCGCTCGACAATTGTCAAAAGAAAATCAGCTACCATGAGCGTTCATGAAATCAGCGATTTCATCGTACTACTTTGTTAAAGGAGGAACAGCACTTTTAACTGCCATGATAAAACGTATATGTTACAAATTCAATTTACTCTCGATCTCGTTTGGTGCTATACTGAAATTGTCCCTGGTTGATGTTTGAAGTGCCAATAACATAGCTGAAAAATTCGGCATCCGAAAAACTCAATCAGAATGGAGCGACGGGTATGGCAAAAAGAACAGATTTAAGAGGGAAGCCAGATCAGCCACGGCGGGGAACGATAATCGTAATATCTGAAGCAAATATGCAATTAAATATGATAATCATCCGAGTTCGTGCCATGACAAGGAAGCACTATGGATACAACGAATAATGGCAACCCGGGGACGGTTTTGCACCAGTGGCGCAACAGGATTCTGAATGGCTTCCTGGCAATTGTGGCAGTCGCAGCCGCGGCGATGACCGCGGTGAGTATCCTTGACGCGATGTCCCGCCCGGGTCAATGGCCTGCCGTGATCATTTTCTCCGCCCTGGCATTGGTGTTGATTGCGCTGGCAATCTTCCGGGTTGATTACCGGATACGGGCCTGGGGCGTCTTGCTGGTAGCCTATAGTGTGGGCGTGACCACCTTGGCATCTTTCGGCTTGGGCAGCAGCGGCCGCCTGTATCTGCTGGTGCTACCCATCGGCGCGCTTATCCTGATTGGCGTGCGATCGGGTATCCTCATGTCGGTGCTCAGCATCCTCACCATGGCGGTCTTCGCCTTTCTGGCCGACCGCGGCGTGCTGCTGGACTGGCTGGTCAGTGATCGGAACTCCTTGCTCCTGGCCGATTGGCTTGCCGAGTTTGTAGATACACTGATGCTCCTGACCACCGTTATGGCGCTGCTCATCATGTTCTATCGTTTCCAGGAGCGCCTGATTGCCAAGGAGCGCCGTGCACAGGCTGAACTGCTTCGCACTCAGGGGTTGCTGGAGGAGCAGAATGCGACCCTGGAACAGAAGGTCAAGGAGCGCACCGACGAACTGATCAAAAGCAACAAAATCCAGACAGCGCTATACAAAATCACCGATGCTGCCAGCGCCTCGCACAACATGCAGGAGTTTTATGTTCACGTCCATCGTATTGTCGGCGAGTTGATGTATGCAGGGAATATCTTTATTGCACTCTACGATGAATCCACCGGGTTATTGAGTTTCCCATACTTCGTTGATGAAAAGGATAAACCCTTCCCCACTCAGCCACTGGAAAACTTTCACGGCCTGACCAGTTACGTGATTCGCACAGGTGAATCGATCAAGCATGGTTGGGATCAATTCAATGAGCTGGTGGCGAATCAGGAAGTGGCGCTTGAAGGCTCCTACAACGAAGATGGCATTGGTGCTCCGCTCAAAGCCGATGGCAAAATCCTGGGCGCCATTTTTGTGCAAAGTTACACCGAGGGAATCCACTATACAGATCAGGATGACGAAGTTTTGGCTTTTGTCGCCCAACACATCGCTACTGCCCTGACACGCCTGCGCGCATTGGAAGCCGAAGGCCAGCGCAACGCCGAGCTTGTCATTCTCAACAGCGTTGGCGAAGCGATGGCGAAAACGCTGGATATAAAGACGATGACGCACATCGTCGGCGATAAGATGCGCGAGATCTTTGACACCGATTCAGTGCTCATCATGTTGTTAGATAGGCACACTAATCTAATCCATGTCCCTTATGAATATGACAAAAATGAGGGCGGGTATATTGATTATGTGGAACCGTTTCCATTGGGAACAGGGCTATCCTCAAAAGTTATCACGTCCGGCCAGCCGCTTATGTTGGGTGCTCTTGAAGAAGAGATCGCCAACGGGGCTTATTTTCCACCGGAAATTAAAGAACAAGGCTCAGGTTTTTTCAGCCAATCATGGCTTGGCGTGCCAATCATGGCGAATGAGCAGGTATTAGGACTGGTTGCCTTGGCTGATGCCCGCCCGCACGCTTACAACGAAAATCACCTGCGCCTCCTCCAAACTCTTTCCTCTGCTGTTGGCGCAGCTCTCGAAAACGCGCGTCTGTTCCAGGCGGAACAGCAACGTGCCGTCGAACTCGCCACTGTCAACACGGTAAGCTCCGCCCTCGTCAACGAACTCGATCTGAGCGCGCTGATTGAGCTCGTCGGGGAGCAAATTCGCACGGTCTTCAAGGCCGACATTGCATATGTTGCTTTATTGGACAAGGATAGCAATATCATCAACTTCCCCTATCAATATGGGGAAGTACTCGAACCCATGCAATTAGGCCAGGGCCTCACCAGCAAGATCATCCAAGGCAGCAAACCCTTGCTCATTAATCAGGAAATGGAGCGCCAACGCGAACAACTTTGTGCGACTCTCGTCGGCAGACAGGCGCGTTCTTATCTTGGCGTCCCGATTTTCGTCAGCGGCGAAGCGATTGGCGTGGTCAGTGTGCAAAGCACTACACGGGAAGGTGTGTTTACCGAGAACGATCTCCGTTTGCTCAGCACGATTGCGGCAAATGTGAGTACAGTCCTGCGAAATGCCCGCCTCTTCGACGAGCTCAAGTGCCAGCAGCAATGTGCTGAAGAAACTCAGCACCGTCTGGCCGATATCATCGATTTCCTGCCGGACGCCACACTTGTAATCGACCGCGAGGGCAAGGTGATCGCCTGGAATCACGCGATTGAGGAGATGACCAGTATCCCCGCACAAGCCATGCTTGGGAAAGGTGATTTCGAGTATGCCATTCCCTTTTATGGTGAGTGTCGCCCGATCCTCATTGACCTTGTGCTTCTCCCCCGCGAAGAGATCGAGCGAAAGTATGCACACATTCAACGCAAAGGCCAAATCCTCACAGGCGAAACTTATACGCCAGCCTTGAAAGATGGAGCGCGCTACTTATTCGCCACTGCTTCAGCCCTGCACGATGCGCGGGGCAATATCGTGGGTGCCATTGAAACGATCCGCGATATTACTGAGCGCAAGCATACCGAAGAGGAACTCAACAAAGCCAAAGCTGAGGCAGAGCAAGCCAACCATGCCAAGAGCGCTTTCCTGGCAACCATGAGCCATGAGATCCGCACACCAATGAACGCCGTCATTGGCATGAGTGGCCTGTTGCTGGATACCCAGCTCAACGCTGAACAGTGGGAATATGCCGAAACTATCCGCAACTCAGGCGATGCCCTGCTGGCTGTGATCAACGACATCCTGGACTTCAGCAAAATTGAAGCTGGAAAGATGGACTTGGAACACCAGCCCTTTGATCTGCGCGAGTGTGTCGAATCCGCCCTGGACCTGATAGCTGGCCGCGCCGTCGAAAAAGACCTCGACCTCGCTTATGTTTTTGAAGACGGTATTCCTGCTGGCATTTGTGGCGATGTCACTCGTTTGCGCCAGATTTTGTTAAATCTCTTGAGCAATGCGATCAAATTCACTGAAGACGGGGAAGTGGTGCTGACGGTCAAGAATGGCAAGAAGAAAGATGAACTGCTCTTCAGCGTGCGCGATACCGGAATTGGTATTCCGCCTGAACGCGTGGATGCCCTATTCCAGTCCTTCAGCCAGGCAGATTCCTCAACCACCCGCAAATACGGTGGCACGGGCCTCGGGCTTGCCATCAGCAGGCGGTTAGTCGAAATGATGGGTGGCAGGATTCAGGTCCAGAGTGAAGGCGTGCCTGGCAAAGGCTCCACGTTCTCCTTTACGATCCAGACCGAGCCTGCCAAAGTTCCTAGCAGAATGGCACAGAAAGATATGAGCAGGCTGGAGACGATTCTGCATGGCAAGCGTCTGCTGATTGTGGATGATAGTGCCACCAACCGCCGTATCCTCCATTTGCAAACGCAGAGGTGGGGCATGCGGCCACGTGAGACCGGATCGCCAAAGCAGGCTTTGAGGTGGCTTAAAGCAGATGAACACTTTGACCTGGCCATCCTCGATATGCACATGCCCGAAATGGACGGCGTGGAACTTGCCCGGGCCATCCGAAAATTACCGGATGGCAAATGCCTGCCGCTGGCGATGCTCAGTTCTCTTGGCAGGCGCGAGTCAACTTTAGAGGATACAGATTTTGTTGCCCACCTTCACAAGCCGCTTAAGCCCTCTCAACTTTTTGATGCCTTAGTAGGTATCTTTGTCGCTTCTGTCCCTGATAAAAAGGCGGAGCCATCCGACAAGAGATCACAGTTCGACCGTGAGATGGGAAGGCGACATCCGCTACGCATCCTGTTGGCGGAGGATAACCTCGTCAACCAAAAGGTGGCGTTGCGCATTCTGGAACAATCAGGCTATCGCGCCGATATTGCCTCCAATGGCAAGGAGACGCTCGAATCAATCGCCCGCCAGCCCTATGATGTGATTTTGATGGATGTGCAAATGCCGGAGATGGATGGTCTGGAAGCCACCCGCCAGATACTTTTCCGCTGGCCGAAGAAGAAGGATCGTCCACACATCATTGCCATGACTGCTGACGCCATGGAAAGCGACCGCGACATGTGCCTCGCGACTGGCATGGATGATTACGTCGCCAAGCCAATCCGCGTTCCTGAATTGATAAACGCATTGGAAAAAGTCAAAGCGAGGAAGTAGGTAGTATGAAGCCATGCGAAGGTCCAAACCTTTGCATGGTTCATGATAGATTGTCGAGGAGGGAACCATGCCCGGGTTTGTGATTGACAAGGCCGTTTTCGATGATTTGAAGGAATCCGTCGGAGTAGATTTCATAGCGGAACTGGTCAGTGCTTTTTTGGAGGAAGCGCCAACATACATCGCCCAACTCCGGCCAGCTCTTGTTGCGGGAAATATAGAAACCTTCAGACGTGCTACACATTCTGTCAAATCCAACGCTGCCACTTTCGGCGCGACACGCCTCTTCGAATTGGCAAGGGAATTGGAATTCATGGTGCGTGAGAATCGTCTAGGAGAAATTGGAACCAAGCTCGAGGAACTGGAAGAAGTATTTCGTTGTGCTTCCGGAGCATTGGAGGAATTATGCTTATGACCACCAATGCGGATCATCTGCTTGTCGTTGACGACAATAAAGTCAACCGGATGTTGCTCATACGTAGTCTGGAGGAACAGGGTCACTGTGTTGGTTCTGCGGCGAATGGTTGTCAGGCGCTCGAATTGTTACGTAGCGACTCCTACGACTTGGTGTTGCTCGATATTGAAATGCCTGAAGTGGATGGCTACCAGGTTCTTTCCGCCATGAAGCAGGATACGCAACTGCGTCACATCCCGGTCATCATGGTCACAGCGGTAGATGAAGTTCAAAGCGCCATTCGGTGCATCGAAATGGGGGCTGAGGACTACCTTCCCAAGCCTTTCAACCCTGTTCTGTTGCGCGCGCGCATTAGTGCCAGTTTGGGCAAGAAACATTTGCGAGATAAGGAACAAATTTATCTTAAAAGCCTGGAAAGAGAACTGGAGATCGGACGTGAAATCCAAGCTGGCTTTTTACCCAAAAGCCTGCCACAAGTCTCAGGTTGGGAGATCGCTGCATCGCTCAAATCTGCGAAAGAGGTCGCGGGTGATTTCTATGATGCGTTCTATCTCGGGCCAGAGCAAGAGATCTGTCTCGTGATTGCTGATGTGTGTGACAAGGGTGTTGGCGCAGCTCTTTTTATGACACTTTTCCGTAGTCTGCTGCGTTTTACGATAGGGTCACCAGATATCTGTGGAGAAGTTTCTTCTGCCTCGAAGTTGAAATATGCGGCAGCCTTGACCAATGATTACATCGCCTCTACACATGGTGAGACTGGCATGTTCGCCACCATTTTCCTGGGATTACTCAATCCCACCAATGGGACATTGATCTATGTCAA
>Ga0210377_10000768_pt1 | contig 30633 bp, 41 predicted proteins | sample PLM4_65_b1redo_FD_155480 | JGI IMG/M metagenome (GOLD analysis project Ga0210377, IMG submission 155480) | Groundwater sediment microbial communities from an aquifer in East River, Colorado, USA - PLM4_65_b1 redo | ecosystem: Environmental > Terrestrial > Soil > Riparian zone | place: USA: East...
ACTCTCTTAAAACCGGTTGGACTAAAAGTTTTGAACTAGTCATAGGTGATCTTGATCAGGCCACGAGTTTCTTTTCAACTATGAATAATTTCCTGGGTGACACAGCGGTTGCCGCAGCCAGATCAAGAAACGCATTATTACAGGGTTGGAATGATCTTGGTGGCAGAACAAAACTAATTGAAGCATTTCAAAACGCTTTGAATGGCATCGTTGCTGTTGCAAATCCTATCATATCAGCATTCAAAGAGTTCTTCCCACCAGTTACTGCCCAACAATTATTTAATCTTACCGAGGGTTTGGCAAAGTTCACAGAGAAAATCAAAATGGCAGCAGAAGGTACAGACAAGATTAAACGTATCTTTAGTGGTGTCTTTGCTATATTTGATATTGTCAAGATGGCTGTGATTGCACTAGCAAAACAGTTCGGTATATTGGCTGGATCGTTTTCAGATACTGGTGCAGGCTTCACAGAATTTCTGGCTAAGTTTGGTGATTGGCTGGTTGGACTACGAGATGCTATAAAGCAATCAGATGTTTTTACAACTATATTTACTAACATCTCTAACGTAATAGGTCCTCTATTGCATGGCGTGATTGGTTTCTTTAGTGCATTAACAACCGGATTCAAGAACACCAACAAGGCTACTAAAAGTAATTCAATGGTTAACTTTCTTGCTGAACTCAGTGAGAAGTTTAAGTCCTTTGGAAAACTGGGCTTGATCGTCTCTAAGGTCTTTGATATTCTTTCAAGGGTAGCAGAGAAGTTCGGCCCAGTCTTCAAGGCTGTCGCAGGAAAGCTTGGTGATCTGGTAAATCATTTACTGGATGCCGTCACTCGAGGACTAGACAAACTCGATGCCAACAAGATCCTGGATTTCTTCAATAAGGGTCTATTGGGTGGTGTTCTGTTATCTTTAAATAGCTTCATCAATCAGAGTAAAAGCATTGTTGGTGGCGGATTGTTTGCTAGTATATTGTTGTCCATAAAGGACTTCATTAGCAATGGTGGTAGTGTATTCAAGGGTGCGGCTGGTGTATTAGACGGGGTCAAGAATAGTTTGGACGCCTATCAGAAGACACTAAAGTCGAACACTCTTCTTAAGATCGCTGCTGCTGTAGGTATATTAGCCCTGTCTATCATTGCTTTAACTCTTGTTGATCAAGGAAAACTAGTAAATGCTACGGCAGTTATTGGTGCCATGTTTGTTGGCCTAACCTCTACCCTGGATGTCTTCGAAAAGACTACAGACGGTGGAAAGAAACTGATTGTTATGACAGCCTCCTTGATAGGTATATCTGCATCCTTACTTATATTGTCTGGTGCGATTCTTATCCTGTCAAAGTTAGATCCGAAAGAAGCCCTACAAGGAGTGTTGGCTGTGGGTGCTATATTGGCCCTGTTGTTGATGTTTCAGAAGTTCTCAAGTGGATCTAAGGGTCTTGCTGGGGCAACTTTAGGCCTTCTTGGTCTCTCGGTGGCTCTGCTAGGCTTAAATCTTGCTATCCGTAGTCTGGGTGGTATGGATACAGAAGTGCTAACACAGGGTCTCCTGGGTATGGCTGCGGCCTTAACAATAGTTGGTGTGGCTATGAATACCATGAATGCAAGTGTTGGTGGTGCGGCATCTTTGTTGATTGCTTCCGCCGCAATACTTGTTTTAGCTGTATCATTAAAAATGGTGGGTGAGTTGTCGCTGGAACAGATAGGTATAGGTTTATTGGCTATAGCTGGTGTTCTAACAGTTTTGGGCGTTGCTGGGGCTCTATTGACTCCGGTAGCACCAACAATAGCTATAGTTGCTCTATCTTTATTGGCGATTGGTGCAGCGGCAGCAGCCTTTGGTTTAGCCATAGGTTCTGTTGGACTTGGTCTTGGTACTTTGGCTTTGGGCATTGTTGCCCTAGCCGGTTTGACCAGCGTTGGCATTGGTGCACTGACATTAGTAATAACTGGTATTGCTGCTCTCATTCCAATGTTAGCCATACAGGTTGTCAAGGGTATAACAGCATTCTTATTAGAAATTTACAAGAGTGCACCCAAGATAGCATTGGCACTTGTTGGAATTGGGGTCGAATTACTAAAGGGTTTTGCAAAAATTACCCCGCAGGTAGTTGTGACAATACTTGACCTAATTATGAAATTGCAGGATGCTCTAATGGAGAAGTTGCCAGTTATAGTACAAAATGGTTATACTGTTCTTCTTGGCTTTCTTAGTGGTATCAGAGATAACATCGGAGAAGTAGTAACCGTTTCGATAGACATTGTAAACGCATATTTGACTGCTGTCGCTGGAAAGATACCAGAGATCGTGGACTCGGGTTGGAATTTAATCATATCCTGGATTGATGGTATGCGAGATGGTGTAACCGAACATTTGCCTGTTCTTATGGACTCTGTTAGGGAACTGGGCCTGGCAATTGTAAAAGGTGTACTTACGGGCCTTATAGAGGGTCATGCAGATGCTAAAGCTGGAATCATTGAGCTTGGTAGAATTCTTATCGAGGGATTCAAAGAAAATCTTGGCATCCATTCGCCTTCTAGTGTATTTACGCAACTAGCGTCTTACATTGTTCAGGGCCTTACCAATGGTATTATCCAGTTTGGTTACAAAGCCATATCTGAGATAGTTAAACTTGGTACTAAAATTGTAAATGCTCTTAAAGGCAAATATGATAGTATGGTATCAGCAGGCAAAGATCTGGTAACGGGTTTCGCCGATGGTATCAAAAATTATATTGGCACAGCTATAGATAATGCTAAGAAATTAGCAACATCTGTGTTGGATGCTATTAAGAGTACTCTTGGTATTCATTCTCCATCTACAGAGACCTTTGAAGCAGGGAAATTTGCCACGTTAGGATTTGCTGGTGGGATTAGTGCCTTTTCTGACTCTGTCGTTTCGGCAACAAGGGATCTTAGTAAGAAAACTATATCTGGATTCAGTAGTATCATCTCCAGTGTGACAGATGCTATAAACTCAGACATGAACTTTGCTCCTAGTATCCGTCCTGTGGTTGATTTAACTGGTATTCAAAATAGCAGTTCTTTGATTGATAGTATTCTTGGAAACAAGACAATTAATCTTGGAGTCGCTGCTACAAATGCTGCATCTATTGCTCCAACCAGTCAAACAGAAACTACACCCACAGATGTAGGAAAAACTAGTGGGGATAACAAAACAATATCGTTCACACAAATTAACAACTCTCCTAAAGAACTGTCTAGAATTGATATTTATAGACAGACTAAAAATCAATTACTACAAATCAAAGGAATGGTAGGTGCATAATGATAAAATCAGTTACTGTAACTAACCAGTTAGGAGAGTCGCTTGTATTAGAACTGAGGAGTCCTGAGAAATCGGGACTCTTCGTTCGGGGGATTAATGGTTTGGGTCCAAGTAAGAGTACTGTAAATTTAACAGAAGTATTATCTGCCGATGGAGCCTTCTACAATTCTTCTAGAGTAACGCCAAGGAATTTGGTTTTCGATTTGGGGTTTTACGATGATGGTTCTGAGTCTGTTGAATCTATTAGACAAAAGACATATCGATACTTTCCAATGAAGAAGGAAATAACCATTCAAGTGGACACAGATAATCGTATTGGAGAGACAACTGGCTATGTTGAAAGCAACGAACCAGATATATTCTCAAAAGACTCGGGTGCAATAATTTCAGTCCTTTGTCCTCGTGCCTTCTTTTATGGAAAGAATACAATTCAAACCATATTTAGTGGTATAAATAATTTGTTTGAATTTCCATTTGAGAATCCGTCAACATCTTTAAGTTTAATTGAGTTTGGCCAGGTATTTATTGATACAGCAAAAAGTGTGTTGTATACAGGGGATGAAGATACCGGAGTTACTATTTACGTAACAATTTCTGGTAATGTTAATAACTTAACAATTATTAATATTGCAACTGGCGAAACTATGGCTATAAATTCAACCAAACTTATAGCATTAACGGGCGGCGATCTTCAAGCAGGAGACACTGTTGTTATTTCTACATTAAGAGGCAACAAGTTCATTATTCTAATTCGGTCAGGTGTGTATTATAATATTTTAAATACATTAAATAGCACATCTACCTGGTTTAGACTTATCCGTGGAGATAATGTATTTACCTACACTGCTTCGTCTGGATTGTCATATGTTCAATTGTTAATCCAACACAAAGTTGTTTATGGAGGCATGTAAATATGGACATAACCATTTTAGATACCGCCTTCAACAAAATAGGAATTCTGGATGTATTTGAATCCTTTATTTGGGTTGAACGATATAGTGACTTTGGGGACTTTGAGATATATACACCAGTGACTGTTGACCTTTTAAATCTTTTGCAAGAAGACAGATATCTTCAAATTCCAGACAGTACAAGAACAATGATTATCGAATCTATAGAGATAAAAACAGATACAGAAACTGGAAACAAACTAGTTGTTAAGGGCAGATCTATTGAATCTATCTTAGATCGCAGAATCGTTTTTAGACAAACAATACTCGATGGAACTGTTCTAACATTAGGACCAGGTATATGGACGATACTAAATGAAAGTGTTATTGATAGTATCTATCCTGAAAGAAACTTTCCAAATTTTGTATTTAATTTTTCAATGCCTTCAGATATATACGAGATGTCTGTTAAAGCTCAATTCTATTATGATTATGTTTCAGATTGCATAAAATTTATATGCGATAAGTATCAAATAGGATTTAAAATTGAGTTAAATGCCAGCAATCAGTATGTATTTTCAATCTATAGAGGATCAGATAGATCATATGCACAATCAACAAATCCATTTGTTATATTTTCACCAGACTTTGATAACCTAATAAGAAGTGATTATTTCCACACAAAAAGATACAAGAAGAATTATGCCTTGATGCGTGGAGATCCTCTTTCTGCTCCTGATGGTTTTCCTGGATATCCGCTAAGGGGACAGGCTTGGACTGATGATGTCGGTACTGGTTTGGGAAGAAGGGAAATGTTTGTTGATGCCAGCGATATGACAATAAATATTGAGGGCACAACCACCAGAGTTAGTGATTCAGATTATCTTTTACAGTTAAAGGAACGAGGCCTTCTAGAACTAGCGGCAAACGGAGATATAACTAGCTTTGATGGGCAAATTGATACCTCACATAGTTATGTATATCAGCAAGACTATTTCCTAGGAGATATTGTTCAGATTGAAAATGAGTACGGAATAACTGGTCGGGTGCGAATAACAGAGATTACCTTTTCTGAAAATCTATCTGGAAAATCAATATACCCAACATATGTGTTGGTATAAAAGGAGAAAATATGGCTGTAACTTATGGCTTTTATGATTCCCTAACTGGGGATCGAAAATATAATGCTCTTCAAATGTCACGTATATTTGAGGGCATTATTACTGATGGTGTTCTTCAGTCTGTTGGCATTGGCATGGCTGTTACTGCAAATAGTGGAATGACAGTAAATGTTGGTTCTGGCCGTGCTTGGTTCAATAACACATGGACACTAAACGACACAACTCTTATATTAACTGTTGATGCTGCCGAGGTTGCATTAAATAGAATAGACCGAGTTATTGTTGAGGTCAATAGTGATCTGGGTGTTCGTGCGAATGCTATTAAGATGCTAAAAGGAACACCGGCATCTTCACCTGTAGCCCCGACACTTGCAAATTCGTCAACTCTGCATCAATATGCATTGGCTGATATTTACGTTGGTGTTGGTGTGACCACGATCAATTCTGGAAACATTACAAATAAGATTGGAACAGCAGGAACACCGTATGTGACTGGTATCATTACAACATTGAATACGGCCTGGCTTTATGCGAATTGGCAGTATCAATTTGACACGTGGTTTGCTAATTTAGTAAACCAATTAAGTGGATCACAAGTAACAAACCTTCAGAATCAGATTGATGCAATTGGCAGTCACCCGCCAACATTCAAAAATCTTATTATTAATGGCGACATGCAAGTGTCTCAAAGAGGAACGTCTAAGACTGGTTTAACCAGTGGTGGATATAAAACTTTGGATCGTTGGCAATTGTCTTTAAGTGTTTTGGGAACCTGGACAAACGAGCAAAATACGTCGAATGCAAATTTAGCTTTGACCGGGAATCCTTTTAGTAATCGCCTTTTAAATACAACAGCTAATGCAGCTCCTGGTGCTTCTTCATCTTTTATGTTACTAACAAACATTGAGGGTCGATTCTTGCAACATCTAAAAAAGGGAACAGGCAACGCAAAACAATTAACTGTGTCTTTTTGGGTTAGAGCTAATAAAACAGGAACGTTTATTGTTGAGTTAATGGATTACGTCAACACAAGAAGTGTTTCTGCCCCAATTACCATTAATGCAATTAATACTTGGGAATACAAAACACATACGTTTCCTGCTGATACCACAGGCGCATTAGCAAATAACGAGGCTGCTGCTTTGGCTTTGAATATTTGGTTGGGTGCAGGAGTTAATTATACTAGTGGATCTTTGCAAGTAACTTGGGGTGTATCAACAGCAGCAAATAGGGCCGTTGGTTGCATGAATTTAGCAGACACTGTTAATAATGATTTTCATATTACTGGTGTTCAACTTGAAGTTGGAGCTAAAGCTACAGATTTTGAAACTCTTCCGTTTGATGTGGTTATGGGTAGATGCAAAAGATATTTCCGAAAATCATTCTCATACGGAGTCGCACCAGCAACCGCACTGTATACAGATGGCACTATTGTTGGTGGGGCAGCAACAAAAGCTTTGTCAACTGTTGGTCTTGGCCTTATGATAGCTTTGAATCCTGCAATGCGAGGGATACCATCTATAATTACATATAATCCTGTTTCCAATAATGACAAATGGAGAGACACGGAGACCCCACAGGATATTCAAGGATATGTAACAAAAATTTGTGAAGATTCATTCTACATATCCGCGGGTACCGTAGCTTCAGGCAAGGATCATGTGATTCACTGGACCGCAGACGCAGAGATCTAATAACTATATTAAGGAGAAACTTTTGAAAACGTCAAAAACACCATTCATTACACTTCCAATCGACGAAACCAATGGTGGGCGACATGACTGAAACTGTACTCAACATTCTAATTCCCGTCGTAATTGCTCTCTTAGCTTCTTCAGGGTTTTGGGCATATGTCACCAGTTATAGGGACCGAAGAAGTGTGCAGACAGAACTTCTTATCGGTCTTGCCCACGATAGACTCATAACTCTGGGATTGAACTATATTACCAGAGGTTGGATCACACAAGATGAATATGAGAACTTGAACGTCTATTTGTATAAGCCGTACGAAAAATTAGGCGGCAATGGCTCCGTCAAGCGTATTATGATGGAGGTCGACAAACTACCTATCCGTAAGGATAAATTCTTGGACAAATTAACAGGAGATACTATACCATGATTCTTTCAAACAAAGTTTACGATATGCTCAAGTGGGTTACACTTGTTGTGCTTCCCGCATTAGCAACCTTCTATTTGGCTCTGTCCAGTTCCTGGAATCTGCCATTTCCTACTGAGATCGCCGCAACAATTGCTGCATTGGATATTTTCCTGGCTGCATTGCTTGGCGTTTCCACCTCGAACTATAAGGTTCATGCTGCTAGAGTTGGTTTCAACATTACAGAATCCTTTGGCTTCCCAAAACATGGCTGGATCTTGTCAAAAACGACATACGATATTCTAACCTGGGTCGCACAGATTCTTTTGCCGGCCTTTGCTGCGCTATATTATGCCCTAGCTGGGGTATGGAATCTGCCATATTCATCGGAAGTCGTGGCCACACTCGTTGCTATTGATACTTTCCTGGGCATGGTTATAGGCTTCAGTACTGCTCAGTTCCATAAACAGGCTGCTATTGACTGTGTCGAGCATCCTGCTGGAATGACTTCGGTAATCAAGTAAGTCCCTTCGCACCGTTTACGTATCCTATAATGAGAACATATCTTGAAAAGGAGATACAATGGATACACAATTTAGACCGAAGGGTTTGAAAGCATTAGACAAAGAGATTGAACGTTTAGTTCATCAACTTGAGAATACGAATCCAGTAGACAAAGATTATATCACAATATCAGAAAATCTGAAGGTACTATGTGAAGCTAGAGAACGAAAGAACTCTGCTGACATAAGTAACGAAGCAATTCTGACTGCTGTGGTATCAATCGCAAGTTTACTGATCGTGCTCAAGTATGAACAAATGGAAATTATCACATCTAAGGCATTCAACCTGATACGTTGGAACAAGTAACCAGATCGAAAAGATAGTTGAGAAGGGAGTATTATGGAAACATAGTACTCCTTTCTTTTTTCGCAAAGTGTACATACGTTATAAAAAATTGCCCAGCGGGTATATTTGGCAAAATGCTCGCAAGATCTACACATGTTATAATGAGAGAAGAAGGCGAGACAGCGAGCTACGGAGGTGTGATACCTTCCCGCCTGGTGTGACGAGATAGTCACTGTTAGAACGTAATGCTAACGACAAATCAAGATTCTGTATGGGTCTTGAACCCCAGCTTCTCTTTTTTCTCGCAGGATTTACATCCCCTATAATGAGAAGAGTTATAAGGCTTTCTACCGCTTAGTAGGTAGTGAGTTCTGAGCAATCAGAAACTTATAACCCTTCTCACTTTTTTGTTAATAAAACATTCAATCTAAAAAAGGAGTTTGAAAATGAACGAGCAAGATGTTACACGATCATTATGGTTTATGTTTTTCACTTTGGTTTTCCTGGCCTTGAGTTTTATCATTTTGGTGATGATTCCTTTCTACACATATTTCAAAGTCTTCTTCTTTATGCTCGGAGCAGAATAACATGAAAGAAAGTCTTGTTATGTCACAATGGACCGAAAAGGGTTGGATATGGACTGAAAAAGAAGAACTGATTTCTGTTTTGGATGTTCTTTATCATAACGGTTATTATAATATCTGTTTGCAAATAACACCAAGCGGATATTTTGTAAGAAAAGTCTATTAGATCTCTTAAAGGAGAAAACACAATGGAAAGCAATACCCTCCCAAAAATTTACGTTCAGTCCGGAAACAAGATCACTAGAGTAAATCCAAAGGCAACCTGGGAATATCAAAAGCCATCAATAACTTTGGCTGTTGTCATATTTGCTATTATGATCATCTCTCTTGGCGCGGCCACACTTGCAATCCTTCATTTTGGATTTGCAATCAACATTTTCTAATCTCTTGAAAGGAGAAAACACAATGGATACACAAGAAAAAGAAGGAACAGGAACTTTGATATTTGTTAGTATTGGAGTACCATTCAGTTCTGTTCCGATCATGCAGAAAGTCATGCTATACGTTGAACCAACAGTCGATACACCAGCGACAGCAGCAAAGAAACTTCGTAAAGAAGTTGCTGATAATATTGAGAAACATGGTTGGACTCCTGGTAAGAACTTCACGCCAGAAGAGTTATACTATGAAGTATACGTGACTTCAAAAAGCTTGCTTCCCTATACCGCTTCGTTGAATTCACCGGCATATAACAGCGCTTGCTGAGGAGAAACAAACATGGATGAATTATTAAAAGCTCTGCAAGAGGGGGATAAAGATAAAGTAAACAATCTTGCTTGTTCTTTATTAATCACTCATGACGGACAAATTAACAGGCCTCAAATGAATGAGTTTGAGAGATATGCTCCCTGTATGATCTTTCCTATAGAAAAAGATTCGTTTGGGTGGTTGATTGGCGGCATCAAGTACAACGGCAAAACATATTCGTTCGGATAGGAAAAAACAACATGAACGAGAATACTATTAATTTTGAACGATCAGATAGATTTGAACCACAATTGGGTTGGATATTAATAGATCACGAAACACTTTTGAGAGATCTTAGTGATGAACAAATAGTCATGATAATCTTTCATAAAGCAGTGATCAGAACTAATTTGTGGTTGTATCGAAAGCATATTCCCGATAACATTAGAGACTGGGTTAATCCAGAAACAATAAGTTAAAGGAGATCACATGTCATTAATACCATTATATATTGGCTTGGCTCTCCTTCTTATTCTATTGGGTTTAGCTGTTTACATATTCTTCAAATTATAATTCTTTTGAAAGGAGATCATATGAAAAGATTTATTGGAAAGTTTATATCTTCGGTTTCGGATATAAACGGCAACAGAATCAGCGAGGAACTCATCACAAAAATTTTTACAGAACAACAGATTGTCCCCGTTACAATCGATTTCACAGGAACACGTATCGGGCAAACTGAAAAATTTATAAAAGTCGGATCGGTTGTTTACTGTGAATTTTCGCTTGATGAAACAAAACACCCATTTCTGGATAAGGCATATGTTGCCCCTCTGCTTGACAATGTAGAATATCACCTTGAAGGAAGAGTAAAGGTTATTGATCACGCCGACTTGCAAGAGGCATCCGTCACTCTTATACCTGCAAACCCACTATCAAGTACAATCAAGGAGATAAAATGAATCTCAAGACTTTGTTCCCGGCCATTAGTGAATATCTTCGCCGGAATACCAAACCAGTCGTCGTTGCTAAGAAGAACTCCAGCAAAGACAAGAAGTCCATAGGCCCAACCCGCCCTGGCGCTACACACAAGACGGGAAAGATGTTCCGATCTCGTCAAATTATGCCTATGTCTCCGGCACAATATCGTCGATCTCGTATATATTCGCAAAAGAAAAAGGTGGCATAATATGGATCTACGTGTGTTCACTAACACCACGAATCAAATCGGACGAGCTTTGTCAAGGAACTCACCAACTATTCTTACGGCTCTCGGTGTTGCTGGACTTGTAAGTACGGTTATTCTTGCAATCAAGGCAACACCAAAGGCGGTGGATATTATACACTATGAACAAAGGTTCCGCCTTGAATCGGGGGGAACGGAAGAACTGGACGATCCGATTAGTGTTTTAGATACCATTGAACTAACCTGGCAGGAATATATTCCAACAGCAGCAATGGGCTTGGCCACAATAGCCTGCATGATCGGATCAAATCACATCAACCTGCGTCGCAATGCTGCACTAGCAAGTTTATTCTCGATCACCGAAACAACTCTGCGTGAATATCAGTCAAAGGTTGCAGAACAAATTGGTGATAAAAAAGAGGAAAAAATCCGCGGAGAGATTGCTCAAGAAAAGCTTGATAAAAATCCTGTTGAGGAGAAAACGGTTATAGTGACAGGAAGAGGGAACTATCTTTGCTTTGACACTTTCTCAGCTCGATATTTTAGAAGCGACGTTGAAGCACTTAGAAAAGTGGAAAACACATTCAATCAAAAATTACTTCGCGAGGGCTGGCTGGCCATCAATGAATTTTATTACGAGATCGGTCTGGAGAATATTGAGTTGGGAGACGAGATGGGTTGGATAGCAGAACGCTCATTGCTTGAACTCAAATTCAATTCAAAAATGGCCAAGGACAATGAACCCTGTTTAGTTGTGGATTACTTCGTTAGTCCGCATCATATTTAGTAAAGGAGAGGATATGCCACTTAAGCTGTTTAATGAATTAGCAATTAATGAATGGTTTCATTACGGGGATAAACCAGAGAGAAAACTTATGAAGTCAGACTCCTCTCACTTTGTATCACCGGCACCCGTATCGATTCGAAAAAGCCATCCTCATGTGGCTGTTGTTCCAGATAAAATGGAAAGCACGCCAAGAAAGAGTATTTACGACCAAACACAAGGAGACCAAAATGATTGATCAAACCATAACAGTCAAGATTAAAAATCTCCCGGGTTTAAATGAAAGAGAGTATGCTCAATACAAATATGATGAGGCTTTAAGATTTATGCTTTCGAGTCCCACCAGAGAGAATATTCAAACTTTCGAAGAAACCAACAAGAAATTGTTTGAGATTGAAGACAAATATCGTCTTGGAGCTAAGTTGTTGATACAGTTCCATGTGAAGTTCATTATACTATCGCGGCGTTTACAAACGCTATAATGAAACCAAACAAATTCAAACAAGGAGATTATGATGTTAGAACAGATCAGACGGAAGCTTGAAGATGAACAGACACAACGCGCAATCCTGCACGCTGGTGGACTCGTAGCTACATTTGTAGCAACAAGAGTATTCGCCAGCCTAATGGATAAGGGCATTGGCTCTGGCATCGACATGCTGATGAACAAACTGCATCCGACAATTGAGACCCCTGCTGAGTAATTGGCAAAGAGAGAAAGTTCATGAGAAATCATGGGCTTCTCTTTTATCTTTTTGAAGGAATATAACATGCCACAAACTAAAAAACAAAAACGAGAAACAGTTCTTTCTTATTGGTTGAACCAGTTGAAGATCAATACTTTTCCACATCGTATTCGATATATTGAGAATCAAATCACGATCCTCAAAAGCAAATTAGGACTTTCCTAAAGGAGTATAACATGCCAGACGATGATGAAGAAGATGAGATTGTGAATTCTGAAATTGAAGGTATTCTTGGAGATCTAAAAAACGTAGAAGAATATCCAGAGGATCTAAAGAAAGATCAGAGGGAAAATTTCATAAATAGAATTCAAGATCACAACAAAAAGATTGAGGAAGACGAAAAGAAGAAGGACGACTAAGAAAATCACATTCTCTTGAAAGGAGAACAATGAATTCATTACACTCAAATCTTATTAATGCAACTAATAATGCAACAAAAGCAATTACCAGGTTTGCCAATGTGTATTTCAAATTTAGGCGATCTAGTAAACGCTGGAGAATGCAGAATGTAAATGGCCAGAACAAGAAAGAGAAAAAGCGATCACAGACCATGCTTCGTGGTCGTCGATGCCGAGTACACAAGGGACTATATCCCAGTAGAGGCAAAAAACGTCGAGCAAATCTTTAATGAAAGGAGGCATCCACAATGGCAGCTAAACCCCCTCCCGGTGGTTGGACAAAAGGCGGCAATGGCGGAACAACTAAACCAACACCGCCAAGACCACCAACTCGTCCTAACTAATTTCGTCGCTTTTGCTTTGTGATCGAAAGAAGATCCATATTCAATGGAGGTGACCCATGAGGGATTGGGTTTTAAGAGTATGACTCTAAATTGTTGACTCCGAACCTTTGACTGAAAAGTAAAAGTCATTAATGATCCCGTCCACAACTAACTTAACTACAAAACTCTCGAAAGGAGAAATAACATGTTCACAGTAACCGATCGTTTCCAAGCATTTCTTAACATGAGTGATGAAACATTGAAAAATTGCATCGATATGTATAATCACGGATATATGTCCTACGAATCAAGAATTGCTTTGGACGCCGTTGAAGCTCTTGGTTCTGATCCTGCAATTGATCTGAAGGGAATAAACGTCGATAAAGAATTTAAGGATTCTTTGGACGCATTCCTTGATCTCTACAAGGCTGGCTTCCGAATATCGAACAAAAAAAGTCCGTACAGCGATTTCGAGAATAAACGATTTCATTGGAAAGGTAAGATCCTTCGGGACATGGCTGATATTACTCGTATCGGGGATAGTTATATGACCATTCTGAATGGTCGTGCCGAAAGTTTGACTTGATACGTTCTTGCGCGGCTAGACGGTTGTAACTAGCTTGGCTGGCCTTTGAGCCATGTGTTCCGTATATTTGTGAGCATGTTTATCTCCTCCCTTCCCTTGGGGCGAATCACATATCTCCTTATCCCTTTCCGTCTCTCGTAGACGGTGAGCCACAAATATCACGAGATATCCGTGTCGGTGTGAAACCGGCCGCAAGACTTTAGAGCGAATACGTGTGGATGATGGCGGATTCTGTGTTATAATAGAAAAACAGTATCCATTCGTATTCAGAAAGCATCTCTGGCTGAACCTTGTGTATATCTTATGCGGTTCCGCGTTACACTGCGGGTCGATGGCATATAGACGAAATTTGGTTTCATGAGGCTGTGATAAGTGACCTAAGCCGGCCGATAGTGTATGGGGGCAATGCAATATAATAGGGCTCCGTTTTCGGACTCGAGAAGAAAACCGAAATTGATGTATAGCCAATATGGGTTCTATACAAACAAATCAAAAATCTTAAAGGAGTACTAAATGAACGAAAAACTGTTAAGTCTTTGGGCAAAAATTGTTGAACACAAAACCGTTGTAATTCAGGTCGGTGGCATTCTTGCAGGAGCCTTGATCGGCGCAGCAGTAGCCACGATGATCGCGAACGCACAGCAAGATTTGCTTCTAGAAGAGATCCTTATGGAACAGCATCAATCAGATTCAGTAGGATCAACCGAGTAAATCAGATAACGGCCATGATGTATACCGTCCGGGCTTTAAAATGGTTCGGACGGTAATTACTTTCTTTTGAAAGGAGAAAGAATGTCCCACAAATTCAAAGTAGTTTTGATTATTATTGTCATACATTTAGTAATACTAGCGTTGACTTTATTAATCATAGAACTAATGCCAGATCGATCTTCTTACTCCTTTAAACTAGGAGTTTTGGATTGTAACAATCTTGGTCGGCTAACTGGCTGTCAACACGAAATCGGTCACAAGATGGACGATGATCTGGGAATGCCCTCTTTGACACCAGAGTTTGCTATATCCACACAGGCTATTGTGCAGGAGATGTTAATCTCGTTAAAGCCCAATGATCTGGCCATATTCATAGAAGTCTATCCAGATAAAGATCCTAGAGAACTTTATGCTGGTATTTATGCTTATGTTGGTGGTGATATATCAAAGTTACCACATTCACTTCAACAATACTATTCCGGCGAACGGTCATATTCCAAACTATACGATTGTCTAGCGCGGACAGGAATAAATGTCTGCGGACGATCGGTTTCGTTCTTGACATAGTTGGCCGCGAGAATTACATATGTTATAATAGAAGAGGATCTAAAACTAGTTCTTCTTTTATATCTCTTGAAAGGAGAAACAAGATGCCAAGTAAAAGGCATTATCATGTGGAAGTCATCGGATCAATTCGTAATATGCCCGAAATGATAACACACGATGAAAGTAAGGCAAAGGCATATTATAATGCTGTGGTAAACAATGTTATAAACAAAACAGAACTTGAACCAATATTCTACGGAAGTAATTTGGCAAGTTTTCCTGGCGGTTTATCGTTGTTATTACGATCCTGTGAAAAGAATTGTAAAATGACAGTAAAAGAGGAGAGTTAAAACTAATTCTTCTTTTTTGTACGTTTTAATCTCTTGAAAGGAGAAAACTATGATTAATATACGTGTTATGTCGGTTGGGGAATTTGATGATATGCGGATAGTAATAGATGTCCCAAGAAATATTGTCAAAGAAATAAGTTTTGATGCTTTGGCAGGTATAAACACCCTAACTACTTCTACAGAAAAACTCAAAGCTATATTAAGGCTTTTAGATCAATTAGAGGAGAACAAAAATGGCTAAAAAGTTAATAAACGAAGCACTTGAAGAGGAATTTCCTAGCAACTCTAAGTCTGCTCGCATTGTACCCATTCGTGATTCCAGGAAAATTCGTGAGGAGGGTGTACTTATTGAGGACGAAAAAAGAGAATCGAGACCAGTGGTTGCACGAGCAGTTAGAAAGAAGCAATCAATAACTCAAATGATTGCCAAGTCTTTTGTGGGGGACGAGACAAGGAATGTTGGGCTTTATATTATCAATGAGGTCCTTGTCCCAGCAGCCAAAAGTCTTATTCAGGAGATGGTTACATCAGGTATTGAGATGATGCTCTTCGGTGAGACAAGTGGCAGAAACAAATCTCGCGATAAAGATCATGGTAAATCGTCGATCAGTTACGGTAGTTTCTACAAGAATCGAGATCGTGATGATGACGATCGAAGAGAACGCAGACGTCCAACATCCAGAGACAAGTTTGATCTTAGCGAGATATATTTCCGTTATGGCGATGAAGCCTCGGATGTTCTTGACAGTCTATGTGTTTTGCTTGAAGAGTATGAGCAAGTCACAGTAGCTGATTACTTTGATCTGGCTGGAATTGACGGGGCCACATGGGCACACAATAAATATGGTTGGGAAGATCTAAGAAAGGCTCATTGCACACACACTCGCAATGGATATACCATTATTCTTCCCGATCCCATTGAACTTGATTAGGAGAATAAGAATGTCCAAGTTAAATTTATCTAAGTCATCCTTTATCGTTAAGAAATCTGATACAATGAAAAAATATAAGAGTGGTATGCGTAGAGGTTCTGATTATGGAAAACCCAATTATGCTCTTATTGATATTTCATTCCTTAACCGATTAGCAATGCACCTTACAAGGGGGGCTATGATTCATGGAAAAGGCAATTGGCGATTGGCAAACTCAAAAGAAGAACTTGACAGATTTGAGGAATCGGCATTCCGTCACTTTATTCAACGGTTGCGTGGTGATACGGACGAAGACCATATGGCAGCAGTCTGCTTTAATATGATGGCTGCAGAATATATCAAAGACAAATTGGAGAAAGAATATATCAAAGATAAATTGGAGAAAGAAAATGATTAAACCAATTTTATTTGTAGACATAGACGGTGTTATGGCCGATAATATCTCTTGGTGGTTAACTCTCTATAATCATAAATACCAAACAAATCATCAAAAGAAGGATGTTACTTGTTGGGATACAAGAATCTGTATAAATGCAGAATTATCTCCCTATTTTGACAATTATGATCTTGTTGAGCCTATTGCTGGGTCTTTTGTTTCGGTCAATATTCTAGTCACACGGTACAGAATTGTATATGCTACTGTTGGGTCTGGATCTAATTGGTTAAAAAGATATATTTCCAATCCAGAAATTATCAGACTTAGAGACAAATCACTATTGCGTGGGTTTGGTCTTATCGATGACAATCCAGAAAACCTAGACGGCTTTGTGGGTGAACGATTTCTACTGTCTCAGCCCTGGAATAGAGGACGTGGCTTGAACGAATCAAGTTGGGAAAAAATCACGCAATATTTAATGAAATAGGAGAAAAAGATGTCCAGCAAAAACGTATTCACATTGATCCTGAGTAATCTAACTCAGATGAATACAAATCTGTCAATCATCGCAGAGGCAATTGGACTGGTAACAGACACCCTAGACAATACACCATCGACAGAAGATATAACCTATCTTGAAGATCAGTTAAAACTTCAAGAAGATCAAATTTTAGCTACAAACGCACAAGTCCAAATCATATTGGACAATATCAAAAACAAAAAGAAATGGGAGAAATCACAATGAATTTACAATCTATGAAAGACGACCTCTCACGAGGTTTTGGACGTGGGGGTTTATATTTGCAAAAGCACAGCCCGGAGATCCTCCTGGGCGCTGGCTTGGTTGGTGTGGTAGCCACAGTTGTCATGGCATCAAAGGCCACGCTGAAGGCGAATGATATTGTTGAGGAAACAAATCGACAACTTACAGAAGTAAAACTTGTTGCAGACCACGATGCAAACTTCGATGATGGCAAATATACAGAAGAAGATGAAGCAAAAGACAAGGCGATCATCTATATCCAGACTGGTCTCAAATTTGCCAAACTATATGGCCCGGCCATTAGTATTGGTGCTTTATCTCTGACCGCAATTCTTGCATCACATGGCATTATGACAAACCGTCAGGCTAGCCTTATGGCGGCATATAATCTTATCAGTGAAACATATCGTCAATATCGCAATCGTGTGGTTGAAGATTTTGGTGAGGATGTAGATAAGAATTACCACCTGGGACTCAAAGTCGAGAAACTCACAGAAACTGTGACCGACGAAGAAGGTAAGAAGACCAAGGTAAAGACTACTAAGAAGGTTGTGTACGATCCGAAGGCAAAGAGTATTTACTCTCGCTTTTTCGATGAGTCAAATCCTATGTTCCGATCCGATCGTATTCTCAACAAAGCGTTTCTGATCTCTCAGCAGAACTATATGAACGATGTTCTGATCATACGCGGGCATCTCTTCTTGAACGAGGTGTATGAAGCACTTGGCTTTCCACACACAAAAGAGGGCGCAATTGTCGGATGGGTTCTGAAGAGTTCTGTCCAGGAAATGAAAGCAGAAAAGCGCGACGGCCATATTGACTTCGGTTTAGCTGATGTCGAGAATGATCCTGGTCGTGAATTCATCAATCTAACCAATCCAACAATCCTGCTTGACTTCAATGTCGATGGGATTATGTTTGATCTTATTTGACAGCGTGAGTCACTGGCGGCAATAACATCCGGGAATATACTAGACCCATTAGGCATAGACCCGGATGACTATGTCTACGGTGATCCATATTTCATGAAGGAGTAAAACGATGTCCATACTAGTTCATCTATTAAGTCAGTCACAACCAATACAAATCGACAATGTAAAAAACACCTACACAAAAGATGGTTTGTATTGCGTTTATCATGATGACGTTGTTAACAAGTTTCCACTTGTTAATATTTTTCGCATCACGGAACCGTACGCATATCTTAAAATGGAGATACACACATGAACACATTCGCAAAACAAATTGTCGGTGCAACGATCGGCGGAGCTATTGGCTGGTTTGTTGCCACAGTAATTACTGACATCATCGAATTGCAAGAACAACCAGACCTTCCCTGGGTGGATGGGACAGAAAATGATCCGACCGACCATCCCGAGGAAGATATTTTTCTCAAAAAGGAAACTCAAAAAACGTCCATGAAGACGACAAACAAGTTAAAACAAAAAAGCTATACCGAATATTTCATATCGCAGGATCGTCCTGATCTGGCCTCGCTCGCTGCAAAATATAACAACGAAGAAGTCAAAGAGCCAGTAACTGGCGAGGAGGTTGACGGTGTGGATGTAGATGTAGTATATGAAGAAGAATGGGATGAAATTGTCGATGCAGCAGTAGAGACCGATCCCTCCATCATATCCCTGGCCGAGTTTGCCAACGCCGACGAAGGCTTTGAGACTTTGACTCTCAACTACTATGATGACGATGTTGTAACGGATGAGCGTGACAATCCGATCAATCGGCCCGAACGTATTCTTGGTGAGGAGGCTTTGGTGTCATTTGGCGTTTTGTCTGAAGACGAAGATGTTGTCTATGTCCGGAACCTGGCTAAAAAGGCTTTGTACGAGGTGGTTCGCACGAATAAGGTTTATGCTGCACCCCGGACACGGTCATTGAAAGACGTTCTAACGGCCAAAGAAAAAGGCCATACTTGGGGAGACGGGGAGCATTTAAAGTCAAAGGAGAAACAAGATGGAGAGGAAGACAACACTTAGGGAAGAATATTTCTCCTGGCTATACAGTCTAGTTGGTAATCAGAAGAGAACTTACAAAAAACTATGTACTGAGCTTCACAGTACTAGGTTTATCTGGTCTGTACATAATGATGACAATCGCTGTGAGGACGGCTTAAATCTTAGGGATGAATTCTACGAAAAAAAGAAATTGGATGAGAGCTTTGTCGAGGTGGCCTATTGGCTTCGTGAAGAATGCACCGTACTTGAAGTCTTAGTGGCTCTTTCCCAGCGTATGAACGAGCTTATGACTGATCTAAATCATCGGGAGGATCATACGTCCAAATGGTTCTTTGAGATGATTCGGAACCTTAAATTGGATCAGTATACTGACTCCAGAATGCCAGATTCTGTGACAGATCCTGTGACGGAAGCAAAAATTAGTGAAATACTAAGTGTCATGATGGATCGTACGTACGACTTTTACGGATCTGGGGGGCTGTTTCCACTCAAGCGAAGGCCTCTTAAGGATCAGACGGACGTTGAGATCTGGTACCAGTTAATGGCTTATTTGGACGAAAACTACGGGCTGTGACGGTCTGTGACACTTTTATACGGCGCTTTGGATTTGTAAAAATGCCTATTTTACGGGGGATTTTGGGATTTTGTTACATTAATACACTAAATCACTCTATTGTAATATAATAATAATAATAATTATATATAGGGTTTTTAGGCCAAAGTGTAAGTGTAAATGCGTCACAGCCGGCCAGAAAGGAGAAATACATGGATTTTTTCAAGATAACACAGAAAAAGCTCAATAAGGGGGTTTTAGAGATAGCTCCCCACTTTGAGGTGGGTAGAACCAAGGATCTAATGATCCGGGGAAAGAGCTTCTATGCCGTCTGGGACGAGGAGCGCGGACTCTGGTCTACAGATGAATATGATGTCCAAAGGCTGGTAGACAAGGAATTAAAGGACTATGCCAACTTTGCAGCCAATCGAGTTGATCCCGACACAGAGATTGTGATACGATATTTGAGGGATTTTAGCTCCAATATTTGGGCCCAGTTCCGTAAATATATGAGCCTGCTGGGAGATAATTCTCATCAATTAGATGACCACCTGGTCTTCTCCAATACCGAGTTTACAAGAAAGGATTATGTCAGTAGGAAACTACCATATCCTTTGGAGAAGGGATCTATAGAGTCGTGGGATATTCTTATGTCCACTCTATATGACCCCGAAGAGCGAGAGAAGATTGAGTGGGTAATTGGAGCAATTGTGTCCGGAGAATCAAAGTATATTCAAAAGTTTCTTGTTCTATATGGAGAAGCAGGTAGTGGTAAGTCTACCGTATTGAATGTTATTCAGAAACTATTCGAGGGTTATTATACAACCTTTGAATCCAAGGCTCTTGGTTCCAATAATAACACCTTTGCCACAGAAGCATTCAGAGGAAATCCGCTTTTAGCTATTGAGCATGACGGAGATCTTTCACATATCGAAGACAATACCAAACTAAATTCTTTGGTTTCTCATGAAGAGATGACTATGAATGAGAAATATAAACCCAACTACACATCCAGATCCAACGCCTTTGTTATCATGGGAACTAACAATCCCGTAAAAATCACAAATGGCAAATCGGGTCTTCTTCGTCGTCTAATCGATGTCAGAACCTCCGGAAGAACATTGTCCATTCATCAATATCAGACAACTGTTTCTCGTATGGATTTTGAATTGGGTGCTATTGCTTTTCATTGTTTGGAAACATTCAAGACTTTAGGCAAAGATCGATATTTGAATTACAAACCAACAAGAATGCAACTAGAAACAGATATTTTCTTTAACTTTGTTGAAGAGAATTTCTACACATTCAAGCAACAGGATGGAACCACATTAACCCAAGCCTGGGAGATGTATAAAGCTTTCTGTGAAGAAACGTCCATAGAATATAGACTTCCTCGACACAAGTTTCGCGCTGAGTTAAAGAACTATTTCAAAGATTTCAAAGAGGTCGGACGAAACACAGAAGGCAAACAGATGAGAAGTATATTCTCGGGTTTCATTGTTGATAAGTTCAGTGCTTATGTGACTTCAGTAAAAGATATTCCTATGTCTTTGACTTTGAGTTCAGAGGAATCTTTGCTTGACATAGATCTTTCACAATGCCTAGCACAATATGCAAGAGAAGACAATCAGTTACCAACAAAGAAGTGGGTCAACGTGGATACAACACTTTCCAACATAGACACAAAGAAACTTCATTATGTGGTTCTTCCAAAGAATCATATTGTGATCGACTTTGATTTGAAGAATAACTCGGGAGAGAAATCTTTAGAGTTAAACCTCGAAGCAGCAAGTAAATGGCCGCCAACCTATGCTGAATTTAGCAAAAGTGGTAAAGGAATACATCTACATTATATTTATGATGAAGATCCTGATAAGTTGTCGGGTTTATATTCCGAGGACATTGAAATAAAGAGAGCGTTGGTTGGTGATATTGGAACTACTTCTTTGCGAAGACAATTGACCAAATGCAACACCACGTCTATTGCTCACATCAATAGCGGTTTACCCTTGAAAGGAGAAAAGATGATAGACGCAAAAGCGGTGGCTAGCGAGAAAGGTCTTCGCGAGTTAATCGTCCGTAATCTTAATAAAGAAATTCACCCAGGAACAAAACCTTCTATTGATTTCATCTACAAAATCTTAGAAGATGCATATTCTTCTGGATTGAAATATGATGTTACTCAACTTCGTCCTCGTGTTTTGGTTTTTGCTAATAATAGCTCGAATCAAGCAGAGTATTGTATTAAGTTGGTTAGCAAGATGAAATTCCAATCAGAACATGAGGAAGCAGAAGCAGTTTTATTTGAGGGAGCAATAGAACCTGGTGCTGATGAACCCCTAGTCTTTTATGATGTAGAGGTGTTTTCAAATCTATTTATTGTTTGTTGGAAACGCCAAGGCAAAGATCAGAAGACCATTCGAATGATTAATCCATCACCTTCAGAAATTGAAGAACTGTTTAAACTTAAACTGATTGGTTTCAACAATCGTCGATATGATAACCATATTCTTTATGGAAGATATATCGGTTATAGCTTGGAGCAACTATTTGCTTTGAGTGCCAAAATTGTTGGAAACGAAGCTCAGAATGGATATTTCAGAGAAGCTTATAATCTGTCTTATACAGATGTTTATGATTTCTCTTCTGCAGCTAATAAGAAAAGTCTGAAGAAATGGGAAATTGAGTTGGGCATCCATCATCAGGAATTAGGCCACCCTTGGGATCAACCAATTCCAGAAGAGCTCTGGGTTAAAGCAGCAGAATATTGTGAGAATGATGTTGCTGCCACAGAAGTTGTATTTGAATATTTATCTGGTGATTGGGCCGCTCGTAAAGTTCTATCAGAATTGAGTGGACTCAGTGTAAATGATACCACAAATCAACACACAACAAGGATTGTTTTTGGTAATAATAAGAATACTGAAAATGATTTGATATATACTAGTTTATCTGAATTGTTTCCTGGTTATACTTTTGATGCAGGAAAAAGTATATATCGTGGCGAAGAAGTTGGAGAGGGCGGTTATGTTTATGCTGAGCCTGGGATGTATGAAGATGTGGCTTTGTTAGATATAGCATCTATGCACCCAACTAGCATTGAACAACTAAATCTCTTTGGAAAATATACTCAGAGATACAGCGATATGAAAAAGGCTCGAGTTGCAATTAAACGCAACAACAGAAAAGAGCTGGAGACCCTTCTTGAAGGAAAGTTAATTCCATTTATTGAAAGATCTGACCATGGTCAATTTAGTTTGGGAGATCTATCTAATGGACTGAAGACCGCTCTTAATTCTGCTTATGGTCTAACATATGCCCATCACAATAATCCGTTTAAAGACCCAAAAAATATAGACAATATAGTTGCCAAGCGGGGCGCATTGTTTATGGTTGATCTAAAACATGCTGTTCAAGAAGAAGGTTTTGTGGTTGCACATGTCAAAACGGATTCTATAAAGATTCCGAATGCAACACCCGAGATCATAAACTTCGTTTTTGATTTTGGTCATAAATATGGTTATGAATTTGAGCACGAAGCCACATACTCTAATTTTTGTCTAGTCAACGATGCTGTATATATTGCCAAATACAAAGATGGCAAAAAGTCTGGTCAATGGACAGCAACCGGAGCACAGTTTGCTCATCCCTTTGTCTTCAAGACCCTTTTCTCAAAGGAAGAAATAACATTTGATGATCTTTGCGAAGATAAATCAGTAACAGGGAAATCGGCATTATATCTTGACATGAATGAAAATCTACCGGAAGGAGAACATAACTATCAATTTGTAGGAAGAGTAGGTTTATTCTGTCCTGTTGAATCTGGAACCGGTGGGGGATTATTGATGCGGGAAAAAGAAGGAAAATATTATGCCGCTACAGGAACAAAAGGATATCGATGGCTGGAAGCAGAAGTAGTTAAAGATTTGGGTATATCAGATCAGATAGACACAGAGTATCATGAATCACTTGTCTCTGATGCCATAGAACACATTTCTAAATTCGGAGATTTTGTTTCATTTGTCTCTGAATAAAATCACAAAATGGAGGTCGTAACAATATGTCTGATAATACGATTGTAATCAACGCAAAAGTACCAAGGATTATGAGTGATAAGGATCTTTTAAAGTTTCTTAAGGTTGATATGAAAGTTTGGGATCTTGAGAAAGCTAAATATGGAAAGATGGAGGGATATCGAAAAGATCGCAAAGTAATCTGGGATGTGAAGAATGGTAAAGTAATAAGAGGCATGGTTCGTGATAGTGGAAAATTGTTGGTTGTTCCTTTGTTTTCGGTAAGGGTGTATCTTAGAAAGAAAACTTTAGAAATAAAGATGAGAAGTGAGGTTTCTTATTTAAAAAAAGAAGCAATCGCTTATGCTCCAGTATATAAAAAGATTAAATACCGAAAACAAAAGGGGTTTCTATATGAACTTGCAATGCCTGATCTACAATTAGGTCGTCTGGTTATGGCAGAAGAAGCAGGTTTGGATTCAAATCCCTCTATGTATTTGGCTCGAGCAGAAAGAGCTATACATGAATTACTTAGCATTCAGTATCCAGTCGAAAGAATATTATTTCCAATTGGGAATGATTTCTTCAATTCAAACACTGCAAAAATGATGACCGCTCATGGAACACCACAATCGGATGATGTTAGATGGCAAAGAACCTATAAACTAGCAAAGAAAACCATGGTTGGATTGATTGAGACTATGAATTCTATTGCACCAGTTGATATTCTTATTGTGAAAGGAAATCATGATGAAGAAAGAATATTCTACTTTGGGGACACACTAGATTCCTGGTTTCATAAAAATCCCAACGTAAAGGTCGATAATAGACCCATTGGAAGGAAGTATTACCCATATGGCAAGGTTTTGCTTGGATTTGCACATGGCTACTACGAAAAAGAAAATAAACTAGATTCTCTTATGGCCTATGAGCAACCAAAGTTATGGGCAAATTCTGAATTCCGAGAATGGCATCTTGGAGACAAACATCACAAGAAGGATTCGGTCATTATGGCTGACGAATTTGAAAATGGTGTTGTTGTCAGAATTCTAAGAAGTCTTGCCGACCCATCTGTTTGGGAATACGACAAAGGTTTTGTTGGTTCCCTTAAATCAGCCGAAGGATTTCTTTGGAGTAAAAACTCAGGTTTATTTGCTCAATTCACATCCAGAGGCATATAGTCTTAAGGAGTAAAAATGTCCACAGTTAAGAAAGATATTAGTAAAAAGAAAATTCCCCCGATCACAATCGAAAATGCCAAACTTATTTATAAGAATTTTGGTGGCGTAGCAAAGCAGTTCAATGCAAAAGGACTGAGAAATTTCAATGTTCTTCTTGATATTGAATTAGCAAAGATTCTAGAACAGGATGGATGGAATGTTCGTTGGGATGATCCAAAAGAAGAAGGAGATCCACCTAGGGCTCGTCTCAAGGTTACTGTTCGTTTTGACAACTATCCGCCACGAATTGTTTTAATAACAAATAAAGGCAAAACTATTCTGGTTGAAGAGTCTGTTGATATTCTTGATTGGGCAGAAATAGAGCGAGCTGATATTGTTCTAACTCCATCCAGTTGGAATGTTCAGGAAAAACAAGGAATTAAAGCCTATCTAAAAAAGGCATTTATAACTTTGTCTGAAGACGATCTCGAATCTAAATACAGTTTTATATCCTCCGCCGGACATAATACTGATTTAGATGACGATTAGTCTTTTTCCTTATCAGAAGAAGGCAGCATCAGAAATGAAAACCGGCTCCATCCTAAGTGGTGGGGTCGGTTCTGGTAAGTCACTAACAGCATTAGCATATTACTATATTGTTGAATGCGGCGGATCAATGGAACCAAAGTTAACAAAAATGAAGACACCCAAAGATCTCTACATTATAACAACTCCTAGAAAAAGAGATGAGTTGGATTGGAATGGCGAAGCAGCACATTTCGGACTAACTAATGATAGAGATTCGAGTCTTCAAAACGCTTTGCTTACTATTGACTCATGGAACAATATAGGAAAATACAAAGAAGTAAAGAATGCCTTCTTTATATTTGACGAACAAAAAGTAGTTGGTTATGGTGCTTGGGTTAAGGCGTTTCTGAAGATTGCAAAATTAAATAATTGGATATTGCTATCTGCCACTCCAGGCGATACTTGGATGGACTATGTGCCGGTTTTTATTGCTAACGGTTTTTATAAAAACAAAACAGATTTTACAAGACAGCATGTGGTTTATAACACTTTTACCAATTATCCAAAGATCGATCGTTATGTTGATGTAGGAAAACTTGAGAAATTAAAAAGAAAAGTTCTCATCAAGATGGATTATCAAAAGAAAACAATAGACAATATTGTATCTTTGGTGGTTCCATATAACGAAAAGAAATTTGAAAGAATCTATAAAGATCGTTGGAATCCATTCAAAAACAAACCAATTGAAACAGCTAGCGAAGCCTGTTATGCCATGCGGCAGGTTGTTAATAGCGAACCAAGTCGATTTGAATCTATAATTCAACTTGTTGAGAAGCATAGAAAATTAATAGTTTTCTATAACTTTGATTATGAGTTAGATATTCTTAGACATTTAAGTGATATTGTAGATATTCCAGTAGCTGAATATAATGGCCATATTCATGAGCCAGTTCCTCAAGGAGAAAGCTGGATATATCTGGCCCAATATTTATCTGCTGGTGAAGCATGGAATTGTATCGAAACAAACACAATTGTACTATATTCTAGAAACTATTCTTATAGACAAACCGTACAAGCTATGGGTAGAATAGATAGACAGAATACACCATTCCTAAATCTTTACTATTATTTCTTGACTTCAGATTCAGAAATAGATAGAGCTATAGGAAAGTCTTATTCCGCCAAAAAGAACTTTAATGAGGTTAAATTCATAGGAAAATAGCCTCGCGCGGGAAACATATGCTATAATAGAAGAAGAGTCAAAAAATTTTATCGGCTGACCAGAGATGGACCTTTAATAATAATTTGACTCTTCCTTTATTTTTGCTCAAAAAGGAGTAAAAATGCCACTAGAAAGTAAATTTAAATCTGACTTAATTAGGGATATAGAACGACTATATCCTGGCGCCATTGTTCTTAAAACAGACGCTAATCAGATTCAGGGAATTCCCGACCAAATAATTCTTTACGGCGATCATTGGGCTGCGTTTGAAGCGAAAAGATCAGACTCTTCCCCGCACCGCCCAAACCAAGACTACTATGTAAACTTATTCAACAATATGTCTTACGCCGCCTTCGTATATCCACAAAATAAGGAGGTATTTCTACATGAACTTCAACAAGCACTACGACCTGGTAGGAGAGCACGCCTTTCTGTCGGCTTCTAAATATCATTGGAGCAATTACGACGAAGACAAAATCTCGTCAGCCTATCTTAAGTTTTTAGCAACACAAAAAGGTACTGAACTTCATGGGTTTGCAAATCTTTGTATAGAACTTAAACAAAGACTTCCCAAATCAAAAAAGTCACTTAACACTTTTGTTAACGATGCTATTGGTTTTAGAATGAAATCAGAACAACCTTTGTTTTACTCATCAAATGCTTTTGGAACAGCCGATGCCATATCCTTTCGTGATGGGCTTTTAAGAATTCACGACCTTAAAACTGGAATATCTCCAGTATCTATGCGACAATTAGAAATATATGCTGCATATTTTTGTCTTGAGTATAAGGTGAATCCAAAAGAGATTAACATTGAATTGCGTGTCTATCAAGGAGATGATATACTTGTTTACAAACCAGAAGGATCGGATATTCGTCAAATAATGGATAAGATCATTGTTTTCGATAAGAAGATTGAACTAATCAAATCAGATGAATCGGAGGATTAACACTATGTCTTTCATAAAGCACTATGGAACTCCTCGTCATTCTGGGCGATATCCTTGGGGTTCGGGAGACAATTCAGAACAAAGAAATAAAAGTTTTCTTGGTTATGTGAAGAAACTTCAGGATGAAGGGATTTCTGAGGTTGATATTGCTGCCGGTATGGGGATGAAAACCACAGATTTAAGAACAAGAAAATCAATAGCCAAATCGGAACTGAGAGCCGCCGCATCAGCAGAAGCATTAAGATACAAAGAAAAAGGCATGTCTAATATTGCTATTGGAAAAAGAATGGGTATTAATGAATCGTCTGTTAGATCCTTACTAGATCCAGCAATTCAACTTCGTTCTGATATTGCCGTATCGACAGCAAAAATGCTAAGAGAAATAATTGATAAAAAGGGTCTAATTGATGTTGGTGCTGGGGTTGAAACCCATCTTGGCATTAGTAAACCCAAACTTAATACTGCTATTTCCCTTCTTCAAGAAGAAGGATATGGTTTGCATTATGTTGAAGTTCAACAACTTGGAACTGGAAAAAACACAACAATAAAAGTTCTTTCTCCTCCTAAAACAGAATACAAAGAGGTTTTTAAAAATCGTTACAATATTAAACCTGTTGACGATTTTGCATCGAGTCATGATGGAGGAAAATCTTTTTATGGTTTAGATCCTATCAAGAGTGTTAGTTCTGATAGTATATCCATTAGATACAAAGAGGATGGTGGATCAGACAAAGATGGAGTTATAGAACTTAGAAGAGGTGTTTCTGATCTTAATTTGGGTAATCAAAAATATGCTCAAGTTCGAATTGGTGTTGACGGAACACATTTTCTAAAAGGTATGGCTATTTATAGTGATAATATGCCAAAAGGAATTGATATTATCTATAATAGTAACAAACCTAAAATAACACCAAAAATGAGCGTTTTCAAAGAAATGAAAGATGATCCCGACAATCCGTTTGGAAGTGTAATAAAAAGAGATGGACAACGTGGCGCTTTAAATATTGTGAATGAAGAAGGAGATTGGCAAACCTGGTCTAGAAATTTATCATCTCAGGTTCTTTCTAAACAGTCTCCCGCCCTTGCCAAAAAACAATTGGATTTGGATCATGGTCTACGGGTGGAAGATTTAGATGAGATATCATCGCTCACCAACCCAGTTGTTAAAAAGGCATTACTTAAATCATTCTCAGATGATGCTGATTCCGCTGCTGTTCATCTAAAAGCCGCTGCTCTACCAAGACAATCCATTAAAATCTTGTTACCAATCCCATCAATGAAGGAAAATGAAATATATGCTCCCTCATTTAATAATGGTGAATCTGTAGTTCTTATAAGACATCCTCATGGTGGTATATTTGAAATACCAGAATTAAGAGTAAATAATAAGAACCCAGAAGCAAACAAAATAATGAAGAATGCAATTGATGCTGTTGGTATACATCCAAAAGTTGCAGAAAAGCTTTCCGGTGCAGATTTCGATGGTGATACTGTTCTTGTTATACCAAATAGGGATAAGCTAATTCATACTGCTCCAACATTAAAAGCACTAAAAAACTTCAACACTAAGGAAGCATATCCTCCATATGATGGCATGACAACAATAGATGGTGGAAAATATGATGCTAAAACTGGAAAAGTTGAATATGAAAAGAGAGCTAACCCAGCACCAAAACAAATGAAAATGGGAGATGTGTCAAATCTTATTACAGATATGACAATCAAGGGAGCAACAACTGACGAGATAGCTAGAGCAGTTAAACATTCAATGGTTGTTATTGATTCAGAGAAACATCATTTGAATTATAAACAATCGGCTATAGACAATGGTATTGCTGCTTTAAAGAAAAAGTATCAAGGTGGAGAAAGATCAGGTGCCTCAACTTTAATTTCTAGGGCTTCTTCAGAACAACGGGTTGACTTTAGAATAGAGGGCAAAAAGATTCTCAATCCAAAGACAGGAAAGATAAGGCGAGTATATATCGATCCAAAAACTGGAAAGAAATTATTCGAGCAAACAGGAGAATCTTTTGTTAATGCTAAAGGAAAAACAGTTACGAAGACAACGGTTTCTACTAAGATGGCAGAGATTGATGATGCATTAAAGCTTTCATCTGGAACTAAGATAGAAAGTATTTATGCAGAATATGCTAATTCACTTAAGTCTTTGGCTAACAAAGCTAGAAAACTAATGATTGAAACCCCCAACCTCGTTTACTCTCCCTCAGCAAAAGAAACTTATGCAACTGAAGTTGCAAGTTTGAAAGCTAAGTTAAATGTAGCCTATAGAAACAAGCCCCATGAGAGACAAGCTCAGCTTCTTGCAAACAAGATCGTATCGGCAAAGAAACAAGCAAACCCCGACCTTGATAAATCGGACCTCAAGAAGATCAAAGGTCAAGCACTAGAAGAGGCAAGAGTAAGAAGTGGTGCTAAGAAACAAAACATTGAGATCACGGATAAAGAATGGGCAGCCATTCAATTGGGTGCTATTAGTAACAACGCTTTATCTCAAATCATTGCTAATGCTGATATAGATAAGATCAAAACAAGGGCCACACCAAGAACAGCATATAAGATGACAGATGCTAAAGTAGCAAGAGCTAAAGCAATGTTTAGTGCAGGATACACATCAGCAGAGATTGCTGGTGCATTAGGTGTTTCTGCAACATCCATTCAAGAATCAATCAAATAGAAAAGGAGTGACTATGGAGTTTATGCTAACTACAATAGACAATCCATTCAATCCTTTTACACATTATGATGAATGGTATAACTATGATGAAACAAAAGGCTATCACACTTGTGCTTACTTAGCAAGAGTTACTAAGTCATCAGATGAACTTAGTGAGATTGATGAAGCTTTGGCTATCGACATAGCAATGAATGAGATTGTTAGTTTTAATCTTCTTGGTAATTACTTAAAGGTTAAAGAATCTTATGTTCCTAGAGTAGTAACTGAGTAGTAATGTTCGACGTAGGGGGGGCCTATCGCAAAAGATACCCCCCTACTTCAT
>Ga0210377_10000769_pt1 | contig 30620 bp, 29 predicted proteins | sample PLM4_65_b1redo_FD_155480 | JGI IMG/M metagenome (GOLD analysis project Ga0210377, IMG submission 155480) | Groundwater sediment microbial communities from an aquifer in East River, Colorado, USA - PLM4_65_b1 redo | ecosystem: Environmental > Terrestrial > Soil > Riparian zone | place: USA: East...
CGCTTCGCCGACAAGTACGGCGACGGCAGCAAGGTCGAGAACTTCTTCTTCGGCAGCCACTCGCTGTCGTCCGAGCGCGCCGCCGACCTCGAGCGCGAGATCCGCGCCAACTACTCCGACCCCGCGAGCGACCCGCCGAGCCGCGCCCCGCGCGGCGCCGGGGCCCAGTGACCACCGCGATGTCGCCGGACACACAGGAGACCGCTGCCATGAACGACACCCGCGCCGCGCCGCCGACCGCTACCTCACCGTGAAGGGGTTCGCCGCAGGAGGTCGGTGTCACCTATCGCACAATGCGTGAGCTGAGGAAGATGATGGAGGCGGCTCCCTTCGACTCGCTGGAAGCCGACGCCGATATCAAGCTCCATGTCGGCTTCCTCATCGCAACGCGGAAGCGGATACCGCGTATGACGTTGGCGTCGCCCAAGGGCGGCATGGAGGTCACCCGCATCACGAAGCACGAGGTCTTCGTCGTGCGCCGCAGGGCCAGCGGCCGTTACGGGTTGCTGAACAACCTGATCGAGGAGGAGATCGTGGCGCCGGCGACGACCAGGAGCTGGAACACGGCCGGGGAAACCCCGGCGCTCTGAGGTGCCCATGCCCTCTTCATACCGGACTCCATCGGACATCCACCCCAGCCTGGTGTACGACGACGCCCCCGCCGCCATCGAGTGGCTCTGCCGCGCGTTCGGATTCACCAGGCGGCTGGTCGTGCCCGGTGAGAAAGGGACGATCCGTCATTCCGAGTTGAGCCTGGGCACGGGCGTCATCATGGTCAGCAGTACCAGGCTTGCTGAGGGGCGCGTGAGCCCGCGTCGCCTGCAGGGAGGCACCGCGCACGGACTCAGCGTCTGGGTGGGCGATCCGGACGCCCATCACCAGCGCGCCGTCGCCGCCGGAGCGCGCATCGTCCGGCCGCTTCGCGACGAGCCGCATGGCGCGAGGGGGTACATGGCGGAGGACATCGAGGGGCATCTGTGGTACTTCGGCGACTACCGCCCGGGGGCCCACTGGGAGGAGACTCCCGAGAGTACGTAGAGGCCCCACGCAACTGATGCGGGACACAGGAGGTGGCAACATGAGGTTTGGCCGTCGGAGTTGGCTGTCCGGTGCGCTTCTTTGCGTCCTGACCTCTGTCGCAATGGCCGGCTCAGGGGCCATGGGGAAGCAGTATCCGATTCCAGGACACGGGACGCTTGAGCTCGATGTGCCTGCCGCGACGGACGCCCTGCTTGATCAGCCTGCAGATGGCGGCCCCCCCGCCATCGCCATTCGGCCGCAACAAGGCGGGGACTATGGCGTGATCGTGGTCGTGTCCTGGCGGGAGGCGGGCGACAACGATTTCGGTTCCGACACATACCTCCAACGGATGCTCAAGGAAAAGGTGCGCCCGTATCTGGATCAACTGGGTCTCGCGGATATTCCTCTCACGCGGTTGAGCGGGGGCAAGAATCCCGGATACGCATGCTCGATGACCGATAAGGCGTTGGTAGGCAAGCCACGAGAGCCAGGGAACTTCCCCTATTTACGTCAAGGTGTGGTAACAACCGGGGACCTGCTGCTTACGTACCTGATTTTCATGTACTCGCAAGACCCTGATCCGGTGCCGAAGCTCGAGCCGATGTTCACGAACGCTCAGCATCATGCAGGCAACAAGGGCGCGAGATGACTGCCGCCGAGCGCATGCCCGCCGGTCGACGCGCGAGTCCGTCCCGCGGGTACGCCGAGGCTGAACGGTCCAAGTGAGATCGGTGAGGACATATCCACCCAGCTTGACGCGCCGTCATCTTTGGTCGCACAGTCATCGGACCGCGACTGACGACTGTACGCATGTCTCTATGCTGTCAGCCTATCAGCGCTGCCGAACCGTGATGGCAATGTGCTCCCTGCGGACTGTGATCAGGATCCGGGGTCGGGTGTCAGAGTGGTGAATCCACCACTGCGCGTCCGCTGGCTCTCCGATCGCGAACTGCTCGTCGGCTATGGGGCGCAGATGAAGCTCCGTCGTCTGGAGGCCGAAGTGGACGGTGTCGCGGTCCGATACAAGACCCTGGAGTGAAGGAACAGACGGGGCAACGAGTCTGGTTGCCCGGCGAGTGACGACGATGCGATTCGTCATCCCCGGAGGTTCAGGGCAGGTGGGCGTCGTCCTCGCCCGCGCGCTCCAGGGGCGCGGGCACGAGGTGGTCGTGCTCAGCCGCGCGCCGGTGCCGGCGCCCTGGCGCGCCGTCGCCTGGGATGCGCAGACCCTCGGCCCGTGGGCTCGCGAGTTCGAGGGCGCCGACGTCGTGGTGAACCTCGCGGGGCGCAGCGTGAACTGCCGCTACACCCCGGCCAATCGACGCGCCATCCTCGACTCACGCGTGGAATCGACACGCGTGGTCGGTCAGGCCATCGCCGCCGCCGCGCGACCGCCGCGGCTGTGGCTGCAGGCCAGCACCGCGACCATCTATGCGCATCGCTTCGACGCCCCCAACGACGAGGCGACCGGCATCATCGGCGGGTCGGAGCCCGGCGTGCCGGACACCTGGCGGTTCAGCATCGAGATCGCGCGCGCCTGGGAGCGCACCCTGCAGGAAGCGGCCGTTCCCGGCACGCGGCGCGTCGCCCTGCGCTCCGCCATGATCATGAGCCCCGACTATGGCGGCATCTTCGACACGCTCGTCGCCCTGGTGAGGCGGGGGCTGGGCGGTCCGGCCGGCTCGGGCCGCCAGTACGTCTCCTGGATCCACGAGACCGATTTCGTCGAATCGCTCCTCTGGATCGTCGCGCACAAAGACCTGGACGGACCGGTTAATCTCGCCGCGCCCGAGCCTCTCCCGCAGGCGCGGTTCATGTCCGACCTGCGCCGGGCGTTCGGAATACCGATGGGCCTGCCGGCCACCGCCTGGATGCTCGAGATCGGCGCCGTGTTCATGAAGACCGAGACCGAGCTGATCCTGAAGAGCCGCCGGGTGGTGCCCGGCCGGCTGCTGGCGCAGGGGTTCAGGTTCCGGTACCCAACCTGGCCGGAGGCGGCCGCCGACCTCAGTCGCCGTTGGCGCGAGGGCCGGCGTTGAACCGCTCGCGTGACGTCAGCAATCGCCGCAAGCGACTCGTGAAGATCTGCGGCGCCCTGCCCGATGTGACCGCAGCGGTTGAGGGCCGGGCGGACGAGCACCTGGCGTTTCGGGTGCGCAAGAAGACCTTCGCATACTACCTCTACAACCATCACGGTGACGGGCGCATCGCGCTCTGGTGCAAGGCCGCCCCGGGAGAGCAGGGCGTGCTCGTCGAGAAGGACCCGGGCCGGTACTTCGTCCCGCCGTATCTGGGACCGCGAGGCTGGGTCGGGGTGCGCCTCGACCTGTCCACCGTCGACTGGGGTGCGATCGGCTTCCTCATCGGGATGGCCTACCGGATGAGCGCGCCGCGAACACTGGTCGCCCGCCTGGAGCAGCCGGAACGGTGAGGTTCCCCCTGTGGCTTCGGATCGCGGCGACCCTCTTCGCCATGGTCTTCATCATCGTCCACTGGCACTACGACAACCTGATCAACTTCCTCTGGCTGTCGGACATCGGGATGTTCGGCGCCGTCGCCGCCCTGTGGCTGCGAAGCCGGCTTCTGGCGAGCATGATGCTGGTGGCGACGGTGCTCTCCGACGGCCTCGGCTGGACGCTCGATTTCATCCTCGGAATTCTGGTCGGCTGGCACCCGCTGAACGCGACGACCTACATGTTCGATCCGGGCGTCCCGTTGATCGTCCGCGCCCTCTCCCTGTTCCATCTGTTCGTGCCGGCGCTGCTCGTCTGGATGGTCCATCGGCTCGGCTATGACCGCCGCGCTCTCGGGGCCCAGACCGCCTTCACCATCGTCCTGTTCTGGGTCAGCTACGTGGTGGCCGGCCCATTGCGGAACATCAACTGGGTGTTCGGCCCCGGCCAGCCGCAATCGTACGTGCCGGGCTGGCTCTACCTGATCGCCATGATGACGGCCTTCCCGGTCATGTGCTACGTTCCGGTGCATCTGATCCTCATCGCGCTGCGATGGGATCGCCGTGAAGCGCCGCCCCCGGCCCGCGCCGGAGAGCCAAGCGAGGCGATGCCGAAGCCATGAACGACGGTCGCGTCCGTTCAGCCGACGGTGTCGAGATCGCCTACACGGCAGGTGGTGCCGGCGACACCGCGCTGGTATTCATCCACGGCGGGCTCGCGGACCGTGCCTTCTGGGCCCCGCAGATGGACGGGCTCGCCGGCGCCTACCGGGTCGTGGCGCTCGACCTGGCGGGGCACGGTGTGTCCGGGTCCGGTCGCAAAGCGTGGACGATCCCCGCGTTCGGCGAGGACGCGCGCGCCGTCGTCGAAGCGCTCGGGCCGCGGCGCGCGGTGCTGATCGGCAACTCGCTCGGCGGACCGGTGGCGCTCGAGGCCGCGCGTCTTCTGCCCGGGCGCGCCATCGGCGTCGTCGGCGTCGACACGCTCCATGACGCGACAGTGACCATCGATACGGCCCAGGCGCGGGCCCGGGCGGCGGCCTTCCGCGACGACTTCGCGGGCGCCTGCCGGGGGATGGCCGGTGCGTTGTTCCATCCCGGCGCGCATCCGGCGTTGCACGCCTGGGCCGAGGAGCGGATGCGCGTGATGTCCCCGGAGGTCGTCGTGGGCATCATGGAAGGGTTCGCCGGCTACGATCTCGCCGCCGCGCTCCGCGCTGCCGGCGTGCCGATCCGCGCCATCAACGGCGACCTCTGGCCGACCGATGTGGCGCGCAATCGCACCATCGTCGCCAACTTTGACGCCGTCATCATGAAGGGGTGCGGCCACTACCTGATGCTCGAGCGCCCCGACGAGTTCAACCGCCTGCTGGCCGAGACGGTGCGCGGCCTGGGCCGCTGAGGAGGTTTCGCATGTCGCGGGGATCGATGCTGCGCTGTGCCCTGGCCGTCGCGGTCGTCCTCGCGGGGTGCGCGAGCGGGCGCGATGGTCGCGAAGCGGCCGCGATTGGCGCGTCATCCGGGGCACCGTGCGCTTCGGAGACGGCTCTGCCGAAGGAACTGCGGGAACCCGGCGGTGTCGTTCTCTTCGGCGAGGTCCACGGCGTGAAGGAGCTGCCATGGTTCTTCGGCGAAGCAGTCTGCACAGCGGTGGCGTCCGGCCTCCGGGTGGTGGTCGGTCTCGAGATGCCGGCCGCGGAACAGGCTGCGGTCGATCTCTTCCTCGCGTCTCCGGGCGGCGAGCCCGACGTCGACACGCTCCTTACGACGCCGTTCTGGATGTCCGTCTCCCAGGACGGGAGGGCGAGCCACGCCAGGCTCGCGCTCCTGCAGCGGCTCCGCGACCTGAGCGCTCAGGGACTCGCACTCGATGTGTTCCTGTTCGACGTCCATGCGACCGGGAGCCCAGGCGCGCGCGAGGAGGCCATGGCGGTGAGCATCGCCGCGCACGCCCGCGCCCACCCCGAGGCGTTCACGGTGGTGCTCGTCGGAGACGTTCACGCCTGGAAAGCGAAGGGGACACCCTGGGATCCCGAATATCTCCCGATGGGCTGGCACCTCGCGCAGACCGGGATCCGCATCCGTTCGCTCGGTCGTTCCACTCCCGCGGGTACGAGCTGGGGCTGTGCGGGCGGACTGCCGGCCGACTGTGGCCCGGGAGAGGTCAAGGCGACCCGGCCATTGCCGAGCGGACGTACGACCGGCATCGAGCTGCTGCCCGAACCATCGATGCGCGGCAACGACGGTCTGTACGCCACGCCGAGCCTCACGATGTCTCCGCCCGCGTATCCATTCCATGAGTGATCGTCCGATGCCGATCCGAACGGAGCGTCTCGATCTTGTCCCGGCGACTCTCGCCCACCTCGACGCCGAGATGGAATCTCCCGCGCGGCTCGGGCGGCTGCTCGGCGCGGAGATCCCGGCAAGCTGGCCCCCGGGCGAGTACGACCGCTCCGCCATGGAGTTCTTTCGCGACCGCCTCTCCGAGAGCGCCGACGCGGTCGGCTGGTACGGTTGGTATGCGGTTCTCCGCCCCCTCGACGGCGGTGGACGCATGCTGATCGGCGCCGGCGGATATTTCGGCCCCCCCGGTGCCGACGGCGTCGTCGAGGTGGGGTACTCGATCGCGCCCGAGTTCGAGCGGCGCGCCTTCGCGACCGAGATGGTCGAGGCGCTGGTGTCGCGCGCTCTCCGGGTGGCCGGCGTCGTCCGGGTCATCGCCCACACGAAGGCGGCCAACACGGGTTCGATCAGGGTCCTCGAGCGCTGCGGGTTCACGCCGGCCGGCGCCGGCCACGAGCCCGGCACGGTGAGGTACGAAAGGGCCGTCTGAGCCGGACATTCATGGCCACCACTCTTCGCGCCGTTCAAGCGGATATCACGACCCTCGCCGTGGACGCCATCGTCAACGCCGCGAAGCCGTCGCTTCTCGGCGGCGGCGGGGTGGACGGCGCCATCCATCGGGCCGCCGGGCCGGAGCTGTTGCAGGAATGCCGGCTCCTGGGCGGATGCGCGACCGGCGACGCGAAGATCACCCGGGGATACCGCCTCCCCGCCAGATTCGTCGTTCACGCCGTCGGCCCGGTGTGGCGCGGCGGGACGAGCCGCGAGCCCGATCTCCTCGCGTCCTGCTACCGGCGATCGCTCGAGGTCGCCGCCGCGGTCGCCGTCGCCACGGTGCGCGCGGTCACGCGTGAATCGACCGTCATCCGGGAGGTCGTCTTCTGCTGCTTCTCGGCGCAGGACCTCGCGGTCTACGAGGGCGTACTCGACGAAATCGGCGGCTGAGGCGCGAGGGGCCGCACCGCGGCCGGGATTGCATCAACTGTCGCGGGCACCTCAGGGACAGGCGCCGACGATCCGCTCCGACGTCGGCACGCCACCGCTCGCACCCCAGCCCCAGGTGCCGGTGCCGCATCCGTGGCGCGCCCTGACCAGGTACCAGAATGTCGAACCGAGCCCGGGGTTGCCGGCGTCCGTCGCCGTGGCCAGCGGAGTTCCCGACGCGACGCAGGTTTCCGACGGTCCCGTCCCCGAGGGCAGTTCGCTGACGAGTCCGCGCGCCAGGTCGTAGACCGTATCCGCCGGAGCGCCGGCGATCGGGACCCAGTTCACGGTGGAGGCGTTCGCCGCGAACGCCAGGTCCGCCACTTCGCCGGGGGGCGCCACGACCGTTCCCGACACGCACGCCCCGGCTTGGCATTGATCCCCCTCGGTGCAGTCGCTGCCGTCGTCGCAGGCGGTGCCGTCGGCGACCACGGCGCAGGCGCCCGAGCAGCACGAGCCAGGCGTGCCGTTGGCGGCGCCGTCGTCGCAGGCCTCCGTCGGGTCGATCTCGCCGTCACCGCAGGACACCGTCTGGAACTGCCGCATCATCTCGTGCTCCTCGTGCTCGAGGATGTGGCAGTGATACGGGTAGCGCCCCTTGAAGCCTTCGAACCGGGCGATGACGCGCACGATTTGATTCGGAGCGACCATGACGGTGTCCTTCCAGCCATTCTCCTCGGCCGGAGGCAACTGCGGGTTGCCGTTCGGGATGACGACGCCGCCGGGACCTGTGGTGAACCCGTCGCGATCGAGGACCTGGAACATCACCAGGTGCATGTGCATCGGGTGCGAGACACCCGAGTCGTTGATGTACCTCCAGATCTCCGTGGTGCCGAGCTCCGGGTATTCGGTGATGTCGTGCCAGCCCAGGTTGTTGATGGTCCACATCGATCGCCCGCAACCGTCGGTCCCCGCCTGCTTGAGCCGGAAATCGCGCACCTGCACCGCCGTGGCCGGATCGAGGCGCTCGATCGGACGCAGCGTGGCGGGCACGGGGTCGGTGTCCCCGACGAGACTCGTGACCCGGAATTTCATCACCTGGGTGACGTCGACCGGGCCGTTCGGGAACGGCGCGCCGGCGCTGTTCTGCAGGAGGATCTCGTCGCCATTGGCGTAGCCGGCGAAGTCCACGACCACGTCGTAGCGCTCGCCCGGGCCCATGGTGAGCGCCCCGACCCCCGCCACCGGCGCCTCGAGCAGGCCGCCCTCGGTGCCCACGACGGTGAAGTTCAGCACGCCACCGGGCGGCGCCAGCGACAGCGTGAACACCCGCGACGTGGCCCCGTTGACCACCCGGAACAGGTACTTCCCACGCCGCACGTCGAGATACGGCCACACCTTGCCATTGACGATGATCTTGTCGCCGAAGAAGTGATCCACCCACTGGCTCGGATAGAACAGCGACCCGTCCGGGTTGAACTTGCGATCCTGGATCACCAGCGGAACCTCGTACTGGCCACGCGGCAGGTTGATGGCATCCTCCACCGCATCGCGTATCAGGTAGGCGCCGGCCAGCCCCATGTAGACGTTCAACCGGGTGATACCGAGGGCGTGGTCGTGGAACCAGACGAAGCTCGCCTGCTGGTCGTTCGGGTAGAGATAGGGCACGGGCGGGTCGCCGGGCAGGAAGGTGGCCTCCGGATAGCCGTCGCTCTCCGGCGGAACGTGACCGCCGTGCAGGTGCGTGACGATCTTGGCCTTGTCCTCGGCGCCGTGGATGCAGACGTTGCCTGCGCCGTCCTGTTGCACGTCGACGTCGAGGTAGTGGTCGTTGGTCCGTGGTGCGTTGGTCACGAAGTCCCTGATGTCGTTGATCCAGTTGACCGTGACCGGCTCGCCCGTGCGCGCCACGATCACCGGTCCCGGAGTGTGGAGCGGCCCGACACCGTCGTGGTACCCCCACACGCGCGACGGCGACAGCTGACTGTGGAACTGCTGCTCGAACTCGCGCGCGGTGATGTTGTACGTGGCCGCGGCGCCCGGCGATCCGACGACCGGTGTCGCCACCGGCGGGATCGGCAACGCGTCGAGATACGGGGTGAGCACGATGGGGCAGTAGGTGCCGGCGCACGCCGATCCGTCACCCTGGTAGATTCCGCCGGCGCCCGTGCAGGACGACTGGCTGACCTCGGTGCAGGTCCCGTTCGCGGCGCAGCAGGCGCCGGTCGGCACGAAGCAGGGGTTCGGCGAGCAGGTGGTTCCGTCCCCCTGGTAGGTGCCCGGCAGCACCAGGCAGGCGGCGGGCGTCTGCAGCGAACAGGCGGGGCCCTGACAGCAGGCGCCGCTGATCACTAGGGGGGTGTAATTGACGACGAGGCGGGGCTTCCAGGTGACGCCGCCGGTCTGGCCGGTGTTCTCCCGGGTGCCGAAGCGCTTGGCCGTTTCGGTGGTCGTCTCGGTGCCGATGACGATCCAGCCGAAGTTCTGCGCCGGGTTGTTGAGCCACGACTGCACGTCGGCCACCAGGCCCGAGGTCGAGCCCCAGGTGTAGAAGCCGGTGTTGCCGACGGTCCGCGTGGCGCTCGCGGTCAGCGTGTAGACGCCGCCGGCGATCGACCAGAATTGATCCGGATAGAAGGTGTGATGCCATGTGGCGTCGCCGGTCGTCGGCACCTCGCCGCGACCCTGCTGCGAGTTGCCGGTGTTCGAGGTCCCCTCGCCCCAGTCGGCGAGCAGGCGGTGCAGGCTGACGTTGAAGGTGGTCGACAGCTTGACCTTGTCGGCGTAGAGGGTCAGCTGGACGCTGTCGATGGCCGCGCCCGCCGGGATGGTCCCGGCGATGTCGAAGGCCAGGACCGCCCGCCGCACCGCGGGGCGGGTGCCCGCGCCGGGATCGGCGTCGGCGTCCTTCACCTTGCCGGTGAACATGGTCGGCCCGGCGCCGTCGCTCTTGTCCGCGAAGCCGTCCTGGGTGATCGGCTCGTACAGCGTGTTGTCCTTCGTCGGCGGGAGCGTCACGGTGTCGGCGGCGGCCGGCACGGCAGCCAGGCCCCCCGCGGCGATGAGAAGCACCAATCCGGACACGACGGGCGAGCGCTTCATGGTCCCCCCCTTCCCGACCGGGAGCGGCGGGTACGGCGAACCCGACCCCATCTCCTGTCGAGTGAGGGCTCGTTCGTGCAAGAGCGGTGCCACCGGCGTGTGCCCGGTCATCGGTCGTCTTCGAGATTTCTTTTGACTGGCGCCGATTTCGCGGCAGATTACCCACTCGGGGGGCGGAGGGCGATCCGATGGGACGCGGCGGCCATGGCGGTGTGTCCTTGCGCATGGCGACTTTCGGCCTCGCATGTCTCGCGGGTACGGCGTGGCCGCCCGGTGACGCCCGGGCGGAATCCGCCACCCTGAGTCCCGCCGGGGACGCCACGCTCATCGAGAACCCCACGGGGGCCCTGGCCAATGGCTCGGGCCCCGCCCTCTTCGCAGGGCGGATCAGCGCGTCGACCGGCGCCATCCGCCGCGCCGTGATCGCGTTCGATGTCGCCTCGGTCATCCCGCCGGGGTCGACGATCACCCGCGCGGTCCTGCGACTCAGCATGTCGGCGACGAACGCCGGCCCGGCCCCGGTCCGCCTGCACCGCCTCACGGCCGACTGGGGCGAGGGGACCTCGGTCGCGGGGGGCGGCGGGGGGGCGCCCTCGACCCCGGGGGATGCCACGTGGTTGCACCGGCGCTTCGACGACACCTACTGGACGGCACCCGGCGGCGATTTCGACCCGGTCGCACGCGCCGTCACGCTCGTCGATCAGCCCGGGGTCTACGTCTGGGGATCGACCCCAGAGATGGTGGAGGACGTCCAGGTCTGGATCGATGACCCGGAGGGGAACGACGGCTGGCTGCTGGCCGGGGACGAAGGCCGGCCCACGACGGTCAAGCGGTTCGACTCGCGTGAGCACCCCGAGGAGGCGAACCGCCCGCTTCTCGAGGTCGACTACGTCCCGCCCTGCGTCCCCGATCCCCTCGGACCGGGCTACTGGCGGCGCCAGTGTGAGGCGCCGGGGTTCACCGAATGGGTCCTCCCCTGCGCCGACCGGCTCCTCACCGACCTCGGCCTGCCCGGCATCGAGGCCTGCCACGCCCTGCTTTCGGAGCCGCCGCAGTCGTGCGAGGCGCGTGCGGCGCGGAAACTGTCGGTCCTGGTGCTGAATGTCTGCGCGCGCCGCCTGCAGACGAGCTGCCCCGTCTCTCCGGAGGAGGGCGCGTGCGTCTCCGCCAGCGTCGGCGACCTGCTGCGCGAGATTTCCGACCTCATCCGTGCCGGGGACTGCCGCCGCGCCGGGGGTTGCGCCGGCATCCTGCCGGACTGACGCGCGTTTCTTTCGCCCCCCAATGAGCACCGGGCGCAATGGGTGCGCCTGAGGATGGCGCATCGGTGTTACCCTGCTCGAAACTGCGCCCCCGGGGGAGGTCCTGAATGCCCTATACCGCCGAGCAGGAGATGGAATTCAAGCGCCAGTTCGCGGTGCGTCGCAAGCGTCAGTTGATCCTCGTCATTCCGTTCGTTCTGATCTTCATCGCGTCCATCGCGGCTCGAAATGGCCATGGTCTCGAGGCGCTCGGTCTGCCGGCGGAGGTGTACGGCGGCGCCGTCATCGTCTTCGCGATCGGCGCGCTGCTGTTCTCGCTCAGGAACTGGCGCTGCCCGGCGTGCAACCGCTACCTCGGGCGCGGCATCAACCCCCGCTTCTGCGCGAAGTGCGGCGTCGGCCTGAGCGGAGACGCCGCTCCGCGCCCGTGAGCACGGGGCTCCCGTGACGTTTCTTCTGCTGTTCCTCGCGTATGCCCTGCTGCTGTCAGGCGCGCTGGCGCGCGCCGGCCACCGTTCGAGCGCGCCGGCACCGGGCGCGCCGCCGCCCGCTGCGGAACCTCGCACGCCGCCGACACGGGTCCTGATCGTCGGCGCAACCGGCGGCACCGGTCGTCAGCTGGTCGCGCAGGCCCTCGAGCGCGGCCACGCGGTCACGGCGCTGGCGCGCGATCCGTCGAGTCTCCCGATCAACCATCCCCGCCTGAGGGTCGTGAAGGGTGACGTGCTCGACCCCGCCTCCGTCGAGGCGGCGATGCGCGGCCAGGAGGCGGTGCTCTCCGCCCTCGGCCACCGGCGTTACTTCCACCCGACGCGCATCCTCTCGGAGGGAACGCGCAACATCCTGCGCGCCATGGAGACGCACGGGGTGCGGCGCCTGGTCTGCGAAACCTCGCTCGGCATCGGCGACAGCGCCGGGCGCCTGGGTCTCTTCTATACGCTCTTCATCATTCCGGCGATCCTGCCGTTCTACTTCTGGGACAAGACACGACAGGAGCGGATCATCGCAGGCAGCGCGGCGGAGTGGGTGATCGTCCGGCCGGGCGTGCTGACCAACGGCGCCCGGCGGGGTCGGGCGCGCCACGGTCTCCGCCTCGGCGGCTTCCTTCTGACGGTGCGCATCTCCCGCGCCGACGTGGCCGGGTTCATGCTCGACCAGGTACGGTCCGACACCTACCTCCGCAGCGCGCCCGGGGTGTGCTGGTAAACTACGCCCGGCGGCAGCGGCCCAACGGAGGCGGCGCGGTGAAGACGGTTGGCGTGATCGGCGGCATCGGTCCCGAGTCGACGATCGAGTATTACCGCTATCTCATCGCCGAGTGCCGCTCCCGGGTCGACGACGGCTCGTACCCGCCGATCCTGATCAACAGCATCGATCTGACGCGGCTCGTCGGCCTCATCACCGCGGGTGACCTGGAGGCCGTCACCGATCATCTGGCGCGCGAGGTGGCGAGGCTCGCGAGCGCGGGCGCCGATTTCGCCGTGCTGGCTGCGAACACGCCGCACATCGTCTTCGACCGGCTGCGGCGCCGAACGACGATCCCGATGATCAGCATCGTCGAGGCGACCCGCGAGGCGGCGTTCGCCATGGGCCTGACGCGCGTCGGCATTTTCGGAACGCGATTCACGATGCAGGGGGAGTTTTACCCGGCCGTCTTCTGCGCGCGCGGCCTCACCGTGGTCGCGCCCGGGCCCGGGGAGCAGGCGTACATTCACGACAAGTACATGGGCGAGCTGGTCAACGGCATCATCCGGCCGGAGACGCGCGCGCGCCTGCTGGCGATTGCCGGCCGCATGCGCGACGAGCAGCGGGTCGAGGCGATCATCCTGGGCGGGACGGAGCTGCCGCTGATTCTCCGGGAGGTCGCGGATCCCGTCGTGCCTTTCCTCGACACCACGATGATCCACGTCCGCAGCATCGTGGACGAGATGACGCGCTGACGGCGGGCGCGGGAGCGCACTGTGAGCCTCGCGGAAGACGACCGGCGGCAGGTCGAATGGCGCGCGTGGCCCGAGCTGGCCGCGGCGCCGGCCACGACCCCGGCGCCGGCCGGGGACGCCCGCGGCCCCGCGCGGGGCGCGCCATGAATCTCGCCGTCATCCTGAAGCGGTTCGAGCGGCCCGACGAGGTTCGCGTCTTCGACAAGGGGCGCTTCGAGATCGTCCGGCTCGGCGGCATGACCATCGGCAGGGCCACCTACCAGCCGGGCTGGAAGTGGTCGGTCGACGTCGGCCCGGTGGTCGGCGCGACCAGTTGCGACGTCGAGCATGTCGGCCTGGTGCTGCACGGGATGGCGACGGTGGCGTTCGACGGCGGCCGCATCGTCAACCTCAAGCCGGGCGATCTGTTCCACGTCGGCGCCATCCCCCACGACAGCTGGGTGGTCGGCAATGTACCGTACGTGTCGCTGCATTTCCTGGGAGCGGAGCACTACGCCTCACGATGATGGTCCGGAGACTGGGGACAGACGGTCATGTTTGTCGCACTTGTCATCACGTTCGCCGCGCTGGCCACCCTCGCAGCACCGGGTGCGCCCGCGTCACCTTCCGCCGCAACGCCGGCCGCCGCCGAGCCGCACCAGGTTCTCTGGCGGGACGGCGTCAAGAACGCCTACCCGCGCTGGTCGAAGGACGGGTCGCGCATCCTGTTCCAGTCGAACCGCGGCGGCAACTGGCAGATCTTCGTGATGGACCGCGACGGTTCCCGCCAGACGCAACTGACGCAGGGTGACGCGAACAACAACTTCCCCGACTGGTCGCCCGACAACCGCTCGATCGCCTTCGTCTCCGACCGCGACGGCAACGAGGAGATCTACGTCATGGCGGCCGACGGCGGCGGCGCGCGCAACTTGTCGCGCGATCCGGCCCAGGACATCCATCCGTACTGGTCGCCCGACGGCACGATCATCCTCTTCAACTCGACCCGCGCCGGCGGCGCGCTGCAGATCTACCAGATGAACCGCGACGGCACGGAGGAGCGGCGGCTGGTGACCAGCGGCGACGACGACACCTGCGCGCGCCTCTCGCCGGACGGCCGGCGCATCCTCTACCTCGCCAACCTCGCCGCCGGCCGCGACGACGTCATGATGCGCCGCCGTGACGGCTCCGACCCGGTGAACGTCACCGACGACGCGCCCCCCGACGGCGCGCACATCGTCTACGCCTCGCGCCGCGGCGCCGCCTTCGCGCTCTACACGCTGCGTTCGGACGGGTTGGACGCCCGCCGCCTGACCGGCCCGCCGGAGGGGTACGCCGACGTGCGCCCGAGCGTCTCCACCGACGGCAGGCGCATCGTCTTCAATCGCGAGCGCGGCGACACCATCGGCATCTACGTTGTCGACGTCCCGTCCGACTGGTGGCGGACGCCGGCGCCAAAGGAGGGCCCATGATCGCGCGCGTCTGGCAGGGTGTCGTCCCGGTGGAGAAAGCCGACGGCTACGGTGCCTACCTGGCCGACTCGGACCGCGGTGTGCGCGACTACCAGGGGACCCCGGGCAATCGCGGGGTCCTGCTTCTGCGCCGCGCGCAGGGCGACCGGGTGCAGTTCCTGCTCATCTCGCTGTGGGAGTCGCGCGAGTCGATCGCGGCCTACGCGGGCTCCGACATCGAGCGGGCGCAGTACTTCCCGTACGACCGGGAGTGCCTGATCGATCCCGACCCGAACGTCGCCCACTACGAGGTCATGGTGACGTCCGGGAACCGCGGGACTGTCGCGGGCTGAGGGCCATGGCATGACCGCGCCGGCCGGCGCCGCCACCTCCTGGCGGGACGCGCTGCGCTGCGATCCGGCGGCGGCCTGGCTGGCCGCGGCGACGGTCCTGTTCCACCTGCTCACCGCCCGCGGCTACGGCATCTTCCGCGACGAGCTCTACTACCTGGCGTGCGCCGAGCACCTCGACTGGGGATACGTCGATCACCCGCCGCTCGTGGCGGCGCTCGTCTGGATCCTCCGCCACCCGCTCGGCACGTCGCTCCCGGCGCTCAGGCTGCCGCTGGCCGACCTCTGGCCGAGGCTCAAGCACTTCGACGAGCGACGGGCGTGACCCGATGACGAACGGCGCTCCATCGGGGCCGGCGCGCCCTGGGAGTGTGTCCGAGTCAGAAGTCCCTTGCCTATTCCGGCGAGCGATCCACGTCGCTGGCAAGGCGGGCCGACGAGGGAATACCGGGAGTATTCGGAGGAGGCCCAACGCCGCCAGCGGCGTGGAGAGCCGTCGCAATAGGTGAGGGACTTCTGACTCGGGACACTAGAACCCGACCGACACCCCGGCGCTGAGGAGCCACGGACTGTCGTACGGCGTCAGCTCGTCCTCCGACCAGTTGACGTCGTACATCACCGTGGCGATGAACGCGGCATGGCCGCCCATCTCCTGCACGAAACCGCCCCCCAGCAGCACACCGGAGTAATCCCCGCGGTCCGTCGAGCCATCGACGAGGAGATACTCGAAGTCGGTCCACGAATACCCGGCCTGCAGGAAGAACTGCGGCGCCGGCCGGTAGCGCACGAACAGGTCCGAGCCCCAGTCGTTCGTCGACAGGTTGGGGTCGTAGCGATCGTCTTCGCGATAGGTGTAGAAGATCCCGATCCCGCCCGAGACGCCGTGACCGAAGCTCACGCCCAGGTAGGGCGACACGCCGATGTAGGTGACGTCACCGAACGAGAGGCCGACGTTGCCGCCGTAGTAGAGCCGGTCGCGGAAGCGCTGCTTCTGCGGTGGAGGCGTCGACGCCGGCTTGCCGGTTCCCGCCGGTGGCGCCGCGGGCGCATCCTGGGCCGCCGCCTGCGAGGCGAGCGCCCCGCCGATCACCGCCACCACCGCCGCCAGGATCACGAGCCGTCGAACCATGGCCACCTCCACGACCGGAGATTTTACTGCCAATGCCTCCGATCGCGCCGATGACGCCGATCATGCTGCCTGCGGGGCGCGAGTTCGACCCGGGGCGGAGACGGGTGTCGGGCGGCGCACGATTCGCCCGGCCGGCGCGGGGCGCTCAGTCCGGCGTGTGGGATCCGCCGACGATCACCTGCCCATCGCCGTCGACGATCGCGAACGTGAAGCGCAGGTCGTAGAACACCTCGACCCCGCGCGACTCGGTCGCGTCCTGCCAGTCGGGAGTCCCATCGCCGTCGAGGTCACCGCCCGGGCGCAGGCGGCGGTACACGCCGGGGATGAAGGTCCACAGTCGCAACGCATCGTCGACGGCGGCGCGGAATGCGGCCGCGAACGGCCCGCCGCTCGATTCCTCGACGGGGCTGCCGGTGATCTCCTCCACGCGGCCGTCACGGCCGATCACGATGCGCACGGCGACCCGCGCCGGTGCCGCCTGCTCCATCAGCGCGCTGACCGGGTAGGACGGGAGCGGTGTGTAGGTCGGCTGCGGCGCGTAGAAGGTCTCGCCCACTTCCGGCCGCGGCTTCTCGCCGCCGGCGGTCGGCAGCACGATGACACCGACCTGCCCGTCGGGCGGCATGAGCGCCGGCGCGGTCGGCGCGCTGCGCGGGGGCGCGACGGCGCATGCCGCGTCCGCGAGGAGCGCCACCAGGAAGGCCGCCGGAACGAGGCCCGGGAGTTTCATGCCGCTACAGGTTGCCACCAGCACGGACCGGCTGCCAAGCGGTGTCCACGACGATCGAGCCGATGACCTGCACCCCGGATCGGCCACGCGGGTGGCAGGCCCGGCACCGTCAAATCCTTGTCGCGCCCGGGCCGCCGCGTTCGCCTGCCGACCTGGTGGGTTGATTGGGTTGAAGCCTCGATCCGCGAACCTATATTGCACACGTTGCGGAGGGACTCGTCCGTATGGATATCCGATACCCACTGGCCGACATCCGGCAGATGGACGGCGCCGCCGGCGCGCCGCTTCGAGCGAAACGGGTGACGCTGGCCGCGGCGATCCTCGTCTGGCCGCTCGCCGCCGCCACGGTGGCCGACGGCGCGCACATCACGGGCGCCGTCGACGGACCGGCCGCGGACCCGGCGGCCTTCGCCACTACGGCCGGCAGCGCATCGCCCGTCCCCGAACCTGCCGTCACGACATCGGCCACCCACGCCTCGGCCGTTCCGGCGTCCGCCCCGCGCGGCGTCACCACCGGTCGCCTCGAGGGACATGTCGTGCTCGGCCCGCGACTCAGCTCGCGGCGCATGCGCTTCTCCGCCTACCCCGACGCACGGCAGGCGGCCACCTCGCGCCAGACCTCCGGGTCGCGCCCGGGGAAGGCAGCCGCCCAGCCGCCCGGCGAGTTCGGCAACGTCGTCGTCTATCTGGAGTCGGCTCCCGGGCTCGAGGGGCGCGGCCGTCCCGGCGGCGGAGCGCCGGCGATCCGCCAGGAGGGGCAGGCCTTCAGCCCCCACGTGCTTCCGGTCATGAAGGGCTCGATCGTCGCCTTCCCGAACACCGACCCGGTGTTCCACAACGTCTTCTCGCTGTCGCGCGCCGCGTCCTTCGATCTCGGGCGCTACCCGCGCGGCGAGGCGAAGAGCGTGCGCTTCGACACCCCGGGCGTCATCAAGGTCTTCTGCCACATCCACTCCGACATGAGCGCCGTCGTGCTGGTGCTCGACAACCCCTTCTTCGCGGTGCCCGACGCGGCCGGCGATTTCCGCATCGACGGCATCCCCGCCGGTGAGTACCGCGCCGTCGCCTGGCACGAGCGCGCCCGGCCGGTGTCGCTGTCGGTGCGCATCGCGCCCGGCGCCGCCACCCCGGCCGAGTTCGCGATCCCGCTCGAGGAGACCGTTGACTGAGGGGATCACCGGGGCCCCGGCCGATGAGACGGCTGCCCCGCCGCCGCGCCGGCGTCCGGCCGCCCTCAGCCTGCGCGTCAAGCTGATCCTCCTGAGCGCCGCGCTCACGGTCGGCATCGTCGCCGTGATGTTCGCGCTGCTCGGGGTGACCGTCCGCACCCAGACGCGGCGCCTGCTGGCGACCACGCTCGCCGGCCAGCAGCACCGCATCGCCGAGATCCAGGGCGAGGAGACACGCGGGCTGCTGCGACTCTCGGCGCTCATGACCGAGAGCCCGACCCTGCGCGCGGCGCTCGAGACCTACCAGGCCGAGTGGGGTTCGGCCGGTCCGGCGCGCACCGATCTGCTGACCACCATCCAGCGCGAAGTGGAGCGTCTCGCCGCCGGGCTCGAGCGTGATCTCGTGGTGGTGGCCGGGGTCGGCGGGATGATCCTCGCCGCGCGCGAAGCCGGCGCTCCCGTGCCGGCGCCGCGCCCGACCCTGCAGCACATCACGGCCGCCTCGTGGCCGTGCGAGGCGGACAGCGACCTGGCCCCACCGGCGACGACGGGGCGCTCGGGGATCCTGGTCGCGGAGGGGCAGCATTATCTCGCCGGCTGCGTCCCGATCGTCCTCGGCGGCGATGTCATCGGCTCGCTCCTGGTCGGCGACCGGCTCGATGGGGATTTCGCGCGCCGCATCCAGGGACTGTTCGGCGCCGAGGCGGTGATCGTCTCGGGCGACGCGGTCCTCGCGGCGAGCCGGCCCGGGCTGGCCGCGGCCTGGCCGGCGGCGGCCGGCGCTGCATCCACGGGCGCGCCGGGCGCCGCCGTCGATCCCGATGCGAGCCGTCTGATCCGCATCGGCGACGAGGAGTTCGTCGCGCTCGCGGTGCCGCTCGCCCCCCGCGGCAGCGCCTCGCAGGCCACTCTCCACCTGATGCGCTCGCTAACCGCCGCCATCGGCTCTTCCGATCGCGAACTGCGGCGCGCCCTCCTGGCGTACGGCGCCCTGGCGCTCGTCCTGGCGGCGGCCGCCGCCTCGATGGCCGCGCGCTCCATCCTGCGGCCGCTCGACCGCTTCGTGGCCTTTCTGAGCGCGGTCGCCGCGACCGGCGATCGCGCCCGGCGTGTCCCCGACTCCGGCGACAGCCCCGAGATGACGACGCTGGCGCGCACCTACGACGACCTCATGTCGTCGGTTCTCGCGCACGAACGGCGCCTGATGCAGCGCGCCCGCGAGGATCTCGAGCGCATCGAGCGGCTTCAGGAATCCGAGAAGCTGGCGGCGCTGGGGCGGATGCTGTCGGGCGCGGCGCACGAGATCAACAACCCGCTGGCGGGGGTGCTCGGCAACATCGACCTCCTGCTCGGGGAGCCCGGTCTTTCCGACACGGCGCGCCGCCGCCTCGAGACGATGAGCCGCGAAGGACGGCGGATCGTCGGGCTGGTGCGAAACCTCCTCAAGACGGTGCACCGCGACGACGGGCGCCGCGCGCCGGTCGACGTGAACCAGGTGGTGCGCGAATCCTGCGACCTGCGCCGGCACGATTTCAACGGCGCCGGCATCGCCCTCGAGCAGCAGCTCAGTGACGATGCCTGCGCCGTGCTCGGCAGCGAGATCGAGCTTCAGCAAGTCGTATTGAACATCGTCAACAACGCCCTCGACGCCCTCCAGGAAGCCGGCGGCGCCGGCCGCCGGTTGACCGTGCGCACCGGCACCGGCGAGGGCGAGGTCGTCATCGCGTTTCTCGACAACGGCCCCGGGATGAAGGACCCGGCGCGCGTCTTCGACCATTTCTACACGACCAAGCCGGTGGGCAAGGGGACCGGGCTCGGCCTGAGCATCACCGGGGCGATCGTCCGCGGTCACGGCGGGACAATCGCAGCCGCCAACCGGCCCGAGGGGGGCGCCTGTTTCACCATCCGCCTGCCGCGCGCCGCGCGCCGCGATGGCGATGCGCCGGCCGCGGCGATGGGCGTGACCGCGGCGATGGGCGTGACCGCGGCGATGGGCACGACCAATCCGGCGGGAGCGACCGCGGCCGCCGCGGGCCGCGCGCCCGGCGCACCGGCCGACGGCGGCGCGCGCCGCCCGCCGCGGTCGCTGCCGGCGACCGTTCTCGTGGTCGACGACGAGCCGAGCGTCCTCGAGCTGCAGGTCACGATCCTCGAGATGCACGGTGCCGTCGCCATCGGCGTCAGAAGCGGCCGCGAGGCGGTCGAGGCGCTGCAGAAGCAAGCGTTCGATCTCGTGGTCTCGGATCTCAAGATGCCGGGTGAAATCACCGGCCGCGACCTCTACCGGTGGGCCGAGTCGCACCGACCGGACGCCGCCCGCCGCTTCGTCTTCGTCACCGGCGACACCTTGTCGGACGACGCCGCCGAATTCATCAGCGCAACCGGCCGGCGTTGCGTCCAGAAGCCGTTCTCGGTGGAGGGGTACCTCGATGTTCTCGCAGAGACGCTGCACGAGATTCCCCGGGCGGCCTGACCCCGGCCGGCCGGCGATATCGGCCGCTCGGGCCCTGGCCCGGCTGTCGGCGGTCGTTCTCGCCGGCGCCGCCGCGATCGCTCCGGCGCCGGCCCAGGAGCGCTGGCTCTTTCAGGGCCTGCTCGATGCCGAATACTGGAACACCGTCGGCGGCTCGCGTCTGCTGAGCCGCGACGACGGCGACCGCGCCGGCGCCGGCCGGCTGCGGCTGTGGGCCGCGGGCGATCTCGCCCCGGGGCTGCAGGGCTATGCGCTCGGGACCGTCTCCGGGGGCGATGCCTGCACCGAAGACCCCTGCGAAACCGACACCGCTCTCGAACAGGCCTGGCTGCGCTGGACCGCCCCCGGCCGCGCGCGACTCATGATCGAGGCGGGTCGCATCCTGACGCCGATCGGCGATTTCCCGCGGCGCTACCTGTCGATCGACAACCCGCTCGTCGGCATCCCGTCGGACTACACCGTCGACTACCCGGATGGGATGGCGATCGCCGGCTGGGCCGGGCGCGCCGACTTCAAGGTCGCGGTGGTCGACCAGCCGCTGTACGCCGACTGGTACGCCCCGGAGCCGGGGAAGGCGTTCCGGCCGATGCTCGGCGCCGGCGTGACGCCGGTTGTCGGGCTGCGCTTCGGCGCCTTCGCCACTCAGGGACCCTACCTCGGTCCCGAGGTCGATGCCGCCCTCGCCACCGGCGCCGCGTGGCAGGACTACGAACAGTCGGTCTACGGCGCCGAGGTGCAGTTCAGCCGCGGTCATTTCGAGCTGCACGGCCAGTTCGCGCGCTCGGCCTACGACGTCCCCGGGTTCGCCGCCCGCGCCTACGGCAAGACCTGCTGGATCGAGCCGCGCTACACCTTCACGCCACGCCTGTTCGCCGCCGCCCGCGTCGGCCAGAACGACTACCCGTACATCGCGCCGATCTACGGCACGACCTGGATCGCCAGCTCGTCGCGCGTCGCCGACATCGAGGTCGGGATCGGGTATCGCGTCCTTCCCGACCTGCTGGTCAAGGCGTCGTACCGGCGCGACCGCTGGTGGGTCCCCGAGGGGCTCGAGTCGATGCTCCCCGCCGGCCATGCGTTCGCGCTGGCCGCCTCGTGGCGGTTCGACATCGGCGACGCGCTCACCCGGCCGCACTGAGCCGCGTGCTGTTCGGGCGCGGGCCGGCGCGGCCCAGGCCGCCACGGCGCGGGCCGCTTACGCCGGCGGCGCGAAACCGCCATAATCGGCGCCGATGGTCGACGGCCTCCATCTCGCCCTGCTCGGAGTCGCCGCCGCGGCGGGCGGCGCCGTGAACGCGCTCGCCGGCGGCGGAACACTCATCACCTTTCCGGCCCTGCTCGCGGCGGGGATCCCGCCGCTCACCGCCAACGTCACCAACACCGTGGCCCTCTGCCCCGGGTATCTCGGGGCGGCGCTGGCGCAGCGCGCCGATCTCGTCACCCAACGCGGGTGGATGCGGCGGACGCTGCCGGCGGCGCTCCTCGGCGGATTCGCCGGCGGCAGCCTCTTGTTGATGACCGGCGAGCGGATCTTCGACGCGCTCGTGCCGTACCTGATCCTGTTCGCGGCCGGGCTCGTGGCCGTGCAGGAGCCGCTGCGCGCCTGGCTGCTGCGTCGGGCCGACGCGGCGGGCGGCCCCGCCGGCGGCACGACGCCTTTGGCCGGCGCCGAGGCCGCCTCCGCCCGCTGGGCCGTGCCGGCGGTCGGGGCGACGGCGGTCTATAGCGGCTACTTCGGCGCCGGCGCGAGCGTGATTATCCTGGCGGGTCTCGGGCTGACCCTCGGCGGGCCGCTGCCGCGGATCAACGCGCTGAAGCAGACTCTCGCCCTGGCATCGAATGTCGCCGCCGCACTCCTGTTCGTGTTCACCGGCCCGGTGGCGTGGCGGCCGGTCCTGGTGATGGCGGTCGCGACCTTCGCCGGCGGGACGCTGGGCGGCCGGCTGGCAGGGCGGATGTCGCCGGTCTGGCTGCGCCGCGTCGTCGTCGTGATCGGGGTCGTCGCCGGCTTCGCATACCTGGCGCGCTGATCGCGGCGAGCGCGGTGGTCGGACGCCTCGGGTATCATGCCGCCGTGCGACGCGCGCCGAACCCACTCCCCCTGAGCCCTTTCAGAGCCGCCCTCGTTGTCACGGCGCGGGCGTTTCTCGTTGCGTCGCTTTTCGTCGCGCCGCTTTTCACCCCGCCGCTTTTCGCCGCCGCCGGAGACCGCGATCCCGCGGCCGGCGGCCACGACACCACGGCCATCGCCCCCTTCCCGCCGTCGCTCGAGAGCTACGGCGATGCCGACATCGCCAGCCTGTGGGACGTGCTCGCCCACCGGGTGGCGGCGCAGCCGTTCAATCTCTGGGCGACCGTCCTGTTCATCGGCGCCATCCTGCACACCTTCTTCACCCATCGCTTCCGCCACATCGCCCACGTCCTGCAGGAGCGCCAGAACGAGCGCGCGCGGCGGGCCGCCGATGCGGCGCCGGCCGCGGCGGTGCGCCGCGTGTCGGTGGCGGCGCGGCTGTTCCATTTTCTAGGCGAGGTCGAGGCGGTGTTCGGCATCTGGGTGCTGCCGCTGCTTCTGGTGATGGCGGCGTTCGTGGGCGGCGACGCCGCCCGCGGGTACATCAACTACCGCGTGAATTTCACCGAGGCCATCTTCGTCGTCCTGATCATGGCGATCGCCTCGACCCGTCCGGTGCTGAGCCTGGCCGAGCGGGCGATGGGACTCCTGGCCGGCGTCGGGCGGCACACGCCGGCGGCCTGGTGGATCTCGATCCTCACGGTCGGTCCGCTCCTCGGGTCATTCATCACCGAGCCCGCGGCGATGACCATCTGCGCCTCGCTGTTGTCGCGGAAGATCTACGCCCGCCATCCCGGGAAGGGGCTGGCCTATGGGACGCTCGGCCTGCTGTTCGTCGCGGTGTCGGCCGGCGGGACCCTGACCCACTTCGCCGCGCCGCCCGTGCTGATGGTCGCGCGCCCGTGGGGCTGGGGCCTGGCGCACATGCTCCTGCACTTCGGCTGGAAGGCCGCGCTCGGCATCGCCCTCTCGGTCGCGGCCTACTACCTGTACTTCCGCCGCGATCTGGACCGGCTGCGGAAGGTGCGCGAGGACCTCCCGGTCGAGGCGCAGGAGGTGCCGATCCCGGCGTGGGTCACCCTCGCCCACGTGGGGTTTCTGGTGCTCGCCGTGACCCTGGCGCACTTCCCCGCCCTGCTCGTCTTCACACTGCTTCTCTTTCTCGCGTTCGTGCAGATGACGGAGGATTTCCAGCGCGACTTCCGGCTGATCTCGCCGGTCCTGGTCGGCTTTTTCCTCGCCGGCCTGGTGGTCCACGGCGGGCTGCAGCAGTGGTGGATCGCCCCGGTGCTCGGGAGGCTCGGCGAGGTGCCGCTGATGATTGGCGCGACGATCCTGACGGCGTTCAACGACAACGCCGCCATCACCTACCTGTGCACACTCGTCCCCGCCTTCACCGAGGGGATGAAGTACGCCGCCGTCGCCGGCGCGGTCACCGGCGGCGGGCTCACGGTCATCGCCAACGCCCCGAACCCGGCCGGCCAGTCGATCCTCAACAAGCACTTCGAGGACGGCATCGGCGCTTCGGGGCTCTTCCTCGGCGCCGTGATCCCGACACTCATCATCGGGGCCTGTTTCCTCTTCTTCCGCTGATTCCGCTTGATCCCGGGGGACGGCGGGTCCCTACGATCCCGGCGTCGCCCGCGCGGTTTCCGGCTTCAGGATCAGCCCTCGCCCGCTGCGGCCATCCATCGCCACGCGCAGCGGCCCCTCCAGGTGAATGTGGCGCACGAAGCCGGTGTCCTCGACGGCGGGGCGGGCGGCGAGCCAGTCCCAGTCGATGAAGCCGTCCCCTTCCTGCGGGTTGATCGTGAAGTAGCCGACGTTCAGCGACGTCAGGTTCTGGAAGAAATGCGTCCCCTGCGACGGGGTGACGTGCAGGTCCTTGAAGCCGGCCTCGACGATGACGCGCGCCCCGGCGATCTGGTTCCAGGTCACCGGGATGCCGAGGTGCCGGTCCATCGAACCCCAGCGGCCGACACCGACCAGGAGGTACGGGATCCCCTGGCGCTGCAGCGCGGAGTTCATGCGCGCCACCTGCTCGGCCACCTCGACACTGCGCAGGCGGTCGTAGCGGTGGTAGTCGACCACGACGAGATCATGCAGATCGCCGACGCGCCCATGGCCGAGGACGGCCTCGCTGCGACACAGGACCTCGTCGGCGGGCGGCTCGTTCAACTCGAGCGGATCCATACCGCCACCGATCGCGAGCGGCCGCATCTGCAGGAAAGCGAACTCCGGCAGCCGGCGCTCGGGGACCGACAGGTTCACCGCGAACTCGATCTCGACCTCCCCTCCGGTGCCGCGCTTGCCCATCTCGAGAATGGCGTCGAGCACCTCGGCCAGCGGAAAGACGCCGTGCTTCAGGATCGGCGCGAAGCTGACGAGACGCACGCCGGGACGGGCGATGCCGTCGGTGATCGCCTGGTTCTCGGGCGAGAAGGTCGATCCGACTGCAGCGAGCGTCCCGTCATGCTCCGCATCTTCAAGTCCGAAGCGCGTCAGCTCGGCCCCCTCGGGGCCGGAGAGCGACTTCCGGTGCGGCAGGTCGAGCGCGTAGAACTCGCGTTGCGAGTTGTGCAGCAGGACGTCGGCCGACGAACCGCCGAGGACATGGCGGGGGTAGCGCGGCGAGAAGCGCAGGCAGGCGTCCCCCTCGACGACGGCGCGACCGAGCCCCAGGGCGACCGCCGCCACCCCGTCTTCGCTCTTCATCGGCGGCGACGGGTAGACGTTGTACGAGCGCGCCACACCGGAGAAGTCGGGGTAGAAACGATCGCCGTGCCGCGCCCCGATCATCCGCTGGACGATGACCGCCATCTTCTCCTGCTCGAGGCGGAACGGGGTCATGTCGAGGAAGGCCTTCGCCTGCTCGGAGAAGGTCGAGGCGTAGACCGCCTTCACCGCCGCCACCAGCTCCTCGAGGCGGCGCTCGAGGGGGCCTCGGTTCGGCACCATGACCGTGCGGTAGACGCCGGCAAGCGGCTGGCTCGGCGAGTCCTCGAGCAGCCCCGACGAGCGCACCGACAACGGGTAGTCGGTCTGCCGCAGCAGGCGTCTGAGGTCTTTGAGCGCCTGGCGCGGGAAGCGCGCCGGCGCGAAGCGCTCGCGGAGCGCCTCCTCGGAGGCGGCGCCGAGGGCGAAGTCGTACAACCGGTTCTCCTCGAGAAACTGGTCGAACACGTCGGTCGCCAGCACCACCGACAGCGGCACCTGGATGCGGATCCCCGGGAACGACGAGGCGACATCGGCCTCGAGCAGGAGGCGGTTGACGAACGCCAGCCCCCGGGCCTTGCCGCCGATCGAGCCGGCGCCGATGCGCGCCATGCTGATCGAGCGCTCGTCGAGGCTGCCGGTGAAGTCGGCCACGACGGCGCGGTCGCGCGCTTCGCGGTAGGCGGTGATCGCCCGGGTGACGTCGTCGCGCAGCGCCTGCAGCGTCGGGTAGTCGGAGATCGTGCGCGGGCGCAGCCTTTCGGCCAGGGTGTACTCGGTGCGCGCCTTGAGCCACATCGAGAAGTGGTTGCGCTCGGCGTGGTAGACCAGGCTCTCGTCGGGGACCGCCTGCAGCTTCTCGACCAGGCTGCCGAGGTCGGCCGCCTGGTCGATCACCGTCCCGTCCGGCATCCTGAAGATGAAGGCTCCGAACCCGAACTGCTTCAGCAGCACCTCGCGCAGGCCGTGCAGCAGCAGCGGCGATCCCTTGAGCAGGAACGACGCCCCGAGACGCGCCGCCACGGCCTCGTTCTCGGGGTTGCTCGACTGCATGACGATCGGGATGTCGGGGCGCACCGCGTGCACGCGCTCCACCAGCTCGGCGCCCGACCCGCGGTCGAAGCGTCCCTCGCGCGGGAACTCGAAATCCGACAGGATGCCGAGGATGTTCTCCTCGAAGCGCACGAAGCGGTCCCACGCCGCCTCGAAGTTCTCGCACAGGATGATCTTCGGGCGGGCGCGCATGCGCAGCAGGCGCTGCGACAGGTTCAGACCCTCGGCGATGAGCTGCTGCGAGTGGAGCATCAGCTCGGAATAGATCACCGGCAGGAACGACGAGTAGTAGCGGATGCTGTCCTCGACCACCAGGATCGCCGGCACGCCCATGCGGCCGGTGTCGCGCTCGAGGTTGGCCCGGTCCTCCTGGTCCTTGACCATCGCCAGCAGGATGCGGACGTCCCCCTGCCACAGGAAGATCCGATCGAGGGCGCCGCGCGTGTGCCGGGCGAGGAACTCGACCAGCTCGCGGTGGTTGAACGCCAGCAGCACCACCGGGATGGCGAGCCCCGCCTCCTTCACCCGGCGGGCCAGCTCGGCGGCGTTCATGTCGCCGGGCTGGAGGGTGGTGATGATCATGTCGAACGTGCCTTCCTCCTGCGCCATGGCCAGCGCCTCGGCGCCGCTGCTCACCCGGATCAGGTCGGGGTTCTCGGTGAGCCGCAGGTCGGTGAACTGGCGCATGAGGGCGTCGTTCAGGTGCCCGTCCTCGCTCAGGATGAAGGAGTCGTACAGGCTCGAGACCAGGAGGATGTGGCGCACGCGGTGCCGCATCAGGTCCTGGAAGATGCGGGCGCGGCGGCGCTGTTCGCTGGCGGGCTCTGGTCGTCGGACGTCGGTCACGGCGCGGGGTCCCCGGGCGCCCGGAACGGCGCGGCGCCCGCACGGCGGCGGTGCGCCGGCTCATTCTAGATCGTGTCACGGGGAACCGGGGATGGGCGGCGCCGCTCTTCAATCCGGGCCGGGCCGGGGCCCGCGGGCCGGACTCCCTTGCGCGGCGGTTCTTGGGGGTCATATTGAACATGTGCGCCGATGCCGGCACCGGCATCGACGCATGGCGTTCCACGAGGTGCCCGATGCGACATGCCGACCCTGCGACCGCCGATCGCCATGACCTCGAATCGCTCCGTCTCCTGAGCACCGCCATCGAGCAGGCCAGGGAGACCGTGGTCGTCACCGACCGGGGCGGCGCCATCCAGTATGTCAACCCCGCCTTCACGCGCATGACCGGCTACCCGGCGGAGGAGGCGCTGGGTCGCAACCCCCGGATCCTCGCGTCGGGGGAGCACGCGCCGGATTTCTACCGACGGCTATGGGAGACGATCCTCGCCGGCCGCTCCTGGAGCGGAGAGATCGTCAATCGGCGCAAGGACGGGACGCTGTACACCGAGGAGATGAGCATCACCCCGGTGTGCGCGGGCGCCGGCGACATCACCCATTTCGTGGCCATCAAGCAGGATGTGAGCGCCAGGAAGCAGGTCGAGGCGGAGCTCAGGCGCACCCAGTTCATCATGGACCACATCGGCGACATGATCCTGTGGGTGGACGTCGATGGGTGGATACTCTACGCCAACGAGGCGGCGGCCCGGTCCCTCGGGTACGCGAGAGAGGAGTTGCTGGAGCTGCGCGTGGGCGACATCGACCCGGCCCTCCATTCCGAGGGATGGCGCGCGGCGTGGGAGTCGGCCAGGCAGGCGAAGGTCCTGCGTTTCGAGTCCTCGTCGCTCCGCAAGGACGGCTCGACGCTCGCGACCAGCGTGGTTGTGAGCCACCTCAACTTCCGCGGCCGCGACTACCAGTGCGCCGTCGTCCGGGACATCACGGACGCGAAGGCGGCCGAGGAGAGGCTGCGGGCGGCGCAGGAGCGGCTGCGCAACATCCTGGAGCACAGCACGAACCTCTTCTATTCCCATACGCCCGACCACCGGCTCACCTACGTCAGCCCGCAGGCGCGGCATTTCTTCGGCTGCGATCCGGAGGAGGCGATGGTGCGGTGGATGGACTTCCTGACCGACCACCCGGTGAACGCCGCCGCCGTCGAGGCGACCGAGCGGGCCATCAGGACCGGCGAGCGCCAGCCTCCGTACGAGGTCCAGTTGCGGACCCGCGCCGGGAGGACGCTCTGGGTCGAGGTGAACGAGGCGCCGGTGCGCCGCGACGGCCGGGTCGAGGAGGTCGTGGGATCGCTCACCGACATCACCGCCCGCAAGGAAGCCGAGCGCCAGCGGGAGATGATCGAGGAGCGGATGCGGATGTCGCAGAGGCTCGAGGCCGTCGGCCAGCTGGCGGGCGGCGTGGCCCACGATTTCAACAACCTCCTCAGCGTCATCAATGGGTACGGCGAGATGCTCCTCGGCTCGTTCGCCGAGGCGGACCCCCGGCGTGCCCGGATCGAGGAGATCGTCGCCGCCGGGCGCCGGGCCGTCGGCCTGACCGGGCAGTTGCTGGCTTTCAGCCGGCGCCAGATCGCCGAGCCGCGGGTGGTCGACCTGAACGCGCTGATCGGCGAGACGGAGAAGATACTGCGCCGCCTGATCGGCGATGACATCGTGCTCGATTTCGCGCGCGGCCCCGGCCTTGGTCACGTGCGGATCGACCCGGTGCACCTGGATCAGGTGCTCATCAATCTCGCGGTGAACGCCCGCGACGCGATGCCCGGCGGCGGCACGCTGCGCATCGAAACCGCCAACGCCGAGGTGGGCACCGACTTCGCCCGCCTCCATCCTCCGACCGAGCCGGGGCGCTATGTCGTCCTGTCGATGACCGACACCGGCACCGGCATGGACACGGAGACGCAGCAGCATGCGTTCGAACCGTTCTACACCACCAAGGGAACCGGGAAGGGGACGGGCCTCGGTCTCGCGACCGTCTACGGCATCGTGAAGCAGAGCGGCGGCTACGTCTGGATCGAGAGCGCCACGGGGAAGGGGACCTGCTTCCGGATCTACCTGCCTCTCGTCGAGGCGGCCTGCGATCCGATCCCGGCCGCGGCGCCCGACTCCATCGTGGGCGGCTCCGAGACCATCCTGGTGGTCGAGGACAACGCTCCCCTGCGGGACCTCGTTCGCGACCTCGCGCAGGAGCTCGGCTACTCCGTGCTGAGCGCCGCGAACGGGCAGGAGGCGATCGAGGTTGCCGCCCGCCACCCCGGACAAATCGATCTGATGTTGACCGACGTGATCATGCCCGGGATGAGCGCCCGCGAACTCGCCCGCGCCCTGCGCGCCGGACACCCCGACCTGAAAGTTCTCTACATGTCCGGGTACAGCCACGACGTCCTGGGGTCGCGAAACGCCCTCGACCCGGACGTGCGCCTCATCGCCAAGCCCATCGGGCGGGTCCGCCTCGCCGGCGCCCTGCGGCAGGTCCTCGACGGGCATCCCGACCGGGCGGCGAAGGCCGCCTGAGCGCGCCGCGCGCTCGCCAGGCGGCCCTACGGCCGCGTGCTGATCTTCAAGATAACCACCTTCTCGAGATAGTCGACATCGAAGGGCTTCTCGATGTAGTCGAACGCTCCCATCTCGAGAGCGCGTCGCGCGAGGGTCTCGTCGCCCGCGCCGCTGATCATGATCACGGCGGCCCGGGGATTCTCGGCGAGGATCCGGCGCAGGGTTTCGATGCCGTTCATGTCCGGCATGTTGATGTCGAGCAGCACAAGGTCAACGACGCTCCGGCTCACCACCTCGAGGCCCGCCTTGCCGCCCGCGGCGGTTTCAACGGTGTGACCGCGGTCGGACAGGAACGCCGACAGCATCTTCCGCACCGGTTCCTCGTCGTCGACGACAAGAATCCTCGCCATGGCTTCCCTCCGCACGGCTGTTGATGTGGGCGTGGGACTTCCCTTTCCGTACATGCTATCCCATCGGGTCACCCCGAGGTCTACTCCGGCGATCGGGGACGGCGGGATCGCAGGGCGGGGTGTACGGGCGTTGCCGGAGGAGTGCGGGGGGAGGGGGGACGAACGAAGGCGGCGCCCGGCACGCGGCCGGGCGCCGCCTTCGCAATCATCGGCGGACCTCGCGGCCCGCCGGTGCTTTGCTAGACGACGCCCTGGTCCATCATCGCGTCGGCGACCTTGAGGAAGCCGGCGATGTTGGCGCCGTTGACGTAGTTGCCCGGCGTGCCGAAGCGATCGGCGGCGTCGAGACAGGACTTGTGGATGTTCTTCATGATCATCTGCAGGCGGTTGTCGACTTCCTCGCGCGTCCAGCTGTACCGCATGCTGTTCTGCGCCATCTCGAGACCGGACACCGCCACGCCGCCGGCGTTGGCGGCCTTGCCGGGCCCGTAGAGGATGCGCGATTCGAGGAACACCGAGACCCCTTCGGGCGTCGTCGGCATGTTGGCGCCCTCGGAGACGACGAAGACGCCGTTGCGCACCAGGTTCTGGGCGTCCTTGCCGTTGATCTCGTTCTGGGTCGCGCTCGGGAAGGCGCAGTCGGCCTTGTGCGTCCAGA
>Ga0210377_10000770_pt1 | contig 30618 bp, 4 predicted proteins | sample PLM4_65_b1redo_FD_155480 | JGI IMG/M metagenome (GOLD analysis project Ga0210377, IMG submission 155480) | Groundwater sediment microbial communities from an aquifer in East River, Colorado, USA - PLM4_65_b1 redo | ecosystem: Environmental > Terrestrial > Soil > Riparian zone | place: USA: East...
GGTCGTGCAGGTCGAGCCGGCGTTCCCAGCCGCACAGACGCCCGGCAGGAAGCAGGTCTCATCGCTCACGTATCCGTCGTCCGCCGTCCCGTCGCAGTCCTGGTCGACGGCGTCGCAGTCCTGGTCAGTTCCCGTCGGTGCGCCCGTCTGGCAGACGGCGACCACACCACCCGTGCAGGTCGAGCCGGCGTTCCCCGCCGCACACACACCCGGCAGGAAGCAGGTCGCATCGCTCACGTACCCGTCGTCCGCCGTCCCGTCGCAGTCATCGTCCACGCCGTTGCAGTTGTCGTCCGGCGGCGCGCTGCCACCTCCGCAAGTTCCTTCACTGCAGGTCGTGTTGACCGTGCAGACGTTGCCATCGTCGCAGGGAAGCGTGTTGTTGGCCGGTGCATGGGTGCAGAATCTGTCGTCGAGCACCGGCTTTTGCCCGGCACTCCGGGTCGCTGCGCCAACGAACGAACCATCAAAAACCCCCGGATCATCAACTGCGACGCCAGTGGGCTCGTTGAAGCTCCAGCGATGCATCAGGTTGGTCGCTGCCATGATCTCCCGGTTCATGCTCGCCTCGATCTCGGCCAGGGACCGGGCACTGCTCCAGATCCGGAACTCGTCGAGGTATCCGTCGAGGTAGAGACCGAGGGCCGGTGCGGAGGTGCGCGCGACGCCGAGCAATGTCTCCTGGCCCGCGGGCATGTTGACGGTGTCGGTCAAGGCCCAAGTCGGCGCGGTCGTGGCGACCAGCACGCCGTCGAGGTAGGTGCGGAGCTGCTGCGGCGCCGCACGATCCATGACGAGCGCCACATGGTGCCACGTGTTCAGGGTGACCGCAGCCGCCGCGGCGTGCGCGGCGGGGGCGTCGATCTGCGCGGTCCCCGCGCCTCCGGCGCTGCGCTCGACGGACGTTGCGATCCAGGGTGTCGTGCCGGTGCGCAACTGGATCACGACCTGCGGGAGCGCCCCCTGCTGACCGGCGCGGAAGATCCCGATCAGATCCGACGCCACCGTGCGCGCGAAGAACCAGCCCTCGACCGTGAAACTGCTCGTTCCGAAATTGTTGATGAAGTTGTTCGACGCCGTGCTCTGGCCGAGGTTGATGTAGTCGCCGGTGGGAGCCGTCATGTCGACGGACGCATCGTTGTCCGTGGTGCAGGCGTCGGCCGTGCACGAGTTGCCGTCGTCGCACTGGGCATTCGAGGTGCAAATCGTGCAGCCGGGGATCGGCGTGTACTGGCAGGCATTTGCGACGCATGAGTCGGTCGTGCACGGCAGGCCGTCGTTGCAATCGGCGGCCGTCAGGCAGCAGCCGGCGATTGGCGCGCCCACGCACTGCCCGGCCGAGCAGGTGTCGGCCGTGCAGACGAGGCCGTCCGAGCAGGTGTTCGTGTCGTCGGGCGTCAGAGTGCACTCGCCGAGGCCTACTCCGGACGCCACCCAAACGGGCCCGCCGGTGAGCGTGCCGTCCTGCTCCGCCGGCGACAAGTCGGCGGCGGTCGAGTCATCGGCGTTCGTCCCCGAGCCTTCGTTCAAGCCCCAGCGGCCGAGGAGGCCGGTGGCCGACGGAATCTGCGCCAGCATCCCGGCGCGGATCTGAGCCGGTGTGCGGACGTAGTTCCAGACTCTCGGCTCGTCCATCACGCCGCCGAAGAAGCCGGCGGGCGCCGCCGGCGGAACCGCCTGACTCGAAGTGATCGCGGTCCCAAGAGCGAAGTGTTGGATGCTGTCGTAGCGCGGCTCGACACCGGGAGTGCGGGTGCACACCGAGGCTGTACACACCGGGGACGTGCAGGCGGTGGCGTTGGGGGCGGTCCCCTCGACACCGTCAACATAGAGCCGCCACCCGTCCACCACGCTGTAGGTCACAGCGACGTGGTGCCAGTTCTGGTCGGTGATCGTCAGCGTGCCGCAGGCCGGACGGTTCTGGCCGGCGGGCGTGCCATCGGCGCCTGCAGCGATCTGCTCGAAGTCGGCGGCCAGCTTGACGATTGTCGTATTCACCGAGTCGGGAATGAGGCCGAGGAAGTAGTTGCAGTCGACGTTGCCTCCGTCGCCCTCGCCGCGGCCCTTGGTCACCAGCGGGATCGCACTGATGCCGCCGGTGCCCGTGCTGGCAACCGTGCCCCAGGAGCCGCCGTCGCGGCGGATCCAGCTCTCGAGTGTGAAAGCGCGCGCGCCCAGCGCCGCTTCGCCAGCGGCCGCGCCCATCGTCACGTAGGCGCTCGAGCCGTTGAAGTCGAGCGCCGTGCCGTTCACGTTGGCGCCGTTGCAGGCGTCGTCGGTGCAGGCGTTGCTGTCGTCGCAGGTCGGGCCTTCGGGGACGCAGGCGCCGAGGCCGTTGCAGACCTCGGACGTGCAGCGGTCGCCGTCAGAACAGACCGTTCCGACTGCCACGGGGACCCCGACACAGACGCCTCCGGCGCAGGTGTCGGCAGTGGTGCAGACTGCGCCGTCGTTGCAGGGCGCCGTGTTGTTCACATACCCGCATCCAGTCGCCGGGCTGCACGCATCGTTGGTGCAGACGTTGCCGTCGTCGCAGACCGCGTTGTTCGGGGCATGCAGGCACTGGTCGCCGGCTTCGTCGCAGGAGTCGGCGGTGCAGGCGAAGCCGTCGTCGCAGTTCGGTGCGGCGCCCGGCAGACAGCCGCTCACAGCACTGCACATCTCCGTGCCGTTGCAGTACTGGCCGTCGGAGCACGCGGCGTCATTGGTCGCGTGCGCGCAGGCATCGGCAGTCTGGTCGCAAGTGTCGGCGGTGCAGGCGATGCCGTCGTTGCAGTCCGGGGCCGCGCCGGGCAGGCAGGCGCCGGCCTGGCAGATCTCGGCGCCGTTGCAGAAGGCGCCGTCGCTGCACTCCTCGTTCGTCACGCACGGGTTCTGGCACAAGCCGGTGACCTGGTTGCAGAGCTGGCCGCCGGTGCAGGCGTCGGTGTGCTGGCAGCCGTTGACGCTGTCGCAACTGTCGGCCGTGCAGGCGATGCCATCGTCGCAGTTCAGGGCCGCCCCGCCGACGCAGGCGCCGCCGGTGCAGGTGTCGATGGTGGTGCAGACGCTGTCGTCGTTGCATGGGGCGCTGTTGTTGGTGGTCACGCACCCGGTGGCCGGGTTGCAGGAATTGTCGGTGCAGGGGTTCGAGTCAGTGCAGACGAGCGCCGTGCCGGCGGAGCAGAAACCAGCCTGGCAGGTTTCGGTCCCGTCGCACAGGTCGGCGTCGGCGCAGGAGATCCCGTTGGCCAGCGCCGTGTTCGTGCACGGGACTGCAGCCAGATCCGGTGCGGCCGCCACCCAGGCCGCGCCGCCCATGAGATTGCCACCGTTGGCGTTGCCGCTCGTGTCCACGGTGGACGTCGCGGTCCCCCCCTCGTCGAGGCCCCACCGGCCTACGAGCCCCGGCGCCACCAGAATGCGGCGGTCCATGGAGTCGGCGATGTCGGCGGCGCTGCGGGCGTGGTTCCACACGCGCACTTCGTCGATCTCGCCGGCGAAGAACCCACCGGCGACGGCCGGGGCACTCCGGCCATCCATGGCCGACGCGATGGAGAACGGGTGGATGGCGTCGTACCGCGGCGTCAGGCTGGTCGCCAGCACGCCTTCCTGCGCGCCGTTGACGAACAGCCGCAGGGCGCTGCCGTCGTAGGTCAGGGCGGCGTGGTACCAGGTCCCGTTGACGATCGTTGTCGTACCCAGGATGCCGTTGTCGTTGTTGCCGCCCGGTGCCTCGAACGACTCGAAGTCGCCGACCAGCACTGCGCCGCGAATACCCAGGAAGTAGTTCAGGTCGATGTTGCTGCCGTCGCCCACGCCGCGGCCCTTGGTGATGATCGGGACAGCGTTAGGCAAGGTCGCGGAGAAGGCGGTCTCGACGCCGGCCCCGGTACGGCGGAACATGCATTCGATGGTGAACTGCGCGAGTCCGAGTTCGGTGTGTGTCGAGGCGGCGCCGAAGTCGACCCTATCGTTGACGCCATCGAAAGCCAGCGCCGCCTGCGGATCCGCTCCGGCGCAGAGGTCCGTCGTGCAGGCGTTGCCGTCGTCGCAGCTCTGGATCGTCCCGGCCACGCACGCGCCGGCGCCGTCGCAGGTCTCGCCCACCGTGCAGGTGTTGCCGTCGTCGCAGGCGCTACCCTCCGGCGCGAACGCATGGTCGCACTGGTTGGCCTGAGTGTCGCAGGTGTCGACCGTGCAGGCGTTGCCGTCGTTGCAGTCCGGCGCCATGCCGGGCAGGCAGACGCCGGCCTGGCAGATCTCGGCACCGTTGCAGAACGCGCCGTCGCTGCACTCCTCGTTGGTCACGCACGGAACCTGGCACAGGCCGGTGACCTGGTTGCAGATCGTGCCGCCGGTGCAGGCGTCGGCGTGCTGGCAGCCGTTGACGCTGTCGCAGCTGTCTGCCGTGCAGGCGATGCCGTCATCGCAGTTCTGGGCCGCTCCGCCCACGCAGGCGCCGTCGGTGCAGGTGTCGATGGTGGTGCAGACGCTGCCGTCGTCGCACGGGGCGTTGTTGTTGACGGTGACACACCCGGTCGCCGGGCTGCACGAATTGTCGGTGCAGGGGTTCGAGTCAGTGCAGACGAGCGGCGTGCCGGCGGCGCAGAAGCCCGCCTGGCAGGTTTCGGCGCCGTCGCACTGGTCGGCGTCGGCGCAGGGAGTCCCGTTAAGCAACGCGGTGTTCATGCACTGGACCGACGTCAGCGACGGCGCGCCCGCCCCCCACACGGGCGCGTTGACGAGCGTGCCGTCGTTGGCGCTGCCGCTCGTGTCGAGGGCAGTCGAATCCGTCCCCTGTCCGTCGAGACCCCAGCGGCCCACGAGGCCGGGAGCCGCGGTGATGCGCCGGGTGCGCGCCGCCGCGATCTCCGTCGCGCTGCGTGCATAGTCCCACACACGGACCTCGTCGATCGCGCCGTTGAACCCGCCCTCGATGGTGCCGCCCGAGTTGATGGCGGTCGCGATCGCGAATCGCTGGAGGCTGTCGTACCGTGGCGTCATCCCCGGACAGGTCGTCCCGGCGGTGTCGGGCGCGCCGTCGAGGTACAGCTGCCAGCAGGTGCCGTCGTAGGTCGCGGCCACGTGGTGCCACACACCGCTCGTCACGGCGGTGCCCCCGCTCACGGGGTAGTTGTTGTTACTGTTGACCGACGGCTCCAACGACTCGAAGTCCGCCGCCAGGTGGCCATTGTCGCTGCGGATGCCGAACAGGTAGTTGCAGTCCAGATTGCTGTCGTCGCCCTCGCCTCGTCCCTTGGTCACGATTGGATACGCAACAATGCCGTTGGTTCCAGAGCTGGAGGTCACGCCACCGCCGTCCCAGAGCACCCAGGCCTCGAGGGTGAGCTGCGCCAGCCCGAGCTCCGGGTGCGACGCCGCCGCTCCGAACGCCACGTGCTTGATCGGTACCACGGGCGGTTGCGTGGGATTGGCGAAGGTCAGGGCCCCCTGCGTGCCCGAAGCCAGGCACATGTCGGTCGTGCAGGCGTTGCCGTCGTCGCAGCTCTGCGCCGTACCCGACACGCACACTCCGCCGCCGTCGCAGGTCTCGCCCGCGGTGCACGGATCGGCGTCATCGCAGGCGGTGCCGGCAGGCGCCGGTGAATGGCCGCAAAGACCGGTCTGACTGTCACAGCTGTCGACTGTGCAGGCGTCCTCGTCGTCGCAGTTCGCGGCGGCGTGCTGGCAAATCCCCGCCTCGCACGTGTCGTTGGTGCAGGCGTCGGCATCGTCGCACTGTGTCGGCGAACTGCACGGGACGCACCCGGGGATTCCGACGTGGCTGCATGTACCCGGCCCGATGGCGGGGATCTGGCCGCTCGTCAGCCAGGCGGTTCCGCCGTTCAGGGTGCCGTGACTCGTGCCGACGGAATCGGCGGTCGTCGTCGCGGTCCCTCCTTCGTCCAGCCCCCAGCGATGCAGCAGCCCCGTGCCGGAGCTGATCGCGAGATTCATGTTGTCCTGGATTTGCTGCGGCGTCCGGACGTGATCCCAGATCCGGACCTCGTCCAGCCGACCGTCGTAGTAGAGACTGAGGCCCCCACCACCGAGCCGACCCGCGCCGAGGATGACGTTGTCCGTGCTGCTGATCGTGTTCGTTCCCCAGTCCGCGGCGTTCTCGACGATCGCCGGGCCGCCGTCGATGTGCAGGCGAAGCTCCTGTCCGGCCGGGTCGCCGGGCAGGGTGCTGCGATCCACGATCATCGCGAAGTGATGCCATGCGTTCGGTGTGATAGCCACGCCCTGGTAGTTCACGTCCTCCTGCTGGTCTCCCGCTCCGTCGGCCTCGACGGACCCGGCGATCGCCAGGTACGGGGCTGTGGTGCCCGTCAACTGCACGGCGACCTGCATGAAGTCGTCCTGTCGTCCCATGCGGATGATGCCCGTCCGGTCGGCGTTTCCGCCGTCGGTATAGACCCAGCCCTCGATCGTGAAGCTCCCCGTCCCGAAATTCGTCAACGCGGCCGCGTTGCCCAGATCCACGTTATCGTTCGCCCCGTCGAACGACAGACCGGAGACGTTGCCGCCGGCGCAACTGTCGGTCGTGCAGACGTTGCCGTCGTCGCAGTCGGCCGTCGTGTTGCACGACGTGCTTGGGACGTTCGAGCAGTCGTCGTCGGTGCAGGTGTCGATCGTTCCCGGTATGCCGTCATCGCAGTCGGCGTGGGTCACGCAGCAGTCGAAGGTCGGGGCGTAGTCGTAGACGCATCCCGTGGCCTCCGAGCAGTCGTCCGTGGTGCAATCGTTGGCGTCGTCGCACAGCACCGCGGCGCCCGACTGGCACGAGCCGCCAGAGCAGACGTCAGGCGCGGTGCAGGCGTTGCTGTCGGTGCAGGCGCCGGTGTTGTTGGCGTGCTCGCAGACGTTGCCGACGCAAGTATCGTCGGTGCACGCTTGGGCGTCGTTGCAGTCGGCCGCGGTAAGGCAGCAGCCGGCCACCGCCGCATGCGTGCAGGTCCCGGCGTCGCACGCGTCGGTCGTGCAGATGCTGCCGTCGTCGCACTCGGCAGCCGACTGGCAGTCGGTCGTGAAGGTCCAGCGCGGGCCGACCGTCGTCGAAGTGCCGTCGGTGAGCTCGGCATACCACTCGTACGTCCTGTTCGACTCTCGGCCCGGCCAGGACACGCTGGCCTGGGTGCCGCTCCCGACCGACGACTGGGACCCGACGACGGCGAACGGCACCCCGGCGTCCATCGCGTAGTCGAGGGTGAACTGCTGCTGCGCCGTGCCGGCGGTGTTGTCCGCGTGGCTGTAGATGAACTGCCCCAGGTACGGGGAGTAGGTCTCGGCGGTGATGGTGTTCGTTTGCGGGTGGAAGGTCAGGATCCGCAGCCAGCCGTCGCCGCCATTGGGACGCGTCTGGTAGTCGGTGATCATGCTGTGGATCACGTGACCCGGCTGCGGCTCGTCACGGCGCCGGTTCGCCTGGTCGAGATGGCCGCACAGCGTCATGAAGACGTTCTGGTTGTCCTGCAGCGCGTTGTAGACCGCCTGGCCCTGGTTGGTGAACGCGGGCGGGTTGCCGCTCGGCTGCATGAGGAAGTGGCTGGAGACGATGGCCCGCCGGTTCGGATAGACGTTGGTGAGGATGTTGTCCATCCAGTCGATGACCTGCTGGCGCATCGGATGCGCCACCCCGGCCGACTGGCAGCCCATGCTGCCGTCGGCGCAGTCCCACTCGAGATGGAAGATGATGAAATCCATCCCGCCGGCGCTGAACAGCTCGTAGTGGTTGTCGGTGTTGCGGAAGTAGGTCGTCGGATCGCCGAAGTCGTAGCGCCCACCGTAGTAGCTCTTGCACGTTGGGTTCTCGTCAGGGGGAGTCGGTCCGGGGTTGCAGACGGCGCCGCCGCAGTCGGCGTCCTTCTCACATGTCAGGCCGGGGTTGTTGCTGCACTCACCCGGGCACATGCGCTGCAGGCCAAAGGTCTTGGTCCACTGGATCGTCGTGCCTTCTTCGTTCGATCCGGAGCGGGCGTTGCCGCCGTTGTCGTGGTTGCCCACGGCGATGCCGTACGGGATGCCCTCGGGGAGCCCCGGCGCGCTTTCGATGATGTCCCAGGCCGCCGACGCATTGGGCCACTGGTATTCCTGGCCGGCCTGATCCCAGTTGTTCACGCAATCGCCCAGCTGGGTGACGAAGACGATGTTGCGGGCGACGCGGTTGTCGACGATCCACTGGGTCTGGGCCGCGTAGATCTGCGGGTAGGTCTGTGAATAGAACTGCGTGTCGGGCAACACGATGATGGTGAAATCCTCGCCCGCCGGGCCGCCGGCCACGCGTCCCTTGAACGTCACGGTCATCGGGTCGCCGGACGGATCGGTCGCGGTCACGCAGAGTTGGGGGTTGACCGACACGCCGGTCTCCGTGTCCGCTGGCGACGGTGACGTCGGTGCCGACGGCGGCGGATTGGTGGCCTCGAGGCGCGCGATCACCGTGAAGTCGCTGCTGGCGGTGTCATCGTTGTGCGCCTGGATCGCGAGGACGTTGGCGCCGTTCACCAGGAGCGCCGCATTCACCGGAAACGTCTGGGCAGCGTTGCAGGTGCCATTGCAGGTCGAGCATTCGTGACTCGTGGGTGTGGCGTTGAACGGCGGCAGCGTACCCTGGCCAGCCATGCTGCTGCTGCGCGCGATCTCCGTTCCATTCAGATAGGCAACGAAGCCGTCGTCGTAGTCGACCACCAGGTTTAGCCCGGTGACTGCCGCAGCGCTCGGGACGTTGAAAACGTGGCGCGTGAAGATGCTCTGATAGACGGGGGCCGTCGTCATGTCCGAGAGCGTCGTGCCGCGCCCGGCTGTGCAATCGAGGCCGTAGCCGAAGCCGCCCGGGCCTGAGAACCAGCCGGCGTCGTCAAAGCACAGGTCGCGCCAGGCGGCCGGCGGGTTCGTCGTCCCCTTGAAGTAGCGCCAGGTCTCGCCGGTGGCGACCGGCAGGCCCGAGGGCGCATCACACTGGCCGGTACCGGTGTTGCAGATCTCGCCGCAGACGCAGGTGCTGGTTGCGACGCATGTCCCGCCGCTGCACTCGTCATCGGTGCAGTCGACGCCGTCCGAGCAAGCGTTGCCGTTGTTGGCCGTGCCGACGCAGGCGCCGCCCGAGCAGATGTCGTCGGTGCACGGATTGCCGTCGCTGCAGACGGCGGTGTTCGCCGGGTGCAAGCAGGTGCCGCCGGTTCCGAGATCGCAGACGTCGTCGGTGCAGGGGTTGCCGTCGGAGCAATCGCCGGGACCGGTGCACGGCGCCGGCAGCGTAAAGGTCACGGTGAGAAGCGGCCGATTGGCCGCGGTGGCCGCCTCGGACGACTCGAAGACGAGCCCGTCATCGACTGCCTCGAGGAGAACCCAGCCATGGTTGGAGGCAGGATCCGCGAGCCAGGCCTGCAGGCTGGATGTGACCGTCACGGCGGTCGCGGCGCCCTGCGCCAGACCAGCCGGTGTCGCGTCCGCCGTCGCCGCGGCCTCGACTCCGTCCGCCTGGACCCCCGTCGTGAGGTTCCATGGTGCCGCGCCGAAGGTGTTGTACGTGTTGGCGGCGGCCCAATCCTGCAGCACACGATGGAAGTAGATGGTCGCGGCGGTGCCGTAGTTGGTGGTGTTCGGCACGCTGAGCGTCAGTGTGGCGTCGGTGATGGTCGACCCCGCCGGGATCTGCCCCGGTCCGCTCCCGAAGATGTTGTCGAAGCGGATGAGCGCCTCCTGGTAGTAATTCAGCAGGTCCACCCGGAGCGTCGCCGCTGTGGCGTTGCTCGTCGTGGCGTTCTGGGCGTCGATCCAGGTGTCCACCGTTCCGGTGTAACTGTTCACGCCCTGCTGGAAGGTGAGGACCGTGTCGGCCTGCGGACTCGGCCCTCCGGCCGCGAACGCCTGGGGGGTGGCGGTCCCGAACCGGTTCGAAGCGACGAGATCGGGCGATGCGGCGCCGGCGGCGGAGGGTGGCGGAGAAATCGACGCGAGGAGCGCGGACAGACTCCTCCCCCCGCCGGTCTCGGCACCGATGATCGCCTGCCAGCCGACCATCACCGCGAGGCAACAGCACAGAAGGAGAAGCGCCGTCGACGGACGGCTCAACCGGATCGAGATCGCACGTGACATGAAACACCCCCCGGTAGAGGAACTCCCTCGACCATGTGCATGTGCGGGCCGGCCACCTATGGCCGGCCCGCTTTACGACCGGTCTTCAAAAATCAGTCGGCCTGCCGATTCACCGGCCGGCCGAGCTTCGGGCCGCCCGCTCCCGCGGCGCCCTTGATGCGCAGCGAGACGCGGCCCTCGTTGGCCTCCGCCCCGATGGTCATGGGCAGGGTGCGGCCGAGGTCCGTCCGGGCCTCGACCGTGATCTTCACGACGGTCCCCGAACCGCTCAGCGGGACCGGACCGTAGACAGCGACACGCGCCGAACCGCCGGCCTGGTGCGCGATGGCCGTGTGGTCGGCGCCGATGCCGTCGGTCTCGACCGACACGATGGAGAGGCGCGCCGGGTCGAAGCCGAGGTCGAGATCGAGACCCTCGATCCCGTCGGCATTGCGCACGGTGACGAGCAGCGTGCGCCGCGAGCCGGCGGCCAGCGGTTTCGACCACCCGTCGAGCGAGAGCAGGGCGACATCCCCGCTCCCCGGCCGGACCGCGGCCGTCGGACGGCCCATGCCCTTCTGGCGCAGCGCCTGCGCCCGCTCCGTGTCGGCGGTGACCGCCAGCGCCTCGGCGCCGCGCGGCGGCGCCAGCGGCGCCGCCGGCGCCCAGTTGCCCGACACATCGCCGAGCAGGATGCCGACGAAGTTGTCGACCACCGGCCCGACCAGCGGCGCGTGGGTGTAGGACGCCGGGCCGCAGTCGTGGTTGCCGGCGTCGACGTAGTTGTCGCAGCGCAGGAAGCGCCAATCCGAGCCGCCCGGGGGAACGCCGGCGGCGGCGAAGTGGTCGATGACCTGGACGGCAAACTGGGAGATGAGCGCCGCGTCGAACGACGAGACCGCGCCGTTGCCGGTGACATCGCCGGCGATCTGCTGGTTCCCCGACAGAGTGATCTGCAGTACCGCGTGCTGCGCCGCCAGCGAGGCGTCGAACGAGGTGATCGCCCCGTTGTGGTCGGAGGCGCGCGGGTCGCCGTACTTTGGAGTCGGCGTGACGCCGATGGTGCCGGCGAGGTTGCCGATGGCGTAGGTGCCCGCGGCCCCGCTGGTGTCGTCGGCGACGAGATCGCCGCTGGCATCCACGCCGACGCTCGGCACCGGCTTGACGCTCGGCTCGCCGGTCGTGCCGTTGCGGTAGTAAGTCACGACGCCGCTGACACCGCATGCGCCGCTCGGCGCGTGCAGGCAGGCCCCGGCGCTGCAGCTGTCCGCCGTGCAGATGTTGCCGTCGTCGCAGCTGATCGGCGTCCCGGGTACGCACACACCCGCGACGCAGGCGTCGACCGGCGTGCAGGCATCACCGTCCGAGCAGGTGTTGCTGTTGTCGTTGACCGACTCGCAGGCGCCGTTCGCCGGGTTGCAGGTGTCGTCGGTGCACGGGTTGCCGTCGTTGCAGACGACCGGCGCGCCGCCGGTGCAGACGCCGCCGCCGCAGATGTCCCCGGTCGTGCAGGGGTTGCCGTCATCGCACGAGGCGGTGTTGGCCGGGTGCGTGCAGGTCCCCGCGGTGCACAGGTCGTCGGTGCAGGGGTTGCCGTCGTTGCACTGGGCGTTGATGTTGCACTCGCCGCTCACCGTCAGCGTGCAGACCGGGCCGGATTCCCAGGCGATCGGGTTGGCGCCGCTGTCGGCAAGGGCGGTGTCGGGAAACGCCGCGAGGGAAATCTCGAAGCTGCTGCCCGGCGCCGCGTCGCCCGAGACGGTCAGCGCGTAGGTCGACAGGTAGGCCGCGCCGGGACCGACGCTCGCGGCGCCGCTGAGCAGCGACGACGATGCGAGCGCCAGGCCGCAGTTGGTGATCGGGAAGGTCGCCGGCTGGCCGGCGAAGATGTAGTCGCCGCGGGCCTCGTTGATGGCGACGCCACCCGGGCAGGTGAGCCCGACCGTGCCGCTGCCGGCCGTGCGGGTCGCCAGGATCTTCGTCTGGTAGCCGCGCACGGGCGTCAGGCCGCCGAGGTTGGTCAGCGTCAGGTCGAGGCCGACGAGACCGCCCGGCGGCGCATCCGGGGCCGCCAGCGCGCAGTCGATGCGCGCGCGCGGGCCGGTGAAGGCCTGGTACTGCACCGTCAGTTGCGGCCGCAGGGTGACGGTTGCGTCCTCCGACGAGCTGAACTGCCACGAGTCGGAGAGACCGGTCGGCGTGACGAAGATCCAGCCGCGGTTGGCGGCCGGGTTCGCCGACCAGGCCACGACGCTCGGGGTGACATTGATGTCGTGGGCCGCGGGCACCGTGCCGTTGTACGAACTCTGCACGTCGATCGCTGCCACCGACTCGACACCGTCACGCGCCACTCCACCGACAAGCGAGTTCCAGGTGTCGGTGTCGACCCAGGGCGCGATCATCCGATGCAACTCGGCACCGTCCGGGCTCACGTTGGTGATGTTCAACCGCAGGGTCGCCGCCAGGATGGTGGCGCCGTCCGGGATCGGACCGCCCTGCGAGACGAACAGGTTGTCGAAGCGCATGAGGACCTGTCGCTCGTCGCCGGGGGCGCCGGCCAGCGGGCCGTCGACGATCAGCGGGTTCGTGGCCGCGTTGTTCGTGGTCGGCGAACCGGCGTGCAGGAAGGTGTCCACGGTGGCCGCGTAGCCGCCGACACCGTCCTGGAAGACCGCCTGGGCCGGGGCCGCTTCACAAAGCCCCGTGCCGAGGTTGCAGGTCAGCCCGCCCGTGCACGCATCGACCGCGACGCAGCCGGTCGCCGGGTTGCACGAGTCGGCCGTGCAGGCGACGCCGTCGTCGCACGTGATGAGCGTGCCGGCGCAGACACCGCCGCTGCAGACATCGCCCGTCGTGCAGGCGCTGCCGTCGCTGCAGGCCGCGTTGTTGTCGGTGAAGACGCAGCCGGTCACCGGGCTGCATGTGTCGGTCGTGCAGGCGTTGCCGTCGTTGCATGTCAGCGGGGATCCCGCCTGGCAGGTGCCGCCCGAGCAGGTCTCGATGCCGTTGCATGCGTTGCTGTCGTCGCAATCACCGTCGGTGATGCACGACTGCGCAGTGCTGTAGGTGACGCTCAGCCGCGGCCGCAGCGAGACGGTGGGGCCCTCCGACGAGTCGAACTGCCACGAGTCGCTGCCGCCGACCGGGGTCAGCAGGGCCCAGCCGTGATTGGCCGCACCCGCCGCCCAGGCAGCGACGCTCGTCGTGACGTCGATGGCGTGCGTCGCGGGGACGGTGCCGTTGTAGAGGCTGGTGACGTCGATCGCCGCGGCGGCCTCGGCGTCGTTGGCCTGGACACCGGCGACCTCGGTGTCCCAGGTATCGGTGTCGGCCCAGGGTATGAGCATGCGGTGCAGGTCGGCCCCCGTGGCGCTGGGGTTGGTGATGTTGAGCGTCAAGGTGGCCGAGAGGACCACCACTCCGTCGAGTATCGGCCCACCCTCGGATGCGAACAGGCCGTCGAATCTCAGCAGGACCTGGCGCTCATCGGCCACGGGTGGCTGGCCGTCGACGATGAGCGTCGCCGCCGCGGCGTTGTTCGCCGTCGGCAGACCGGCATGCAGGAAGGTATCGACGGTTCCGGTGTACCCCGCCGTACCGTCCTGGAACGTGACGGTGGCCGAGGCCGTGGTGCACTGCCCGGTACCGGTGTCGCAGGTCTGGCCGAAGGCGCAGTTGGTGGTGGAGGCGCACAGACCGTCAGAGCAGATGTCGGTCGTGCAGGCCACGCTGTCGCTGCACAGGTTGGTGTTGTCCGCGACATTCGTGCACGTGCCGGTGCCTAGATCGCACACGTCGTCGGTGCACGGATTGCCGTCGGAGCAGTCGGCGCTGGTAGCGCAGCCGGCCACCTGGGTGGCGGTCAGGCTCGCGATCAGCGAGAAGTCGCTGCTGGTGGCCGCGCGGTTGTGCCCCTGTATCGCCAGCAGGTTGTTCCCCGCCTGCAGCAGCCCGAGGAACGGCGTCAGGTCGTAGACCTCCGGCGGATTGGCGGGGCTGCCGGTCGAGCATTCGCGGTCGGCCGTCTGGGTGACGGCGCTGAACGCCGGCGGCACGCCGGGCGTCCCGCCCATGCCCGGGCTGCGCGCCACTTCGACGCCATTGAGGTAGGCGACCCAGCCGTCGTCGTAGTCCATCGTCAGGCTCAGCGAGGTGACCAGCGTCGGGTTCGGGATGCTGAAGGCGCGGCGGGTGTACAGGCTGACGTAGTTGTTCTGCATCGTGCCGAGGGTCGTGCCGCGCAGCGCCGTCGTGGCGCAGTCGGGTCCGTAGCCGAAACCACTCGCCCCGCTGGTCCACGCCGTGTCGTCGAACCCCTGGGTCTTCCACGCCGGATCGGGCTCCGCGGTGCCCGGCAGGTAGCGCCAGGTCGCGCCGACGGCGATCGGCAGGGCTGGCGCCGGCACGACGGTGCACAGGCCGGTGTCGAGGTTGCACGTCTCACCGGCGCCACAAGTGCTGCTCCCGCCGTCGCAGACACCGCCGCCGCACGTCTCGCCGGTCAGGCAGGCCACGCCGGTCGAGCAGGCGCCGCCCTCGTTGATCGCCTGGGCGACGCAGACAGTGCCGCTGCATATGCCGGAGGTGCATGGGCCGTTGAGGGCGCTGCAGTCGGCAGCGGTCGCGCAGTTGGTCGTGTTCGCGGCGTTCGGCGTCGCCGGCATCGAGACGAAGCTGGCGGAGCCGTCGGGGAAGCGCCCGAACGCGACGTCGGTCGTCTGGGTCGTGAAGGTCAGCGTGTCGATCGGCTGGATGCCGTCCTCCTCGGAGGAGTACAGGCCGAGCTGCTCGCCGGTGCGCAGGATGTTGAAGTTGGTGTGCAGCGAGCCCTGGCTGGGCTGCGAGTCGCACCAGAAGACGAGGTGCCCGCCGGCCGGGATCGTCACCCCCTGAGGGATGCGGTACTGCGCCGGGAAGCCGAGCTGATCGGTGAGGAACATCCCGCCCATGTCCACCGGATCGACGCCGGGGTTGTAGATCTCCACGTAGTCGTCGAATTCGCCGTTTTCATCGGTGACCGTGGTGTTGTTGGAGGCGAGGAACTCGTTGATCACGAGTCCTTGCGTCCGCACGTAGGTCCAGGCGTCGCCGGCGAAGGCGTGGATCGGAGTCTGGGTGTCCTGGATGCCGTCGGCGACCAGAACGACGTTCACGAGGCCCGGCGCCGGCTCGGTGTAACCGCTGAAAGTGTATGGGCCCGGCGTGCCGGTGAGACCCGTCACCTGCGTCGCCGGCGAGCCGTTGACGGTGAGATCGTCGGGCGTCACGTTGACGACCGGCTTGCTGAAGGTGACGGCGATCGAGCCGAGCAGGCTGGTGTGCCCGCCGCGCGGCGGCGCCGTGGCGGTCACCACCGGCGGCGTCGTGTCGATGACGTAGATCCACGAATCGCCGGAGAACAGCAGCGCCGCGTTCCCGGCGTCGGCGATTCCGCCCGCCGCCATGTTCACGGAGACCGTCCCGGGACCCGGAGTACCGAAGACGGAGAACACATACGGCCCGGCGCCGGCGCCGGCCAAGCAGGTGTCGCAGGCGAGCGTGGTCGCGGGCGAGCCGTTGATCGTCAGGTCGCCCGCGTCCACGCCGGTAACGGCGGTGGAGAAGGTGACCGCGAGCGAGCTCAGCGATGCCAGGATGTCTTCCTTGGGCGGCACCGCCTGGCTGATCCGCGGCGGCAGGTCGCCCTTGACGATCGAGAACGAGTCGGTGACCACTCCGTCCGAGCGCAGGTTGGTCGCGTTCAGGCTGCTGCCGTCGATGTCGAGGATGACCGAGCCGTGCGCCGACTCGGAGTGGTACATCACGGGATGATTGAGCGATCCGCCGTTGCTGGAGCCGCCGTGCCCCGCCACGACCATGACCTCGCCCTCGTGGGCGTTGGGCCCGGGGCTCTTGAGGTACGCGCCGTCGCCCGTCGGCCGGCCGTCGCCGTCGTCGACGATGTGACCGGCGCCGAGCAGGGTGGCGAAGCCCGGTGTCGGCGTGCTGTAGGTGCCGTCGATGAGATAGGAGCGCTCGTAGGCGTGCGAGTGGCCGTTCAGGACCAGGTCGACACCGCCCGCCTCGAGGATCGGCATGATGTTCTCGCGCATCTGCACGAGCTCGACCTCGGTGTCGGAGTTGTGCGTCCCCTTGGAGTAGGGCGGGTGGTGCCAGAAGGCGATCACCCATTGCGCGGTGGCGGAGGCGAGATCGGCCTGCAGCCACTGCGCCATCGGGCCGTTGGCGGCCCGGCTGACCTGCGTCGAGTTCAGGCAGATGAAGTGGACGTTGGCGTAGTCGAACGAGTAATAGGCCTCGGTCCCCGACGGCTCGCCCCCCGCGTTGCCGGCGCTCGGCAGGACGAAGGCGGTGTAGTACGGGCCGCTCGAGGTCCCGGGCGAGCCGGAGACCGTCGACAGTCCCTCATGGTTCCCGAGAGTCGTCCAGGAGACCGTGTGCCGCAGGATGTCCTGGTAGACGCCGAAGTGCTTCTGCGTGAACTCATCCTCCGTCCCGCTGTCGTAGGCGATGTCGCCGACGTGCACGAGCAGATCGGGCGGGTTCGCGGCCGTGAAGGCCAGCATCGAGTTGCGGACATTGAGCTGCTGCGCCGACAGGCTTCCGGAATCGCCGAGGACCCAGACACGGAACGGCGCGGCGGCGCCCGTTGTCGGCGAGGTCTCGAAGAAGTGCTGCACCGTGCCGCCCGCCTGCACCGTCGTCGACGAACCGGCGTCGTAGTAGTACCGCGTCGCCGGCAGGAGGCCGGTGATGGCGACGACGTGATCGGTCGAGACCGTGGCGTTGGTCGCTTCCTGGTCAAGGAGCGTCTGCACGGTGCCGTAGCGCACGCGGCTGTTGCTGGCGGTGTCGGTGCGCCAGACAACCTGCATGCTGGTCGGCGTCCCCTGCTGCAGATACGGCTGCCGGACGATACCGGCGGAGGGCGCCCCCTGGTTGAAGATGACGGTGAGGAGCGGCCGCTCGGAGACGGTGGCGTGCTCGCTGCTGCGGATGTCGACGCCGCCGGTCCCCGCGGAGAGGAAGAACCAGCCGTTGTTGGGCGATCCGTTCGCCCAGGCCTGGACACCGGCGGTCACGTCGACCGTCTGCGTTCCCAGCGCCGCGGCGCCGGCGTTCCCATCGGACGGGCCGAACTCATTCCCCTGGTCGCACGAGGCGCCGCAGAAGGAGGTGAACGTGGCCGCCGCGGTCCATCCCGCCGTCAGCACGCGGTGGATCGTGGCGGTGTCGCCGATGTCGGAGACGACGTAGGACAGCGTCGCCGAGGTGATCGTCGCGCCGGGCGGGATCTGCCCGACGCCGGTGCCGATGATGCTGTCGAAGCGCAGGAGGGTGTAGACGTCGTTGCCGGTGCCGGATGGATCGTCGCCGTCCCAGCCGAGGAGCAGCGCCGCGCCGTTGTTGGTGCCGGCGTTCGCCGGGTTCTGCTGCAGGAAGGTGTCGACGACGCCGGTGTAGCCGCTCGCCCCCTGCCTGTAGGTGACGGTGTCGGCCAGGGCCGCGGTCCCGGCGAGGCCGGCGAGCAGTGCCGTGACGACGGCCAGGCGCCGTGTGGTTCCCAGGTGCCGTCGCACGGTCGTGCGCCAAGAGGTCATCCGACGATCGCTCATCGCTCACTCCTCGCTTCCCCGGCACCGGCGGTGATCTGATCCAGCAGGTCGCGCGCCTCGGTGTACCTCGGGGACTTGTCCAGCGCCGCTCTCAGGTCAGCCTCCGCGCCCCCAGTCTGGCCGAGTGCGAGAAGGACCTTTGCCCGCGCCATGAGATGGATACCGGTGGCGCGCCCCTCGAGGGCGCGGTCGGCCTCTGCCAGCGCCGTTTCGCGCTCGGCCCGCGCCTCGTCCGATCGGCCCATTCCCTCGAGCACGTCGGCCTTGCGCAACAGCCACTCAGTCCTGATGCCCGGCCGGTTCATGGCGTCGTCGATGGTCGCGATCGCCGCCTCCGGTCTCCCCGCTTCAACCTCCGCCCTGATGAGAGCCAGCCTCAGGTTCACCGCCCCGCCGAGTTTCTCGAGCCCGTCGCGGTACCCCGCGGCGGCATCGTCCCAGCGCCCGGCCTTTTCCTGAAGGGCGCCGCGTTCGAGGTAGTACTCGATGTCGGCCTCGATCGCGATGGCCGCGCCGTAGTCGGCGATCGCCGCCGTGGTGCGGCCGGCGCGCGCCCGGATGACCGCCCGACCGGCGAGGGCCGGGGCGCTCTCCGGACCGCTCTCGATGTAGCGGGTCAGCGCCTTCTCGGCCTCGTGGTCGCGGCCGAGCGCCGCGAGGGTCAGACCGCGCTCGAGGGGCAGCGGCACGTTCTTCGGGTCGAGGCGCTTCACAGTGTCGAGGTCGGCGAGGGCCTTTTCGTACTGCTGGTCGAGTCTCTCGTAGACGGCGCGCGCGAGGTACAGATCGGCGCGGGCCGGCTCCTGCTGTATCGCCAGGGTGACCCGCTCGATGTCGTGGTGCAGCCCCGGGTGGGCGAGGGCGGCGGCCGCGAAACCGGCCGCCGCCAGGAACATCATCGCGATGGTGAAGTTGCGTCGTGTCGTCATGGCCGCCCCCTCACCGCGTCCCGTCGGATGTGCCCGGTGGCCGTGACCGTTGCGGCGGGCCGCCGGGTGGTGTCTTCTCCGGGGCCGGCGCGGCCTGCGGCGCCGGTGTCGCCGGCGGCAGCGGGCCGCACGGGTCGGCATCCGGGTACGGCACCGAAGCGAACGCGTCGAGGACGGCGCCGATGTCGTCGGTGTCGGCCAGGCCGTTCGGGACGGTGCCGTGGAGATCGACGCCGTGCAGCGTGCAGTGCGGGAAGAGCCCCTGCGACGCATCGAGGACGCAGAGGATGTCGAACAGGTTGACGCCATCCTGGTTGTCGGCGTCGCCCCACGCCCACGTGGTGGTGGTGCCGCCGCCGATCGGCGTGCCGGCGACCACCTCGGCGGTCACGTCGTAGGCCCGCGACGGCGCGATCTCGCGGCCGGTGACGTATACCGTGCCCCATTCCGCCGACGAGCGGAAGACCGGGGCCGCCACGAGATGGCCGGCCGCGTCGACGTACTGCGGCAGGCAGGCCAGCCCGGCCGAGGTGACACGGATGGCGACCGATGACAGACCGGCCGGCGGCGTCACCGCGAGGTAGCGCGGCCCGGCGGCCGCGACCGTCACCGTGCAGGCGGCGTGGTCACAGGAATCGGTGCCTTCGTTACAGGCATCGACGGTACAGGCCACTCCGTCGTCGCAGGAAACCGGTGTCCCGGCCACGCACGCGCCGGTGACGCAGGTCTCGGCGCCATTGCAGTACGCGCCATCGTCGCAGTCGGCGTTGATCACGCAGACCGGCACGCTGGTGTAGGTCACGTTCAGTCGCGGACGCAGCGCGACCGTGGCGCCTTCCGAGGAATCGAACTGCCACGAGTCGCTGCCGCCCGGCGGGGTGACCAGCACCCAGCCGTGGTTGGTGGCCGGCGCGGCCGACCAGGCGGTCACGCCCGTCGTCACGTCGATGACATGCGTCGCCGGCACGGTGCCGTTGTAGAGGCTGGAGACGTCGACCGCCGCCAGCGCTTCGGTGCCGTTGGTCTGCACCCCGGTCACGAGGCTGTTCCAGGTGTCGGTGTCCGACCAGCCGATCACCATGCGGTGCAACTGGGCTCCGTCGGCGCTCTGGTTGGTGATGTTCAGCGTCAGGGTCGCCGAGGTGATCGTGGCGCCATCGGGGATCGGCCCGCCCTGCGACACGAACAGGTTGTCGAAGCGCAGGAGGATCTGGCGCTCGTCGCCCTCGGTGCCGGTAAGCGGCCCGTCGACGATGAGCGGCGTCGCCAGGGCGTTGTTCGCGGTGGGCGATCCGGCGTGCAGGTAGGTGTCGACGGTGCCGGTGTAGCCGCCGGTGCCGTCCTGGAAAACCGCCTGCGCCGGCCCGCCTTCGCAGAGGCCGGTGAGGAGGTTGCAGGTCTGGCCGCCCGTGCAGGCATCGGCATGCAGGCAGGTGTCGCCCGCTTCGTCGCAGGTGTCAGTAGTGCAGGCCACGCCGTCGGAGCAGTTGACACTGGTGCCGGCCTGGCAGGCGCCGGCGACGCAGGTCTCGGCGCCGTTGCAGTACAGGCCGTCGTCGCACTGCGCGTTGATCGTGCAGGTCACCGGCTGCTCGACGCTGGTGAGCGACGGCAGCAGGGTGAAGTCGCTGCTGTTCAGGGTGAGGTTGTGCGCCTGAATGGCGATGACGTTGAGCCCCGGCAGGAGCGCCGACGGGCTGAGCGCGATCGTCTGCGCGGCGTTGCAGGTGCCGTTGCACACCGAGCACTCGTGGTCGGCGGACGCCAGCGCGTTGAACAGCGGCGGCGTGCCGACGATGTTGGCGCTGCGCGACACCTCCTGGCCGTTGATGTAGGCGACGTAGGCGTCGTCGTAGTCGACCATGAAGGTCAGGCTGGTCACGAGGGCCGGGTTGGCGACGTAGAACTCGCGCCGGACGAACAGCGACACGTAGCCGGGCGAGGCCGGCGGATTCATCATGTCGTCGAGCGTCGTGCCGCGCGTCGCCACACAGTCGGTGGTGCCGTAGCCGAAGCCGCTCGCGCCGGTGGCCCAGGTCGAGTCGTCGAAGATCACCTGGTTCCAGCCCGCGGTCGGCTCCGCGGTCCCCTTGAAGTACGACCACGTCGCGCCATTGGCGATCGGCAGCGGCGGCGCGGCCGGCGTTTCGCAGACACCGGTGCCGAGGTTGCAGGTCTGGCCGCCGGTGCAGGTGTCGGCGTGGGCGCAGCCGGTTGCCGTGCTGCACGAGTCGGCGGTGCAGGCGACGCCGTCGTCGCACGACAGGGCCACGCCGGCGCAGGTGCCGCCGCCGCAGATGTCGCCGGTCGTGCAGGCATCGGCGTCGTCGCACGGCAGGGTGTTGTCGACCACGCCGCAGCCGATGCCGATCGTGCAGGTGTTCGTGGTGCAGACGTTGCCGTCCTCGCACACCGCGTCGACCGCGGCGTGCAGGCAGACGTCGTTGGCCTCGTCGCAGGCGTCGGCGGTGCAGACGATGCCGTCGGAGCAGTCGACGGCCGTCCCCGGCTGGCAGACGCCGGTGACGCAGGTCTCGATGCCGTTGCAGAACAGGCCGTCGGCGCAGTCGTCGTCGATGACGCAGCCGGTCGCGGGTGCGGTGAAGGTCACCGACAGGAGCGGTCGCTCGGCCGGTGTCGTGGCGTACTCGGCCGACCGGACCTGAAGGCCGTCAACCGAGGCCGGCACGAAGACCCAGCCGAGGTTGGCCGCCGGCGCGGCGGCCCACGACTGGAGGCTGGCGGTGACATCGATCGTCGCCGCTCCGAGGGCGATCGGCGCGCTGCCGACCAGGGTTCCGTACTCGGTCGGATCGACTCCGGCGTCGCCGCCGAAGTTGCTCCAGGCCGCCGTCGCCTCATCCCAGCCGACCAGGACTTCGTTGATCGCACCGGCAGGTGCCACGCCGGCGTTCCATACCTGGATCCGCAGCGTTGCCGTGCTGATGACCGAACCGGGCGGGATCTGGCCGGCCCCGTTCCCGAAGATGCCGTCGAAGCGGATCAGACCGAAAGCATCCGAGTTGGAGCCCGAGGGATCGTCCATATCCCACCGCCAGTCGGCGACCGCACCGTTCACGGCCGCCGGGTTGGCCTCGGCCAGCCAGGTGTCCTGGGTGCCGGTGTAGCCGCCGACACCCTCCTGGAAGGTGATCGTCACCGGGGCCGCCACGCACAGGCCCGTCCCGGTGTTGCAGACCGAGCCGCCGGGGCATGCATCGGCCGCTGCGCAGACACCCGCCTGGCAGGTGTCGGTCGTGCAGGCGACGCCGTCGGAACAGGTGTTGGTGTCGTCGGCGGTGAAGACACAGGTGCCGGTTCCGGTGTCGCAGGTGTCGTCGGTGCAGCCGTTGCCGTCGTTGCAATCGAGGTCGGCGGCGCACGGGACGCAGTTGGCGATCGGCTGGTACGAGCAGGCGCCGGCGCCGCACGTGTCGAGCGAGCAGGCGTTGCCGTCGTCGCAGTCGGCGGCGGTCGCGCAGGTGTCGCCGACCGGGAAGCCGAGCCAGCCGATGCGCGCGCCGGTCGGGCCGGCGGTGTTGGCGGGCGAGCCGGCCATGGGGGCGAAGTCGCACGATCCCGGGGCGGTGTACTGCGGGTTGACCGACAGGTTGCCGGTGCCGCAGCCGAGGTCGGCGGGGTTGCCGATGATCGAGTAGTTGACGTTGCTGCCCGGGCAGGTCGCCACGCTCGACGTCCAGATGATGCTGCGATCGACCGACAGGACGGTGGCGATCGGCAATCCGACAGCGATGGTACTCTGGGTGACGTTGGCGGCGCCGCGGATCCCCGAACCTGAGTCGAAGACCAGCGAGTTGGTCATGCTGACGCTGCCGCCGGTCATGCTGATCGCCTTGTCGAGGATGTCGCGGATGATGATCGAGTCGACGCTGAAATTCGAGTTGGTGTGATCGATGCCGTCATCGCCGCTGTCGGCGAAGATGCTGCGGCGTATGGTCTGGTTCGACGCCGCCCCGTCGACGTGGATCAGGTCGCCGTCGAGGTTTTCGGGCTCCGGGGCCCAGCCGGTCGAGGTCCACCAGGAGTCCTCGATCAACAGCGTGTGGCCATTGCCGTTGAACTCGGCGCCGATGCCGTTGCGCGACATCAAGGAACGGCGGATGGTGTAGTTACCGGTGCCGGGGCCGGAGATGGCCATGCCGTTGTCGTCGACAAGCGTGCTGTCTTCCACCAGGAATGAGTGGCTGTCGGCGAACGACAGGATCGGCGGCCGCGGGTGCGACACGACGACGCCGTTGCCGGCGCCGGTCAGGAAGACGTGCCGGTAGGTCGACGATCCGCCGCCGAAGTGGTGGATGCCGCGCCACGCGTTGGGGTTCGAAGCACCGCCCGACTGGGTCAGGACCATGGCGGCAGAACCCGCCGTCGAGAAGAAGTGGATCGGCCGGTCCTCGGTGCCCAGGGCGCTGACGTTCCCCTGCACACTGATGAGGGTGCCGTCGTTGACGCTGCCGGTCGTGTCGACCATGACCAGCGTCCCTGGGTTGATCGTCAGCGTGCTGCCCGACGGCACGGTCGCGTTACCGGTGATGCGGATGTTCTCGTCGGGGCCCCACGTGAGACCGGCGCCGGTGAGCGTGCCGGAGAGGGCCCGGAAGGCCGGGGCCGACTCGACCGTCACCACCTTCGAGGCCACGAGGGAGCCGAGGGTGACGGTGACGCGGATGTCACCCGGCGGCACCGCGGCGCCGCCGTCGAGCGTCAGCGATACGCTGCCGACGCCGCTGTAGAAGCGGATCGAGTCGGCCGGGACGGCGATGTGGTTGTCGAACACGGTGATCGTGCTGGGCACGGCGCTACCGTCGGACACCCGGGTGACCGAAACCGATCCAAGCTCGTCGCAGCGGCTGGCGGCGATGCGGTCGATGGGGTCGAGCACGTCGGCGCGCAGCGTCAGCGTCTTGTCGTTGAGCATGCGCCGCGGCATCTCGAGCCGCAGGCTGTCGACCAGCGAGCCGGGCGGGTTGTAGACGACGGTCCTCTCGAGGCGCCCGATCTCCGCGCCGGTCGGGCCGAGCTCCTGGATGACGATGGTGTTCAGGCCCGGCGCCAGCGTGTGCGCCCGCGACCAGGTGGCGTTGTAGATGCTGTAGGTCGCGGGCTGGCCGTTCACCGCCACGCGGTAGGTGCCGCACTGATTGAGGTTGCCGCTCAGGGCGATGACCGGGTTGGCCGAGGTGTACGGGCTGGCCGGGATGCCGGCGACCGTGAGGTCGCGGCGAATCTCGGCGTTGACATAGGCGATGCGCGCCGCCACCCATGACTTGAACTGCGCCTTCCTCGTCGCGTCGGCGACGGCGTTCGGCAGCGCGTCGATGCGCGCGTCCATCGCCGCCTGCGTGAACTCGTTGTTCAGCATGTCGCAGATGGAGCCGACGAAACGCCCGGCGTAGGCGTTGTTGCGCAGGAAACGCTGCGTCGTCTGGACATTTGTCCGCCAGATGGTCTCCTGGTTGAAGGCGCCGAAGCCGCCGAAGACCGAGTCGAGGTCGCGCGGGATGAACTTGGTGTTGTACCCGAGCGCCGACCCGGGCGGCTCGAGATAGACGTAGTAGTCGTCGCCGGTGTCGCGGTAGATGCCGCCTTCCTGGTTGACCAGCAGCATGTGGACGGCGAAGAACCGCGCCCACTCGAGCTCGTCGGCGATACCGTTCACCGCCGTTTCGTACGATGCATCGGGCGTCGTGTCGGGGTCGAGCACGAAGACCAGGTCGATGAGGTCGGTCCAGATGTCGTCGGCCCCGTTCGTCTCCTTTTCATACGACGTCCGGTACGAGTCGGGGTTGGTGCCGAGGTACTGCAGGTCGCCGCTCAGCACGCCCTTGTAGATGTTGCCGCTGTCACGGCCCGTGCAGGTCTGGCCGCCGGGGCAGTCGGCGTCCGCGGCGCAGACCGCGAGACTCAGCGAGCAGGCGCCCGGGAACCGCAGCGGCGTGATGGCGCCGCCCTGCGACTCGAGGAAGTCCTCGTCCTCCTTCTCGACGTTGACGTAGGTGTAGTCGTCGATGCCGCCGTGGCTCAAAGGGCTGGTGTCGAGGCGGACGAACTGCCGCTTGGCCGTCGGGATGGCGCCGCCGAAGACATCGCCGAAGAAGCCGTACCCGAGGAACTGCCGGTCGGGCTGCTGCGACATCAGGTTCATCTTGGTGATCGGGAACCCGAGCTCCGACTGCAGCGGATGACCGGACGAGAAGCCGATGCGATAGGAATGCGGATGCTGGTTGAGGCTGCTCTGGCCGCGGTAACGCTGGACGACGTTGTAGAACAGCTCGCAGGCGCCGGCCGGCGGCGTGCAGCGGACGAATGTGCCGTCGTACTCGGTCTCGTCGTGGGTGTTCTGCAGATTGCGGACGCGCTGGGTCGTGATCAGATGGTAGTGGGGGAAGTCGATGGCCGCGGGCCCGCTCGAGAACTTGCACAGGAAGGTCTGGGTCGGGTACTCGCCGGCGTTGAGGGTGTCGTGTCCCGTGGGCGCGGCCGAGACCGCCGTGCCGTCGTCGGCGCGGATGGTGAAGTCGAGGCGCTCGCCGTCCGGCAGGCCCGGCACGGTCACCCCGAAGCGACCGTCGCCCGCCGCCCCGTCGCCGTGCAGCCCGTCGTCGAGCATCGGCGTCGACGAGTAGGCGACCGTCGGGTCGGCATCCTGGCGGTAGTACAGGGTCACCGCCGGCGGCGCCGGCAGGTCGTCGAAGACGAGGGCGCTGACGGTGATCGACTGGTTCGGCGCCGGCAGGATCGGGGTGTGTGACGGGTCGCTGATGATCGGCGGCGGCGCCGCGAGGAAGGTGCCGTTCTGCGCCCCCGGCGTGCCCCAGTTGACGAGCGACGTCCGCCAGGCGCCGCCGAACTGGTTCGGCAGCCCCGGGTTGACCAACTCGAGCGTCGGGCCGTCGCCGTCCGGTGGCGTCGGCCAGGCACCGCTGTCGCTGTAGCCGACCGCGTCGATGACGTTGTTGGCCGCGTCGGCGATGGCGACCGTCTCGCCCCCGTTCGACAACGACCCCGAAGCCCACGCGAGCGCCCCGGCGTAGCCGCTGTTCGCCTGCAGGAGCGCCGGCGCCTTGGCGAAGACGAGATAGCCGCCGGCCGGCAGGGTCGTGCCCGCGGGGAACGTGCCGGTGATGCCACTGGAGAACTTCCAGCCCGTCATGTCGACCAGCGCGGCGCCGGCGTTGTACAGCTCGAGGAACTCGGCATCCGGGACGGCGTCGGGCGGGTGGTAGTGCAGCTCGTTGATCACCACGGCGATCCCGACCGCCACGGTCCAGGAATCGCCGCCGAACGGCACGCTCCCCGCAAGGATGCCGGCGCCCGAGAGGACGATGGCGACCGACCCGGACACCGGGGCGGCGAAGCCGGAGAACAGGTACGGCCCAACACCAGCCCCGCCCGAGCAGGCCGGACAGGAGAGCGTCGTCGCCGCCGAGCCCCCGACACTGAGGGAGCCGGCAGTGACCCCAGTGACCGAGGTCGTGAAGGTGACCGAGACCGAACTCAAGCTCGCGACCGTGGTGCGCCGGGCCGGTGTTTCGCTTTCGACGGCAGCGGCGTTCGAGAAGACGCTGTTCTGCGCCCCGGGCGTGCCATTGCTGCCCAACGAGGCGGCCCACGATGCGGCGGCGCCGTTGTCCAGCGACGGGTTGATCAGCTCGAGGGAGGGGCCGCCGCCGTCCGGGGTGACGGGCCACGGGGCGGCGTCATCGTACGTGAGGACGTCCACGACCGCCAGGGCGGCGTCGCGCAAGGTGAGCGTCGAGCCGCCGTTGGTCTGGTTGCCGCTCGACCAGGGGATGGCGCCGGCATAGCCGGTGGCGGCCTGCAGGGCCGCCGGGTTCAGGGCGACGACGAGAAAGCCATGCGCCGGGATCGACGTGCCGGCCGGCAGAGTCGCCACGACCCCGTCGGCGATCGACCAGCCGCTCACATCCACCGCGGCCGCGCCGCGGTTGTGGAGCTCGAGGAACTCCTCGACGTCGGTCGACGACGACGGGTTGTAGTGGATCTCGTTGATGACGACCTGCGCCTGTGCCGGAAGGGCCAGTGCCAGGAACAGCGACACGGCGGTGGCGACGGCAAGAACCTGCGCTTTCGAGCTGATCATCTCCAGCCTCCAGGCATCGGGTCCGGACCCATCCGGACCTCACCCTCCGAGGCGCACACCGGCGCACCCGGTTGAGCGAACGACGAACTGTCTTGATCAGGGCGTAACGACTGCGGAAGGCCCGAGCGGCGGGCGGACCATTCCCCTCACGACCTCTGGTGCAACTGTCGAGCAGAGCCTCCAAAGGAAATGAGCGGTCCCGGAACTTCGAGCTATACGCCACCTTCTCGATTACTGCAATGTGATTTTGCCGATTATCGTCGCGGGGAATGATCGGAATCGCGGACTATTTTGGCGTGGATTTCTCAAGGGTCATGCGGCCCGATCGCGGAACCCCCGGCTGCTCAGCAGCCTGCGACGATGAGTTCGTGCCGGGCCGGCCGGATCAGGGCGTCGCACCGGGCGCCGGGCCGGAGAGGGCCTCCCGCGCCGCCGGGTCGACGGAGATCAGGTGCAGGTCGCGCTGCGGGAACGGAATGGCGATGCCGGCTTCACCGAGCGCCCGGCAGACCGCCACCCGGACCTCGCTCTCGACGCTGAGCCAGCGGTCATCGTTGATGGTCCAGAAGCGCAGGGAGAAGTCGAGGGACGACTCTCCGAAGCGCTGGAACAGGACGGCCGGCGCGGGCTCGGCGAGCACGTCGGCATGGCCGCGCGCGGCGGCCGACAGCAGGTCGATGACCCGCTGCGGATCGGTGCCGTAGGCGACGCCGACGGCTATCTCGATCCGGCGCAGCCGGTCGGAGAGGGTCCAATTGGTGACCTCCTTGGTGATCAGGTCGGCGTTCGGCACGATCACCTCCGACCCCTGCGCCGTGCGCAGGACCGTGGCGCGGATGCCGATGCTCTCGACCCGGCCGACGAGCGTCCCCACCTGGACGGAGTCGCCGATGCGGATCGGCCGCTCGAAGATCAGGCTGAGACCCGACACGAAGTTGTTGACCAGGTTCTGCAGACCGAAGCCGATGCCGACCCCGAACGCGCTGATGAGCAGCGTCAGCCGGTCGACCGGGAAACCGGCCGCGGCGATGCCGAAGATCACCCCGAGGCCGACAATGGAGTAGTGCACCAGCATCAGCACCATCGGCCGGACACCCTCCTCGAGGGCCAGCCGCGGCAGGATGTCCTCGGCGAGGATGAAGCGGACGAAGCGTGACAGCAGGAAAGCGATGGCGATCGCCACCCCGAAGGTCAGGAGATCGCCGACTGACACGTTGAGCGAGCCGATACCAATCGTGGCGGCGGTGACGGCGCGCAGGGCCATCATGACCGGCTCGCGGATCTGGAACGCGCCCAGCGCCGCGAACAGCCACCAGGTCGTTGCGGCGATGTCGAGCACCCACCGGATACGCCGCCTCAGCATCGCTTCGTTGTTGCGCACCGATGCCAGGGCCCGCGACCCGGCCTGGCGGAGCAGGATGACCGCCACGCCGTCGAGGACCATGACCCCGGCGAAGAGCAGGAGCGCCGCGTAGACGCTCAACACCGTCGCCCCGGTCAGCCGGTCGGCCAGCCAGACACGACCGCTCAGGTTGGCGAGCGTCCCGGCCAGCAGCACGACGATGGCGAGGCGGCCACCGGCGATGACCGTGCGCCAGATCGCCCCCCCCTCGCGCGCCGCGCCGCGGCTCCCGGGAGCGGCGACGTAGGCGGCGCCGGCAATGCCGGCGACCGCCACAGCCAGCAGCAACAGGCGATGAAGGACCGTCCCCTCGGCGGCCACCATCGACAGCTCCCGGAGCCCCACCACCACCGCGAGACCATAAAGCGGCACGCGCATCTCCGGCCAGACGAGCCGCGGCAGCAGCCGGAGCATCGGCAGCAGCGCGGCGACCATCAGGCCATGGACGATGAGTGGCGGGGCCAGCGGGTAGATCGGCCGCGCCAGGAACAGCGCCAGCATGAAGCCGGAGGAGATCGGCCGGTCGAGGATGTGGCGCGCGGCGGCCAGGGCGGCGGCCATCGCGGCATCTTCCCCCTCGAGCCGGCGGGTCGCCCGCCCGAGTCCGGCGAGCGCCCCCACCAGCAGCAGGAACGCGAGGGCATGCCATGGCATCCGCGTCCTGTACGCTTCGAAGAACTCGCCGGCGGCGGCGCGCAGATCGGCCGCGGTCTGGCGGATCTGGTCCGGCAGCGCCGCTCCGGGGTGGGCGCGTCGCACCGCCGTCCACAGCGGCGGGGCCTCGGCCTTGTACAACTGTCGGGCCTGCTCGTGTCGGACCTCTTCGAGGTGCACCATGACGCCGTCGATGAGGTCGACCAGTTCCCCCACGCGCCCCTGGATGGTGATGACGCGATCGAAAGTACCGGTGATCTGCGAGTACATGTCGTTGGCGGCGCCGATCACACCCTCGACCTGCTCGAGCAGCGCCGCCGGAGACCCGGCCGCCACCGCCTGCGCGCGGATGTCCTTCCACGCCGCCCGCGTGGCGCGCAGCTCGGCGGCCGCGGTCTCGAGCTCCTGGGCGCGCCGTTCGAGCGTCTTCTGCCAGACGTCGAGTTCGACCTCGTGCCGCCGCCAGCGCATGGCGGCGTCCTCGATATCGCGCGGCGGGAGGTCCTCGGGCCGGGTGGCCGACGGCAGGGACTGCAGCTGCTCGAGGTAGCGGGCGACCGGCGGCAGCCCCTCCTCGATGCGCGCGACGTCGCGGCTCGGACGCAGGAGGGCTTTGAGATGCCTGAGCCGGTTCAGGGTCTTCTTGGCGGCTATCGGCACCTCGGCCGCAGCGAAGGCCTCGGCCAGTGTCGCGCCGACTTCCGAAGTCGCGGGTGCTGCGGGCGCCTTGTCTGCGACGGCCGGTGCCGCCCCGCGCGCGGTGCCCTGTGCCGCCGGGGGCGCGGCGACGACCGCGGCGGGGATGCCCGCCATCAGCAGGAACGCGGCGCCGACTGCGCGCGCCAGGTTCATCAGGAGGGGCGACAGGCTCACGGGGCTCCCACGACACGACGACGGGTCAGGACGGGATATTAGCCCAGAGGCGCGCCGAAGGGGTCGGCCGCGAGACTGGTCCTAGTGGGCCGGCCCGATGGCCAGTGGCGGCCGGGCCCCGGGGCGCCCGAGCCAGGCCTCGACCCGGGCCACGCCGTCGCCGGGCAGGGGCCCGGACGCCACGAGGTCGGTGTTCTCGCCCGGATCGGCCGCGAGGTCGTAGAGCCGATGGTGGCCGTCGGAGGCCCAGACCATCTTCCGCCCCTGCACCTGCCAGGTCACCAGGGATCGCTCCCAGCGGCTGGTGTCGAGCCCCGGAACCAGGTCGCGCATGAGGCGAAGAAACTCCACCGGGCGGGCATACTCGGCGATCAGCGGATCATCCTCCGTGCGACCGCGGGGCTGACCTGGGTCGAGGCCGGTCACCCCGGGAAGGGGACGCGCCTCGGCGGGCCGGCCGGTCCCGGGGGCGGCCGGCGCCACCGCCGGCACCCCCGCCAGCGCCAGCAGCGTGGGATAGAGATCCTGCAGCATGACCGGGGCGTCGATGCGCTGTCCCGGCGCTATCGCGGGCGGGTAGCGCAGCACCAGCGGGATGCGCAGGACCGGCTCGAACACGTCGAGCTTGTGGTCGATGAGGCCATGTTCGCCGAGCATCTCGCCGTGGTCGGAGGTCAGCACGACGATCGTGTCGTCGAGCAGGCCGTGCGATCTGAGAAGCGCGGCGAGCTCGCCGACCCGCCGGTCGACGTAGGCGATCTCGCCGTCATACAGATCGGACAGGAGGGCGAAATCGCCGGCGTCGAGCCGGCCGCCCGCCGGTCCCGCGCCGACCGCCGCGAGAATCTGCCGGACCTCGTCGGGGTTCTTGAAGCGGCGCAGGCGCTGCACCGCTTCCGGGTCGGCGTCCGGGCGCAGGAAGCGGCCGCGCTCCGGCTCGGGAGGGTTGTACGGCAGGTGCGG
>Ga0210377_10000771_pt1 | contig 30591 bp, 27 predicted proteins | sample PLM4_65_b1redo_FD_155480 | JGI IMG/M metagenome (GOLD analysis project Ga0210377, IMG submission 155480) | Groundwater sediment microbial communities from an aquifer in East River, Colorado, USA - PLM4_65_b1 redo | ecosystem: Environmental > Terrestrial > Soil > Riparian zone | place: USA: East...
ACCGCGAGCGGGAGGATTGGGCAGGATTTAGGGCGAGTTCACCGCGCAATTCGCGCTCATAGCGCGACAAGTCCCGGACTTGTGGGGATGTTTTCGGAGATCGCGATTACCTGCCGGAAGAGCAGGACTGCGTGGCGGTGAGAGTGGGATTCGAACCCACGATACGGTTTCCCGTATACACGCTTTCCAAGCGTGCGCCTTCGACCACTCGGCCATCTCACCAGCGCAGGCGCGGGGTGATAGCAACGCCAGCCGGGCTTGGAAAGGCAGGGGGTGGATACAATAGAAATGCCTCAACCTGGAGGTCTTGAAATCCCACATTGGCGGGCCGGAGCTGACGGCGGCCGGCTCCCTAATCGCACCTCTCGGGGCGTCTGCACGGGCGCCACGGGAAATACCGAGGTCGCGTTGATGAAGCTCGATTCCAAAAAAACCTCCTCGGCCAGCCGCTGGACCTGTTCTGGGAAAGCCACAACCAGACCCAGGACAATGACGTAGGGACACGGCGTCGAGCGTCTGCTTCGATCGGTTCACTGTTGCAACGGAACATGCTCTAGCTTCCTCCGGTACTGGGAGGAGCTAGCTGCATGAAGTTCGTGTTTGTCGCCGTGGCCGCGGCAGCCTTTGTTGCGCCTGCCGCCGTGGGCCAAGTCGATAGTGCACGCCTTGGGGTGATGAAGCACAATATCTGCGTCTCTGACTGCAAGAACGCGGACAAGGAAAGCGGCGTCAACATCAATGGCGAGCTGCGGTTCGCCTCTCCGGGCTTCCTGTCCTGGGCGTTCTCGCCACACCCTTATGTGATGGGTTCGATCAACACCGACGGCAACACCTCTTATGGCGGCTTCGGTCTCGAATGGGATTTCGCGTTTGCCGACCGTTGGCACTTCGAGCCCGGGCTCGGCTATGTGCTCCACGACGGCGCAGTCAACAACCCGTTCCCCTCGGGCACCCAGGCTGCGGTCGACTATTCTGCCGACCACGTGCTGCTCGGCTCGAAGGATCTCTTCCGCACCAACCTCGCACTCACCTTCGACCTCAACGAGACTTGGTCGCTGCAGGGTATCTACGAGCATCTCAGTCACGGCCAGATCCTGGGCGAGGGCCGCAATCAGGGCATGGATGAGATCGGCCTTCGCCTGGTCTGGAACTTCAACTGAGGGGACCATGATGAAGCGTCTCTTCCTCGCCGCCGCCATTGCGCTCGGTCTCGCCGCCCCGGCGGCCGCTGACACGCTCGACGTGCTGTTCAAGAACACGCTCCAGCTCGTCGACGCACAGGGCGGCGTCACAACTGTGCAGTTCTCCGAGGAAGGCAAATTCGAGCAGACCAACGCCCGTGGCGTATGGGCGGCCGGGTTCTGGGAGAAGGAGGAGGGCCGCCTTTGCATGACCGCGCGGGGCGAGGCAAAGCTGTGCATGCCGCTGGAGGCGGACAAGACCGTCGGCGATAGCTGGGAAATCCGTGGGCCCGCGGGCCGTCTTGCCTGGACCGCCACGATCGCCGAGGGGCGTCAGCCGCTGGAAAAAGCTGCCGCAACTGCAACCCCTTGAATCCCGGCGCTTAGCCCTGTATCACGCCCGCCTTGCTATCTGCCCAGATGGCGGAATTGGTAGACGCACTAGCTTCAGGTGCTAGCGCCGCGAGGCGTGGAGGTTCGAGTCCTCTTCTGGGCACCATAGTCAACCGAATAATGCCTATTTGGCAGCGACTTCGGCTTTGCGGGAGCCTTCTTGTCCCTCCGCGCGTCCCTCCACGCTCGAGGCTCGTTCGGTCCGCTGATGGACTGGACGGAGATACGAGTCATTTCAGAAGTTTGTGCGCTCGCGGGCACAATGCGGTCACTCCGAGTTTCGAAACTCCCATCGCCGGCTGACCGATTGAGTTGTCGTTGGCGCCGAGCGAGGCCACATCACAACCCCCTGGCCGGCCAAGCTGGTAGCACGGCACGCTGAATACGTCGGCGGGCGGGCAGCAAATGGGCCAGAATTGACCCAGCCGCAGGTCGGCGGAGAAGGGCAGGGTTGATTCTTTCCGAGCATTCGCCGTCGCTTCACCCAGCAATAGCCTGATCTCTCCCGCCGGCGTGGTGCCGGTGGGGTGAGCAGAAGGCTCACGACGATGGAATTTGAACTGACATTCCAGCCACCGCCGAAGCGGATAAGGCCCGCCAAGCGCATAACGGGCGGTAAGCTGACTGGACAAAAGCCCGCCCTGAAGATGAAGGAGGTCTGGGCCATCCGAATACGGTTGCAGCTGGCGAAGCGGGTTCGAGAGCTGGCGCTGTTCAACCTCGCAATCGACAGCAAACTGCGTGGCTGCGATCTCGTTCGGCTACGGATCGAAGACCTAACTGCCGCCGGCGAGGTCAAAACGCGCGCCGTGATCGTCCAGAAAAAGACCGGCCGCCCAGTCCAGTTCGAGATCACTGAACAGACACGCGCCGCCGTGAGCAATCTGATCCAGAGGCGCGACTTGGCCAGTTCCGGGTTCCTCTTTCCCAGCCGGCTGGCCATTTCTCCTCACCTGTCGACACGGCAGTATGCGCGTCTGGTGCAAGGGCGGGTTCGTGCGATCGGCCTAAACGCCGCGACCTACGGCACCCACTCTCTTCGTCGAACCAAGGCGGCCTTGATCTACCGGAAGACGGGCAATCTGCGCGCCGTACAACTCTTGCTCGGCCACACAAAGCTGGAAAGCACCGTCCGCTACCTCGGGGTCGAAGTCGATGACGCCTTAGCTATCTCCGAGCAGGTTGAACTCTAGATGGGCCAGAATGACCGGTTTCCGCCGACCCGGTCATTCCCCTTCGTTGGTGAACATGTCCTGATCTCGCCGGAAGCGGTCATTCGCGGCGCTCACCCACCAGCAAAGGTGAGCGTTCACGGAACCGGTCGTTCTCAGCCACTAATCGCGACGCGTACCAGTGATCAGGATTGGTCTCTCGCGTTGCGATGGCTCGCCAGAGTCAATTCGGTCAACGTCGACCTTCGCCGCCGTCAGCGCAGAGACGACCTCAGTCTGTGTGGGGAAGCGATAAATGTCAGCCGGAAATGCGGCGACAGCGCGCTTGTCCGCCGCAGACCGAAACACCAGGACCAGCCGCCCGCCCGGCTTCAATACGCGAGCGATCTCCTTGAGTGAACCGCCAAGGCTGGGCCAGAAATAAAGCGCGTGAACAGCCATCGCTTTGGCGAATGCCTTGTTCGGAAAAGGCAGATTCCCGACGTCTGCTTTCAACACTTCAACGCGTCGGACGCGAACCAGCGACGCGTTGCGGGTTGTCGCGATTTCGACCATCAGCTCGGAAGGGTCGATACCGGTCACAACACCGCCGGGCGTACGGATCGCCAGCGCCGACAGCGCCCGACCGTGGCCCGTGCCGACGTCCAGCACGTGATCCGAGGGATCGAGATCAAGCGCCTCGATCGCACGCAAATTATCGTGGTGCGTCTCGCGCGCCATGATCCAGGCGATCAGGCGGCCCAGCGGCCCTTTTGCGTGGCGGGCCTGAATGGCGATGAAGCGGGGCCTTCGCATGACGCTACCACTCGCCACAAGGACTCGCGAACATGCGCGCGAGGCGGCGCTTCATCGGATGGCACCGGCTGCAGCGACGACATCCGCCGCGCGGCGCCAGGTTTGGGTTTGGCAGAATACGTTGAGGGCGCAGCCTTTCAGTTCGAGCAGGCCTTCCTTGAGGGTGATGGCGCCGGCGTAGGTTCGGCCGTCGTCGGGATTGTAGAGGGCGCCGTTGCTCCATACGCCGGGGGCGGTCTGGCGAAGGCCGTGAACGATTTCGACGCCGACGAGCGGGCGGGAGCGCAGAGCGCGGTCGGGATTGTGGCTGTCCGTACGGGGGCGTCCGGCGGAATCGGTGGGCGACCAGAGCCAGAGGATGCGCCCGCACCGGGCCGCTGCTGCGCCGGCGGTGTCTGAGCCAGTGCAGGGGCTGAATTCCACGATCGAGCCGAAGCCCGGCGTCGCCCAGCGGCCGGCGATGTCTGGAACGGCCTGCGCCTCGGCTGTGCGGGGTGTGAGTCCGGCGCAGCCGATGGCGAGCGCCAGCAGGGCGGCTGTTTTCGCCGGGCGGAGTGTGGGCGCTGTCTCGCTGCGTCTGCGCTGGGCGATGCTGGCGAAGCGCGCGTGATACTCTGGGTGTTCGGTGCCCATCATTTTGTCCCACCAGGTGAAGTAGAGGCCGTAGTTCCATCCTGCTTCGGCATGGTGGAGGTCGTGGTGGGTGGTGGTGGTGAGGAAGCCGAGCAGCGGCCGGCCGTTGCGGTTGGCTGGCATCAGCTCATAGCCTGAATGGCCGAGCGTGTTGCGGACGATCTGGTGCAGCATGAACACGCCGGTGACCGGCCAGGGCGTCGGCACGAGGATCATCCAGAGTGGCACGAAGCTCGCCAGCACGGCCGCCTCGGCAAGGTCGAAGCTATAGGCGGTGAAGGGCGAGGGATTGTGGCTGCGGTGATGGCGACGGTGCATCCGGCGGAACAGCCGCGGATCGTGCATCAGCCGGTGTGTCCAGTAGAAATAGGCGTCGTGCGCGATGATCATGAGGACGAGGCTGGCGGCGCCCCACACCATGCCCCATTGCGCGGCCAGGGCCGGGCCGGGAAGCAGGCCTGCCCTCTCAAGCAGGAACATCGAGATACCGACGGTCGAGAAAATTGCGATCGATCGAATCGAAACCAGGAACTCGACCACGAGCTGGCGGGCGGTCGGCGTCTCGGGCCGGATCTTGCGGGCGCGCAGGACGTTTCTGAGAGCCACCCAGAGGACCAGCCAGACGGCGACCGCGAAGATCACGTAGCGGGCGACGTCGACGCCCGTGCTTTCGAGCCACTGGCCTGCGATGCTTTGAGCCCATCCGGTCATGATCCGCCTCCATTGCTTCGGTGAGGCAGCAGTGCTGGACTGGGGCGAGATCGTCTCGCCGGGACCTGAAAAGGCTGGGTGTTTTCAAATTCAGAGAGGTTTTTCCGGATTCGGAGAGCCTCGCTCCAGCGCTTGCCTGCGCCATTCGGTCGGCGAAAGGGCGGTCACTTCGCGGAAGGCGCGGTTGAACGGGCCCAGCGAGCCGAAGCCAAGGTCGAAGGCGATCGAGGAGACTGTCCTTCGGGCCTGGCCGGGATCGGCAAACAGCCGCTTGGCTTCCTCGATCCGATGCGCGTTGATGAAGGCGGCGAAGTTGCGGTAGCCGAGCTGATCGTTGATCAGCCGCCGCAGGCGGTGCTCCGGCGCGCCGAGTTTGGCGGCAAGCTCGCCGATGGTCAGGCTCTCTTGCGTCCACATGCGGCTGTCGGTCATGAGCGCGGTCAGCCTGGCGATTTCCGCGCGGTCCGCTGCGCTTGTTCCAGAATCGGGAGCGGTGGCCTTTGTGGCGGCGCTGGAGACGCCAAACAGGATGGCGCGTGTCTCAAGCAGTATGATGGCGCCGCCGAGACAGAAGAACGCCAGAGCCACCGCCGCCGCCAGCGTATACCAGGAGGCCTCGACGCCCAGGCTTTCGCCGATCTGGAATCCGGAAAGGATCACGACAAAAAGCGCGACGATCGCCAGGAAGGGTCCACGCAGGCGCCGACGGGCTTCAACCAGATCGCCTCGCCAGCTCCGCTGGATTGTCCACAGCGCATGCGCCGCTAGAGCGACCTGGATGAAGTTATGCGCGATCCAAAAGCCCTGCTGGATCGAAAATGGAACCGCCATCGCGATCATGCCGAGGGCTGTGAGGCCGGCGAAAGGCGTAAAAGCCGCCGGCGTTAGCGGTCTGTCCTCGAATAGCGCGCGCACGAACAGCCAGAAAGCGCCGACGCCGCCCAGCGCTAGGACATGAAAGACCGGCTGCACTGGTCCGAGAGCTGCGCGCGTCAGGTCGGAGGAGTTGACCGCATACGCGATCACGCTGATGCAGAAGAGGACGCCACCCACCCGTACGGCCGTGCTTGCTCCGCTGCGGCCAAAGCTGACAGCAGTCGCGCCCAGCGCGCCTATTGCGACGCCGCGAAGGAGTATTTCGAGAATCTCGACCGCACCCGCCATGGAAGCTGGCGTAACCCGACGCCGAGGCTTGCGCCAGATGTTCCCCCTCAGAAGACGGCGACCTTGTCCGCAGCGAGCGTCATCGCCGCCAGTTCGTCCATCGTGCTTCGCGCGGCGCCGACGAGCAGTTCGTCGTCAAGCAGGCCTCGCGCATTCATGCAGGTTCCGCACAGCAGGACGCGTCCTCCGCCGGAGAGGACTCGATTGAGCATGTGCTCGATGTTGTAATAGCCGTCGGGCGTATTCTGGCCGGCCTTCGCGCCGAGGACGGCGTCGGCCATCAGGAAGACAGTCAACTCGCCCTCGGGATCGTGCTTGTGCAGCGCGTGGGCCAGTCTCAGCGCATTGTAGCAGCGTTCGTCGCCATAGGGCGCATCGTTCAGGATCAACAGCACCTTCATGAAAGTACTGACTATCGAAGGATCGCTCGCGTCCTGTGATTCAGATCAATTCTGGATTTCCTTGTCAGCGCTGGCGGGCGTCTCCATGGCGAGAAGGCGGCCCCCAATTCGATCGATGACTGCGTCTATCTCCTCCTCCGTCGTCGTCCGACCGAGGCTGAAGCGGATGGCGCCCATACCCACCCTCTCCGACACGCCCATGGCGGACAGCACCGGCGACAATTCTACGCGCCCGGCATGACACGCCGAGCCGGTTGAGACCGCGACGCCTTCGAGGCCCGCTAGCACATCGGCGCCGACCTGGCCGACAAACGAGACGTTGAGGGTGTTGGGAAGGCGCTGCTCTGGATCGCCGTTTAGAACTATGCGCTCGCCGTAACGGTCGCGGAGTGCGTCCCACAATCGATCGCGCAGCGCACGGATGCGGGTCATCGGCTCCAGGTCCTCAGCAAGCACGCAAGCCGTGCCGAGGCCGACCGCAAGCAGCGCGCTTTCGGTACCGGCGCGCAGGCCGTGTTCATGCCCGGCGCCGTGGATCAGCGGCTCAAGCATGACGCCGCGGCGGACATAGAGAGCGCCAACGCCCTTGGGCGCATAGAGCTTGTGGCCGGCGATGGTCAGCAGATCGACACCAAGGGTATCGACCTTGGTTGCAATCTTTCCGACCGACTGCGCGGCGTCCGTGTGGAAGCGAATCCCATGCTCTCGCGCAATAGCGCCGATCTCCTCGATCGGCTGGATCGTGCCGACTTCGTTGTTGGCGTGCATGACGCTGATCAGAATGGTGCGCGGCGTGAGGGCGCGACGCACATCCTCGGGATCGACCTGGCCCGTGCTGTCTACCGGTAAATAGGTCACCGCCGCGCCGAGCCGCTCCAGGAACCGGCAAGGAGCAAGAGTGGCCGGGTGCTCGACCTCGGTCGTGACGATGTGCTCCCCCTTGTGCCGGAGGGCGAAGAAAGTTCCCTTGATCGCGAGGTTATTGGCCTCGCTGCCGCCGCTTGTGAACACGATCTCGTCAGGCGCACAGCAGAGCAGTCCGGCAACTTGGCTTCGGGCCTTCTCCAGCGCAGCCTTCGCCGGCGTGCTTGCCCAATGGCCGCTAGATGGATTGCCAAAGGCCTCATCCAGATACGGCCGCATGGCGGCCGCCACGGCCGGATCAATCGGCGTACTGGCGTTGTGGTCGAGATAGATTGCTGGCGTGCGAGATCTCGCGTCGTTCATCATGAGCGCCTATTCGAATGAATGCGTTGACTCGAATGCTCGCCGCTCTCCCGCATAACGAGCGCGACAACGACGCCTGAGAGAAACGTCAGCGCGGCGATGGATGTGATTGCCCATGGGAGCCCGAACATATCGGCTATGAGACCGGCCGCCAGGGCGCCGATCGCGTAACCGAGATCGCGCCAGAACCGGTAGACGCTGAGAGAACGGGCGCGCCAGGTGGGATGCGACGCGTCCGATACCGCCGCAATCAGGGTCGGGTAGACCATGGCGGTACCCAGGCCGAGAAGGAGACTGCCGACAACCCACCATTCGAAGTGACGCGTCGCGGCTGTGAGAAACAGACCTCCTGCCTGCACCCACATGCCGGCCACGATCAGGCCCTTGCGACCCCAGCGATCGCTCAGCGGACCCGTCGCGATCTGGAGCAGACCCTGCGTGACGGGGTAGATGGCCTTGAGGAGCCCAATGCGTTCGAGACCAAGGCCAAACGCCGAATAGAATAGCGGAAATATCCCCCAGCTCATTCCGTCGTTCAGGTTGTTGACGAGACCGGCTTGCGAAGCGGCGAAGAGGTTTCGGTCCTTGTAAGTCGTAAGGGCGAACACTTCCCGGAATGACAACGGCGATGGCGCAACCGATGCCTGGCTCAATTCCAGGGCAACGTGGCCGCGCGTGTCCCGAACCAGAAGTATCGAGAGCACCGTTCCAGCGACTGCATACGCAACGCCGAGATAGATCGGCGCAGGCCGCAAGCCGTAGAGCGACGCGATGTAGCCGGTCGCCAACGCCGTCAGCCCGAGAGCGAGATAGCCGGCGAACTCGTTAAGGCCCACCGCCAGGCCGCGCGATTTCGGTCCGACCAGATCGACTTTCATGATCACGGTCATCGACCAAGCGAAGCCTTGACTAACGCCCAGCAAGGCGTTGGCGGCGATGATCCACTCCCATGTGGGCGCCGCCATGATCATGAAAGGCACAGGCAGACCGGCAAGCCAGCCCAGCACGAGCACGCGCTTGCGGCCCCACCTGTCTGCAAGCTGGCCCGATATGAGATTGGCGAACGCCTTGACCAGTCCGAAGCTGACAATGAAGGAGACGACAAGCGTCGTCGATGCGATGCCAAATTCCTGGCTGCCGATCAGCGGCACGACGGTTCGCTCGATGCCAACCATGCCACCGACGAAGGCGTTGATCAGCACAAGAAGGGCAAACTGCCGCCAGTTGGCGCGAAGTCCAAGCGTGATCCGGTGAAGTCCTTCCCCGGCCGCGGGACCGGTCATCCGGGAGTCACCGCCAAAGCGCGGCCTGCGTTGAACGCACGCAGCTCGGCGGCGCGAGGCGGCGGCGGGGGAATTTCGCTCGTCATGCAGCGCACGAACTCGGCTTCGTCATCAATACGAAATGCTTTGTTGTGCCGTTTCTCGAAGCCGATCGTGGAGGTCGGTTTCCCGCTCAGGCTCTTGCCGCAGACCGAACCGGAATAGGCGCCGGGCAGAACCTCCAGATAGTCCGGAAGCGCCTTCAGCCGCTGGATTGTCCGGAAAAGAGTGCGGGCGCCCTCTTCGGCGCTCGACGCGAGTTCCGTGCGCCCAAGATCGCCGATCATGAGCGTGTGGCCGGTCATCACGAACCACGGCTCGTCGGACCGCGTCCGGTCGCGGACCAGAAGCGATATGTGTTCAGGTGTGTGCCCGGGAGTGTGCATGATCTCGACTGTCACATTGCCGAGTTCGAGCACGTCGCCATCACGAACGCCCTCGAAGTGCAGTATGGCCTGCGCGTCGTGGAACAGGACGTATTTGGCGCCCGAGGCCTGCGCCAACGCCCACCCTGAAGAGAAATGGTCGGCATGAAGGTGGGTGTCGATAACATAACGGATCCGCATCCCGGTCTTCGCCGCGGCATCGAGGTAAACCGCGATGTCGCCCACCGGATCGACGACCGCGCCGGACGCTTTGCCTCCGCAGCCGAACAAGTAAGATATCGCAACCGGCTCGGTGTGCAGGAATTGCCGAAGAATCATGCGACGCTCCTTGATGTAGATCGACGCCACCTGCTGCTGCAGGCTGATGCCTGACCACGAGGGCAATTTTTTGTGGGCCTAACGGTTCACAGTAACCCGCAAGAAGGTGGCGGGAATGGACGTAACGTTGGGGCTGGGGCTTCTGTTCTGGCTGTTGAACAGAGCATCCAGTTCCTTCAGCAGCTCACCGGCTCGGCCATCCCTTTCTGCAGCCTCAAACGCATTCATGGTCGGTCCGTAGTATGTCCTGAATGCCCCGAGGAACGCCGATGGCGGGCCGGAAAAGTTGAAGGTGTAGGTGTCTCTGAGGAAGGATACCTTTTCCTTTGGTACGCCCGCTTCGCCAAATCGCGCGATCACATTGTCCTCGATCCCCCACGTCATCGGGCTGACGAAGCCTTCCGGCGGCGGCGGCGAGTATGCCGAGCTTATCTTCAAGATTTGTGCGACCAGGGTTGGATCATTGGGAATCCAATTCCCCATGATGATCCGACCGCCGGGCCGGGTTACCCGCACCATTTCCTTTGCCACATCAAATGGCTTTGGTGCGAACATGGCGCCGAAGATGCTCACGACGAGATCAAAAGCGGCGTCCTGCAGTTCATGCAGATTGGACGCGTCGCCCTCCTGAAACTTGATGTTCGCGAGTCCCAGTTCACGGACGCGCTTATTCCCAGCCGCAACAAGGTTGCTCGCGATATCGACGCCCAAAACGTCCGCCCCGAGTTTCGCCTCCGGAAGGGCCGTCGTTCCGTCACCGCAGCCGAGGTCCAGGACTTTGAGCCCCTTTGTTATTCCAAATCCCGCAACCAGGGCTTCTCCGCTCTGCCGCATGCACTCGGCAATGCGCGTGAAGTCGCCTTTTTCCCAGAGCGCTTTGTTCGGGTTCATTGGAAGATCCCTTTGCAGGTTGACATGTCAGGCGAATACATTCAAATATTCTCTTGAACGATGGAGAGAAGACAAGCTGATGTCAAGACCGAACGTCAAGGAAACATTGCTCACGGCCTTTGCGGCTGTGGCGAAGGCCGCGGCGCATCCCCATCGCTTCGCCATTCTCGAACACGTCGCACAAGGTGAGCGAACCGTCGAAGGCCTCGCGGAGCGGACGGGCCTTTCAATCGCCAACGCCTCTCAGCACCTCCAGTCGATGCGGCGGGCCGGCCTCCTGGCTGCGCGACGCGATGGCAAGTTCACGCTCTATCGCCTTGCCGATGACAGCGTGCTCGACCTAATGCATGCGATCAACCGCGTGGCCGAGCGCAACGTCGCCGAAGTCGAGGGCGTCGTACGCGGCTATTTTCGCGAGCGCGACTCGATGGAGCCCGTCTCGCGCGCGGAGCTGCGCAAACGTTTCAAGGAGGGGCTCGTCACCGTGCTCGATGTGCGGCCGGCGGATGAATTTGCAAACGGCCACATCCCCGGGGCGATCAACATCCCGGTTGGCGAACTGAAGAAACGGCTCGCTGAATTGCCGCGAAGGCAGGAGATCGTAGCTTATTGCCGAGGCGCCTTTTGCGTCATGGCGTTCGAGGCCGTGGCGCTGCTGCGCACGTCCGGGTTCAAGAGTCGGCGACTTCAAGATGGATTGCCGGAGTGGCGGGCCGCTGGCCTTCCTGTCGCTTCAGCCGGACACGGCGTCTAATCCTGGGCGTCGACGCGGAGTCAAAGCGCGCCGCGCGCGAACGTCTCAAAAGGGCCAAGACTGCCCAATCGACACAACGTTACGAATGACAGGAATGGGATCTATTCCGGCCGCTCGGCGCTCTCGTTACGAACGGGCATGTCTGGCCCTTTCCTGCCGTTCGATTCACAACGTCGGAAGAGCTGGGAGCGGCACTTGACCCTGGGTCGAAGGAGGACGCCGTCCGAATGGTCCCTGGTGCACTGGTCCTTCTGAGCGGTTGCTCGACCATGACTCAGCGCCAGGCACGGGTGCTGCCGACGGAGGTGTTCCGGGGTTCGCTTCGTCCGAGCGCGGCCCGGACAGCACGCGTGAGGAGGTTTGCGATTCGGCTTGGTGGTAGCCGGTGCGGTGCAGCTTTGGTTTGGGCAGTCAGTCGTCCCGTCCAGTCAGTCGCGATCACGGCTAGACGGTATCGCAGTTGCATCACACGGGGACGTATGTGAGATATTGCTAAAGTAAACTAGCGTTGAAAGGGCCACAATGACACGCAAGTCGGCAGCAATCCGATCGGGGGTCGCGCGCCGGACGCCAACCGTGCCGGCCGCTGTCGAACAGCTGGAGCCGCGGGTCGTAGAGGCGGCGCGCTTGATGAAGTTGCTTGCGAACGAACAGAGGCTAACCGTGTTGTGCCGTCTAAGCGGTGCTGAGATGTCCGTTTCTGAACTCGGCGAGTACGTCAATCTCACCCAGTCTGCTCTTTCGCAGCATCTGGCGAAGTTGCGCGCCGATGGCCTGGTAGCGACGCGGCGCGATGCACAGACGATCTACTATCGTCTAGCTGATCCGGTCGCGATCAGGCTGATTGGCGTGCTCTGCGAACTCTATGGCGGTCACTGACCAGGCTGCATCAGCGGAATGCGTTGCCCGGTCTGACGCCAAGGCGCTTGAACACCATCGCCGCCGGGCAGAAGCCGGTGAAGGCGGCCTGGAACATGTTGGCGCCGGCAAACGCGGTGAGCCAGAGCCATAGCGGGCTGAAGACCTGAGCCAGCGCCAGGCTGGTCAAGACAACGAGCCCGGCGAAGGCGAGAACGGCGCGGTCGAGGGTCATCGGGTGTATCCTTCCTCAGGCGAAACGGGTGTTGGCAGAGCGCAAATTCTGGGCTGTCACCCACTTGGAAAGCTCGTCGGCGCGCATTGCGCCGGCCAGACGGGCGATCTCCTTGCCACCCTCAAACAGGATCAGCGCAGGAATGCCGCTGACGCCCAAACGACCTGGCGTCTGAGTCTGGTCGGCGTTCATCTTGAGCAGCCGGGCCTGGCCGGCGAGTTGACTGGCCGCCGCGGCAAACTGCGGCGCCATCGAGCGACAGGGGCCGCACCAAGGCGCCCAGACATCGACGAGCACCGGGCCTTGAGTCATCTGGACGTGCCTCGCGAAGGCGGCGTCATCGACGTCCACGGGCGCGCCGAGCGACAGGCTGGCGTGACACTTGCCGCACTTGGCGGCTTCTGGCGGGCGGCCAGCCGCTATCCGGTTGGCGGCGCCACATGTCGGGCAGACGGCTTGTGAGAGCATTTTGACGTCCTCAGTTCTTCAATTTGTGAATGCCCATCGTGTCCAGGAAAAGCTTCTCGTAGAACGTCTCGCTCTCCCCCTTGCGGATCTTGCCGATGAAATATTTCTCGAATCCCTCCTTTGCGAGGTGGACCCAGCCTCCCTTGGCCGACCAGTTGACGTTGCGCGGCGGGATCTGCGGCTGGGCGACAAAGGCGACGCCGCCATCGCCGAAGTCGGCGAGACAGACAGCGTTCCACGTCGCTTCGGCTGTTGCAGGCTTGCCGCGAAGGAGGGCGGCGATGTTCTCCGCCGTCGCCGTCACCATGGATTCGATCATGAAGCCAGTCTTGGGAACGCCCACGGGCACCGGCGTCTTGCCGGTCGGTGGAATGGCGACCGTGACGCCGATACCAAACACGTTCGGGAATTTGGGGTTGCGCTGGTTCTTGTCGATCAGCACGAAGCCGCGCGGGTTGACTAGGCCCTCGACGCCGCGGATGGCCTCAACGCCCCGGAAAGCCGGCAGCATCATGGAGAAGGCGAAGGGCAGGTCGTGTTTGGCCTTGACCGAGCCGTCGTCGCCGATTTCCTCGACATGCATCATGCCTGGCTCGACCTTCGCCACGCGTGCGCTGGTGATCCACTTGATATGGCGATTGCGCATCTCGCTTTCGAGCAGTCCCTTGGTGTCCCCGACGCCGTCAAGGCCGAGATGGCCGATATAGGGCTCGGAGGTGACGAAGGTCATCGGCACCTTGTCACGGATGCGGCGCTTGCGAAGCTCGGTGTCGAGGATCATCGCGAATTCGTAGGCGGGCCCGAAGCAGGATGCGCCCTGGACGGCGCCCACAACGATGGGTCCCGGCGCCTTGCAGAAGGCCTCGAAGGAGGCCAGCGCCTTCTCGGCATGATCGACATGGCAGATCGATTGGGTCGAGCCCGCGGGGCCGAGCCCCTCGATCTCGTCGAAGGCGAGGTCAGGCCCTGTGGCTATGACGAGATAGTCGTATGGGACGGACCGGCCGTCTTCCAACTCGACGCGGTTGTCCGCCGGATGAACGCGTTTTGCGCCTGTCGATATGAAGTCGATTCCCTTGCGCTTCATGATGACGGGCAGCTTGACCTCGATCGCCTCGCGCTTGCGCCAGTCGACGGCGACCCAGGGGTTGGACGGCACGAAATGATAGGTGTCGCCCTTCGAGATCACCGTAAGGCGATCCTCGGCGCGCAGTTTCTGCCGGACCTCGTAGGCGGCGAGGACGCCGCCGAGACCCGCTCCAAGCACCACTACGTTGGCCATTCTTGTTCTCCTGCGACGGGGCCGCTGGTTGACATATATTCGAATAGACGCATATATGCAAGTATGAAGGTGAGGATTGATCCTGAGCTAATGCGCGCCTCGGCCGACGAGGCCAGCAATCTCCTGAAGGCGTTGTCGAACCCGCATCGTCTCATGATCGTGTGCCGGCTGATTGCGGGAGATCAAAACGTCGGCTCGCTGGCGGCGGCGCTGGGTGTCCGGGAAACCTTGATTTCACAGCATCTGGCCGTGCTTCGGCGCGAACGCATCGTCGCAGCTCGCCGGGAAGGGCAGTCGATGCGGTACGCGATCGCGAGTCCGCGGGCCCGCGCGGTCATCAGGACATTGGTGCGGCAGTTCTGCGCACCCGATGCCATATGCGGGCCAGCCAGCAACGCCAATTGATCCAGAACAGAGAAGAGGCCGTGATGTTCGACAAGAATAAAATTCCAACCGAGACCCCACGGCAGGTGCATGATGCCATGCAGCGAGGTGAGATCATCCTGATCGACGTGCGCGAGCCAGCCGAGTACGCCGCTGAACGCATTCATGGAGCGCTCTTGTTTCCGCTTTCGACATTTGATCCCAAGGCGCTTCCCGATGCCGTGGGAAAAGCCCTCATCTTCCAGTGTGGTTCGGGCAAACGCTCTGAGGCCGCCTATGACAAGGCCGTAAGTGGCGGTGTCACTGTAAGGGCGCACATGGGTGGCGGGATCGGCGCCTGGAAGGCGGCGGGTCTCCCGACGATCTCGTTCGATCCCGCGACGGGTATCGTCGTGGATCGAAAATAGGCGCTTGGGCAGGGGAGATTATGATGCGGCGCAGATCTGGCTGGTCGATCCTTGTGGCGCTCGCGGCGGCTGGCGTCTTATCCTCCTGCGGCAATGCCGCGAACACGGCGCAAATTGCTTCCGCTGCGCCATCCGGTCCGGTCATAACGGTCGAGCAACAGACGATCCCCGACTACCGCATGGTCGCGGCCGTCCTCACCAATCGCGATGTCGGCGATGCGCGCGCGCGGATCGGCGGCAAGCTGTCGCGCGTCCTGGTTCGCGAAGGCGATGATGTCCGGGCCGGACAGGTGGTCGCGGTCATCGCCGATGAACGCGTGTCGCTCGAAGCGCAGGCCGGCGCTGCAAATGTGACGGCGGCGGAAGCCGCCGCCACCCGCGCGCGGGATGATCTCGCCCGTTCGGAACGCTTGTTCGCGTCCGGCGCCATTTCGGTTGCGGCGATCGAGGGAGCGCGCGCCCAGGCCAAGACCGCGGACGCGCAGCTCAAGGCGGCGCGCGCGCAAGCCGGAGCGGCGCAGGCGCTTACCAATCAAGGCCAGGTGACGGCCCCGGCCGCCGGCAAGGTCACCCGGATACCAGCGCCTCAAGGTGCGGTCATCATGCCTGGCGAGGTGGTCGTCGCGATCACCACGGGCGCTCGCGTCCTTCGGATCGAGCTTCCCGAAGCAGAGGCCCGGAACCTCAAGGAGGGCGCGCAAATACGTCTCCTCGGCGAGTCCGGCGATCATGTCCAGACCGCGAAGATCAGGCAGGTCTATCCCGCCGTCGCCGGTGGGCGTGTGATGGCCGATCTCGATGCACCTGGCCTGGAAGCCGAGCTTGTCGGCGCTCGCGTGCGTGTGCTGGTTCCTGCCGGCGAGCGGATCGCGATTGTGGTCCCTGCAAGCTATGTCGTGACCCGCTACGGGGCCGACTATGTGCGCCTGTCGCGCGTGGGCGGCTCGGTAATCGAGGCGCCGGTGCAGAAGGGGCCGCCAGCGCCGACCGACGCCGTGCCGGACGGGATCGAGATTCTCTCCGGCCTCCGCTCCGGCGACAAGATCCTGCCGGCGGAACCCGCACCATGAGTCTGGGCATCTCCGGGCGCATCACACAGGCGACCATCCGCTCGCCGCTAACCCCGCTCTTTCTGCTGACGGCCATCGCGCTTGGATTCCTTGCGCTGATGACCATCCCTCGCGAGGAGGAGCCGCAGATCAGCGTGCCGCTGGTCGACATCATGGTGCGCGCCGATGGCCTGAAGGCGCCGGACGCCGCCGAACTGATCACCAAGCCGCTCGAGACCATCGTCAAGGGCATCGATGGCGTCGAGCACGTCTACAGCCAGACCCAGGACGACAGCGTCCTGGTGACGGCGCGGTTCAAGGTCGGCACCAACAAGGATAATGCGATCGCCCGCATCCATGAGCGGATTCGCGCCAACTATGACCGCATCCCCGTCGGCATTCCAGAACCGCTGATTGTTGGCAAAGGCATCAGCGACGTTCCCATCGTGGTGGTGACGCTCTCTCCCAGGGCCGACGCAGCCGATCGCTGGAACGACCAGGCGCTTTACCTCGTCGCCGACGAGTTGCAGGCAGAATTGATGAAGGTCCAGGATGTCGGCCTCACCTTCATTGTCGGCGGTCGACCCCAGGAAATCCGGATAGCGCCGGCCGCCGGCCGCATGGCGCTCTACGACGTGCCGCTCAAGTCGCTCATCGACTCTGTCCGCGCCGCCAATGTGGCCTTTCCCGCGGGCGACCTTCACGCCAACGACCGTACGTCTTCCGTGGCAGTTGGCCAGACGCTGGATGCGCCCGCCGACATTGGCTTGCTGACGGTCAAGGCCGCTGACGGGCGCAGCATCTATCTGCGCGACGTCGCGGACGTCTCCCTTGGCGCACGCGAGGATCAGGCGCATGTGTGGCGCTTCACGCAGGACGCTGGCGTCACACGGATGGCGCCGGCGGTCAGCCTCGCCATTGCGAAGCGCGACGGCGCCAACGCCGTCGTCGTGTCACAGGCCGTGGAGGCGCGGCTGCAAGCACTCGAAGGCCGCTTGATCCCGGAAGGGGTCAAGGCCGACATCTCACGCAACTATGGCGAGACCGCCAACGACAAGGCCAACGAGCTCCTGTTCCACCTCGGCTTGGCCACTATCTCGATCGTCATCCTGATCGGGTTCGCGATCGGCATCCGCGAGGCCATCGTCACCGCGTTTGTGATCCCGACGACGATCCTGCTGACGCTCTTCGCTTCCAACCTGATGGGCTACACGATCAACCGGGTCAGCCTGTTCGCGCTTATCTTCTCGATCGGTATCCTCGTCGATGACGCCATCGTTGTAATCGAGAACATCGCCCGTCACTGGGCGATGAAGGACGGCCGCTCGCGCCATCAGGCGGCGATCGAAGCGGTCGCGGAGGTCGGCAACCCGACCATTGTCGCGACCCTGACAGTGATCGCGGCGCTGCTGCCCATGATGTTCGTCTCGGGCCTGATGGGCCCCTACATGGCGCCGATCCCCGCCAACGCCTCGGCTGCGATGGTGTTCTCCTTCTTCGTCGCCATGATCCTTGCGCCCTGGCTGATGATCCGTTTTGCCCGCAAGGCGCTGAAGGGGGATGGGGGCGCAGCCCAGCACGCCCACGTCGCTGACGGCGGCCGGCTCGGCCGGCTCTATCGCCGCGTCGCCGCGCCGATCATTCGGACACGCGCTTCGGCGCTGACCTTCCTGCTCGTTGTCGGCGCTGCGACCCTGCTGGCCTGCGGTCTGTTCGCCACCAAGACCGTTCGCGTCAAGCTCCTGCCGTTCGACAACAAGTCCGAACTGCAGGTCGTCGTCGATCTGCCCGAAGGTGCGACGCTGCAGGCGACCGAGCGGGCGTTGATCGATGTCGCTGGTATTGTCGGCCAGATTCCCGAGGTCGTCGCCTCCGATGCCTATGCCGGCACGGCCTCGCCGTTCAATTTCAATGGCCTGGTCCGTCACTACTATATGCGCCGGCGGCCCGAGCTCGGCGATCTCCAGGTCACGCTCAAGGGCAAGGACGATCGTAATCGCTCCAGCCACGAGATCGCGCTCGACATGCGCCAGCGTCTCAAGGCGCTTGAGTTGCCCACCGGGTCGGTCGTGCGCGTCGTGGAAGTGCCGCCTGGACCGCCTGTAATTTCTACCTTGCTGGCTGAGATCTATGGTCCGGACGCTGATACGAGGCGTGCGGTGGCGACCGAAGTGCGCAAGCTGTTCAACAGCGTGCCTTACATTGTCGATACTGACGACAGTTTCGGCGAACGACGGCCGCGGCTCAGGCTCCAGCCTGATCACACCCAGATGGATTTTTTCGGGGTGGACGAAGGAGACGTCACCGACTCGATCGCAGTGGCGCTGAACGGCGAGGTGATCGGCTATTCGCATCGCGGCGAGGGGCGCAATCCGATCGAGATCGCTGTCCGCCTGCCGCAGTCCGCTCGCACCTGGTCGGAAGGGCTGGCGGCCATGCCGGTCGCCGTTGCTGCCGACGGATCACGGCTCGTCGGCATGGGCGAACTGGTCAAGGCGGATGAAGAGCAGGGGAGCTTCCCGATCTTCCGGCGCGACGGCCGCTTTGCCGAAATGGTGATGGGCGAGTTGGCCGGCGCGTACGAGGCGCCGATCTATGGCATGCTCGACGTCCAGGCAGCGATCGACAAACATGACTGGGGCAAGCTGCCCAAGCCTGCGGTCAGCCTTTACGGCCAGCCTGATGACGAGACCAAGCCGACCCTGCTCTGGGATGGCGAGTGGGAAATCACCTATGTCACCTTCCGCGACATGGGTGCGGCTTTCGGGATCGCTATCCTCGGCATCTACATTCTGGTGGTTGCGCAGTTCAAGAGCTTCCGCCTGCCGCTGGTCATCCTGACGCCGATCCCGCTCACGCTCATCGGCATCGTCGTAGGTCACATTCTTTTCAATGCGGCGTTCACGGCCACCTCGATGATCGGCTTCATCGCGCTGGCGGGCATTATCGTGCGCAACTCGATCCTGCTGGTCGACTTCATTCGCCATTCCAAGACAACGGATAGACCGCTGCGCGATGTGCTGCTCGAGGCCGGCGCGATCCGATTCAAGCCGATCCTGCTGACGGCCCTGGCCGCCATGATCGGCGCCGGTGTGATCCTGAGCGACCCGATCTTCCAGGGCCTCGCCATCTCGCTGTTGTTCGGCCTCGCCTCGTCGACCCTTCTCACCGTGCTGGTGATCCCCGCGATCTACGTCGTCATGCGCGACGACGGCCGCGAGGCGACGGCGCTGTCGACCTCGGCGCCGGTTTCATTCCCTCAACCCGCAACCTGAAACAGGAGACCTGCCTTGAGCCTCAATGAAGGAACCATCGATCGCGTGCTGCGCGTTCTCGTCGGCCTCTCGATCCTCTCGCTCGCCTTCGTCGGACCGAGGACCATGTGGGGTTGGTTCGGACTCGTGCCATTGATCACCGGCGTGGTTGGGTTCTGCCCGGCCTATGCGCTGTTCGGGATCCGAACCTGCAAGCTTCACAGCTAGGGCAAGCCCCAGCGGAATTTCTCAGCGTTGAGGCGTCTGCGATGAAGATAGTGCCAATCGTCTACTTCTCGGACGTGCTGTGTGTCTGGGCCTATATCGCCCAGCCGCGTGTCGCGCTCGTAAAGGAAACCTATGGTGACCGGGTCCGCTTCGAGCACAAATTCTGCTCCGTGTTCGGCGACACGGCCCGCAAGATCCCGGCAGCCTGGAAGGGTAAGGGCGAATACGAAGGGTTCAACGCCCACCTGCACCACGTGGCCAAGACATTTCCCGAGATCGCGCTGCACCCGGACCTTTGGCTGACGGTCCGACCTGCGACTTCGAACAGCGCTCAACTCTTCCTCAAGGCTGTCAAGTTGATTGAGGCTGACGGGGGCTGCGAAGCCGGGACGGCGGAAGCGGCGACCTGGGCGATGCGCCGCGCTTTTTTCGAAGACGGCCGGGACACCGCCCGTTGGGACGTCCAGTGCGAGATTGGGCGGCAGGCAGGCGTGGAGACCGTGCAGGTCGAAGCCCTGGTTCACGATGGCAGGGCTTTCGCGGCGCTGGCGTCGGACTATCAGGAGGCGACCGCGATGGGCGTCCAGGGCAGTCCCACCTTCGTGCTCAGTGAGGGGCGCCAGAAGCTCTACGGAAATGTCGGGTTCCGGATCATCGACGCCAACATCCAGGAACTGCTGCGCGAACCCCAGCAGGGCCAAGCAAGCTGGTGCTGACAAGTTGCGCTTGACCGGTGGACATCATGATTGACCTCTCGGCGACGGTCGTCATGGCGACCCTCCTGAGCGGGGCGCTTGTCGGACTCCTGCTCGCTGTGTTCGGCGGTGGCGGCTCGGTGCTCGCCGCGCCGCTGCTGCTCTACGCGGTCGGCGTGCGCGATCCGCATATTGCGATCGGCACGGCCAGCGCCGCCGTGTCGGCGAATGCCGCCTTCAATCTCATCGGTCATTGGCGCGGCGGTCGCGTCAAATGGCCTTGCGCAACCACATTCGCGCTGGCCGGTCTGGCGGGATCATTCGCCGGGTCAAGTCTCGCAAAGATGATCGATGGCCATCAGCTGCTGCTGGCGTTCGCTGTCGCGATGGCCGCCATCGCTGTCTCGATGTTCCGCCAGCCGAAGAGCGAAGGGGATCCAGCGGTACATATCAGCTGGCGGCTTGTCTCACGCTTGGCGCCGCTCGGCCTGGTGACCGGCTTCGCAGCTGGATTCTTTGGCATCGGCGGTGGCTTCCTCATCGTACCAGGCCTAATGCTGGCAACTGGCATGACGATCACGAACGCGGCTGCGTCTTCGCTGGTGTCGGTCACGATTTTCGGGGCCGCAACATCTCTCAACTACGCTGCATCCGGCCTGGTCGACTGGCGTCTTGTCGGCCTGCTCCTGGCTGGGGGCGTGATCGGGGGCGTGGCCGGCCTGATGGTCGCAAAGCGATTGAAGACCCGTAGCGCATTCCTGCGTCGCGCTTTTGCGGTGCTGGTCATCATCGTCGCAGGTTATGTCGCCTGGCGCGCCGTGGCGGCGTTCTAGCAGCCCCGGCCTGCGGCTATCCAGTTTGCAATCGAGTGGACTCGCGCCGGATCGGCAACTTTGTCCGCAACGGCCGGCCTTGAGCGACCCGGACGTTGGTAACCTAGGTACGCGAGGGCAAGTGCTTGCCCCCTGCAGCCACTCGATGGCGACAAAATTCGTCGCAAACACCTTCCAGAGACTTTGACGGCGATCAATATGCGGCATTCGTACGTCGATCCCAACTTGGGGAGCACATGAAGCTTCAGCGGACTGAACCAGCGCCCTGCAACACCATCGCCGCGTAGGTCGTTCTTGCGCGCTTCGAAGCAGTCTTTGGCTACGTCCCGAAGCAAGAAAAGATGCGCGCGCCGCATCGGCGCCGCATCGGCGCCGCGTCGCGCGTCAGCGAGGCCGACCGCAGGCCATCCGCCCAAACCCATATCGCGCCGCCGGCCGAACTGGCGGTAGCGCAACATCCATCGGCCGGAGTCGAGGGCTGATTTGATCAGGTAGAGACCGGCGCCATCGAGATGCTTGCCAGCGGGCAGGGTGCGAAGTCCGAGCGCGGTCAAGCGGTTCGAAAGTCTCGGCATCTGTCCATCCAGTTGTCCCTCCAACGGGAATGCGCTGGCCGAGGGACGGCAGCGAACCGTTGAAGGCACAGACGTACACTAGTCATTTGAGTGTACGTTGTTGTCTGGCATTATCGAGCCCGCCAGCGGACGCCCACGAACGGACGTGAACGATGGAAGTGTGCATCTTCTGGGCACCACACGCCCGCTCAAGCAAGTCCGGAGCGGGCCGAAAATAGCAGAAACAACGGAAACACGGGGATAAGCTGTGCAACGCGGTCCGAGGTGGTTCGGACAGTTTCGGCTCTTCTCCAGCACTCTCGGGCTTGGTTGTCCGTGCTGTCTTCTACTGCGCCCGAGCACTTCAAGTGGTTAGGCCATGCAGAAAACTGCGAACGGCGGCCCAGGCCGCCGGTTCGGTCAAGAATGGCGCATGCCCGATGTTGGGAATGCCGGCGAAAACAAGATCCGGTTTCCTCCGCCGCATTTCTTCAACCGTGCTGAGCATCAAGATGTCAGACAGTTCTCCCCGGACCAAAAGAGTCGGAATTGGCGTTAGTGCGTCGAACAGCGGCCAGAGATCAGGAGGAACGGCCGCCCCGGTGTTTACCACTTGCGAAATTGCCGGGTCGTAGTTCAACACAAGCCGATCAGGGGCAGGTTGCCAGAAAATTCGGCGGGCCACTTTCAACCAGAATGCGTCGCTCGTTTCGCCGGGGAATGCCGAACCATTGATCTCCCGGCAGATGGCGGTGGCGTGAGCCCAGTCGGTTGGAGCTTCTGCTCGACCGACATACCCGCGAATCCGTGCGAGGCCTTTGGGATCAACTTCCGGTCCAACGTCGTTCAGCACGGCTGCGGCAACACGGGCGGGGGCAAGAGCAGCGCAGATCATGGTCATCAGCCCACCCATGGAAGTCCCGATGAAAACAGCACGCGAAATGTCCAGACTGGTGAGGAGCGCAAGCACGTCTCCGGCATACGTTCCCGGATGATATCGCTCAGGCGCGGGATCCGCATCCGACGCACCACGGCCGCGCTGGGAAGGCGCCAGAACGCGCCGGCCGCACGATGCGATCATCGGCGCCAGCTCCTCAAAATCGCGGTTGTTGCGAGTGAGACCATGCAGGCAAAGAACCGGTACGCCGGTCTCACGTGCTGTCGCCGGGTAATCGCGAAATTCGATTCTGGGGCCGTCACTCGTTTGAAAGAAGCGCGAGGCAAACTGATCCGGCATCCCGTTTTCTCCAAAAGGAAGGCCCGGATGCGTTTTATGCGCATCCGGGCAAGTCATGGTTCGCGCCTCGGGGATTCGCGCAAACCTGCGCAAAAAACTAGAAGGCGGTCGTGAAGCTCAGCCAGTAGGTGCGCGGGTCGCCATAGAATGCGGTGAGCGTCCCTTCGCGTCCTAGCGCGGATGTAAGAGCGCCCGTCGTCGGATTCACGTTGACGAAATTGTAGCCCGCGACCTTGTAGCGTTCATCGCCCAGGTTCTTTCCGTGAAGCCCGATGCTCCAACGGCCATCATCGCCGCGGAAGATCAGGCTCATGTCCCAAAGCGTGTAGGCTTCCTGATCGAGATAGGACGAAGGTATTTCGAACTGGCTGGAGTCGCCACGATAGGACAGCGCGTTGATAATGCTCAGCGTGCCATCATAGCTGATCAGTTTGAACGGCGTGACATAGGAAATCCGCGAGCTTGCCGTCCAGTCCGGCGTGTTCTGGATGACACGCTGATTTGCGACGTCGGCGCCAGTTGGCCCGATGAACTCGTCATACCCTGCATCGATGTATCCCAATGACAACGAAGTGGTGAGTTCATCGCCCGTTGTGATCCAGTCTTCACCGAGCACCGCCGTGCCATCAAACTCGATGCCTTTGAGAGTTGCGGCTGCTGCGTTAGTCGTGGCGCCGGTGAACGTGTCGTTGATGCCGTCGCCATTGGTATCGACCCCAATGGACGAGGGAACCTGGACGTCCTTGTAGTCCATCCAGAAGCCGGCAAGGCCTGTAGTGAAGCGACCCCGCATGAAGGACGCCTTCCAGCCCAACTCGTAGCTGTCGACCTTCTCCGGCTCGAACTGCATGAAATCGAAGATCTCTTGCGCCGACCTGACGCCATCGCGGTTTGTGTCTGGCGCCGCTGAAGTCTGGCCGCGCGGATCGAAGCCTCCACCTTTGAAGCCTTTGGAGTAGGTGAAGTACACGTTGTGGTCGGTGTTGGGCTTCCAGCTCAGGGAGACTCGCGGTGAGAAATCCGTAAACCTGTCGTTGCCGACGAAGTTGGACGTGGTCGAGATCACAACACCAGTCCCGCCGAAAAGCGGCGAGGCGCCGCCGGTCAAAGTGCGGCGCAAGACCGTCGCGGCCCGCTTGTCATCGGTGTAGCGACCGCCAAGGCTGAGCGCCCACGTGTCGTTGAAGTCGTAGGTGAAGTCAGCAAAGATGGACCAGGTCTTGGTGTTGACCGTGCCAAACGTCTGGGCATTGAGGCCTGGAACGCCAATCAGCGCGCCAGTTGTGGCGAGCAAAACCTCGAAATCGGTCTCGGCATTGGCGTCGAGATAGTAGGCGCCAATCAGTCCGTTCAGCCGGTCGCCCTCGTAGAGTAACTGAAGCTCTTCCGATGTCTGGTCGTTGAGGTATTGCCCTGGCACGTCGATATCCACGGCCGGAAGGCTGTCGAAGTCGATGGGCGTCGTAGACTCGTCCTTGCGGTAGGCGAGGATGTTCTTGAGCGTCCAGGTGTCGTTTATTTCCCACGTGCCGACGAGCGACGCGCCATACGCCTCAGAGCGCTGCCGGGGCAACGCTAGACCCGCACGCGTATTGTACTCGTCGTCCAACACCGGCGCGCCCGAGACGAGGCCCGGGATCAGGCGATGTCCCTGTTTCGGGTCCGACTTGTCGAGCACGTAGTCAGCCGAAAAGCGAAAATCGATGGCTTCGCTTGCGTCCCATTCCGCCGCCGCGCGTGCGGCCGTCACGTCCTTGCTGTAGTTCTCGACGCCGTTGAGCGTGAGATTGTCGCCGTATCCGGCATGCGTCAGCTTCGCGACAGCTCCGCCAACGCGGAACGTATCTCCGATAGGCGTGCTGGCCGAGATGATGACATCTGCGCGGTTATAGCCGCCGATGTTGGCGACGAACTTGGCGGTAGGATCCTTGTCGATGCGTTTGGTGACGTATTTGACGGCGCCGCCAATGGTGTTGCGCCCGTAGAGCGTGCCCTGCGGTCCGCGCAGCACCTCGATCCGCTCCACGTCGAACACATCCAACACCCCGCCCTGCGGCCGGTTGAGGTAAACGTCATCGAGATAGATGCCCACGCCGGCTTCGAAGCCACCGACCGGATCCTGCTGGCCCACGCCGCGAATGAATGCCGACAGCGTCGAGTTGGTGCCGCGCGATACCTCCAGCGTGACGTTCGGCGAGAACTTTCCGACATCGGTGATGTCGGTGGCGCCGACATCTTCCAGATCGTCGCTCGAGAATGAGGAGACCGACAGTGGAACATCCTGAAGGTTCTGTTCGCGGCGCTGGGCTGTGACAACGATGATGTCGCGCGCTGCCGGTTCGGCTGCATCCTGTGCGTAGGAAGGCGCGTTGAACGCGCCAAGGATAAACGCCGATGCGCCTGAAAGGAGTGTCGCTTTGGTTTTTGGTGTCACTGTGGTCTCGCCTCCGCTGGTTGCTTCAGCGGGCGAGATCCTCACGACCCCGTCCCGCACAACTCCGCCAGAGAGACCCGTGTTGCGAAGCAGCGCATTCAGCGCGTCCTCGAAAGTGAACCGACCCGATAACGGGGTAACCCGTATCTTTTCGGCCATGTCGTAAGGAAAGAGCAGTTGCACGTTCGTCTGCCGTGCGAGCTCAAGCAGCGCATCGGCAAGCGACGTTTCCTGGATCCTGATATCGTAGACGACCGCGCTTTGTTGGGCAGTCGCGTCCGATCCGACTATGGCGCCGCCCAGCGCGAGTGCGCCGCACAGCACAATGGTCCGGATCCAGCTTTTGTCTTTTCCTCCCACATGGCGCGACTGTTGAAAGCTGGTCTCTCTGCCGGCCTTGTCATCCACGACAGGCGGCGGCGGGAAATCCTCCATCCAGTTTTGACGTGGACAGAAATTTTCTGGGCCGCGAGCAAGAAGGCGCGCGCCTTCCGCAGCGGTATTCGAGGAGTTCGGGGATGTGAGGGAGGAAACTGACGGGCTGAATTTCGGGAGGGCGACTTCGCTCAAGGCGAAATGATCACGGCTAGCGGGACGTGAAGAGCACATGCGTCTCGTCGATGCGCACTGCGCGCACCGGGAAGTTCGCTTCGATCGAGTCCAGCATGTCGTCGACTGCACCTACCGGAAATACTCCACCAATGCGGGTGTCCGCTACCTCCTGACTGGCGTAGTCGAAGTGGATGTCGGTGTAGCGTGAGATATCCGCCACGACGCTGGACAGCGGATCGCCCGAAAACACCAGCTTTCCTTCGGTCCAGGACAGCTTGCGGTCGACCTTCGCCTCATCGGCGGGTTCGATCACGACGCTGTCGCTGAAAGTCGCCGTCTCCCCTGCGGCAACGTACGCAACAGGCTCGACCTTGTCGGCAACGCGCGAGAAGGAAACCTTGCCCTCCGACACCACGACCTCAATGGCGTCCTTGTTCAGCCGGACCGAGAACGCCGTGCCGATCGCCACCGTCACGCCGTCGCCGGCATAAACGCGGAAGGGGCGCGCCGCGTCGTGCGCAACCTCGAAGAAGGCCTCGCCCTCGAGCAGGCGGACCGTTCGCTCCTGGTCGTTGATTCGCGCTTCGATGCGGCTCGCGGTGTTCAGCGTGACGGTCGACCCATCAGCCAGCGTGATCTTCTCCTGGTCGCCCAACTTGGTCCGGTAGACGCCCAGGCCAGGCTGTTCGGCCACTTCGACTGCGGAACCGGCAGACCGCGGGAGCCAGGCCGCGCCTGCGATGACCGCAAAAGCCAACACCGCCGCGGCAAGGCCGCCGCCGGCCCATACCGCCGGGCGCAACCACAGCGGTTGCGCCGATGGCGTCTTGGCAAGCGTAGCCAGCTCGTCCAGCCCGCCCCAGTGTTCCTTGAGGCGCGCAAAAGCTGCGCTGTTCTGGGGGCTGGCCTGCCGCCAGGCCTCGAACTCGGCGCGCTCGGCGGCCGACACGCCCTCGTCGAGACGCACGACCCAGCGCGCGGCCTCCTCCTCGACGGGAGACCGGTCAGGGAAGTTCACGATGTTGCCCGACCGGCTCATTCGGCATCTCCAAGGCGGAGACGGCGTACAGCGAGATGGTCGCCAGTGGAAGGCGGCAGTTCGCCTGCCGCCTCATGGCGCGCCATGAAATCTCGAGTAAGCAGCAATCCCTTGGCCAAATGCTTCTCAACCGTGCTTTCGGCTATGCCGAGCCGCCTGGCGATCTCGCGCTGCGACAGCCCTTCGATCTTCTTCAGCACGAGAACCTTCCGGCATTGTTCGGGCAGGGCCGCCACCGCGCTGGCGAAAAGTGCGAGGCGTCGCCGTCCATCCACTTCCTGCTCTACTCCGGGCTGTGTCTCGCTGCCTACGACATCCGGATCGTCAAAATCCTCCATCGAACTGGTTGCGAAAGTCTTCTTCCTCGCCAGTTCGTTGAGCGCCACATGCTTCGCCACCCGGAAAAGATATGCGCGAGCAAGCAGAATAGGAGTCCGCGTCTCCGCCGCATAAGCGCGCAGGAACACCTCCTGCAGCATGTCTTCCACGTCCTGTGGAGCGGAAAAGAAGCGTCCGAGATATCGGCGCAGAGCGGCTTTGCTTGCAGCGAATTCGGACAGGATCGCCGACACTGGGAAGCCCCTCTCTGCAGCATGCGCAGACAAAGTCACAGTAGACCCAACCCGCAAAATCGCAAATGGCGCGTTTCTCTGGGCAGGGCAGGCCAGAGCAAAACGCTGCCGTCGCGTTGTTGCTGAAGGTCGAGACGAGACACGTCGAGCATTGGTCAAGGCCGCTGCTCGCGCGTGCTAACTGGTAGCGGGCGACCTGCCGGCGCTCTCAAGCGGTTTTGAACGCGTTCTAAGGATTCCCGAGGCGGCATCGGTCCGGCCTGCGCGCGTCTTCCAATTGTGCCTGTTGCGGGGTCTGCTAGGATGGTTATGAGCCATCAGTAACTGGCGGGTCTTGAGGCCTGTGGATGAAGGGTTTGCTGGATCGTCGCGAGGTGGTGGGCCTGGCCGGGGCGGCGGGTCTTGCCGTAGGTCTGGCGGGTCTGGCCGGATGCGCAAGCGGACCGCAATCCAGCGGAGTTCAGCCGGAGGGGATGAAGTCCCCTCCGGGCAAGTCGGCGGGCGAGTTCGAGGCGGTGGAGCTTGCTCCTGGGGTCAAGCTGATCTCTGGGGCGGGCGCCAATGTGCTGGCCGTGGCCGGACCCGACGGCGCGGTGATGGTCGATGGCGGGCTTGCCCAGCATGCCCCGAGCCTGATCCAGCGGGTCCTGGCCGAGACTGGATCGAAGAAGATCGCCCGGCTGATCAACACTCATTGGCATCTTGAGGCGACCGGGGCCAATGACCTGTTGGGGGCGAAAGGAACTCCGATCCTCGCGCATGAGAACACCCGGCTGTGGATGGGGACCGAGATCACTTCGCGCTGGCAGGACCCAAAAGGGCCAGGGAAGGTCTATCCGCCGCGCGCCAGACAAGCCCGGCCGACCGAGAGCTTCTACACCGCCAAAGAGATCGCGCTCGGCGGGGAGATGGTCCAGTGCGGCTATCTCCTGCAGGCCCACACCGACGGGGACATCTATGTCCGCCTGCGCAAAGCCAACGTCATCGCCGCCGGCGGCGTCCTCTCGGGCAAGGGCTGGCCCATCATCGACTGGCAGACCGGAGGATGGATCGGCGCTGCGGCCGGCCGCGGCGGGCCGACGTTCAACAATGTGGAGGTTCCGACCTATGGCGGCATGGTCGGGGCCCTGCAGACGCTGGCGAGCCTCGCAGACGACAACACCCGCATCGTCCCGGCCGACGGCCCGGTGCTCACCAAGGCGGACGTCGAGGCCCAGATCGTCATGTACGCCGCCATCGCCGCCAGGCTGCGCGAGATGATGAACAAGGGGCTGAGCACGGACGAGGTGATCGCCGCGGCGCCGACCAAGGAGTTCGACGCCAGGATGGGCGATCCCAAACTTTTCCTGACGCTCGCCTTCGAGAGCCTGTGGGGGCACGTGACGCCCGATGCGTAAGCCGCTTGTCATTGCCCTCTCCACTCTCGCTGCCCTGGCGACCAGCGCGGTGGTTGGCGCCTATGCGCTCGATCCCGACAAGGGCCCATCGGGCGCCGCCGCCCCGTTCGAGCGCCTCGCTGAAGGATCCGACCACTGGAAACTGCTGCAGGGAAACTGCGTGGCCTGCCACAACACCGCCTTCAAGTCCGGCGGCATCGCTTTCGACGCCCTGAAGCCGGAGACAGTGGGCGAGAACGCCGAGACCTGGGAGAAGGCGGTCAGGAAACTCCGCGGCCGGATGATGCCGCCGCCGGGCAATCCGCGTCCGGACGAGGCCAAGACCGAAGCCTTCATCGGCTGGCTCGAAGCCTATCTCGACCATTCGGCAGCAGAGCATCCCGATCCCGGCCGGGTTGCGCTCCATCGCCTGAACCGCAAGGAATACGCCAACGCCGTCCGCGATCTCCTCGCGCTCGACATCGATCCTGCCGCTCTCCTGCCGCAGGACGATGTCTCCGACGGCTTCGACAATGTCGCCGACGTCCTCCAGGTCTCCCCCTCCTTCCTAGATCAGTACATCTCGGCGGCGCGATCGGTTTCGATCCAGGCTGTCGGCGAAGCGACGCCGCGGCCGTCGAGCGCTTCCTATTCGGCTGCGCCCGATCAAGACGGCAAGCAGACTGGACACATCGAAGGCCTGCCGCTCGGCACGCGCGGCGGTGTCGTCGCCACGCACTATTTCCCGGCAGACGGCGAGTACGAGATCAACATCGCCGACATGGCTCTGGGTATCTATTTCCTGGGCATGGAGTTCGAGCACAAGCTGCTGGTCGTCCTGGACGGCAAGACGGTCTACTCGACCGCCATCGGCGGCGACGAGGACATGAAGGCGATCGACCAGAAGCAGTCGCCTGCAGTCGACGCAATCAATGGCCGCCTCAAGAAAATCCGCTTCAAGGCGACCGCCGGGCCGCACAAGGTCGGCGTTACTTTCCTTGCCCGCACCTTCGCGGAATCCGAGGCGCGCCTTCAGCCGCTGAGCCCCGGCGGTGGGGTAGACCGTCTGCCACGGGTCAACTTCTTCGAGGTGCGCGGGCCGTTCAACCCAACGGGCCTTGCCGAGACGCCGAGCCGCAAACGGATCTTCACCTGCCGACCTGCAACCAAGGTGGAAGAGGCGCCGTGCGCCGACAAGATCATCTCCGCCATCGCGCATCGCGCTTATCGTGGTCCGGTCCCAAGCTCCGAGATGGCCGAGCTGCGTCGCTTCTTTGAGGCCGGCCAGAACCGCGCCGGTTTCGAGGAGGGCATCCGCAGCACCCTGACCCGCATTCTCGCCAGCCCCAGCTTCCTCTATCGGGCCGAGCGCGATCCGGCCGGGATCGCTCCGGGCGAGATCTACCAGATCGGCGATCTCGAACTCGCTTCGCGGCTTTCCTTCTTCCTTTGGAGCAGCATCCCGGACGATGAATTGCTGTCTCTCGCCGAGGCGAAACGCCTGAGTGAGCCCGGCGTGCTCGAGGCGCAGGTTAACCGCATGCTGGCGGACAAGCGCACCGAGTCGCTCGCCGCCAACTTCGCCTTCCAATGGCTGCAGGTCGCCAAGCTCAATGACGTCATCCCGGACGCCAACCTCTTCCCGGCAGTCGCAAAGCACCGCGACACGGTCGGCTTTGACGGCGATGTGCGCGCCGATTTCAAGGAAGAGCTGCGGCTCTTCATCGGCGGCGTCTTCCATGAGGACCGCAGTGTCCTCGACCTCCTGATCGCGCGCGACACCTGG
>Ga0210377_10000772_pt1 | contig 30577 bp, 28 predicted proteins | sample PLM4_65_b1redo_FD_155480 | JGI IMG/M metagenome (GOLD analysis project Ga0210377, IMG submission 155480) | Groundwater sediment microbial communities from an aquifer in East River, Colorado, USA - PLM4_65_b1 redo | ecosystem: Environmental > Terrestrial > Soil > Riparian zone | place: USA: East...
ACCCTCTCCCGGCGCATTTGTGGTGATCAGCACGGCGCCGCCGATCGTGTTGCGGCCGAACAGCGTGCCCTGCGGTCCACGCAGAATCTGAACGCTCGCTATGTCCCGGAAATCCATGGCGCCGCCTACAGAGCGGCCCATATAGACCTCGTCGATGTAGATCCCGACGCCCGGATCGACGGCGGGCGTGGCGTCTGTCTGTCCGATGCCGCGGATGAAGACCTGGGCGGCCGAGTTGTTGCCGGTCAGTGTTCCATATGAGTGGAACTGAAGGTTGGGCGCCACCTTGTCCAGATCGGTTGTTCCGACGATCTGCTGACGTTCAAGTGCATCCGCTGTCAGCGCCGTCACCGCAACGGGGGTGTCCTGCAAGTCTTCCTCGCGCCGCCGCGCGGTGACGATGATCCTGTCCCCCTCCGTCTCGGCCGCTGGCGCCTGGGCGGGAGGCGTCTGGGCGGACGCAATTCCAATCCACATGGGCGCAGTGGTCGCCATCAGGGCGTGCGCTCCAATCCGAGCAGCCCGGCGCCAGTTGAGCATGTTCGTCCTCCCTATGTTCTATTTGTATATGTTACATACTATTTGTGTTGCTTGCTAATTGGCAAGCCGATAAAAATCCTGCGAATGCCTGATGCGGCGCCATTGCTCACGCAGCGGCGGGCTCCGCAGAGCGCCGGTGGAAGCGAGTCTCGTACGCGCCGGCTCGAGGCATATCGCCCGGCGCTGCGACCGGATTCGCACTAGCCAATTCTTGCCGCTTCTGATCTAGCGTCTGCATCACCTGATGAGGACTCGATCGAGATGTCGAAGGAGCGCAGCGCAGGCACAGCCGAGAGAGGCGACGCTGCGGAGGGTCTTGACCTTCGGTTCGACGATCTCGACGCGCTGTTGGGCTACCGGGTCCGGCGCGCCCAGGGCGCAATTCACCGCGACTACATGGCGGCCATTGCAGGACTGGATGTGACCCAGAAGCAGACAGCGACGCTTTGGCTCATCAACGCCAATCCCGGCGTCTCCCAGGTGTCGCTCGCCGCTTCATTGGGAATGGACCGCGCGACCATAATGTCGGTGATTGACCGTCTCGAGGATCGCGGCTTCGTCATTCGCCGACGCTCCACTGTCGATCGCCGCCGGCAGGAACTCTATCTCACGCCAGCCGGCCAAGGCATTCTGCGCAAGGTGAAAACGCGCATTGCCTCCCATGAGCGCCGCTTTACAGCGTGTTTCAAACCTGCGGAGCTGACGGCACTGATGTCGGCGCTGGCAAAGATAGCGCGCATATAGCAGTGCTCGCGCGACGCTAGTTCGCCGGCGCGACCGGCGCCAGCGGCGTCTTGGGTGCGGCGCTCTTCGTGACGAAGGCCGCGACCTGGTCGGCGACGGATTGCGCCGCGATGGCGAGGGCTGCGGCGCGGACGCGCGGCGCGCGGTCCGATGGCGAGCCGGTCGCCGAAAAGGTCTTCTGGGCCACCACGCGGCGGGTTGCGCTGTCGAGCAGGCTGACCGCGACCTCGACCTTCACTGGCGATGTATCCTTGCCGGTCGAAAGATCGACGATGCGCCAGCGCACGTCATAGTCCACGCGCGCGCCCTGCTGCGCCGTGACGGCGCGGCCTTCGCCGCCTGCCTTGGCCAGGGCATCGACCACCGCGTTCTGCAGCAGGCGCGGCGCGGCGTCGACCCAGCGCACGTCGCCGAGATAGACCATCTCCTGATCCGTCCGCACCGCGATGTCGACGCCGGCGAAGGCGCGCGAGGCATCGGGGGGATAGACCGAAACGTCGGCGCGCAGTGGATCGGCAGGCGCAGTCGCGCGCTCGGCCGGAAGCGAGATCAGCGCCGAGGGGACCTGCGGCTCCGGCAGGACTGAGAAGCATCCGCCCGCGGCAAGGCAGAGGGAAAGGGCGACAACCACACGAAACTTCATCGGACGTGTCTCCCTATTCGACCGGCTGCGGCTGGCGATAGACGAACCGGCTCGGGTCCTGCTCGATTTCTTCAAGCAGGCTCTGGACGCGGACCATCATCGACCGGATGTCGAGCGCGGCGGTCGAAATCTGTTCGAGCGCACGGCCAGCGGACGGCGCCAGGTCCTTGTTGAGTTGTGTGACCGTGCCGTTGATGCCCTTGATCGCGTTGCGCGCCTCCGCGACGGCGGGCTCGATGCCTTCGAGCGTTTCGCGCGCGCTGGCGATCGCCTGCTTGAGGTCGTCGCTGTTGTCCTTGACCACGCCATCGACTGAAACGCCGGCGGCTTCGATCGCCTTGGCCGCCTTGTCGAGCGACTTGAATGCGTTGTTAGCCGAGTCGATCAAGCCGTCCTTGCGCGCGATCTTGTCGCTTGCAATCTCGACATTGGCCAGGATGGCAGTGACGTGCTTGACGTTTTCTTCCGACAGCGCGTCGTTGAGCTTGTTGATCGTGTCGCCGGCGACCGTCAGCAGGTCCTGACCGCCCGAAAACAGCTCGTCCAGGGCGGTGCGTTCGGTCTTGATCACCGGCGGCGGCTTGAAATCTTCCGATTCGAGGAGCGGCGCCTCCGGCGTGCCGGCGAGGATCTGGATGAAAGTGACGCCGGTGATGCCGAGGAAGTCGAGCTGCGCGATCGAGTCGGTGCGCACCGGCGTCTCGGCGTCGACGCGGATGCGGGCGATGACGCGGTTGGGATCCTGGCGGTCAAGCGACAGGCGCGTCACCTCGCCGACCTTGATGCCGTTGAAGCGCACCTCGCCGCCCTTGGTGAGGCCGTTCACCGGCCCCTCGAAGACTACGTCGTAGGTGGAATAGTCCTTGTTCAGCGGCGTGCCCGCGATCCACAGGACAAACAGCATCACCGCCGCCGCCGCAAGGAGGACGAAGGCGCCGATCAGCACATAATTGGCCTTGGTTTCCATGGCCTATCTCACCGCCGCCCTGCCCCGTGGGCCTGAAAAATATTCTTGAATCCACGGGTGCGGGTTCTTTCGAACCTCGCTCAATGGACCAACTGCAAGCACCTTGCCGTCGCTGAGCACCGCAACCCGGTCGCAGATCGCGACCAGCGTGTCGAGATCATGAGTGACCAGGAACACGGTTAATCCTAGCGCCCGGCTAAGCGAATGAACCAGCTCGTCGAACTTCTGCGCCCCGATTGGATCGAGGCCCGCCGTCGGTTCGTCGAGGAAGACGAGGTCGGGATCGAGCGCCAGGGCGCGGGCTAGGGCCGCCCGCTTGCGCATCCCGCCGGAAAGGTCTGACGGGCGCTTGGCGGCCGCATCGAGCTCGAGGCCGGCCATGCGGATCTTGAGGTCGGACAGCTCCCTCATCATCAGCCTGGACAGACGCACATGCTCCAGCATGGGCGCCATGACGTTCTCGCGCACAGTCAGCGTCGAGAACAGCGCCCCGTCCTGAAACATGACGCCCCAGCGCCTTTCGATACGAACTCGCTCCTTGCGCGAAAGATTGCTGATCCGTTCGCCAAACACCTCGATGTCGCCCTTCACCGGCTGGTTGAGCCCGACGATGGAGCGCAACAACACGGACTTGCCGGTGCCGGAACCGCCGATGACGCCCAACACCTCGCCGCGCATCACATCGAGATCGAGATCCTCGTGAACGGTATGCTTGCCAAAGCGGTTGGTAAGACCCCGCACCCGGATCACCACATCGCCGGCATCTGTGCTCCGGCGTTCATCGAGGGCGGCGTCGTAGCTCATACGTCCAGCAGGTAAAAGAGAATGGCGAACATCGCATCGAGCGCGATGACGAGGAAAATGGACTGGACCACGGACGAGGTGGTCCGGCGGCCGAGCGAGACGACATCGCCCTCGACCAGCATCCCCTGGCGGCAGCCGACCAGCGCGATCACGATGGCAAAGACCGGGGTCTTCACGATGCCGACCCAGAAATGCTGTTCGGGCACCACGTCCTGGAAGCGGGTGATGAACATCTCGGGCGAGATGCCCATGGCGGCCCACGCAGCCGCGAGGCCACCGCCGATGCCGGCGATGGTGGCGGCGAAGGTAAGCAGGGGGGTCATGACAAGAAGAGCGATGAGGCGCGGCGCCACCAGGGCCTCCATCGGATCGAGGCCGATGGTGCGCATCGCATCGATCTCCTGGCGCATCTTCATCGCGCCGATCTGGGCGGTGAAGGCGCTGTCGGTACGGCCGGCGAGCAGGATTGCAGTGAGCACCGCGCCGAATTCGCGCAGCATGCCGATGCCGACCAGCTCGACGGTGAACACCGAGGCATTGAACATCGCCAGCAAGTTGGCGCCGATGAAGGCGATGACGAGGCCAATGAAGAAGGAGAGGAAGGAGACGATCGGCAGCGCGTCGAGACCCGCCTCCTCCATCACCGCGACCACGGAGGTCCAGCGGATGCGGCGCGGGTTGATGATCAAGCGGCCCATCGTCGCCATGGTCTCGCCGATGAAGGAGAGCGTTCCCATGAGTTCGGCCCAGGCCTCGATCGCGCCATGGCCGGCGCGGTCCAGCAGGGCGATGATGCCGGGCGGACGGATCGGGTCCGGCGGCGCGGCGGGGCTGGCCTTGCGAACTTCGCTGAGGAGGCGTTCGGCGGAGGAATGCTCGCCGCGGATCGGAATGGGATTGTCGTTGCCTTCGAGCGCGCCCAGCGCCCGATCGATCAGATAGGCGCCGGATGTGTCGATCCGTTCTAGCGCGCTGACATCGAGAACAGCGTCGTGGCGGACTTTCGAGGCGCGAAGTTCATTTTCGACCCGGCTGATGGTCCAAATGGTCCATTCGCCCGCAACGGAAAGAACTTGCTTTCCGTCCTCGGCCGTTTCCACCTGAAATCGTGTCGAGTTGAGCGCCATCTTCAAGTATTACTGTAGAAACGTATAGCAAATACCAACCGCGACTATGGGGCGATGGTTTTCCCTCAAGAGTTGCAGGACCGGTGTTGCGGAAAAACCCGCCCCCGCCTCGCTTTTCCTGTGTTTACCTTGCTAGAACGGCGCCTGTTCACGGAGATATTTAATGCGCGCCCTGGTCGAGGCTGCCGCTGTATGTGGACTAATGCTGGTGGCGGCGGGCGCAATCGGGGCTCACGCCGTCCCGATAGAGGCTGCCAGCCGCTGGGATGGCGCCCTGCTTTATGGGTTCGTGCACACGTTAGCGGCGCTTGCGGCCGCGTTGCTGCCGTTTCGAAGCCGGATCCAGATCGCCTCGGGCTGCGCGTTCATTGTCGGCGTGGTCCTGTTCTCCGGGGTACAGATCGCCAAAATGCTGTCGGCGTCAGAGGGGGTCTCTCCGTTCGATGCGCTGACAGTGCTCGTGCCCGTCGGCGGGCTGGCTTTCATGTCGGGATGGTTGCTGCTGGGCCTGTCAGCCTTGCTGTCGCGGAAGGCCGGCAAAGACTAGCCGGTCGGCGGCGCGCCGGTCCGGGTCGCGGCGAGTTCGTCGGCGGTCGCCCGCGCGGCGGCGAGAGCGTCGTCCAGCGGGGTCAGTTCGAGGGTGATCTGATATTCCCGGTTCGAGCGCTTGTTCACCTCGGTCAGGGCGTCCGAGAAGGAATCGCGGGCCTGGCGCGCATGGATCAGCGCCTTTTCGAACTGGTTGACGTCTTCCTTGGTCGGCTTTGCCTTGCCGATGAGGCCCCGCGCCAAGGCGTCGAGATTGGCAAGACCCTTGGCCGACTCGCTCATATCGGCGCGAACCCGGCTGACGACCGAGGCTGGCGCGGACTTGTCGGCGCCGATCCTCCGCCAGTAGGCGTTCTTGTCGCCACCGCCGCCGGTAAGCATCCGGGCGATGTTTCCGAAGCTGGTTTCGCCTGTCGCGAGACCTTTGCCACGCGCATCCTCGCAATAGGCCTCGGAGGCCTTGTGCAGGACGGACTGCTCCTTGGTCAGCGAGATCTCACCTTCGGCCGATGATTCGTAGACCGAAACGGTGGCGCACCCGCCCAAGGGGGCGAGCATGGCAAGAAACAGGATGGCGGCACGCGGTCCCGACACCGAACCTAACCCCGAAAGTTCGTGGCTTCTCAGGTTGTTATAATAGATGGGTCGCATCCAAAAGGCGAGCCGCCGGGCTGAATTGGGTTTGACGCGAGGATGATGGCCGGTAGATGAAGCAATCATGAATGAAGACCGCACCCGGCGCTCGCTCTACCCCTCCCTGGAGCCGCGCCGTACAGGCCGGCTGGCCGTCAGCGAGCTGCACGAGCTCTACTGGGAAGAAAGCGGCCATCCCGATGGTTTACCGGTAATTGCGCTGCATGGCGGACCGGGCGGCGGATCGAGTCCCGAGATGAGACGGTTCTTCGATCCCAAGCGCTATCGCATCGTCCTGTTCGACCAGAGAGGGTGCGGACGTTCGACCCCGCACTCCGAACTTCGCGAGAACACGACCTGGGATCTGGTCCGCGACATAGAGACGCTGAGGGCCCATCTCGGGATCAAGAAGTGGCTGGTGTTCGGTGGATCGTGGGGATCGACGCTCGCCCTCGCCTACGCCGCGATGCACCGCAAGCAGGTGATGGGCCTGCTGTTGCGCGGCGTGTTCCTGCTGAAGGAAAGCGAGATCCGCTGGTTCTACCAGGAAGGCGCAAGCCACATCTTCCCGGACGCCTTCGACCGCTATGTCGCCCCGATACCGGAGAACGAACGGCACGATCTTCTGAAAGCATTCTACAAGCGCCTCACCGGCAAGAACGCCGTCGTGCGCGCCGAGGCCGCTGCAGCCTGGGCGCGGTGGGAGGGCGAGACGCTGTCGATTCTCGGACCCAAGCAACGGCCACCGCGTTTTGATGAAGCCGACTTCCTCGATGCGTTCGCGCGCATCGAATGCCACTACTTCCACAACAAGGGCTTCTTCGAAAAGGACGGCTGGCTGCTCGATGCGGGCGCCAAGTTCGGCGAGCTGCCTGGCGTGATCGTACACGGTCGCTATGACGTGGTGACGCCGCTGTCGTCGGCCTGGGCGCTCAACAAGGTGTGGCCGAAATCGCAACTGCGGATCGTGCCCGACGCCGGCCACTCCTCGCTCGAGCCCGGCATCGTCAGCGAGCTGGTGAAGGCCAGCGACATGCTGGCTGACAAGCTGAGCTAAATTCGCAGCCTGCCGATCGACTAGCCGAGCTTCTCGATCACGCCCATCACCAGAACGACGCCGACAACAATCGGCACGATCCAGCGAATCACCGGCCGCCAGACGCGGAAGAAGCCCTGACCAAGCTCCGCCTCCATCATCTTCTTTTCGATCACCCAGCCGGCGAACACGGCGGTCAAGAACCCGCCCAGCGGCATCAGCAGCGAGGCGGCGATGAAGTCGACAAAGCCGATGTATTCGCGCGAATAGATGTAGCCCGCTCCGATGACGAAGGCGGCGAAGCCGACGCCCAGCGCGGCGCCCCAGCGCGTGACGCCGGTGCGTTCATCGAGCCACGAGACCGCGACCTCCATCAGCGAGATCGAGGAGGCCAGCGCCGCGAACAGCGCCAGCACGAAGAACGCGCCGCCGACCATCTGGCCGAACGGCATGGCGGCAAGTCCGATCGGCAGATTCACGAACAGAAGGCTGAAGCCTGACGTGGGATCGCTGCCCACCGCGAAAACCAGCGAAAAAACCGTCAGCGCCACGACGATAGCCACAGCCGTGTCGGCTCCCGCCACGATGGCGGCCGAGCGCGGCACGTTCGCATCGCCCTTGAGATAGGCGCCGTAGGTGATCATCACCGCCGCGCCGACGCCGGTCGCGAAGAAGGATTGCGCCAGCGCATCGAGCAGCATGGCGAAGCTGAAATCCTCGAGGCGGACGCTGGTCAGGAAGCCGAGCGCCTCGCCGAACGCGCCTTCAGTCGCCGAAAAGACGAGCAGCACGAGGAAGAGCAGTACGAACAGCGGCATCAGGATCGTCGAAGCGCGCTCGATCCCGCGCTTGACCCCCCGCCCTACCACGATGGCGGCCGCGCCGATGAAAATGGCGAGGCACAGGAGAAGGCGCGGCAGATCGGACGTCACGCTTTCGAACTGCCTGGCCGAAACGTCGACAGAGCCCATTCCGGCGGCGAAGTCGCCCGAGAAGGCGATCGGCACGTAGGCCATGAACCAGGCTGAGACCACGGAGTAAAAAGTGAGAATGAAGAAGGCGGCCAGCATTCCGAGCCAAGCCACCCCGCCCCACAGCTCGCTCTTGCCCGAAGCGCGCGCGAGCGCCTGAACGCTCTCGACTGCAGAATGTCCCGATCTGCGCCCGATGGCGTATTCCGCCGCCAAAAGCGGAAAGGCGATCAGGGCGATGAAGACAACATAGGCGAGAACGAATGCGCCGCCGCCGTTCTCGCCGGTGGTGTAGGTGAAGCGCCAGATATTGCCGAGGCCGACCGAGGATCCGACCGCGGCCATGATGAAGCCGAAGCGCGAGGACCATGTCTCGCTCTTGCGGTCGACGCGTCCCGCAATTGTCATGCTGTCCCTTGCCCTTTGGCCTGCCTGTTTCGTCTCTCAACGGCCCGGGCTGGCTGCCCGGCAGACCGCCGGATCAGAACAGGCCGCTTAGGGTCATATCGTTCGCGCGGTTGAGGTGTACAGCCATCAACAACCCGAATCCGATCATAACGGTTAGCATAACCGTGCCGCCATACGAGATAAGCGGCAATGGAATTCCAACGACCGGAAGCAGGCCGATCACCATTCCGATGTTGATGAAGACGTAGAGGGCGATCGTGGAGACAAAGCCTGCCGCTGCGAGACCTCCAAACGCGCTTCGCGACCCCCCGGCTATGCTCATGCCCTGCACCAGCGCGATTCCCCAGGCGACCAGCACCGCCAGCGATCCTGCAAAGCCGAATTCCTCGGCGACGATCGTGAAAATGAAATCGGTGCGCTGCTCGGGAATATACTCAAGTTCCTTCTGTTGGCCCTCCATGAAGCCCTTGCCGGCAATGCCGCCAGATCCGACCGCCAGGAGACCCTGCTGCAGCTGATAGCCCGCGCCCAGGGGATCGGCTTCCGGGTTGAACATCGTCTCGATCCGCTGGCGCTGGTAGTCGTGCAGCGCAAAGAAGAACACGAGCGGGACCGTGACCGCGACCAGGAGTGCGAGCGCCGCCACCACGCGGAGGCTGATGCCGGCAAAGAAGATCACCGCGCATCCGGTTCCCAGGATCATCAGCGCCGTGCCGAGGTCGGGCTGGCGCAGCACGAGGCCGACTGGAATGCCGACAATGATCAGCGCCCAGATGTGGATCCAGAGGCTGTGTCGCCCGGCGGCGAACATCTGGTGATAGTACCGGGCAAGGCAGAGCGGCACCGCGATCTTCATCAGCTCGGACGGCTGGATGCGGATCGGTCCGAGCTGCAGCCAGCGCTCGGCGCCGTTGACGACCACGCCAGCGACATCGACGCCGACCAGCATGATGACGCCGAGGAAGTAGGCAGGATAGGCAAGCGCCGCCCACAGCTTCAGCGGACAGAGAGCAACAACCAGGGCGATGCCGAGGAACAGCGCAAACCGGCTTGCGTGATTGAATGCGAGGTCCGCGTGAATATCCGGCTGGCCGGTCTGCAGGTTGTGGGCGGTGGAGGCGGCCGAGAACAGGATCAGCGTGCCGAACACCGCGATCGCGATGATCGTCAGCAGCAGGAACCAGTGCAACTGGGTCAGCTTGTAAACCAGGCTGTCCTTGCGAAGCATCATTTCAGCGACGCCTGCGTCGATACGCCGGCAATTTCCTGCTTCTTCGGCACGAAGGGTTTGCGTGCGCCCGGATCAGCCTTCAGCGTCTGGAACAGGATGTCCTTGGCAAAGGGCGCTGCGACGTTCGAGCCCGAACCGCCGTGCTCGACGGTGATGGCGACGGCGTAGCGCGGCTTGTCGGTGGGGGCGTAGGCGACGAAGTGGGCATGGTCGCGCAGCTTCCACTCGAACTTGTCGTTCTTGAGGGCTTCGCCCTTGGCGTTGCGTTCGGAGGCGAGGATGACGCGGACCTGGGCGGAGCCGGATTTGCCTGCCATGCGCGCGCCGGTAAAGGGAGCCGGCAGTTCGTTCTTCTCGTCCAGTAGGCCGTGCTTGAGCGCCGTGCCGCCCGGCTCGGATGTCACCGCGAACATGCCGGCGCGGATGAGCTCGAGCGTTTTTTCCGAGATGTCGCCGAGCGGCGTGATGGTCTGGTCCGGCACGGGAAAGCCGCTTGCGATCAGGTGGGGATTGGGCACGGCGTGACCGCCGGCGATGCGCGAGGCCATCACCGCCATCTCGAACGGCGTCGACAGGACATAGCCCTGCCCGATGGCGGCGCTGATTGTGTCGCCGGGACGCCAGGGTTCCTGGGTCCGCGTGTTGGCGCGCTTCCAGGCGTCGTTGGGAGCAACGCCTTTCTTGCCTCCGGTGAGGCCGAGTTCGTAGCGGTGGCCGATACCGAACTTCTTGGCCACTTCGGCGATCTTCTCGATACCGGTGCGCCGGGCCGCCTCGTAGAAGTAGCAGTCGCACGAGTGCTGGATGCCGGTGTGCAGATTCATCCAGCCGTGACCTTCAGGCCGCCAGCAGTGGTAGGGGCGGTCATAGTAATACGCGCTGCCCGAGCAGTGGACCTTGTCCTCCGGCGACATCGCGCCGGATTCCAGCGCGGCAGCGGCGACCACGATCTTGAACGTCGAGCCCGGCGGATAAACGCCCTCATACGCCTTGTGGTAGAGCGGGTTGCGGATGTCGTCGTTGTAGGACTTGTAGATCGAGCTCGCGATGCCCGACACGAACAGGTTCGGGTCCGGCGCCGGTGTCGACATCATGCACAGCACCGCGCCGGTCACGATGTCGATCACGATCGCGCTGCCGGATTCGTTGCCGAAGCGCTGGATGGCGTAGTTCTGCAGCTCGGCGTAGAGATTCAGCACCACTTCCGTGCCCGGTGTTCCGACTATGTCATCGAGACGGTCGATCACGCGGCCGTTGGCGTTCTGGAGCACACGCATCTTGCCGGGCTCGCCTTTGAGCTGCTTCTCGCCGAACGACTCGATGCCGACCTTGCCGACGCGCATGGCCGGGTTCTTGTAGAGTCGCTTGATCGCTCCGGCGCGCGCGATGCCGGCCGGCGAATCCGGACTTTCGCCGGCCGCCTGCGTTTCCGACTCGATCATCCGCATGATGTCTTTTTCATCGGCTTTCTTGACGTAGCCGACGGTGTGGTAGAATGCGCTCTGCAGCGGATAGGAGCGCAGCTCGCCGACCTCGGCGCTCACGCCCTCGAGTTCCGGCGCCATCACGTTGACCTTGGCGAATTCCTCCCAGGTGAGGTCGTCCGCCACCAGGACGTCGACGAATCCAGGCTGTGAGGTTGCGTCTTGCAGGATGGAACGCTTCTTCGCCTCCGTAAGTGTCAGCACTTTCGAGAGCTGGTCGATCACATCCGCGACCGTGCGCGGCGCCTGGATCTGCTCACGTCGCAGCTGAACGTAGAAGTTGCGCTTGGATCCCGCGAGGATGCGCCCCGTGCGATCGTAGATCGTGCCGCGGTGCGCCGCCGCTGGGATCAGTCGGATCTGATTCTCCTTCGCCTTCGACTCGAACTCCGCAGCGCGGAAGATCTGCAGTTCGGCGAGGCGCGCGGCTAGTCCCGTAAACGCGATGGCGCCTCCAGCCAAGAAGAGGCTCCGGCGCGATGGAAACTCGTTCCTCCAATCCCTGCTCATCGTCTGGCGACCCGGATGCTGGTGGGCACGATCATAAACCGCGCCAAAGGATAGAGCGCCGCGGTCATGAAGAAATCCGTCATGAACCCGGCGCGCGAAAATCCTGGATGACCGGCGATGCCGCCCGCGACTCCGAGGGCTATGCCTGCAGCGATCAGCCCGCCTACGACTGCGACAACCTCAGCGAAAATCACCGGCATCGGCGGCTGGCGGTCCCACGCGACCAAGGCGACGCCATAGGCGCACAGCAAGGCGAACGGCCAGGCGCCGATCGGCGCTTCACCGGTGAAATCCATGAACACGCCGAGGAGGATCAGGCAGATCGCAACCCAGACAGAAAGGCCGAACGAGGCGAGACCGGCGGCGAGCCACAGGCCCGCAACCGGCCACCACAATCCGGCCATTCCCGGCTGCATGCCGAACGCCGATATGAAACCGGCGATCATCGTCACGAACATGACCCAAACGCGCCAGGGCCAGGTCATTGCACTCCCCCCTGCCCGCCCGGTGTCGAGGCAGGAGCTGTAGCAGGCGTCGCCGGCGGGTTCTGCGACGGCGTCTGAGCAGGTGTTGAAGCAGGCGCGGGTCTCGGCGGCGCCTGAGTGATTGGCTTCGGCGCCACGGTTGGTTTCGGCGCGGCCTGGCCCGGCCCAGGCGCAGCGCTCGCGAGCGGTGTCGCCGTCGACCGCAGCGAGTCGGGATTGTTCTTCTGCGGCAGGCCATCGCCCAGGGGCGGCGCGATTTCCGGCGCTGCAAAGTCCGGCGGCGGCGCCAGACGGACGAAATCAACCGGGCCATCATGCATGGCGAGGTCGACGCGCCACTCATCGCCTTCCTTGCGTGCACGGCCCACGCGAATGCCGAGCGGCATCTGGCCATCGTCACCGGAGGTGACCCACATTTCGCCTTCGACGATCTTGTCCGGCGTCTCGGGTGCGATCAGGCGCGCGCCGGTGCTGCTGTCGCCCGTCAGCAGCGCGCGGTCGCCGGACTGCTCGCCCATCACCGGAATGCGGCTGCTGAAGTCGGTGACCAGCAGGATGCGAGACGTGTATTCGCCGACCCGGATCACGCGGCCGACAAGGCCGTTCTCGTTGACCGCAGCATAGCCCTCGCGCACGCCGTTGGACGTGCCGGCGTTGGCGATACGGGTGGCGGCGAAGGGGCCGTTCTCCTCGGCGACGACCCGCGCCATCACTGACTGGCCCTGGGTCTCGCCCACGAGGTCGAGCAGCTTTTCATAGCGCTCCATGCGGAGCGTCATCGTCTCTGCAAGGTCTTTCCAGCGCTGAAGATCGCGGACCTGCGCTTCGAGCTCGGCGATCCGCGCTTCGTCTTCCTTGTTGCGGCCAAAGCCGATCGACCAGCCGGCGATACCGGAGGAAAATTTCGCAAGGCTCACCGTCGTCCCGTCCATCGAACGGCGCGAGACGTCGATGCCCTTGTCGACGATGTCCGAGGTCTGGATCGCGAGCACGGCGACCATGGACAGGCCAAGGCCGACGACGACCGCCCGCGCGCCAACGCGCGGTTCTCCGGATCGTCTGCGACCATACCAGGCCATAGTGTCGCTCCTCGCGGATTTCCTCCGCCGGGCGCTTCAACCGCTGAGGTCTAAACCTCCGGCGCGAGCACGCCCCTCATCTTGTCGAGGTTCTCGAGCACCTTGCCTGACCCAAGCACGACGCATTTCAGCGGGTCTTCGGCGACGGTCACAGGCAGGCCGGTGCGTTCACGCAGAACCACGTCGAGATTCCGCAACAAGGCGCCCCCTCCCGTCAAGACAATACCTTTGTCGACGATGTCGGCGGCAAGCTCCGGCGGCATGGCTTCCAGGGCAGTCTTTACGGAATCAACGATCTGCTGCACCGGCTCGGACAGGGCCTTGGCCACCATCGCTTCGGTGATCTCGATTTCCTTCGGCACGCCGTTCATCAGGTCGCGGCCGCGGATGTCGAGCGACATGCCCTTGCCGTTCTCCGGGGTCTTCGCCGTCCCGATTTCTTTCTTGATCCGCTCGGCCGAAGCCTCGCCGATCAGCAGGTTCTCTTCGCGGCGGAGGTAATTCACGATGGCGTCATCCATCTTGTCGCCGCCGACCCGTACGGATCGCGAATAAACAAGACCGCCCAGCGACAGCACCGCGACCTCGGTCGTTCCGCCGCCGATATCGACCACCATCGAGCCCGATGGTTCGTCGATCGGCAGGCCGGCGCCGATGGCGGCGGCCATGGGTTCGTAGATTAGGTGCACGGCGCGGGCTCCGGCCATCTGGGCCGACTGGTGAATTGCGCGGCGCTCGACCGGCGTCGCTCCCGCCGGCACGCAGATGATGATGACAGGCGCGATGAAGGAGCGGCGGACCTGCACCTTCTGGATGAAGCGCTTGATCATCTCCTCGGCGACTTCGAAGTCGGCGATGACGCCGTCACGCATCGGACGAACGGCTTCCATGTAGATCGGCGTCTTGCCAAGCATCATCTTGGCTTCCTTGCCGACCGCATGGACGACCTTGCGGCCGTTCTGGTTCACATACGCAACGACCGAAGGCTCATCGAGCTGGACGCCATGTCCTTTGACGTAGACGAGGGTGTTCGCGGTCCCAAGGTCAATCGCCATGTCGGTCGACATGAGACTGAAGAGTTTGCCAAGCATGTTCACGGGGCTCCTGATGCGCCCGGACGACTCAAAGCGCGCGCAGTATCAGCTCCCCGTTACCGTGTGTGGCGTTTCGATTTCACTAACGCAATAGCGCGCTGCCAATAATAGGACGCCTGTCGGAACGCCAAGTGCCATGCCCGATTCCGGGCCGGATTGAGGTCCGGTTGAGATCGTCTCGCGCAAGATCTGACCCCTTGAGGCATTAATTTTGGCTCCAAAAAACGGTACACTTCGTACACCAGTCATTTATTCCAATCTTTTCTGTCAGCCCTTGCCAGAGAGGCGTCCGGCGCCGCCAATGGCCGCGACAAAAATGCGATTCCCCTTCCCCTCCCCCGATCCGCAATGACCGATACCGCCGCCGAAGGCCCTGTCGAGGCCCCTGGCGGGAGGTTCGCCGCCTTCCGCCATCGATCCTTCGTCATCTATTGGGTGGCGCGGCTGTTCACGACATTCGGCGCCCAGATCCTGTCGGTCGCCGTCATCTGGCACATCTACGAACTGACCAAGTCCGCCCTCTACACCGGCCTCGTCGGCCTGGTTCAGTTCCTACCCCTCGCCCTTTTGGTGCTTGTTACCGGCACAGCCGCCGACCAGTACGGCAGGCGGCTGATCATGGCCCTTTCCATCGTTCTGGCGGCTCTGTGCGCCATCGCAATGATGGTTCTTAGCTGGGCCGGGCTCATCAACCCGTTCCTTATGCTCTCGATCCTGGTGGTGTTTGGCGTAGCCAGAGCTTTCCTGGGTCCAGCGTCGTCTTCACTCGTGGTTGCACTGGTTCCTACAAAAGACTTCGCCAACGCCGTCACCTGGAACTCTTCCGCCTGGCAGGCCGCAACCATCGTCGGCCCGGCCGCCGGGGGCCTTCTGCTGACGCTAGGCGAAAGAGGCGTCACCGGCTGGCTCCGCGACAGCGGAATGGGGTCACTTGCCTCGGCCATGGAAGGCCATGGACCCGAGATCGCCTACCTCATCGCCTTCGTTTTCATGCTGGTCGGCGCCCTTCTGATCTTTACCCTACCCAAGCCGCGCGCGACGCCGCCCAAGGAGCGCCCGACCCTCCACAACATGCTCGAAGGCTTCCGCTTCATCTGGAAGCAGAAGATTATTCTAGGGGCGATCTCGCTCGACCTCTTCGCCGTGCTGATGGGCGGGGTCGTCGCCCTGCTTCCAATCTACGCCGAGGAGATCCTCCATCTCGGACCCAGCGGCCTTGGCTGGCTGCGGGCGGCGCCCGGCATAGGCGCGATAACCGTCGCCGCCCTGCTCGCCATGTTCCCGATCAGGGACAATGCCGGCCTCATCATGTTCGTCTGCGTCGCCATCTTCGGCGCTTTCACCATCGTCTTCGGCGTCTCCACCATCGCCTGGCTGTCGATACTGGCGCTAGCCCTGCTCGGCGCCGCCGACATGGTGAGCGTGGTGGTGCGCGAGACGCTGCTGCAGCTCTGGACGCCCGACGATGTGCGCGGACGGGTCAACGCGGTGAACTCGGTCTTCGTTTCGGCCTCGAACGAGCTGGGCGAATTCCGCGCCGGAACCATGGCCCACGCGATCGGCCCGGCGGCGATTGGCGCAGTCCCTGCGGTCGTGATCGGTGGGGTTGGCGCGATCGCGGTCGCCGGCATCTGGGCGTTCGTGTTCCCGCAGCTGCGCCGGGCCCGCTATCTCGACGGGCGCGAACGGGCCTGATGGGCGCCGAGCTACGCAACGGCGCCCGCCCGCCCGCTCGATTGACCGCGTCCGCAAAGAGGCCAAACTCTGTTCCGGAAGACGCCCGAAAACGGGCGCGCCGCACAGGAGGACTCTCATGCGCCGCTCTCTGGCCGGCCTTTCGCTGCTCATTCTCGGACTGGCGCTAGCGCCCGTCGCAGCCGCACAGGCGAGCGAGTACAAGGCCCCCCGCACCAGCTTCGGCGCGCCCGATCTGCAAGGCCGCTGGACCAATCAGTCGATCACCAACCTGACACGCCCGCCCGGCATCAAGCTGGTCGTCACCGAGGAAGAGGCGAAGGCAGTCGTAAACTCCAGCTTCTGGATCAAGGCCGGCGAGGGACAAGAGGCGCCCGTCGATACCAACAAAGTACCGCCCAAGGGCAGCGACGCCCGGTTCGGCGACCAGGGCTACAACAATTTCTGGCTCGATCCCGGCACCTCGCTGGCGCGGGTGAAGGGCGAACTCCGGACATCGTGGATCACCGAGCCGGCCAGCGGGCAGGTTCCGGTCTCGGCTGAGGCCCGCAAGCAGATCGCCGCCTACAACCAGCGCCGCGCCGGCACGAGCTATATGGACGGCGGCAATTTCAAGAACCCGGAAGAGCTGCCGATCTCCGAGCGCTGCCTGATCGGCTTCTCGGGCACGGGCGGGCCGGTAATGTTGAACCCGGTCTACAATTCGAACTACCAGTTCGTGCAGACGCCGGATCACGTGATGATCATGGCCGAAATGGTGCATGACGCCCGCATCATCCCGATCGTGAAGGACCGCAGCGAAGCAAAGCACAAGCCGAACGTCATCCGGCAATGGCTGGGAGACAGCGTCGGCTGGTATGAGGGCGACACGCTGGTAGTCGAGACGCGCAACGTCCATCCAGAGCAGGCCGTCGCCGGGCCGATCTATCTTTCCGACCAGGGCAAGGTCACCGAGCGCTTTACCCGCGCCGCCAATGACCAGATCTTCTACGCGTTCAAGGTCGAGGATCCAGTGTTCTACACCGAGACGTGGGTCGGCGAGATCGCGCTGCGCGCCAAGAACGAGCCGATCTACGAATACGCCTGCCACGAAGGCAACTACGCCGAGCCCGGTATCCTCGCCGGCAGCCGCGTGTTCGAGGCGAAAGAGGCGGCGGCCAAAGCTGCAAAGGCCAAACCGGTGAAAGCCAAAGGCAAGCGCGGCTGAGCCACTAGCGGCGTCTCTCCGGTACGCTACAACTCCACGGCTGCAGTGCCGGGAGGAAGCGCATGGCCTATTGGCTGGTGAAGTCGGAGCCCGAGGAATTTTCCTGGGATCAGCAAGTCAAGGTCGGGAAGAAAGGCACGCCCTGGACCGGCGTACGCGCGCATCCGGCCAAGCTCAACCTCATGAAGATGGCCAAGGGCGACAAGGCGTTCTTCTATCACACGGGCGATGAAAAGCAGATCGTCGGCATCGTCGAGATCGCCAAGACGTCCTATCCTGATCCCACCGCCGGCAAGGACGAGCCATGGGTGGTGGTCGACACCGCCGCGGTCGAGCCTCTGAAGACGCCGGTGACGCTGCAGCAGATCAAGACCGACAAGGCGCTTGGCGACATGGTCCTGGTCAAGATCGGCCGTCTCTCCGTCCAGCCGGTCACCGCTGCCGAGTGGAAGCACATCTGCAAGCTGGGCGGCGTGAAAGCCTAGCTCCCTAGCCTAGCGCCCATGCCCATCCGCAACAGCCGCGTCATAGTCGAAGGCCATGCCATCGTCTCGGAAGACGGGATGATCGCGGACGCCGAGGGGCGAATGCCTGCGGGTCTGCGGAACGAAGCCGACTGGCTTCTGTTCCAGGCCGCGCTCGACCAGGCCGCAATGGTGGTGCTCGGCCGGCTTGGACATGAGCGGCATCCCAATCGGGGCAGACGTCGCCTGGTGTTGACGCGGCGGGTCGCCGGCCTCGCCGCCGACCCGCGCGATCCGCGCGCGACCTTCTGGAACCCTGTGGACATGGCGATAGAGATGGCGCTGGACCGGCTGGGCATCGCCGACGGCGTCCTCGCCATAACAGGCGGCACGGGCGCGTTCGGCCTGTTCCTGCCGCTCTACGACCGATTCGTTCTCTCCGAAGTCCGTGGCTTGCGGATACCCGGCGGCACGCCCTGCTTCACCAAAGGCGCCCCGCGGCTAGCGCTCAGCGACGGCGGCCTGGCCGTGCAGGAAACGCTGACGATCGATCATGAAGCCGGCGTGATGCAGACGCAGTGGCGCCGTCAAAAGAAGTGAATCCTGTGCGAGCAGCGGCGGGCCTACGCCGGCGCATCTTCCATCAGCACATATGGGATCACTGCGCTGCTCCACGCCGCGCCAAACAGGCGCTGGGCCTCGCCGGTTACGACGCCGATGAACCCGCCCCACTGGTCCGGATGCAAAGTCTGGCAGCCCTCACTGCCGGTCGTCGTGCGGCCGCCGCGATGGATGTTGATGCCGAACCAGCCAGTGTCCTCATAATTCGCGCCGTTCTTGCCGTCGCGAACCACCGTAACGGTTGCATGCTTCTGCGTCAGCGCCGGATACCCTTTATGGTTGCCGAACCCATGGGCGTACCAGCAGCCCGATTTCAGCATCGCCATGCCTTTGTCGGCGCCGAATCCCCAGCCACTGCGGACCTTGGAAGCGTCGGTATTGCCGTTGAAGGCGTTCATCGCCGACGGCGAGTGGATGAAGATCGCATCGTCGTAAAGGTTGCGGTCGTTGGCGGCGGCGGCCCCCATCGTGTCGCGGTAATAGCCGCGGATGCCGGCAACGATCACCGGATAGCGCGTGCGGTCGATGCCGAACGGCGCGATGCGATTGAGCAGCGCCTCGGACGACAGGCGCGGTTTCGCCGACGGCAAGATGGTCTCGGCCATGATGTTCCCCCCCTTCACCCGGAGATCGGGCTGACGGCAAACCCTACCATCGCCCGCCATGCGGCGCCACGGCGAGCCTACGCGCCGGAGCCATAAGGCCGCGTGATGATTTCAAGGACGTGGCCATTAGGATCCAGCCAGTAGACGCCTCGCCCTCCATCATGGCGGTTGATCTCGCCCTTGTGGCGCCGCGCGGGATTCTTCAACCAGCCGAACATTCCCCCTGTCTGGTCAGGCTACGCCGCCATCGCCTTCGCCCGCCGCACCTCAAGCTTGTTGAGTGCGTGCACATAGGCGCGCGCGCTCGCAACCAGCGTGTCGGGGTCGGAGGCCTTGCCGGTTGCGACCAGGCCCTGGTCGGCGAGACGGACCGAGACGGTCGCCTGCGCGTCGGTGCCCTCGGTGACCGCGTTGACCTGGTAGAGCTCCAGCACTGCCGTGTGCGGGCAGAGCTGGCGAATGCCGTTAAAGACGGCGTCAACCGGGCCGTTGCCCGTTGCCGTGGTCGAGCGGATTTCGCCCTCGATCGAGAGCTCGATCTCGGCCGACTGCGGACCTTCCGTGCCGGCCACGACGCGCAGCTTGGTCAGCGAAATCTTTTCCTGCGCGCCCGCCAGCTGGTCGTCGACGAGAGCGATGATGTCCTCGTCGAACACATGCTTCTTCTTGTCGGCGAGATCCTTGAAGCGCTTGAAGGCGTCGTTGAGCGCCGCGGCCTCCAGCACGTAGCCGAGTGATTCCAGCTTGTCGCGGAAGGCGTTGCGGCCGGAGAGCTTGCCCATGATCAGCGAGGTCGAGGGCACGCCGACATCCTCGGGCTGCATGATCTCGTAGGTCTCGCGGTGCTTGAGCATGCCGTCCTGGTGGATGCCGCTCTCATGGGCAAATGCGTTCTTGCCGACGATAGCCTTGTTGTACTGCACCGGAAAACCGGTGATGGAGGAGACCATCTTGGAAGCGCGCGAGAGCTTTTGGGTGACCACTTCAGTGTAGAACGGCATCGAGTCGCCGCGCACCTTCAGAGCCATCACGCATTCCTCGAGCGCGGCGTTGCCGGCGCGTTCGCCCATGCCGTTGACCGCACATTCGATCTGGCGCGCGCCGTTGATCACGCCGGCCAGCGAGTTGGCGACGGCGAGACCCAGGTCGTTGTGGCAGTGCGTCGACCAGATGACTTTATCCGAATCCGGGATGTTCTCGATCAGCCGTCGGATCAGCGCGCCGTATTCGGCGGGGTGCGAATAGCCGACCGTGTCCGGAACATTGATCACCGTGGCGCCGGAATGGATCGCCACTTCGATGGCCTTGCAGAGGAAGTCGAACTCGGTGCGGGTCGCATCCTCGGCCGACCATTCGACATCGCCCACGAATTTGCGGCTATGGGTGACGGAAGCGCCGATCGCTTCCAGCACGGCATTCGGGCCCATGCGCAGCTTGTGCTTCATGTGGACCGGGCTGGTGGAAATGAAAGTGTGGATGCGCGGCTGCTTCGCCTTTCGCACCGCCTCCCCCGCCCGGTCGATGTCGGTGAGCGTCGAACGCGCGAGCGAGCAGATCACCATGTCCTTGGCGAGTTCCGCGATCTGGGAGACGCACTGGAAGTCGCCCTCGGAAGAGGCGGCGAAGCCGGCCTCGCAGATGTCGACCTTCATTTCCTGGAGGAGCTCGGCGAGCTCCAGCTTTTCGCGGATGGTCATCGAGGCGCCAGGCGATTGTTCGCCGTCGCGCATCGTTGTGTCGAAGATCAATACCCGTTCTTTCGGGGATTGCTGGGCTGCTGTCTGGGTCATTGGGAGGGCGTCCTGTCAGGGCTTCGTCAGAGGGTTGCTTGGCTGAACCCCTGGACGCGCGACCCGCCGCCTCAAGCGCAGATCACGAACGCGCCCAGGGGCTGCTAAGCAGCCCCGGCAGGGAAAGAAGGAGGGTAAGCCCCTGTTTGCGCATGGTTCTTCTATCGGCCGGCTTGCGCTTTACGTCAAGTCGCAAGCAATCCAAGCCTCCTTTTCGCTCACGGGAGGCAGGATCAACCCTTGCGGCGGCCGGTTGGAGGCGGGTCGATCTCCGCCCGTATCCGCTCCGCCGCTGCTCTCAGCCTGTAGGCGCGAGCCTCGCTCAGCTCTTTCCACGGGATGCCGCGGATCGCGATATCGAGCGCGTAGATCCAGGTGATGGTGACGCGTTTGCCGTGAGCGAAGCGCAGGCGCCGCCAGGCCTCCTCGGCGCCGATCTTCTGAAGCATCGCTGGTGTCGTGATCCCAACGTCGACCAGCAGTTCCGCCGACGCCTTGCCTAGGCTTGGCATGGCCCGAAGACCTTTGAGGTCGGGCGCTTCAGGTTTGGCCTTTTTTGTCGTCGCCATCGCCTTCGCCCGGCTCGTCATCCTTATGCACCGCCTTGCGCGCTGCGAGCGCTATGGCGATCCAAATTCCGACCACGGCCAAGACGCCACCGATAGCGAGGCCCACACCTCCGCCGATCGCCGACAGAACCGACTGGCCCAGCAGCGCCACGATGCCGATCTTGGGGATCGACCCGACGGTCACACCGGCGATGAAGCGCCAGAGTTTCGCATGGCTGGCCCCGAACGCCATGTTGACGATGATGGCCGGCGCGGTCGGCACGTTGCGCACGATGGCCGAGGCGATGAAATCGTTGCGGCCGATGAAGCGCGACATCCGGTTGAGCGTGTTGCCGCCATAGCGTTCGACCAGCTTCGCCCCGCCGAACCGGCCGATATAGAAATGCAGCCAGCTCGAAATGATCGTCCCGATCATCGCATAGGTGAACCCCAGCGCCGGACCGAAGGCGACGACGCAGGCGGCCGCCAGCACGAATTGCGGCGCGGCGATGAACGACGTGATGATGAAAACGAAGATGGTGGCCGGCAGCCCCCACGGCCCCTGGCGCAGGCTTTCCAGCCACGGCTCGACATCGTCGGAAAAACCGAGAACGCCCGTCTTCCCCAGCACGATGATCGCGCCAACCCCGCCCAGCAGCGCCAGCGACACCCAGATGGTGCGCCACGCCCGAGAGTCCATGTTGTTGAGGAAAGCGAGGATTTTCTTCATGAGCGCGCCCCTTTGCGCTCTCGGTTACCGCCCGTCAAGAATCCCAGGCGTCAGGCGTTCGGGGGGCCTAGCGGCAGGCGGCGCGGGTTTTCAGGGCCTTGTCGGCCGCCTTGAGCACGTCTTCCGGCTGCACCGGCTTGGCGAGCAGCACGGAGGCCAGCCGCAGTTCGGGCCGGCGTTCGGCGAGGCCCTCGTCCATGAGCGCCGAGCACACGATCACCGCCGGACGTCCCCGGCTCTTGGGCAGGAGGCTGATCGCCGACAGAAGCGCGAACCCGTCCATTCCCGGCATGTCGAGGTCGGTTATGACGAGGTCGAAGGTCTGCGCCAGGATCGCGTCGAACGCCGTCCCGCCGTCCTGCGCCTCGGTGCAGTCGTAACCCGCTCCCGACAGGATGGCGCGCAGGTAGACGCGCATGCCGACCGAATCATCGGCGATCAGGACGCGAATCTTGCGTGATTCGTTGACCGGCTCAGGCTTGGAGGGCATAATTTACTAGGTCCGGGGAGGGGGCAGACTTTTTCTAGTTTGACGCAGGACGTACGGCGTCCGCTGGCTGTCTGCTTTTCCCGGCCCGACATTGACTTGTCATTTCGCGACAGTTTTCGCGTTGCACGGCGACATCCCGCCGCAGGCCGCGCCGGCATGAGAGAGATCGTCAGAGCGAGCGCCTGGAGCGGCTTCCACGAATTGGTGGAAGAGCTGGGCGGAGACGCCGCCGAAATCCTTGCCGCCGCCCACGTCGACACTGCCGCTCTGGCCGATCCCGAGCGCTACATGCCGCTGCGCGCCTTCATCGACACGCAGACGATCGCAGCCGAGCGGCTTCATCGCCCGGACTTCGGGCTGATGTTCGGCAGCCGCCAGAGTCTTTCGGTGCTCGGCGCCTTGTCGATCGCCATCGCGAACTCCGCAACGGCGCGTCAGGGCATCGAGATCTGCGCCCGCTACCTCCACGTGCACAATCCGGCCCTCACCATGACGCTGGCCCCCGTGCCGCGCACGTCGCGCGAATTTCTCGATCTCAGTCTCGACCTCCGCCGCCCAGTGCATCGCGAGCAGAATTCCGAGCGTCAGCTCGCCTCGATCCACAAATCGCTGCGCCAGCTTGGCGGCTCGGCCTACAAGCCTTCGCAGGTGTGGTTCAAGCACGCGCCGATTTCACCGATCTCGACGTACCGGAAGATTTTCGGAGTGACGCCGCTGTTCAACCGGCCGCGAATGGGTATTTCGATCGAGCGCGAGATTCTCGATAAGTGGCGGCCCGGCGGCTCCTCGCAGCTGCGCCAGATCGCGGAAACCTATCTGCGGCAGTTGAGCCCGCCGCACGACAAGTCCTTCACGATCCGGGTCTCCGGCGTCGCCCGCAGCCTGCTGCGTGGAAAGGAATGCACTCCGGAACAGACCGCCTTCGCGCTTGGCATTCATCCCCGTACGCTGCAGCGCCGCCTGCAGGCCGAAGGAACCAGCTTCGAGAAGATCAAGGACGAAGTCCGCCGCGAGACCACCGAATCGCTTCTGGCCCAGCCGAACGTCTCGCTCTCGCAGATCGCGTTGATGCTCGACTATGCCGACAGTTCGGCGTTCTCCCGCAGTTGCCGCCGCTGGTTCGGAGAGGCGCCAAGCGCGGTGCGAAGGCGCCTGGTGGCCGGCAAGCCGGCAGGCCCACGCCCCTCGCGCGTGAATTCGCTGTCAGCGAACCTGCGCGCGCGATCCAAATTGGCGTAGTCTCGAACTCCGGCGCCTTGCTGCGCCAAATCTTGACGCCGGGGAAGTTTGCAGAGAAACGCTTATGACACATAAGAGACTGGAAGGCTGCCTTCCGCTGTACCGGGGATCGAGATGACACCAGCGAACGCCGATTCAGCCGGGAAAGGCCAAGGATGCCAACGCTGATGGACCGCACGAAGGCCCATCCCGCCGCGCGCGCGATCTGCCTGCGGCATGGCGATCGTCCCGATGCGCTGATCGAAATCCTGCACGACGTGCAGACTGAGATGGGACACGTCTCCGATGGCGCGCTGGCGGCGGTGGCGGACGCGCTGAACCTGTCGAAGGCGGAAGTGACGGGTGTCGTCAGCTTCTATCACGACTTCACGCGAGCGCCGCGCAAGGAACTTGTCCTGCAGCTTTGCCGCGCGGAAGCGTGCCAGGCCGTTGGCGCCCAGGCTCTGTTTGAATGGGCGGAGGCGCGGTTCAAGTCCGCCGACGGGGTCGAGGTGAAGGCGGTCTATTGCCTTGGCAATTGCGCTCTGGGTCCTGCGGTCATGGTCGGAAACCGGGTCTATGGCCGAATGACGGAGGAGAAGCTGACAAGACTTGCGGCGCAAGCCGCTGTTACCGAAGGCGCGTCGGGATGAGCGCTCCGGTGAAAGTTTTCGTTCCGCGGGACTCGGCCGCCGTCTCCGTCGGCGCCGACGAGGTTGCGCTCGCTGTGGCCGATGAGGCGAAGAAACGCGGAGCAGCCGTTGCGATCGTCCGCAACGGCAGCCGCGGCGCGCTCTGGCTCGAACCCATGTTGGAAGTCGAGACGCAAAACGGACGCATCGCCTACGGCCCCGTCGACGCCGGCGACGTCGGCTCGCTCTTCGATGCGAGCCTGCTCCAGGGCGGCGACCATCCGCTTCGGCTGGGAGCGCCAGAGCGCCTGCCCTATCTCGCAAATCAGGAACGGTTGCTGTTCGCACGCTGCGGCCTTGCCGATCCGCTTGACCTCGACGCCTACGCGGCAGGCGGAGGGCTCGCCGGCCTTCGCCGGGCGCTTACCGCCTCGCCTGCCGACATTGTCGCCGAGGTGAAGGCGTCAGGCCTGCGCGGCCGCGGCGGGGCGGGTTTTCCTGCGGGCATCAAATGGGAGACAGCCCTCAAAGCATCCGCCGACCGCAAGTTCGTCTGCTGCAACGCCGACGAAGGCGATAGCGGCACCTTCGCCGACAGGATGCTGATGGAGGGCGATCCGTTCACCTTGATCGAAGGACTGACGATCGCCGCCCGCGCGATCGGCGCCGAAGAAGGCTACATCTACATCCGTTCGGAGTATCCCGACGCCGTCAGCACGATGCGGCAGGCCGTTCGCGTCTGGGAGAGCGCAGGCCTCAACCGCCCCGGCGCCGCCGGGAGCGAGAAGCTTTTCCGCCTGCACGTGCGCATGGGCGCTGGCGCCTACATCTGCGGCGAGGAATCCTCGATGCTCGAGAGCCTGGAAGGCAAGCGCGGCGAAGTTCGCGCCAAACCGCCCATCCCTGCGATCTCGGGCCTGTTCGGCAAGCCGACCATCGTCAACAACGTGCTGACGCTCGCCAGTGTCCCTTGGATCATGGCGCAGGGCGCGGCCGCTTATGCCAAGTACGGCGTTGGCCGATCGACCGGCACGCAGGCGTTTCAGCTCGCCGGAGACATCGCCCGGGGCGGGCTGGTCGAGAAGGCGTTCGGCGTCACCCTGCGCGAGCTGGTCGAGGATTTTGGCGGCGGCACGCGCAGCGGCCGTCCGCTGAAAGCGGTCATGGTCGGCGGGCCTTTGGGGGCGTATCTTTCTCCAAAGGAGCTGGATGTGAAGATGGACTATGAATCGCTGGCGGCGGCGGGCGGGATGCTCGGCCATGGCGGCCTAGTCGTGTTCAACGACACGGTCGACATGGCGCGACAGGCGAGATTTGCGATGGAGTTCTGCGCCATCGAGTCCTGCGGAAAATGCACGCCCTGTCGCGTTGGCGCCGTGCGCGGAATGGAAACGATGGACCGGATCATCGCGGGCGAGGATGTCGCCGCGAACCTGGCCCTGCTCGATGATCTTTGCGAACTGATGACGGATGGATCGCTGTGCGCGATGGGCGGGTTGACGCCCATGCCGGTGCAGAGCGCGATTACGCGCTTTCCGGAAGATTTCCGGCCGCGCACGCGCTCGGAAAGTTGAGGAAGCTGGCATGGCGTTGCTTAAGGAACAGGATTTCGGGACGCCCAAGGCGCGGGCGACGGAAACCGTCTCGGTCGAAATCGACGGCGTCACCGGCGAGGTGGCCAAGGGAACCAGCGTCATGCGCGCGGCCGCCGAACTGGGCCTTGCGATTCCGAAACTCTGCGCCACTGACTCGGTCAAGGCGTTCGGCTCCTGCCGTCTTTGCCTGGTCGAGATCGACGGACGCAAAGGCACGCCGGCATCCTGCACGACGCTCGTCGAGAACGGAATGAAAGTCCGGACGCAGACGCCCCGGCTCGCCAAGCTGCGGCGCGGCGTGATGGAACTCTACATCTCCGACCATCCGCTGGACTGCCTTACCTGCTCCGACAATGGCGACTGCGAACTCCAGGACATGGCGGGCGTGGTGGGCCTGCGCGAGGTCCGCTACGGCTACGACGGCGAGAACCACACAAAATCCGAAGTCGACGACAGCAATCCCTATTTCAGCTACGACCCGTCGAAATGCATCGTGTGCTCGCGCTGCGTCCGCGCCTGCGATGAAGTCCAGGGCACGCTGGCGCTGACGATCGAGGGACGCGGGTTCGACTCGAGGGTCGCAACCGGCGGGGCCGATTTCTTCTCCTCCGAGTGCGTCTCCTGCGGCGCATGCGTTCAGGCGTGCCCGACGGCGACGCTGCAGGAAAAGTCGGTGATCGAGCACGGCGTGCCCGATCGCACCGTGCTCACCACCTGCGCCTATTGCGGCGTCGGATGCTCGTTCAAGGCCGAACTCAAGGGCGAACAGGTCGTCCGGATGGTCCCCTACAAGGATGGCAAGGCGAACCACGGCCATTCCTGCGTGAAGGGCCGCTTCGCCTGGGGCTACGCCACGCACAAGGACCGTATCACCAGCCCCATGATCCGCGAGGCGATCACCGATCCGTGGCGCGAGGTGAGCTGGGACGAAGCGATCTCGTACGCTGCCGCTCGCCTCAAGACCACGCAGGAGAAGCATGGCCGGAAATCGATCGGCGCGATCTCGTCCTCGCGCTGCACGATCGAGGAAGTCTGGGTGGTGCAGAAAATGGTCCGCACCGCCTTCGGCAACAACAACATCGATACGTGCGCGCGCGTCTGCCATTCGCCGACGGGCTACGGCCTGAAGCAGACCTACGGAACTTCCGCCGGCACGCAGGATTTCGACAGTGTCGAGGAAGCAGACGTTATGCTGGTCATCGGCGCCAACCCAACCGATGCGCATCCGGTCTTCGCTTCGCAGATGAAGCGCCGGCTGCGGCAGGGCGCCAAGCTGATCATCGCGGACCCACGGGCCATCGACCTCGTTCGGACGCCGCACATCGAAGCAGCGTTCCATCTGCCGTTGCTGCCCGGAACCAACGTGGCGATGATCAACGCCTTCGCCCATGTCGCCGCTGCCGAAGGCCTGCTCGACGAAGGGTTCGTCCGCGAACGTTGCGATACGGCCTCATTCAAGGAGTGGATGGATTTCATCCTGGGACAAGAGAATTCGCCGGAGGCCGTCGCCATCGCCACCGGTGTTCCAGCCGAAGACATCCGCGCCGCGGCCCGTCTCTACGCCACCGGCGGAAACGCCGCGATCTACTATGGTCTCGGGGTCACCGAACACAGCCAGGGCTCGACCATGGTCATGGGCATGGCCAATCTCGCGATGGCGACTGGCAATATCGGCCGGCGCGGCGTCGGCGTGAACCCGCTGCGCGGACAGAACAATGTACAGGGCTCATGTGACATGGGCTCGTTCCCGCACGAATACTCCGGCTACCGTCACGTCTCTGACGACGCCACCCGCGCCCAGTTCGAAGCGGCGTGGGGCCGGCCGCAGGACGCCGCACCCGGCTATCGCATCCCCAACATGTTCGACGAGGCCGTCGGCGGCGGCTTCCGCGGCCTCTACGTCCAGGGCGAGGACGTCGCACAGTCCGACCCGAACACGCAGCATGTCGAAGCAGCACTACGCGCGCTGGACGTTCTGATCGTGCAGGACCTCTTCCTCAACGAAACCGCCCGCTTCGCCCATGTCTTCCTGCCGGGAACGTCGTTCCTGGAGAAGGACGGCTGCTTCATCAACGCCGAGCGCCGCATCAACCGTGTCCGCCCCGCAATGCGGCCGGCGACGGGAAAGGAAGAATGGCGGGTCACGGTCGAACTCACACAGGCGCTTGGCTATCAGGGCGCCGACTACCGCTCGGCGTCCGACATCATGGACGAAGTCGCCAGATTGACGCCGACATTCGAAGGCGTGTCGCACAGGCAGCTCGATGAAGCAGGAAGCGTGCAATGGCCCTGCAACGCCTCGGCGCCGGATGGCACGCCGATCATGCACGTCGACGGGTTCGTACGCGGCAAGGGTCTCTTCGTTGTCACCGAGTATGTGCCAACCACCGAGCGGACAAGCCGCGTCTTCCCGCTCATCCTGACGACCGGGCGCATCCTCTCGCAATACAATGTCGGCGCGCAGACCCGGCGCACGGACAATGTGAAATGGTGGCATGAGGATGTTCTCGAAATCCATCCGTCGGACGCCCTGACGCGCGGCATCCTCGAGGGCCATTGGGTGTCTGTGCGAAGCCGGAAGGGCGAGATAACGCTGAAGGCGCAGCTGTCGGAACGCATGGCGCCCGGCGTCGTCTACACGACCTTCCACTATCCCGAGACGGGCATGAACGTGGTGACGACCGAGAATTCGGACTGGGCCACGAACTGTCCGGAATACAAGGTCACCGCTGTCGAAGTGACGCCGGCCAACCATCGCTCCGCCTGGCAGGAAGACTATTTTGCCGAGGCTCCCGGGATGCGGCGGATCGGGACGCCTGTTCGCGCAGAGCCGGCAGAGTAAGCCCTTGCCGACGATCCGGATCAACGGAAGCCCTCCGCCCGCCGAACTGCCGGCGCCCGTGGAAGGCTCGACAGGATCTGCCGAGTGGCGCGTGCCGGAGGAAACGCCGGTCGCTTTCATCTACAACCAGCGCAACTACGCCGTGATGCTGGCGACGCCTATGGACCTCGCCGACTTCGCAGTCGGGTTCTCGCTGACGGAGCGTGTGGTCGACGAAGTTGATGACATCCGCGAGCTGGACATCGGGTTCGTCGAACGGGGCGTCGAATTCCGCATGAAGATCGCCGCGGACCGGCTGGAAAGACTGGATATCCGCCAGCAGCGCAGGAATCTCGTGGGCCGCGCCGGCTGCGGCGTGTGCGGACTGGAGAACGCCGACACTTTCTTCGAGACCCTGCCGCGCGTTGCCGAGACGCGCGCGGCGATTTCTGAAACGGCTCTGAAGCTTGCGATGGACTCGCTTGCCGATCATCAGCCGCTCAACCGCCTGACCCACACCGTTCACGCCGCTGCATGGGCGGATGTCTCAGGCGCGATCCGCTGGGTGAGAGAGGATGTCGGCCGGCACAACGCTCTCGACAAGCTGCTCGGCGCCATGGCCCTCGCCGCCGTGCCGGCCGATCAGGGGTTCGTGATGATGTCGAGCCGGTGCTCTTACGAAATCATCGAAAAATCCGCCCGGCGCGGCGTCCGCGCCGTCGCAACACTATCCGGTCCGACGAGTTTTGCGCTGCGAAAGGCCCGGGAATGCAACATGGCGGTCTATTGCAGGGATGGAGCGCGCTTCGTTCAAGCCGCATAGCCCCTGAACTCCGCCGGAGCAGCACTTTCCCCAGCGCAACCCACCTCGACATGGCCGCGTCACATGCGCATGGTTCAAGGCATGATGCGCACAAAGATTCTCCTCCTCGCCCTTCCGCTTTTTGCCGCCTGCAGCACGATTGCAGATCTTGGCGGCTCATCCTCCGGCGCCTGGCCCTACAAGACGCTGGGCGGAAAAACGCCACTGGTCATCGCCCACCGCGGCGCCTCGGGCGCCCTGCCCGAGCATACGCTCGAGGGCTATCTGCGGGCGCTCAACGATGGCGCGGATTGCATCGAGCCGGACCTGGTGATGACCACGGACGGCGTGCTGGTCGACCGCCACGACACCTGGCTCTCGACCACCACCAACATCGCCTCCAAACCGGAATTCGCGAGCCGCAAGCGGAAGTCGACCGATCCGGAAGCGTCCGATCGCGAAGACTGGTGGGTAGCCGACTTCACGCTGGCCGAGCTGAAGACGCTGCGCGCGATCCAGCCCTTCAGAGGCCGCTCGAAAGCGTACGACAATCTCTATCCGGTGCCGACCTTCGACGAGGTGCTCGACCTTGCGTTGGCGAACCACACGGTTTCGGGCGCGGCAGTGTGCGTCTATCCGGAGGCGAAATCGCCCGCCTATCACGCTGCGATCGGCCACGCCGACATGGCAGAGAAGATCCTTGCCTCACTCAAGGCCCATGGCCTCGACAAGAAGGGCTCACCAATCTTCATCCAGTCCTTCGAGCCGCCCTTCGTGAAGAAGATCGATGCGATGACGGAGCTTCCGGTCGTCATGCTCGTAGGCGACAAGGCGACGCTGGACGCGGCAATGAAGGTCGAAGGCGCCCCGTTCTGGCAAGGCCTCGGCCCGGCCATCCCGGTGCTGTTCAACCCCGACGGATCCTCCTCCGGCGTCGTCGAGGCCGCACACGCCAAAGGCATCGCCGTCCACCCCTGGACATTCCGCGACGATGCGCCGATGAACGCGCCGCCGTTCAACGGCGAACCGGCAGAGGCCTCGATCAAGCGTACGC